>PJTO01000054.1_pt1 | contig 174246 bp, 157 predicted proteins | sample 1512101 | NCBI WGS metagenome assembly PJTO01 (sample SAMN08177690, study PRJNA422409) | Soil metagenome, whole genome shotgun sequencing project. | reverse complement strand
CCATCCCGAACAGGACCGTGAAACGACTTTGCGCCGATGATAGTGCTGCAACCAGTGTGAAAGTAGGTTATCGTCAGGCTAGTTATAAGAAAAACCCCACCGGTGATCCGGTGGGGTTTTTTGTTTTGTGCGCTCGAAAACTGACCTGCTTCTGCTCATATGAAAAAAGGGTAATTTTCGCCAAGCCCGTGTTTTGCTCATCAGGTTCCCTATACTGCATTTCATGCAGACTAATCAGGACAATACGATGAGCCTCACTCCCCCGGCATTCCCCATTCCCTTGCTCCGCGCCGCGATCTGCGCCGGCCTCTTCATGTCGCATGCGGCATGCGCGAATTCCTTGCCGGCGGGCTGTGACATGCGGGAGCAGGCACATATACCGCTCACCTTCGCCGATGACTTGCGCCCGCTCGGCGAAGCCACGATCAACGGCACCACCGTTCCTGCCATGCTGAGCACCGGCGCCGGGGAATCCCTCGTGTTCAACAAGAAGATCCTGGATCGCCTCGGCATCGAGGTGCGCCATTCGACAAGCAAGCTGGACGTCACAGACGCGCGTAATCCGACGAAGGTCGATCTGTACGTGGATATTTCGCATGCAAACGTCAAGGATTTCTCGATCGGTCCGGTCAAGGGCAAAGGCGGCACCTACAAGGTAGAGAACTTCATGGACGACACCTACGGAGTCCGTGTCGGCGCCGGCATGCTGCTTCAGAGCGACCTCGAAATCGCCCTCGATGACGGCTACCTGAAGTCGTTCAATCCGAGCGGTTGCACTGGCGCGCATCTGGCCTATTGGGATCCGCAGGCGACGTCGGTCCTTGCCATGTGGGATCCATGGAAGCGTGACGCACGCGTCGTTTTCACCGCAACGGTTGGTGGAAAGCCCATCCATGCCTTGCTGTCCACCGCGACACCCTATTCCTATGTGCCGAAAGCCGCGGCGGTCAGGCTCGGATTGTCGCCGGACTCGCCTGGCGCGGTACGCGAGGCGCCTCTGCCCGGACACGCCGCCGACAAGCCGGTGTGGAAAGTCCCGGTTCCCGTGATGTCGATCGGTTCACTCGAGGTCAAGGACCTGGATCTGCGCCTGATGGACTTGAGCCATGAAGGAGAAGCACTGGTACTGGGTGCGGACTTCCTGCATCGGCATCGCGTCTATGTCGCCATCGAGCAAAAGCGCATTTATTTTTCCCCGATCACCACGCCGCAGCCCCGAAAACGCGGTTCCGTGCAGGTGATTCCGCAACCGCTGAACTGAGCCGCATCCCGCCGGCCCGGCCCGGCCGGCTCGCCGCTTTGCGTGCCGTCGAGAAACCAAGTTAGCAAACGTAACTTCGATGTGCATCCATCCTGCCCGGACCTACACTGAACTCAGGTTCACCGTTAGGGGGCTTAGATGACTACTCGAAGCAATAGTGTGTTGAAACGATGCGTGGCCGGACTGCTGCTGGCCGCCGGACTCGGTGGATGTGCAGTGTACGGGCCGCCCTACGCCGGCTACGACCCATATTATGGCGGAGGCTACTCCAGCTACGTCGGACCGCCGGTCGAACTGAACCTGGGCCTCGGCTATTACGATGCGCCGCGCCGTGGCTACCATCGCGGTCACGGCTGGCGTGACGACCGCGGACATGACCGCGGTCGCGGTCGCGGCCACTGGCGCCGCTGATCACCTGCAAAGCCCGCCTCTTGCGGGCTTTTTACTGTACGTAAACGCCCTACAGGCGCCAGCGGGCGGCGCCTGCCTCTCCTGAATCCCTAGGTCCCCTGGCCGGCCTCGACCGGCTCCGCTTCCTTGGCCTTGGCCTGGCCGCGGCTGATGCTGTCGCCGTCGTTGCGGCGGAGACGCCAGAACACGACCGAGGACAGCAGCGTCAGCACCGCCAGCGTCGCGAATCCATGGTGCAGGGCCTCGGCCACCTGTTCCCGGTTGTCCTGCGCTACCGGCCCCAGGAACCAGGCGGTCACGATCGAACCGGCGGCCAGGCCGAAGCTCATCGACAGCTGCTGGAAGGAGCTCGACATCGTGCTCGCCATGCTGGTGTCCTGCGGCTCGATGTCGGCATAGGCCAGCGTGTTCATGCTCGAGAATTGCAGCGAATTGAAGAAGCCCTGCGCCAGGCTGATGGCGACGATGACGTAGAAGGGCGTGCCCGGGCCGACCAGGGTAAACATCGAGATCGTCAGGCCGATGAGCACCGTGTTCACGGTCAACACCTGGCGGTAGCCGAAGCGCGCCAGCAGCCTGGGCGCGAACATCTTCATGCCCATCGCGGCGGCTGCGGACGGCATCATCAGCAGGCCGGATTGCCAGGCCGGCAGGCCCAGCCCGAGCTGGTACAGCAGCGGCAGCAGGAAGGGCAGGGCGCCCACGCCCAGCCGGGTGAGGAAACCGCCCGCCACCGAGATGCGGAAAGTTCGCACCTTGAACAGGGTGAGGCGCAGCAGCGGATGCTTGATGCGCAGCGCGTGCCAGGCGTAGGTGCCCAGCAGGCCAAGGGACAGGGCCAGCAGCAGGGCGGCCGTGAGTGCGTCGAGCGTGTGCTCGCCGAACACTTCCAGCAGCCAGGACAGGATCGCCGTGCCGCTGCTGAACAGGACCAGGCCGATGACGTCGAGCGGCCGTTTCTCATGGCCGCGGTAGTCGGGCATGTGTTTCCAGACCAGGTAGAGCGCCGCCAGGCCCACCGGCACGTTGATGAAGAAGATCATGCGCCATGTGGTCCAGTGCACGATCAGCCCGCCGACCGTCGGCCCCAGCAGCGGTCCGATCAGGGCCGGGATGATCACGAAGTTCATCGCCGCCAGCAGTTCGCTCTTGGGGAAGGTGCGCACGATGGCCAGGCGGCCGACCGGCATCATCATCGCGCCGCCCAGGCCCTGCAGCAGGCGGGCCGCGGTCATCATGTGCGCGTTCACGGACAGGCCGCACAGCACCGAGGCGATGGTGAAGATCGAGATGGCGGTGAAGAACACGCGCCGGGTGCCGAAGCGATCCGCCATCCAGCCGCTGAGCGGGATGCCGACGGCCAGGCCGAGGATGTAGCTGGTGACCACCGATTTCAGGCTCAGCGGCGTCACCTGCAGGCTGGCCGCGATGCTCGGAATGGCGGTATTGACGACGGTGGCGTCGAGATGCTCCATGAACAGGGCAGTCGCGACGAGCCACGGCAGGTAGCGCTTGATGGTGCTGGAATCAGTCAATCGGACCTCGTGATACCGGCAGGCCGGGCGGCCCGCCTTGGTCCGATTGTGTCATAAATCGCAACCGGACCACGCCCGGCTGCCACGTTCAGAACTTGTAGGCGGCCTTGGCGATGATCCAGTTCGCGCCCCCGTTCGGGCTCTTGATGCTGGCGTTCGAGTAGTGCTGGTACTTCAGGCCGAAGTCCCACTTGGCGGTGGTGTAGCCCACGCCGATGTGGTCGCCGAACTGGAAGGCGGTGGACAGTTCCTTGTCCTCGTTCTTGTACAGCGTGGAGAACAGGTTCACGCCGATGCCGATCTCGCCATACAGGCCGAGCTTGCTGTCGCTCTGGTAGCGGAATACCGGAGTGAAGCCGACCACGGCGATGTTCTTGGTCCGGCCCAGCACGTTCTGGTAGGCGCGCAGGCGCCACAGGGCCAGGTTGGTTTCCCAGTAGCCCGACAGGTGGTAGCCATTGCGGGCGAACCAGCGCTGGTCCCAGTCGTTCTGGACGGCGACGCGCAGCATGCGCTGCTGGGGATTGGTGCCGAACTCGAGCGATGCCGAGTCGGCCCAGCCGCCGAGGGCCTGGGCGTGTGCGGCCTGGGCGCTGAACGCCAGCGCGAGGGTGGCAGCAATGCCGGCAATTTTCTTCACAGTAGGCATGTTCTTCTTTCTTGGCAACGATGAAATATTGTGCAACGCACTATTGTACTAGCGAGAACAATTCGGCGCTGTCCGCCACCTTGCGCTGTCGCGCGAGTATGATAGACCCCCCGCAGAACGCATAATCTTTTTCTACCGTCGCATGACCGAACCGACCAGCACCCCCCTATATCCGCTTGCCGCCCCGACCCAGCAGCAGGTGACGCCCACCGTCTTGCCGCATGACCCGGTGGCGGATCACATCGCTGCCCACCTGGGCCGGATCGATACCGTTTTCCACGATACCATTGCCGATCCGGTGCAGGTCGACATCCACGTGGTGCCGGCCAACGAGCGCACTCCCTTCCTGCGCCTGGTGACGTCGGGCATGAGCAGCCGCCCGATGAGCGTGCCGGAAGGTGCGCCGCCGTTCGGCGAACTGATGATGGCGCTGCCGGCGGACTGGAAGCTGGACGAGCAATCGGTGCGCGACGAGCGCTGGTACTGGCCGGTGGCCCTGCTGCGCCACCTGGCGCACTATCCGCACCAGCACGCGACATGGCTCGGCCTCGGCCACACGGTGCCGAACGGTGCACCGGCCAAGCCCTATGCCAAGGGTGTCGAATTCACCGGCGCCATCCTGCTGCCGCCGGCCTCGGCGCCGGAGGCTTTCGCCGCGCTCGAGGGCGACGGCAAGGACATCTATTTCCACTGCGTCGTGCCGCTCTACGAGGCGGAAATGGACCTAGTCAAGCGCAAGGGCTTCCCGGCGCTGCTGGACGGCTTCAACGACAAGGGCGTGACCGACCTCGTCGTCCCCGGCCGCAAGAACACCGTCAAGAAAAAATTCCTCGGGCTGTTCTGATGACGACCATCGCCTTCCTCGGCATCGGCCTGATGGGAAGGCCGATGGCGGCCCGCCTGGCCCAGGCCGGCTACCCGGTGCGCGCCTGGAATCGGACCTACGCCAGGGCCGAGGCGCTGCGCGGCAGCGGGGCAGAGCCGGTGGCGGACCTGGATGCGGCGGTGTGTGGCGCCCAGGTGGTCATCTCCATGCTCGAGGCCGGGCCGGTGGTGGGCGCCGTGCTCGATGCCGCCTTGCCCGCGCTCGCGCCGGACACGCTGTGGATCGACATGAGTTCGACCCGGCACGACGAAGCGCTGGCCTTCCAGGCGCGCCTGGTGGCGCAGGGCTGCCGCTTCATGGATGCGCCGGTATCGGGCGGCGTCGGCGGCGCCGAAGCGGGGCTGCTTGCCATCATGGCCGGCGGCGAGGCGGCGGATTTTGACCAGGTGGTCAACATCCTCGAGGCGATGGGCAAGCCCCAGCGCGTCGGGCCGGTGGGCAGCGGGCAGGTGGCCAAGTTGTGCAACCAGCTGATCGTCGGCGCCACGCTGAACGTGGTGGCCGAGGCGCTGCTGCTGGCGCAGGCCGCAGGCGCCGATCCGGCGGCGGTGCGCGAGGCGATCCGCGGCGGATTCGCGGGCAGCCGTATCCTCGATGTGCACGGGCAGCGGATGCTGGAGCGGAATTTCGTGCCGGGCGGGCAGGTCAAGAGCCAGCTGAAGGATTTACGGAACGTGTTGGCGGCGGCGGAAGCCGCGGGCTTGACGCTGCCGGTGACGGAACTGGTGACGCGGCAGTACGAGACGATCGAAGAGGCCTTGCCGACCGCGGATCATTCCGCAGCTTTGCTGGCGCTGGAGCAGATGAATCCGGGGCTCCGGCTAGGGAACTTGAAAGACCAACTCCCGTAGGGTGGGCAAGTTCCTTGCCCACGCGGTCAACCAGCAATAGAACAGCCGAGCAGGCAGCATTAGCGTGATTTGAACGCGTGGGCAGGAAACCTGCCCACCCTACGAACATCAGCTCTTAGGTAGGCTCATCTCCACCAGCCTCACCCAATAACTCGCCCCGATCGGCAGCAAATTGTCATTGAAGTCATAACTGGTGTTATGCAACTGGCACGGCCCCAGCCCATGCCCGCCCGCGCGGTGCGCCCCGTCTCCATTGCCGAGGAACACATAGCACCCCGGCTTTTCCTGCAGCATAAAGGCAAAGTCTTCCGCCCCCATGGTCGGCTCGACCTTCGTATCCACCCGATCCGCCCCCACCACCGCCCGCATCGCTTCGACCGCGAAGGCCGTCTGCTCCGGATGGTTGATCAGCGGCGGGTAGTTACGCTTGAAATTGAAGTCGACCGAGGCATTGAAGGCCGCGGCGACGCCGGTCGCGATCTCTTCCATGCGGCGCTGGATCAAATCCAGTACCTCATACGAGAAGGTGCGCACGGTGCCCACCAGTTCCGCTTCGTCTGGAATCACGTTGGTGGCGCTGCCGGCATGGATCTGGGTGATCGACAGCACCGCCGATTCCAGCGGATTCTTCTCGCGCGACACGATGGTCTGCCAGGCCTGGGCGATCTGCACCGCCACCATCACCGGGTCGATGCCGCGGTGCGGCTGCGCCGCGTGGGCGCCCTTGCCGCGCACGCTCACGCGGAATTCGTTACTGGAGGCCATCATCGGCCCGGCGACCACGCCGAAGTGCCCCTCCGGGATGCCCGGCCAGTTGTGCATGCCGTACACCGCGTCCATCGGGAACTGCTCGAACAGGCCCTCGTCCATCATGCGGCGCGCGCCGCCGCCGCCTTCCTCGGCCGGCTGGAAGATCAGGTAGACGGTGCCGTCGAAGTTGCGGTGCTGCGCCAGGTGCTGGGCCGCGCCGAGCAGCATGGCGGTGTGGCCATCGTGGCCGCAGGCGTGCATCTTGCCTGGATGGCGCGAGGCATGGGCGAAGCCATTGATCTCTTGCATGGGCAGCGCATCCATGTCGGCGCGCAGGCCGATCGCGCGATTCGACGTGCCGTTCTTGACGATGCCGACCACGCCGGTCACGCCCAGGCCGCGCACGATCGGGATGCCCCATTCCGTCAGCTTCGCCGCCACCACATCGGCGGTGCGCTGCTCTTCGTAGCACAGCTCCGGGTGCGCGTGCAGGTCGCGCCGGATTTCCTGAAGTTCCGGCAGATAGGCCAGGATTGGTTCAACGAGTTTCATCTGTCCCTCCGTTTTTTGTCATGCTTGCATTGCATGCCTTGAACCATTGTAGCCTGCCTCAAACACCCAGTGAAAGAGGAGGGGACGGACCTCCCCAAGATCGTATAAAGTATTGGTTTCACGAAGTATTTTCCGTCGATCCCACCTCATGCCAGTTACACAAGTCCGCGCCGCCTGCCCCCACGATTGCCCCGATACCTGCGCCATCCTCGTCACCGTCGACAATGGCGTGGCGACCGAAGTAAAGGGTGATCCGGAGCACCCGACCACGGCGGGCGTGCTGTGCACCAAGGTGTCGCGCTACGTGGAGCGCACTTACCACCCGGACCGCGTGCTGTATCCGATGCGCCGCGTCGGCCGCAAGGGCGAAGGCAAATTCGAGCGCATCACCTGGGGCGAGGCCATCGACGAGATCGCCGAGCGCCTTGGCACGATCGCCGCCCGCGATCCGCAAGCCATTCTCCCCTACAGCTATGCCGGCACCATGGGACTGGTGCAGGGCGATTCGATGTCTTTACGCTTCTTCAACAAGATCGGGGCCTCGCAGCTGGACCGCACCATCTGCGCCACCGCCGGCGCCACCGGCTACAAGTACACCATCGGCGGCTCGATCGGCACCGACATCGAGCACTTCCAGGATGCCAAGCTGATCCTGATATGGGGCGGCAACCCGATCGCGTCCAACCTGCACCTGTGGATGCGCGTCCAGGAAGCCAAGCGCCGCGGCGCGAAGCTGATCGCGATCGATCCCTACCGCTCGCTGACCGCCGAGAAGTGCCACCAGCACATTTCTCTGCTGCCCGGTACGGACGCCGCGCTGGCGCTGGGCATGATGCACGTCCTCATCACCGAAGACCTGGTCGACCACGACTACGTGGCGAAGTACACGCTGGGCTACGAGGAACTGAAACAGCGCGCGCTGGAATGGACGCCGGCGCGCACCGCCGAGACCTGCGGCATCACCGCCGATGAAGTGATCGAACTGGCACGCCTGTATGGCCAGACCGCGAAGAGCGGCGAGGGCGCGGCGATCCGCATGAACTACGGCCTGCAGCGCGTGCGCGGCGGCGGCATGGCGGTGCGCAATATCGCCTGCCTGCCGGCCCTGGTCGGGGCCTGGCGCCACAAGGCGGGTGGGGTGCAGCTGTCGACCTCGGGGTCCTTCCCGGCCAACCGCCCCTTCCTGCAGCGCCCGGACCTCTTGGCGGGCCGCATGGCGCGCACCATCAACATGACCACCATCGGCGACGACCTGCTCAAGGAGGCCTCGCCCGAATTCGGCCCGAAGATCGAGGCCGTCATCGTCTATAACGCCAATCCGCTGGCGATCGCCCCGGATTCGGCGAAAGTGCAGCAGGGCTTCGAGCGCGAAGACCTGTTCACCGTCGTGCTGGAACACTTCCAGACCGACAGCGCCGACTATGCCGACATCCTGCTACCGGCCACCACCCAGCTCGAGCACGTCGATGCGCACTTGGCCTACGGCCACCTGTACATGATGGCGAATAACGCGGCGATTGCGCCGATCGGCGAAGCGAAACCGAACACCGAGTTCTTCCGCCTGCTGGCCGCGCGCATGGGCTTCGACGACCCCTGCTTCCAGGAGTCCGACGACGAGCTGGCCGCCCAGGCCTTCGACAAGCGCCACGAGCGCGCGGTGCACTTCGACTGGGACGCGCTCAAGCGCAAGGGCTGGCAGAAACTCGACATGCCCGAGGCGCCCTTCGCCGAAGGCGGCTTCCCGACCCCGTCGGGCAAGTGCGAATTTTATTCGAGCAGCATGGCGCGCGACGGGCTCGACCCGGTCCCGGCCTATATTCCGCCGTATGAATCGGCCGCTTCCAACCCGGAACTGGCCCGGAAGTACCCGCTGGCGATGATCTCGCCTCCGGCAAGGAACTTCCTCAACTCGACCTTTGTCAATGTACAGAGCCTACGCGCAACTGAGGGCGAGCCGCACCTCGACATCCACCCGAACGACGCCGCACGACGCGGCATCCTGCACGGTGACATGGCGCGTATCTTCAACGACCGCGGCTCGTTCGTCGCCCGTGCACGCGTCACCGACAAGGCGCGCGAAGGACTGGTGGTGGGCTTGTCGATCTGGTGGAAGAAACTCGCCAGCGACGGCAAGAACGCCAATGAAGTCACCAGCCAGCGATTGACCGACATGGGCAGGGCGCCCACTTTCTACGACACCCTGGTGCAGGTCGAAAAGGCCGCGCCCTCAATGCGAGATGAAATCCACCACTAGATTTTCCCGGGCCTTCCGGCCATTCATGGCCGCTACCGCCGCGGCCCTGATGTTGTCAAGCTGCTCATCCCTCTCCTACTACACCCAGGCCGCACAAGGCCAGCTCGAACTGCTGACGGATTCCCGTCCGATCGATGCCTGGCTGGCCGATCCCTCCACCAACACCAAGCTGCGCCACCGCCTGGAAGCGGCACGCCAGATCCGCCGCTACGCGATCCAGGAAATGAAGCTGCCCGACAACGGCAGCTACACCAACTTCACCAACATCAAGCGTCCCTACGTGCTGTGGAACGTGGTCGCCACGCCCGAGCTGTCGCTGAAACCCATGCAGTGGTGCTTCCCGGTGGCCGGCTGCGTGAACTACCGCGGCTACTACAGCAAGCAGGAAGCCCAGGCCTATGCGAAACAGCTGCGCAGCCAGGGCCACGACGTGGAAGTGGGCGGCGTCAGTGCCTACTCGACCCTGGGCTGGTTCAGCGACCCCCTGATCTCGACCTTCATCCACTACCCGGATGCCGAGCTGGCGCGCCTGATCTTCCACGAGCTGGCGCACCAGGTGGTGTACGTACCGGGCGATTCGAAGTTCAACGAGTCCTTCGCCAGCGCGGTGGAGCAGGCCGGCGTCGAAGGCTGGCTGGAACGCTTCGGCAACGAGGCCATGGTCGAGGCCTTCGAGCGCTACACCGCGCGCAAGAAGGATTTCATGGCGCTGCTGGTGCGCTACCGCGGCGAGCTGGAGAAGCTCTATGCCAGCGACATGAGCCGCGACGACAAGCGCGCCACCAAGGCACGGCTGTTCATCGCGCTGAAGGACGACTACCAGGTGCTGAAGGCGAACTGGGGCGGCTACGCGGGCTACGACCGCTTCTTCGCCGAGCCGCTGTCGAACGCCCACCTGGCCTCGATCGCCACCTACAACGACTTCGTCCCGGCCTTCCGCGCGCTGCTGCGCAAGGAGCGCAGCTGGACCGCTTTCTACAAGTCGGTCAACCAGATCGCCAAGCTCGACAAGGCTGACCGGCACCGCGTGCTGGCCAGGCTGGCGGCGCCGGCCCCGACCGCGCCGCTCGTGGTGCAGCGCACCATGGGCGAGGTCGCCAGTACGGGGAAATAAACGCATATAGAGGACCCGTTCCAATCGACTTAAAAGAACTTGCGCGCATTGGCACTGCCCGATAGCATCACAAACAGGCGATAGCAAAGGCGCAATCCTGGACTGCGCACGCTCGGACCACCACGATAACTATTCGAGACAAAAGGGCATCCGATGGACAAAATTTGGCTGAAGTCGTACCCCCCGAACGTACCAAGCGAGATCAACCCTGACCAGTACGCGTCGCTGGTGCACATGCTGGAGGAATCCTTCAGCAAGTACGCCGACCGCAACGCCTACGTGTGCATGGACAAGTTCCTGACCTACGGCGAGCTGGATGCCTATTCGAAGAAGCTGGCGGCCTGGCTGCAGAGCCGCGGCATGGAGCGCGGCGCGCGGGTGGCGATCATGATGCCGAACGTGCTGCAGTACCCGATCGCGATCGCGGCCGTGCTGCGCGCCGGCTACACCGTGGTCAACGTCAACCCGCTGTACACGCCGCGCGAGCTCGAGCACCAGATCAAGGACTCGGGCAGCGAAGCGATCATCGTGCTCGAGAACTTCGCGAACACGGTGCAGCAGGTGATGGGCAAGACCCCGCTCAAGCACGTGGTGGTGGCGAGCATGGGCGAGATGCTGGGCGGCGCCAAGGGCATGCTGGTCAACTTCGTGGTCCGTAACATCAAGAAGATGGTGCCGGAGTACTCGCTGCCGAACATGGTGCGCTTCAAGGAAGCCCTGTCGCAGGGCGCCAGGATGCCGTTCTCGAAGGTCGAGCTCAAGTCCTCGGACATCGCCTTCCTGCAGTACACCGGCGGCACCACCGGCGTGTCGAAAGGCGCGACGCTCACGCACCGCAACGTGATCGCCAACGTGCTGCAGACCGAAGCCTGGTCGGCGCCGGCGATGGGGCAGTCGAACGAGCAGACCGTGATCGTCTGCGCGCTGCCGCTGTACCACATCTTCGCGCTGACGGCCTGCGCGATGTGGGGCATGCGCACCGGCGCGCTGAACATCCTGATCGTGAACCCGCGCGACATCCCGGGCTTCATCAAGGAGCTGGGCAAGTACAAGATCAACATGCTGCCAGCCGTGAACACGCTGTACAACGCGCTGGTGAACCACCCGGACATCGGCACCGTGGATTTCTCGGGCCTGAAGGTGTCGAACGGCGGCGGCATGGCGGTGCAGAAGGCCGTCAACGACAAGTGGAAGCAGATCACGGGCACCGCGATCATCGAAGGCTACGGCCTGTCCGAGACCGCGCCGGTGGCCACCTGCAACCGCGCCGACGTGAAGGAATTCACCGGCACCATCGGCCTGCCGATCCCGTCTACCGACATCGCGATCCTGGACGACGAGGGCAAGCAGATGGGCATCGGCCAGATCGGCGAGATCGCGATCCGCGGCCCGCAGGTGATGGCCGGCTACTGGAACCGCCCGGACGAGACGGCCAAGGTCATGACCCCCGACGGCTTCTTCAAGTCGGGCGACGTCGGCATCATGGACGCGGACGGCTACGTGAAGATCGTCGACCGCAAGAAGGACATGATCCTGGTCTCGGGCTTCAACGTCTACCCGAACGAGCTGGAAGGCGTGATCGCCGGCCACCCGGGCGTGCTGGAATGCGCCGTGATCGGCGTGCCGGACGAGCATTCCGGCGAAGCGGTGAAGGTGTTCGTGGTGCGCAAGGACCCGAACCTGACCGCAGAGCAGCTGATGGACTACTGCAAGCAGCAGTTCACCGGCTACAAGAAACCGAAGTACATCGAGTTCCGCGACGAGCTGCCGAAGACCAACGTCGGCAAGATCCTGCGCCGCGCACTGCGGGACGAGAAGAAGCAGGCGGAAACCGCCTGACGGCAGCATGACGGCCGGCGCAGCATGCCGGCCCGCGGAAGCCGCCCCGAAGCTGCCACGCTCCGGGCGGCTTCGCGTTTTAATGGACATAGCATCAGATACAGAAGGTGAGGCACGGATGGACAAGTTTTGGCTCAAGTCGTACGAGGGTGGCGTACCTGCGGAGATCGACCCCACGCAGTACCGCTCCCTGACGCATCTGCTGGAGGAGGCGTTCCGCAAGTACGCCGACCGCAAGGCCTATGCGTGCATGGGCAAGACGCTCACCTTCGCCGAACTGGACCGCCTGTCGGGCCGCATGGCGGCCTGGCTGCAGGCCAGGGGCCTGAAACCCGGCGCACGGGTGGCCATCATGCTGCCGAACGTGCTGCAATACCCGGTGGCGATGGCCGCCGTGCTGCGCGCCGGCTACGTGATCGTCAACGTCAATCCGCTCTACACCCCGCGCGAGCTGCAGCACCAGCTGAAGGATTCCGGCGCCGAGGCCATCGTGGTGCTGGAGAACTTCGCGCACACGCTGGAACAGGTGATCGGTAACACCGAGGTCAAGCACGTGGTCGTAGCCAGCATGGGCGACCTGCTGGGCGGCCTGAAGGGCACGCTGGTCAACCTGGTGGTCCGCAAGATCAAAAAGATGGTGCCGGCCTGGTCGCTGCCGGGTTCGATAGGCTTCAAGCGCATGCTGGCGGAAGCTTCGGGCGCGACGCTGCGTCCGGTCGCCATCGGCCACGACGACATCGCCTTCCTGCAGTACACCGGCGGCACCACCGGCGTCTCGAAAGGCGCGGTGCTGCTGCACAAGCACGTGATCGCCAACGTGCTGCAGAACGAAGCCTGGTTCGCGCCGACCCTGGCCAAGCTGAAGGCTGGGGAGCAGCCGCAGTTCGTGTGCGCGCTGCCGCTCTACCACATCTATGCGCTGACCGTGTGCGCCCTGCTGGGCCTGCGCGTGGGCGGCATGAACCTGCTCATTCCGAACCCGCGCGACATCCCGGGCTTCATCAAGGAACTGAGCGACTACCGCATCAACATCTTCCCGGCCGTGAACACGCTGTACAACGGCCTGGTGAACAACCCGGAATTCGCCAAGCTCGACTTCTCGGGCCTGCTGGTGTGCCCGGGCGGCGGCATGGCGGTGCAAAAGGCCGTGGCCGACAAGTGGCTGCAAATGACCGGCATCCCGATCGTGGAAGGCTACGGCCTGTCCGAGACCTCGCCGGTGGTCACCGCGAACCGCTGCGACATCACCGACTTCACCGGCACCATCGGCCTGCCTCTGCCCTCGACCGAGATCCGCATCCTGGACGAAGCCGGCAACGAAGTCCCGTTCGGCACCGCCGGCGAGATCGCGGTGCGCGGCCCGCAGGTGATGGCCGGCTACTGGCAGCGCGACGACGAGACCGCCAAAGTCATGACCGCGGATGGCTTCTTCAAGACCGGCGACATCGGCATCATGGACGAGAAGGGCTATACCCGCATCGTCGACCGCAAGAAGGACATGATCCTGGTCTCGGGCTTCAACGTCTACCCGAACGAGATCGAAGGCGTGGTCGCGGCGATGCCGGGCGTGCTGGAAGTGGCCTGCGTGGGCGTGCCGGACAAGAACTCGGGCGAGGCGGTCAAGCTGTACATCGTGAAGAAGGATGCGGCGCTCACCAGCGAGCAGGTGATGGCGTTCTGCAAGGAGCAGTTCACGGGCTACAAGCGGCCGAAGTACGTGGAGTTCCGCGAGACGCTGCCGAAGACCAACGTGGGCAAGATCCTGCGGCGCGAGCTGCGCGACGAGAAGACCTCGGCCTGAGCCCTGTCGACAAGATCGTAGGGTGGGCGGCTCCACCCCTCGGTCAGCATGCCGTTATTGTTGACGCCGCCCACGCGTTCAACTCCCGCATGAGCAGACGAGGCGGCTGTTCGAGTTCTATTTGAACGCGTGGGCGGCGTCTGCGCTGCAGCTGATCATATCGCCGGGTGGAGCCGCCCACCCTACGTCCTGGTCCTAGCTTGTCTGCTCGGCGCCCACCACCCCGTCGGCCACGCGGAACGCAGCCAGTTCCGCGATGGCCGATTTTGCATCCTGCACGTCGTCCAGTCCCATGAAGTGCGTCACCGTCTGCTTCGGCGTGATCTCTAGCAGCATGTAGCCGCGCTTGTCGCTGCGCCCGTACAGCATGTGCGGGTTGTTCTCCATGTGCGCCAGCGTGCGCTCCTGCGAGCGTGAACTCGAGGTCACCGAGGTGCCCACGAACTCGGTCGCCACCACCGCGTTCTGCTTCGACACCGGCTTCGAGAAATCCGGCCGCAGCGCGGTCGCATAGAAGGTGTGCACGTCGCCGCCCAGCACCAGCGGATTGTGCGCGCCCTGCCTGACGATCGTGTCCAGCAGGCGCCGCCGCGCCGCCGGGTAGCCGTCCCAGCCATCGGTCCAGAAGCGGCCGTCCTCCGGTTTCACGACCGGCACGCTGCTCGACTGCGCCATCAGGGTCTGCTGCGCCAGGATGTTCCACTTGGCGCGCGAGCTCGCCAAGCCTGCGTCCAGCCAGGCTTCCTGCTCGGCGCCCAGCATCGTGCGGCGCGGATCGCGCAGGGCCTCGCAGGCGCGCGCGAACACCGCGTTCGAGCCGCCCTGGGTGGCGGACTTGGTGCAGGCTTGCGGCGAACGGTACTGGCGGTCGTCGAGCACGTGGAAGCGCGCCAGCCGGCCCCAGTCGACGCGCTGGAACAGCTCGACCTTCGCAAAACCGTCGCGCCGCACAGCGGGCAGGCGCAGCGGCATGTGTTCGTAGAAGGCCTGGTAGGCCGCCGCGCGGCGGGTGGCGAAGTCCTGGGCCAGGCGCTCGTCGCGCAGGCCGGCGTAGTCGTTGGCCACCTCGTGGTCGTCCCAGGTCACGATCCAGGGCGCCGCGGCATGCGCGGCCTGCAGGTCCGGGTCACGTTTGTACTGCGCGTAGCGCTTGCGGTAGTCGGACAGCGTAAACGACTCGTCGGTGCGCACCGCACGCGTGGGATGGCGCAATTGATAAGGGCCCCACTCGTAGATGTAGTCGCCCAGGAAGGCGACCAGGTCGGGACTGCTTGCCGCGATGTGGCGGTGCGCGGCATAGCTGCCGAACTCCCAGTGCTGGCAGGAGGCGACTGCCAGCTTGAGCTGGCCGGGCATCTCGTCCCTGCCTGGCGCCGTGCGGGTGCGGCCGACCGGGCTGACGGCGTCGCCCAGCATGAAGCGGTACCAGTACCAGCGGCCCGGCGCCAGGCCTTTCACGTCGACGTGCACGCTGTGGGCGAGCTCGGGCCCGGCGACCGCCGTGCCTTTCGCGGCGATGCTGCGGAAGGCTTCGTCGTACGCGACTTCCCAGCGCAGCGTCATGGCGACCGGCGGCGTGGATTCCGCCTTGAGCGGCTCGCTCAGGATGCGCGTCCACAGGATGACGGAATCGGGCAGCGGCGAGCCGGAGGCGACGCCCAGGCTGAACGGGTAGGGGCCTTTCGCGGACGAGGCGCAGGCGCCCAGGCTGGCGGCGGACAGCGCGGCCGAGAGCCGCGCGGCGTCGAGCAGGAACAGCCGGCGCGCCGTCCTCATCACTCGTGGCTGATCAGCGAATCGAGCGGCGGCAGCTGGCGCGGCTTGCGGTCCGGACCGGTGGCGACGTAGGTCAGCTGGGCCTCGGTGACTTTCACGACATCCGCCTGCAGGCGGTTGCGCTCGGCATAGACCTCGACGCACACGGTGATCGAGGTATTGCCGACCTTGACGATCTCGGCGTAGAAGGACAGCAGGTCGCCCACGAACACCGGCTGCTTGAACAGGAAGGAGTTCACGGCGATGGTGGCCACGCGTCCGTTCGCGCGGCGGGTGGCAGGCAGCGAGCCGGCGACGTCGACCTGGGCCATGATCCAGCCGCCGAACACGTCCCCGTATACGTTGGCGTCGGACGGCGCGGGCATCACGCGCAGTTCGGGCATCTTGCCTTCGGGCAGGCGGGTTCGTGGAACAGCGGCATTTTGTGGCGTGGTCATCTTGTTTTCTCGGTAAAAGCTACAATCGTCCCGAATTGAACCATAAATCCCCATACCCTGCCATGCGACGTACTCCAGCCTCATCCGTACCACTGCCGCCCGATTCGAAGGGCGTGCCGCGCAATGACTGGGCCACCCTGCGCACCCTGTTCCCGTATTTGTGGGTCTACAAATGGCGGGTGCTGGCCGCGCTCGCCGCGCTGGTGGGCGCCAAGATGGCCAACGTCGGCGTGCCGCTGGTGCTCAAGCAGCTGATCGACCAGCTCGCCATCGACCCGAAAGACCCGCACGCGCTGCTGGTGCTGCCGCTCGGCGCGCTGGTCGCCTATGGCCTGCTGCGCCTGTCCACCACGCTGTTCACCGAGCTGCGCGAATTCCTGTTCGCACGGGTGACGCAGCGCGCGGTGCGGACCATCGCGCTGAAGGTGTTCCGCCACCTGCACGCGCTGTCGCTGCGCTTCCACCTGAACCGCCAGACCGGCGGCATGACGCGCGACATCGAGCGCGGCACGCGCGGCGTGAATTCGCTCATTTCCTATTCGCTGTTCAACGTGCTGCCGACGCTGGTGGAGATCACCCTGGTGCTCGGCTACCTGGTGCTGAACTACGACATCTGGTTCACCGTCATCACCGGCGTGGCGCTGGTCAGCTACATCGCCTTCACGGTGATCGTGACCGAGTGGCGCACGCACTTTCGCCGCACCATGAACGAGCTCGACTCGAAGGCCAATACCAAGGCCATCGATTCGCTGCTCAACTACGAAACGGTAAAGTACTTCGGCAACGAGGAATACGAAGCGAAGCGCTACGACCAGGGCCTGCAGAGCTTCGAGAACGCCGCGGTGCGTTCGCAGACTTCGCTCTCCTTCTTGAACACGGGCCAGTCCCTGATCATCGCCACCGCCGTCACGCTGATCCTGTGGCGCGCCACCGAAGGCGTGATCGCCGGGACCATGACCCTCGGCGACCTGGTGCTGGTGAACTCGTTCATGATCCAGCTGTACATCCCGCTGAACTTCCTGGGCGTGATCTACCGCGAGATCAAGCAAAGCCTGGCCGACATGGAGCGCCTGTTCTCGCTGCTCGACCAGAACCGCGAAGTGGCCGACAGCCCCGGAGCCCAGCCGCTGGTGACGCAGGGCGCCCGGGTCGAGTTTTCGCACGTCGAGTTCAGCTACGAAGCCAAGCGCCAGATCCTGTTCGACGTCGACTTCACGATTCCGGCCGGGACCACCACTGCGGTGGTGGGCCACAGCGGTTCCGGCAAGTCGACCCTGTCACGCCTGCTGTTCCGTTTCTACGACGTGAACGGCGGCGCGATCCGCATCGACGGCCAGGACCTGCGCAACATCACCCAGCAATCGCTGCGCGCCGCGATCGGCATCGTGCCGCAGGATACGGTGCTGTTCAATGACAGCATCGAATACAACATCGCCTACGGCCGGCCGGGCGCCTCGCACGAGGACATCGTGGCGGCGGCGCGGGCGGCCTCGATCCACGACTTCATCGAGAGCCTGCCCGACGGCTACAAGACCACCGTCGGCGAGCGCGGCCTGAAACTGTCGGGCGGCGAGAAGCAGCGTGTGGCGATCGCGCGCACCTTGCTGAAGAACCCGGCGATCCTGATCTTCGACGAGGCGACGTCGGCGCTGGACTCGAAGTCGGAGCAGGCGATCCAGGCGCAGTTGAAGGACATCGCGAAGGATCGCACCACCCTGGTGATCGCGCACCGGCTGTCGACCATCGCGGATGCGCAGCAGATCATCGTGCTGGACCACGGGCGTATCGTGGAGCGCGGCACCCATCAGTCCTTGCTGGCGGCGCGGGGCTTGTATGCGCAGATGTGGGAAAGGCAGCTGGCGCGGCCGGATGAGGAGCTGGCGTCGCCGCCGCTGGAAATCGCGAAGTAGTTGAAGCGAATATTCAAGCTGTAGTTGAACGCGCGGCCGGCAGAGCCGGCCACCCTACCGTAGGTGGTCGGCTTCGCCGACCGCGCGTTCAAACAGTGCCGAATCAGTAGGTATAGAACATCCGCTGAATGTCCTTGGTATTGCTGGACTTGGTCAGCGCCAGCATCAAGAGGATGCGCGCCTTCTGCGGGCTCAGCGTATCCGCCACCACGAAGTCCAGCTGGTCGTCGTTCGCCTCGCCATTGCGCGCCACGATGCCCTGGCCCACACGCGACGAACGCACGATCACCACACCCTTCTCACGCGCCGCGATCAGGGCCGGCTTGGTTTTCGCCGGCAGGCTGCCATTGCCGACACCTGCGTGCACCAGGCCCTTGGCGCCGGCGGCCACCAGCGCCTTCACCGCCACGTCGCCCACGTTGGCATACGCGTAGGCCACGTCCACCTGCGGCAGGGCATCCAGTGTCGACACGTCGAATTCGGTCTCCACCGTGTGCTTGCGCGTGACTTCACGGTAGAAGAAAGGCTTGCCGCCCTGGATGTAGCCGATCATGCCCAGCTCGGCCGCACGGAAGGTGTCGGCGGTGGTGGTGTTGGCCTTGGTGACGTCGCGCGCCGCGTGGATCTGGTCGTTCATCGCCACCAGCACGCCCTTGCCCACCGCGCTTGGCGAGCCGGCCAGGTTGACCGCGTTGTACAGGTTGATCGGGCCGTCCGCCGACAGGGCGGTGGACGGGCGCATCGACCCGACCACCACCACCGGCTTTTTGCTTTTCACGACCAGGTTCAGGAAGTAGGCCGTCTCTTCCAGCGTGTCGGTGCCGTGCGTGATGACGATGCCGTCCACGTTCGGTTGCGCCAGCAGGGTGTTGACGCGCTTGGCCAAGGTCAGCCAGTGCTCGTTGCCCATGTTTTCGCTGGCGATCTGGAATACCTGCTCGCCGGTGACATTCGCCACCTTGGTGATCTCCGGCACCGCCTGGATCAGCGACTGCACGCCCACGGTGGCGGCGGTATAGCCGACCGTGGTGGTGCTGGTGGCGCCGGTGCCGGCGATGGTGCCGCCGGTGGCGAGGATGGTGACGTTGGGCAGCTTGGCCGTCTGCGCCTGCGCCGCCGAGGCGAGCAGGAACAGGGTGGCGAACAGCGTCGCGCATGCACGACGGGATTGTTGGAATAGCATGTACATCTCCTTCAAAAAAATAGCTTACGGCTTCTTGTAGACGACGCCGTCTTTCATCACGAACTTGACCTGCTCGAGCACCTTCACGTCGCGCAGCGGATCGCCTTCGACGGCGATGATGTCCGCTGCAAAGCCCGGCTCCACCGAACCCAGGCGATTGCCCTGGTCGAGCAGGTTGGCGGCATGCAGGGTGGCCGAACGGATGGCCTCGGCAGGCGACATGCCCGCTTCCACCATATAGCCGAACTCCTTGGCATTCTCGCCGTGCGGGAACACGCCGGCATCGGTGCCGAAGGCAATCTTCACGCCGGCCTTGTGGGCGCGGGCAAACGTGGCCTGCAGCTGCGGGCCGATCGCCGCGGCCTTCGGGCGCACCAGGTCGGAATAGTAGCCGGCGATCTTGGCCTTGTCCGCCACGTAGCGGCCGGCCGAGATGGTTGGCACGTACCAGTGGCCGGTCTTCTTGAACAGCGCCACGGTCTCGTCGTCCATCAGGGTGCCGTGCTCGATCGAGTCGACGCCGGCGCGCAGGGCGCGCTTCATGCCCTCGGCGCCGTGCGCATGGGCCGCGACGCGGAAGCCATAGTCCTTGGCGGTGCTGACGATGGCCTTGAGCTCGTCCTCGGTGTACTGCGAGTTCTGGCCGTTGGCGGCCTGGCTCAGCACGCCGCCGGTGGCGGTGATCTTGATCAGGTCGGCGCCTTCCTTGTAGCGCTGGCGCACGGCCTGGCGGCCTTCTTCCGGACTGTCGATCACGCCCTGCTCGGGACCGGGCGTACCGATCCGCTCGCTCAGGAAGTGCGACAGGTTGTTGGTGGGGTCGGCGTGGCCGCCGGTGGTGGCGATCGACTTCCCGGCGGTGTACATGCGCGGGCCCGGGATCTCGCCGGCGGCAATGGCCCGCTTGAGCGACACGTTCAGGCCGTCGGCCGCACCCAGGTCGCGCACCGTAGTGAAGCCCGCCATCAGGGTACGCTGGGCATACTTGACCGAGCGGAAGGCCATGTCCTGCGGATCGGCGGTCAGGCGGTCGCGGTAGGCGTCGACCACCGGCGCGGTTTCGCTGGTCAGGTGCACGTGCATGTCGATCAGGCCCGGCAGACAGGCGTGGCGCGACAGGTCCACGTTACCGGCGGCCTGGGTCATCGGGCCGACCGATTTCACGACGCCGTTCTCGACCACGATGCTGACGCGCTCGCGCCAGGTGCCGCTCTTGACGTCGAGCAGGCGGCCGCAGTCGATGGTCTGGGTGGCGGCGTGGGCACTGCCGAACGCGCCCAGCAGCAGGCCTGCCATGGTCAGTTGTTTCATGTCTCGCTCCTCATGTTGTTATAGGTAGTGATGGAAAAAAGGCCCTCCATCGCTGGAAGGCCTTCGGTACTGAAGATGATGCGTGCTGCTTTAGCGCAGCGGCGCGATCGCCGGATCCTTGTTCGGCTCGGCCAGGTCGCCTTCCCACTTCGCGACCACGGCGGTGGCGATGCCGTTGCCGATCACGTTGGTGGCCGAGCGGGCCATGTCCAGGAAGTGGTCGATGCCCAGCAGGAGCAGCAGGCCGGCTTCCGGGATGTTGAACTGGGCCAGGGTGGCGGCGATGACGACCAGCGAGGCGCGCGGCACGCCGGCCATGCCCTTCGAGGTCAGCATCAGCACCAGCATCATGGTCATCTGGGTCGCCAGGTCAAGCTCGATGCCGTAGGCCTGGGCGATGAACACGGCCGCGAAGGTGCAATACATCATCGAGCCGTCGAGGTTGAACGAGTAGCCGATCGGCAGCACGAAGGCGGCCAGGCGGTTCTTGACGCCGAAGCGCTCCAGGCCTTCCAGGGTCTTCGGGAACGCCGCTTCCGACGAGGCACAGGTGTAGGCCAGGATGGTCGGTTCCTTCAGTTCGGAGATCAGGCGCAGCACGCGGCGGCCGAGGAAGATCCCGCCGATCGCAATCAGGACCACCCACAGCAGGATGATGCCGAGGTAGAACTCGGCCATGAAGATGCCGTAGGTCGACAGCACGCCCAGGCCGCTCTTGGCGATGACGCCGGCCACCGCCGCGAACACGGCGATCGGCGCGAAGTTCATGACGTAGCCGGTGAGCTTCAGCATGATGTGGGCGATGCCGTCCACCGCGTCGATCAGCGGGGTGGCGCGGGCGCCGACGGCGGCGGCCGCGGTGCCGAAGAACACCGAGAACACGACGATCTGCAGGATCTCGTTCCTGGCCATGCCGTCGAAGATCGAGGTCGGGATCAGGTGGGTGATGAAGTCCTTCATGGTCAGGCCCGAGGTGGTAATGCCCGACGAGGCGCCCACCGGCGGCACGGCGCCCGACAGGGCCATCGCGTCACCCGGACGGAACAGGTTCACCAGGATCAGGCCCAGCGACAGCGAAATGACCGAGGCGATGAAGAACCAGCCCAGCGCCTTGACGCCGATGCGGCCCACTTCCTTGGCGTCGCCCATCTTGGCGATGCCGACCACCAGGGTCGAAAACACCAGCGGCGCGATGATCATCTTGATCAGGCGGAGGAACATGGTCGTGATCAGCGACATCGTCTCGGCGAAGCCGGCCGGGTTCTCGAAGCTGGTGTTGGCCACGTAGCCGACGACGATCCCGAGCGCGAGGCCGACCAGGATGTAGGTTGTCAGGCGGTTCTTTTTATCCATAATGCTTCCTGTCTCGTGGACCTGTGCATAACCCGCGGCAGGGGATGGCACTGTCGCAAGCCGAATTATTGGGGTTTTTTATCGTAGGGAGAACGGTGATTCGTTCTGGTAGGTAAGGCAAGTTCCGAAGTATCCTTGTCGCTAGAAATGCTGTCAAGCACGCTTACACGAGTACAACAGAACAGGCGCAGATGATCGAAATCGAGAATGTCAGCAAGTGGTACGGCAGCTTCCAGGTGCTGCGCGATTGCAGCACCCGGGTAGAGCGCGGCGACGTGGTGGTGGTGTGCGGGCCCTCCGGCTCGGGCAAATCCACCCTCATCAAGACCGTCAACGGGCTGGAACCCTTCCAGCAGGGCTTGGTGCGGGTCGATGGCATCTCGGTGGGCGATCCGACGACCAGGCTGCCGCAGCTACGCGCCCGCATCGGCATGGTGTTCCAGAACTTCGAGCTGTTCCCGCACCTGTCGGTACGCGAAAATCTGACACTGGCCCAGGTCAAGGTGCTGGGCCGCAGCAAGGATGAAGCCTTGACGCGCGGCCTGAAATACCTCGACCGGGTTGGCCTGCTGGCCCACAAGGACAAGTATCCGGGCCAGCTCTCGGGCGGACAGCAGCAGCGCGTGGCGATCGCGCGCGCGCTGGCGATGGACCCGGTGGCGATGCTGTTCGACGAGCCGACCTCCGCCCTCGACCCGGAGATGATCGGCGAGGTGCTCGACGTGATGGTGGGGCTGGCCCAGGAGGGCATGACCATGATGGTGGTCACCCACGAGATGGGCTTCGCGCGCAAGGTGGCGGACCGGATTGTCTTCATGGACCACGGCAGCATCGTCGAGGACAGCCGGGCCGAAGACTTCTTCGGCGCGCCCAAGTCCGAGCGCGCGCGCGAGTTTTTGGCCCGTATTATTCATTGATTAACATACTACCCGGCGCGCCCGCAGGCGGCGCTGCGGGTAAAATGTCGCGATCTGAACCGCGCAATCCGAGAGCCGCCATGTCCCCCATCGATACCCCCGACACCATCACCATCACCCGCCCCGACGACTGGCACCTGCACCTGCGCGACGGCGCGGCGCTGTCCAGCGTCCTGCCGCACAGCGCGCGCCAGTTCGCGCGTGCGATCGTGATGCCGAACCTGAAGCCGCCGGTTACCACCACCGCCATGGCTGCCGCCTACCGCGAGCGCATCCTGGCCGCCCTGCCGGAAGGCATGGCGTTCGAGCCGCTGATGACGCTGTACCTGACCGACAACACCGATCCGGACGAGATCCGCCGCGCCCAGGATTCCGGCTTCGTCCACGCGGTCAAGCTGTATCCGGCGGGCGCCACCACCAATTCCGACGCCGGCGTCACCGACCTGAAGAAGTGCTACAAAACCCTGGAAGTGATGCAGGAAGTCGGCATGCCGCTGCTGGTGCACGGCGAAGTCACCGACAACGAGATCGACCTGTTCGACCGCGAAGCCGTGTTCATCGAGCGCGTCATGCGCCCGCTGCGCAGCGCCATGCCGGTCCTGAAGGTGGTGTTCGAGCACATCACCACCAAGGAAGCGGCCCAGTACGTGGCCGAGGCGGAAGGCCCGATCGCGGCGACCATCACCGCCCACCACCTGCTGTACAACCGCAACGAGATCTTCCGCGGCGGCATCCGCCCGCACTACTACTGCCTCCCGGTGCTCAAGCGCGAGGAACACCGCCTGGCGCTGGTCACTGCCGCCACCAGCGGCGACGAGCGCTTCTTCCTCGGCACCGACTCGGCGCCGCACGCGGTGCACACCAAGTATGCCGCCTGCGGCTGCGCCGGCTGCTACACCGCGCTGCACGCGATGGAGATGTATACCGAAGCCTTCGCCCAGGCCGGCGCACTCGACAAGCTGGAGGCCTTCGCCAGCCTGAACGGCCCGGCCTTCTACGGCCTGCCGGTCAACGAAGGGACGATCACGCTCAAGCGCGAGTCCTGGACCCTGCCGGAAACTGTGCCCTTCGGCGAGCACTCGCTAGTGCCGCTCAACGCCGGCGAGACCATCTCCTGGAAGATGGTGTAAGCCTGCATGCTGTCGCAGATCGACTGGTCGCGCCCGTGGTATGACGCGGTGCGGCCGGCCTGGCTGGAAGTTGCGCGGCTGGGCCTGGACGGCGATGACTTCATCGACGCCTTCAACCGCAACGCGACGGCGCTCGGTCTGCGCAACGGGGCGGGCCTGCCGCTGCGCTTCGTGCCGCAAAGCACGCTGCCGGAGGGGACAGCCTACGAGGAATTCATCGGCGCCACCGGCCAGGTCCCGACCCGCGACAACCTGCACGACTTCTTCAACGGCCTGGTGTGGCAGACCTTCCCGCTCATCAAGCGCCAGCTCAACGCCCTGCAGGCCGCCCAGATCGCCCAGGCCGGCATCGGCAAGTCGCGCGGACCAGCGCGCGATGCCGCCACTATCTTCGACGAGAACGCCGCGCTGCTGGTGGTGCGCGAGGGGAATGGCGGACGGGCGCTGGTGGACGAACTGCGGGCCCACGGCTGGCTCTCCGCCCTCCATGACAAGCGCGCCGTCTTCGACAGCGATGTGCGAATCTGGCTGTTTGGCCACGCGCTGATGGAAAAGCTGGTGGCGCCGCGCAAGGCGATCACCGCCCATACGCGCGTCATCTTCGCCGGCGATGACGTGCTGGCGCTGGCCCCTGGCGAGCAGCGGGCCTGGCTCGACGCCCACGTGGCGGACGAGCTGGCGCGCGAAGGCTTGACGACGGCCGGCTTCACGCCGCTGCCGGTGCTCGGCGTGCCGGGCTGGTGGCCCCGGCAGGACCGCGACTTTTATCTCGATACGACGGTCTTCCGCCCAAAACGGCAGACCACCTGAAAGGAATACGATGGCAAACGCAGTACGCTGGGGCATCCTCGGCACAGGCAAGATCGCGCGCGCCTTCGCCAATGCGCTGAAGGATGTGCCGGACGCCATGCTGGCGGCGGTCGCGTCGCGCAGCCTCGACAAGGCCCAGGCGTTCGCGCAGGAATTCGGCGGCAGCGCCGCGGCCTATGGCAGCTACCAGGAGCTGCTTGACGCCGCCGGCATCGACCTGGTCTACGTCGCCACCCCGCATCCCCAGCACGCGGACAACGCGCTGATGGCGCTGCGCGCCGGCAAGGGCGTGCTGGTCGAGAAACCGTTCACCATGAACCTGCGCGAAGCCGAGCAGGTGGTGACGCTGGCGCGCTCGCGCCGCCTGTTCCTGATGGAAGCCATGTGGACGCGCTACCTGCCGGCCTTCGACGAGGTGCGGCGCATCATCGCCTCGGGCGAGATCGGCGCCGTGCGCCAGGTGGTGGCGGACTTCGGCATCACGCCGAACGCCGGTCCCGAACATCGCATCTACAATCCGGAGCTCGGCGGCGGCGCGCTGCTCGACCTGGGCATCTATCCGCTGTCGATCGCCACCGCGCTGCTCGGCCCGGTCACCGAGATCAAGGCCCAGGCCGCGCTCGGGGAAACCGGCGTCGACGTGCAGACCGGCTTCACGCTCCGGCACGAAGGCGGCGGACTGTCGGTGTGCAGCTGTTCCTTCCAGGCGCGCACGCCCTGCGAGCTGACGGTGTCGGGTTCGCGCGGCCACGTGCGCATGAACACCATGTTCCACCGCGCGACAAGCGTCACCGTCAGCCTCGAGGACGGCAGCACGCGCACGGTGGACACGCCTTACCTCGGCAACGGCTACGTGCACGAAGTGATCGAGGCGCAGCGCTGCTTCAACACAGGCTTGCTCGAGAGCCCTGGCATGAAGCTGGAAGAGACGCTGGCGCTGATGGGCGTGATGGACGAGATCCGGCGCCAGGTCGGCCTGGCCTACGAGAGCGACCGCAGGAGCCTCCGGCCCGCGCATGCGGCCTGAATTGACAAGCGGGAGCGCTGCGCGAATACTGGAGCGGTATCGATGACCATTCCAGCGGAGTCCCCCATGCGTATCCTTCCATCCCTCGTCCTGGCCGCCGGCCTGTTTGCTGGTAGTGCCGCCTGGGCCGACCCGGTCCCGGCCGACAAAATGGACTATGTCGGCGACTGGCAGGGCAAGGACATGCAGCTGTCGCTGTCGAAGGAGGGCAAGGTCGAATACAAGCGCGGCAGGCCGAACGACCAGGTCAACCTCAGCATCGACCTGAAAGGCTTCAAGGGAAACAACTTCGAAGCCGGCGTCGCCTTCGTGCGCACCACTTTTGTTGTCAGCAAGCCGCCGCATCGCGACGGCGGCAAGTGGAAGATGACGGTCGACGGCGTCGAGCTCACCAGGGCCGATTGAGATGCTGCGCGCCGTCGCGCCCATCCTGCGCATCTTCGACGAAGCCAAAGCCCGCGAATTCTACGTCGGCTTTCTGGGGTTCAAGGTCGACTGGGAGCACCGCTTCGAACCCGGACTGCCGCTCTACCTGCAGGTCTCGCGCGACGGCTGCGTGCTGCACCTGAGCGAACACCACGGCGATTGCTGCCCTGGCGCCGCGATGCGCATCGAGGTCGGCGACATCGATGCCTACCACGCAGAGCTGGCGGCCAGGCAGTATGGCTACGCCCGGCCGGACATCGCCGACACCCCCTGGGGCTCGCGCGACATGTCGGTGAAGGACCCGTTCGGGAACCGGCTGACCTTTACCAACGCGATCAGTACCTGACCTGATCCTGGAGACCCTGGATGAATAACGAGTCCCGTGTGGCTGTCCTGGTCGATTGCGACAATACCAGCCCGGCTGCAGTTGAATTCGCATTGCTCAACGTTGCCAAATTTGGCCGTGTCGTGGTGAAACGGGGTTACGGAAACCACGCGACCTTGGCCAACAAATGGCGAGAGACGCTGGTATCGCTGGCATTCACGCCCTGCCTGCAGTACCAGTATGCCGCAGGGAAGAACACCGCAGACATGGCACTCGCGCTCGACGCGCTGGAAATCCTGTTTGACCAGCGCGCCGATTGCTTTTTTGTTGTCACCAGCGATTCGGATTTCGTGTACTTGTGCCGCAAACTGCATGAGCGCGGCGCCAGCGTTTATATTGTGGGTGAAGCCAAGACGCCGGATGCCTTGCGCAATGCAAGTGACCAGTTTTTCGAGTGGACGCCGCCAGCCGTCGCGCAGGCGGTTTCGGGACCGGCTGCCCCCATTTTGCCGCGACCGAAAGTCGAGTCATCTCCAACGAAAGTGAACCGCCGGCCGAAAGCGGTTGTCGACGCTGTGGCGTTGTTGACGAGCGACGCCCTCGATGGAAAGGTTCACCTGACGACTCTTAGCCAGTACCTGCGGCGTACCGATCCGGGATTTTCACCGGCAGGTCTCGGCTATGCCGGCTTGCTCGATATGTTGAAGGCGTACGATCGGCTGGCGCTGTTCAAGGAAAAAGGCGGAAACTATACGGTCAGGCTGGCGCAGTAGCACAGTTTCTACTGACGGGCTTAGTGGCCCCCGGTGGCTGCATCGAGTCGCCGGAACAGCTCCCGATGCAAGTCCAGCGTGTACCTGTTCATGTGCCGGCGCGCATGCTCGATCTCCTTCAACTCGCGCTGCGCCACCGCCTCATCATGGTTGGCGAGCGCCCACAGCGCCAGTTCCACCCGCGCCTCGATGCTGCCGAAGCGCTCCGCCAGCGCCGAGAACTGGGCGCCGGCCTCCATCTGCCGGCCGCTGGCGGCGTAGGCGCGGCCCAGCGCCAATCCCGTTTCTTCCGGACGGAAACCCGGCTGCTTCGCCTGCAGCGATGCCAGGAGCCCGATCGCCGCATCCGGCTGGCCATGCGCCGCTTTCGCACGCGCCGCGCCCAGGATCACCTCGGCGTCATGGGCAAACGGCCCCTGCAGGCAGGCGTCGAATTGCGCCACCGCTTCCGTGGCCTGTCCCGCTTCGAGCAGCGCGCTGGCCAGGCGCATCTGGTTGTGCGCGGTCGGCGTCAGGTCGAAGGCCTGCCGCGCCTCGCGCACCGCGCGGCCCGGGTCGAGCTTCTTCTGTAGCGCATGCCCGGCCATCCTGGCCTGGCGCTCGAGGCGCGAATGCGGCAGGAAGACCGCCGCGAAATAGACGAAGCTGCCGAGCAGGGGGAAGGCGAACAGGATCAGCAGCCAGTACAACTGCCGCCCGGTGCGCACGGCATGGACGGCGAAGAAGATCGCGACAATCAGGTGAAGTCCGAGTCCGAGGATGGGCATGGCCGTAGTGGGTGGTGGGCAAGCCCTCACGATAGCCCGGTTCGATGGCCCGATGTCTATCGGATTGTCACCATTTACGCCTGTTCCCTATACCTTGAGGAATTCCTCACGCCCGCCCAGCCAGCGCGTCAGGTGGGCATCGATGACCGCCATGTATTCGGGCCGGTCGCCGTTGTCCAGCAGGTACTGGGCCACGTCGCGCGCCTTTTCCACGATCCACTGGTCGGTCTCCAGGTCGGCGAAGCGCAGCATCGCCTCGCCCGACTGGCGCGCGCCCAGGAATTCGCCGGGGCCGCGGATCTCCAGGTCGCGCCGCGCGATTTCGAAGCCGTCGGTGGTCTCGCGCATCGTCATCAGGCGTTGCTTGGCCACCTGGCCCAGCGGGCTCTGGTAGAGAAGCAGGCACACGCTCGCAGCGGAACCCCGGCCCACGCGGCCGCGCAGCTGGTGCAGCTGCGACAGGCCAAAGCGCTCGGCGTGCTCGATCACCATCAGCGAGGCGTTCGGCACGTCGACCCCGACCTCGATCACGGTGGTCGCCACCAGTACGTGGATCTCACCCGCGATGAAGGCGTCCATGATCACCTGTTTCTCGGCCGGTTTCAGGCGACCGTGCACCAGCCCCACCTGCAAGTCGGGCAGGGCTTCGGCCAGGGTCTCGTAGGTTTCGGTGGCGGTCTGCAGCTGCAGCACCTCGGATTCCTCGATCAGCGGGCAGACCCAGTACACCTGGCGGCCTTCCTGGGCCGCGGCGTGCACGCGCTCGATCACCTCGTCGCGCCGGTTCTGGTCGATGGCGCGGGTGACGATCGGGCTGCGCCCCGGCGGCAGCTCGTCGATCACCGACACTTCGAGGTCGGCGTAATAAGTCATGGCCAGGGTGCGCGGGATCGGCGTGGCCGACATCATGAGCTGGTGCGGGACCAGGCCGTCGCTGCCCTTGTTGCGCAGGGTGAGGCGCTGGCCGACGCCGAAGCGGTGCTGCTCGTCGACGATGACGAGGCCCAGGCGCGCGAACTGCACCGTGTCCTGGATCAGGGCGTGGGTGCCGATCACCAGCTTCGCTTCGCCGGATTCGATCAGCTCCTTGGCAGCATCCTTTTCCTTCTTCTTCAGGCTGCCGGTCAGCCAGGCCACCCTCACGCCGAGCGGCTCCATCCAGGCCGCGATCTTGCGGAAGTGTTGCTCGGCCAGGATCTCGGTGGGCGCCATCAGCGCCGCCTGGTAGCCGCTGTCGATCGCCTGGGCGGCGGCGAGCGCCGACACCACGGTCTTGCCGCTGCCGACGTCGCCCTGCAGCAGGCGCTGCATCGGGTAGCTCTCGCGCAGGTCGGCGCCGATCTCCTTTACGACGCGCTGCTGCGCGCCGGTGAGCTGGAAGGGCAGGGCGGCCAGGAAGGACTCGGACAGATCGCCGACCGCTGCTAGCTGCGGTGCGCCTTTCTCGCGCCGCGCGCGCTGGGCCCGCTTCAGGGACAGCTGCTGCGCCAGCAGCTCGTCGAACTTCATGCGGGTCCAGGCCGGGTGGCTGCGCTCGGTCAGTGCGTATTCGTCCACGTCCGCCGGCGGGTAGTGCAGCAGGCGCACCGAGGGCTCGAAATCCCACAGCTGCAGGCGGGAGAGAAAGGCGTTGGGCAGGGTGTCGCGCCAGTCCACCCGTTTCATGGCGTCGTTGATCGCGCGCCGCAGCACCGTCTGCGACAGGCCTTCGCCGGCCGGGTAGACCGGCGTGAGCGAGGTAGGCAGCGGCGCGCCCTCGTTGATCACCTTGTAGGTGGGGTGGACCATCTCGGCCCCGAAGAAGCCGTGCTTCAGTTCGCCCCGGGCGCGTACCCTCACGCCTTCGGACAATTGCTTGACCTGGCTGCCGTAGAAATTCATGAAGCGCAGCTGCAGCTCGCCCGTGTCGTCCGAAATCTGTACCAGCAGCTGGCGCCGCGGCTTGTAGCTGATTTCATTCCTGACCACGACCCCTTCGACCTGCCAGGTCTGCAGGCCGCGCATGCTGGCTTCACGAATGGAGACGACGCGGGTCTCGTCCTCGTAGCGCATCGGCAGGTGCAGCACCAGGTCCATGTCGGTGCGCAGCCCTAGCTTGGCGAGCTTGGATTCAACAGTTTTGGGGGCGGATGTGGTCTTTGGGGCGGGCATATTGCGGCATTCAGGCAGATGCTGGCGTAAAATAGAGGGTTCGCCGCACGCATTGCAGCCTCTATTGTAAGGCTGTCAGCATCCATTTTCCCAGAATTGACAACAATGTACTCGCTTTCCGATTTCGATTTCGACCTGCCGCCAGAGCGGATCGCGCAGCATCCGCTGCCGGACCGGAGCGCCTCGCGCCTGCTGCAGCTTGATGGCGACCAGATCACCGACCGCCATTTTGCGGACATCGTCGACCAGCTCCAGCCGGGCGACCTCCTGGTGATGAACAATACGCGCGTATTGAAGGCGCGCTTCTTCGGCGTCAAGGAAACCGGCGGCCAGGTGGAAGTGCTGGTCGAGCGGGTGCTCGACAACCGCACGGTGCTGGCGCAGGTGCGCGCATCGAAGTCGCCCAAGCCGGGCAACCGCATCCGCCTGGCCGACGCCTTCGACGTCACGGTCGGCGAGCGCGCCGGCGAGTTCTTCACCCTGCACTTCGAAGGCGACGTGTTCGAGCTGATCGAGGCCCACGGCCGCCTGCCGCTGCCGCCCTACATCGAGCACAATGCCGACGAATTCGACGAACAGCGCTACCAGACCGTGTATTCGAAGGAGCCGGGGGCGGTGGCCGCGCCGACCGCCGGACTGCACTTCGACCAGCCGCTGCTGGACCGCCTGGCCGAGAAAGGCATCAAGCTCGCGTACGTGACCCTGCACGTGGGCGCCGGCACCTTCCAGCCGGTGCGGGTCGAGGACCTGTCGGCGCACCAGATGCACTCCGAGTGGTACACGATTCCGCAAGAGACGGTGGATGCGGTGCGCGCGGCGAAAGCGCTCGGGCGCGACGTGGTGGCGGTCGGCACCACCAGTCTGCGCGCGCTGGAATCGGCGTCGCAATCGGGCGAGCTGAAGGTGGGCAGCGACGACACGGTGCTGTTCATCACGCCGGGATACACCTTCAAGACCGTGACCCGCCTGATCACCAATTTCCACCTGCCCAAGTCGACCCTGATGATGCTGGTGTCGGCCTTTGCCGGCTACTACGAGATCCGCAAGGCCTATGCCCATGCGATCGCCAACGAATACCGCTTCTTCAGCTATGGCGACGCCATGCTGCTGACGACTGCCTCACGCTAATAGATACCATGCTCGAATTTACCCTACTGAAGAAAGACACCAGCGGCCTGTCGCACGCGCGCCGCGGCCGCCTGAAGCTCAACCACGGCACCATCGAAACCCCGATCTTCATGCCGGTCGGGACTTACGGCTCGGTCAAGGCGATGGATCCGGTCGAGCTGAAGGAAGTCGGCTCGCAGATCATCCTGGGTAACACCTTCCACCTGTGGCTGCGCCCGGGCACGGCGGTGCTCGACAAGTTCGGCGGCCTGCACAAGTTCATGGGCTGGGATGGCCCGATCCTGACCGATTCGGGCGGCTTCCAGGTGTTCTCGCTGGGAGCGATGCGCAAGATCACGGAAGAGGGCGTCAAGTTCGCCTCGCCGATCGACGGCTCGCGCCAGTTCCTGTCGCCCGAAGTGTCGATGCAGATCCAGCGCTCGCTGAACTCGGACATCGTGATGCAGTTCGACGAATGCACCCCCTACGAGATCGACGGCCGCCCAGCCACCGCCGAGGAAGCGGCCAAGTCGATGCGCATGTCGCTGCGCTGGGCCCAGCGCTCGATGAACGAGTTCAAGCGCGGCGAGAATCCGAACGCGCTGTTCGGCATCGTCCAGGGCGGCATGTACGAGCACCTGCGCGACGAGTCGCTGGCGGGACTCGAGGACATCAATTTCCCTGGCCTGGCGATCGGCGGCCTGTCGGTGGGCGAGCCGAAGGAAGACATGCAGCGCATCCTGGCCCACGTCGGTCCGCGCCTGCCGGAGAACAAGCCGCACTACCTGATGGGCGTCGGTACCCCGGAAGACCTGGTCGAGGGCGTGGCCAACGGCGTCGACATGTTCGACTGCGTGATGCCGACCCGGAATGCCCGCAACGGCTGGCTGTTCACGCGCTTCGGCGACGTCAAGATCAAGAACGCGCGCTACAAGGATGACATGGCGCCGCTGGACGAAAGCTGCGACTGCTATTGCTGCAAGAACTTCTCGCGCGCCTACCTGCACCACCTGCACCGCTCGAACGAGATCCTGGGAGCGCGCCTGAACACGATCCACAACCTGCACTTCTACCTGAAGATCATGCAGGAGATGCGCGACGCGATCGATGCGGACCGGTTCAACGAGTTCCGGATCCAGTTCCGGACTGACCGCTCGCGCGGGGTGTAAGCGGGCGCTTACTGTTGAGTTTGCAAGAAGAAGGGCTCTCCTGTACGGTAGAGCCCTTTTTTATTCGGCCAGCAGGCCCTGCACTTATTTTTCCATCAACATCTTGCAATTAGGAATTGCAAGCCTACATACCCTCAGATTGTCCCGGGCCCCACCGCCGGTGCTAGAATATACCGCTTATTTTTTAATCCTCACAATCGGAGTCCTTGTGTTCATTTCCAACGCGTACGCGCAAACGACGGCTGCAGCCGATCCTGGCCTGATGGGTAGCCTGACCACTTTCCTGCCGCTGATCCTGATGTTCGTGGTCATGTATTTCCTCATGATCCGTCCGCAGCAGAAGCGCCAGCGCGAGCTGAAAGCGATGATGGACGCACTGACCAAGGGCGACGAAGTGGCGACCGCCGGCGGCATCCTGGGCCGCGTGGTCAAGGTGGCCGATACCACCGTGACCCTGGAAATCGCGACCGGCACCGAAATCGTGGTCCAGAAGAACGCAGTGGTGACGCTGCTGCCGAAAGGCACCCTGAAGGCACTGTAAGGCTAGTTAAGCACCATCAGCGGCCCTCCGGGGCCGCATCGTGCCCAACATTGAACGCTGGAACACTATGAATCGCTATCCCGTCTGGAAATATCTATTGATCGCCGTCGCGCTCCTGCTGGGTGCGCTGTACACGGCGCCGAACTACTTCGGCGAATCGCCGGCACTGCAGGTCACCACCGGTAAAACGACGGTCAATATCACCAGCGCCACCGTCGGCCTGGTAGAGGATACCCTCAAGCGCAATGGTGTTCCGGCGACGAAGATCGCCCTGGAAGGCACCGGCAACAGCACCGCGGTACGCGCGCGCTTCGCCAGCCCCGACGCCCAGTTCAAGGCCAAGCTGGCGCTCGAACGCGACCTGAACCGCGACAAGGACAATCCCGACTACATCGTCACCGTCAACCTGGCGAAGAACACCCCGGCCTGGATGGAAAGCATCGGCGCCAAGCCCATGAACCTGGGCCTGGACCTGCGCGGCGGCGTGCACTTCCTGCTGCAGATCGACAGCAAGGCCGTGCTCGACACCAAGGTGAAGGGCCTGCAGGCCAGCATCCGCAGCCAGCTGCGCGACGCCAACATCCGCCACGCAGGTATCGAGCGCGTCGGCAACACCATCGAAGTGCGCTTCCGCGAGAACGGCGTCCGTGCCGAAGCCCGCGCCGCGCTGGCCAAGCAGTCGCAGGACCTGGTCTTCGCCGATGCCGCCGACGGCACCGAGCTGAAGCTGGTCGTCAGCCTCAAGCCGGAAGCGGTGCGCCGCACCGTGGAAGACGGCGTGAAGCAGAACATCTCCACTCTGTCCAAGCGTATCAACGAACTGGGCACCACCGAGCCGCTGATCCAGCAGCAGGGCGCCGACCGCATCATCGTCCAGCTGCCGGGCGTGCAGGACGTGGCGCGCGCCAAGGACATCATCGGCCGTACCGCCACCCTGGAACTGCGCATGGTCGACTCGACCGTGACCCCGGGCACCGAGCTGACCGCCGCGATTCCGCTGAACTCGGAGCTGTTCACCGAAGGCCGTGGCGCCCCGGTCGTGGTGTCCAAGGACATCATCCTGACCGGCGACTACATCTCGAGCGCTGTCGCCAGCTTCGACCAGAACCAGCAGCCGGCCGTCTCGATCGACCTGAACGGCGACGGCGGCCGCCGCATGCGCCTGGCCACCCGTGAAAACGTCGGCAAGCGCCTGGCGGTCCTGCTCAAGGAAAAAGGCCAGTACACGGTACCGACGGCACCGGTCATCAACCAGGAACTGGGTTCGACCTTCCAGATCACCGGTATCGGCAGCATCGAAGACGCCAACGAGCTGGCGCTGCTGCTGCGCTCGGGCGCGCTGTCGGCGCCGATGGAATTCATTGAGGAACGCGTGATCGGCCCGCAGCTGGGCGCCGAGAACATCGAGCGCGGCCTGCATTCGACGCTGTGGGGCTTCGTGGCGATCGCGGCCTTCATGATCATCTACTACCACCTGGTGGGAACGGTCAGCGCGATCGCGTTGGCGGCCAACGTGCTGTTGCTGCTGGCCCTGCTGTCGATGCTGCAGGTCACCCTGACCCTGCCGGGTATCGCGGCAATCGCGCTCACGCTCGGCATGGCGATCGACTCCAACGTGCTGGTCAACGAGCGCATCCGCGAGGAACTGCGTGCGGGCGCCACGCCGCAGGTGGCGATCAATGCCGGCTACAAGCACGCCTGGGACACGATTTTCGACTCCAACGTCACCGCCCTGATCGTCGGCCTGGCGCTGCTGATCTTCGGTTCCGGTCCGGTGCGCGGCTTCGCCGTGGTGCACTGCCTGGGCATCCTGACCTCGATGTTCTCGGCCGTGTTCCTGTCCCGTGGCCTGATCAACCTCTGGTATGGCCGCAAGAAGAAGCTGACCCATATCTCGATCGGCACGGTCTGGAAAGAAGGCTTTACGCCCAACAAGCAAAACGCGACTCAGGGAGCGCAGGACTAAATCATGGAATTTTTCAAGATCAAACGGGACATCCCGTTCATGCGCCACGCCGTGATCCTCAATGTGATCTCGGTGGTGACCTTCCTGGCGGCGGTGTTCTTCCTGGTGACCAAGGGCCTGCATTGGTCGGTCGAGTTCACCGGCGGCACCGTGATGGAACTGCACTATCCCCATGCGGCCGACCAGGAAAAGATCCGCACCACGCTGCGCGGCATCGGTTACGAAGCGCCTGAGGTGACCGGTTTCGGCACCGCCCAGAGCGTCCTGCTGCGCCTGCCGATCGTCGAAGGCCAGGACCAGGCCGGCACCTCGAGCCGCGTCTTCAACGCGATCTGCTCCTCGGAGCAGGGCCGGCCGACCGTCGCCCAGGTCACGACCGACAAGGGCGAGATGGTCAACCGCACCGCTTGCGTGACCGCGGACAACAAGGAACTGGTCAGCCTGCAGCGTGTCGAATTCGTCGGCCCGGCGGTCGGCGACGAGCTGGCGCAGAACGGCCTGAACGCACTGATCATGGTGGTCGTCGGCGTGATCATCTACCTGTCGGTGCGCTTCGAGTGGAAGTTCGCGGTCTCGGCAATTATCGCCAACCTGCACGACGTGATCATCATCCTGGGCTTCTTCGCTTTCTTCGAGTGGGAATTCTCGCTGACGGTGCTGGCGGCGATCCTGGCGGTGCTGGGCTACTCGGTCAACGAATCGGTCGTCATCTTCGACCGAATCCGCGAAATGTTCCGCAAGCAGCGCAAGATGAGCGTGCCGGAAGTGATCGACCACGCGATCACCAGCACCATCTCGCGTACCATCATCACCCACGGCTCGACCCAGATCATGGTGCTGTCGATGCTGCTGTTCGGCGGCCACGCGCTGCACTACTTCGCCATGGCGCTGACGATCGGCATCTGCTTCGGCATCTATTCCTCGGTGTTCGTCGCCGCGGCCCTGGCCATGTGGCTGGGCATCAAGCGCGAAGACCTGATCAAGCCGGTCAAGGAAAAGGACGAGACCGACGGCGCCGTCGTCTAAGCATCTCCAAAAGCCGACAAACATGCCGCCCCGGCCCTGCCGTGGCGGCATTTTTTACATCCAGATCAAACCAGTGTGACAATTTGGCAGTTTATGTGTGGTAACGCACAGAGCCGTAGAATGCCCATCCCTATAGTGGACTTGTCTCTTTCAGGACATCCCTAGTTTTGGACTTCACCCGCTCCCCAACCGGAGCGGGTTTTTTTTTGCTGAGGTTCTTACAAGTACCTGGTCCACAGCTCGTTGCTGAAACGGCCGAAAGGGTCGACCTTGCGTTTGATCGCGCGCAAGGCTTCGGCCTCCGGATAGGCGCGGTCGAACTGGGCCCGGGTGGCGTGCAGCTGGTAGGGCAGGTAGTAGCGCCCGCCGAAGGCAAGTGCGGTATCGATCATCGCGCGCGTCCACGCCGCAACCCGGCGCCGGGCGGCGGCATGGGTGCGCTGCTTGTAGTACACCACGAAGGAAAACACTTCCTCCTTCGCCCAGGGCAGCAGGGATGTGCTGTCCGCCGGCGAATGGCGCACCGACACGTTCAGGACCTGGGCATCGTGCTGGCGGATGGTCGCCGCCATGGCGCGGGCATAGGCGGCGAAGTGCCGCACTGGGATGAAATATTCCTGCAGCACGTAAGTCGACACCAGGCGCGTGCGCGGCTCCAGCTCCGCCACGTCGAGGCTGGCTTCGTGGTTGCGCCACTTTACGCTGGGGCGGGCCAGCAGCAGCGGGTGGATCAGTTTGCTGCGCAACAGGTCGCCGCGCGGCAGCTCGGTCATGGCGAACAGCACGTTCTGCTCGAGGCCGTAGGACTGGCCGCGCGGGACCAGCCTGGCCGTCTCGGTCAGGGCCTTGTTCGTCCTGCGCCAGGACACCGCGACCGGTGCGTCGAACAGCGGCGGCAGCAGGTCGGCGTTGTGGAAAACGCAGTCGCCGGCATCTGCCATGTGCTTGAACCAGGCGGGATAGTCGTCGAGCGCCACCGACTCCACGCTGCGTTCGATGCGGGTGTTGTGTGCCAGATCAAGCTCGACCTCGGTGATGACGCCCACCGCGCCATACCCACCGGCGGCGGCGCGGAACACGTCGGCGTTGATGCTGCGCGTCGCTTCCACGACCGTGCCGTCGGCCAGCACCAGCTGCAGGGCGCGCACCGAATTCACCACCGGCCCGTTGCCGACGTAGCGCCCATGAGCATTCACCGACACGGCGCCGCCCACGGTGAAATTCGAAAAGCTCTGCATCGTGTGCACGGCCAGGCCCAGCGGGTCGAGCGCATCCTGCAGGTCGCGCCAGCGCATCCCGGCCTGGACCCGGGCCACTTTCGCGTCCGCATCCAGCCGGACGAGCCGGTTCATGCCGCGCATGTCGAGGTGCAGCCCACCGGTGATGGCGACCTGGCCGCCCATGCTGTAGCGGCCGCCGCCGACCGCGATCCTGCCGGACCAGGCGCGCACCGCCTGCGCGACCTCTTCGGTTGTGCGCGGCGCGGCGACACGCGCGACTTCCACCGGATACAGCCCGGTAAGGTTGGGAATGGCGATCCCTGGCGCGGCCAGGGCACGGGGCGGCGACAAGGCCAGCAGGCCGGCCCCGGCCATGGCCTGGACGAGGAAGCGGCGACGTGATGGATGCATGCGTTCGAGGAGTGAAGGGTTTGGCCGGGAGTGGCAAACCCGGAGCATCCAGTAGCTTTACCTGCCCGGCAAGCCATTGCTGCGCCGGTAGCACGGCCTGATACCGCACGTATCGTGTGGACATGCTGACAATTTGTTCACCTAAGTGAATCAGCGCACGGAGCGGATCGAAGCGCATCCCTAAAGTGGAACCGTCTCTTTCAGGACATCCCTAGTTTTGGACTTCACCCGCTCCACGGAGCGGGTTTTTTTTTGCGGCGGCCTTGCGCGAGCGCATACGCGACGGACTGTGTGAACCAGCGTACGGAAGCGGCCTCGTGCGCGGCTTATAGTGGAACCGTCTCTTTCAGGACATCCCTAGTTTTGGACTTTGCCCGCTCTCCTCGAGCGGGCATTTTTTTGCGCCGGTTTTGGTTCAAGCCTTGACCCTGCGGCTGCGCGCCATCGCCAGGCCGGCCAGGGCCGTCCCGAACAGGGCGAGCGAAGCCGGTTCCGGCACCGTGAAGTCATCTATGGCCCATTGCGTGCCGCTGCTGTTGTAGATGACAAGCGTATCGATGTCCTTCCATCCGAGCCCGATCCACAAGGGCGTGGCCGTATCGATCACATAGGACACGGCGGTGGAATGGACCAGCCGCCCATCGCGCCAGCCGTCGAAGGCGAGTTCCTGCTCGAGCCAGGCGGAAGTGAAAAAGGCGCCGACGAAGTCGAATCCGCCTGCCTTCGACACCGCCGCGATGCCGCCGTCGCGGTTGAAGGCGGTATTCGCGAACGAAACCGTGCCGGCGGCGTAGCCGCTGCCGGGATAGGCATCGGCCCGGATCGCGCCCAGGTTGTCCCAGTCGAAGCCCTGGTAGCCGTTGGCGATCGGCGCGCTTTCATCGCCCGCCAGGTCATCGAAGCCGATCACGCCGGCGCAGGCGCCGGCCGAGGCCAGCAGGAGCAGCAGGGAGAAAATGGTGTGTTTCATGCTCGTATTCCTTATGCTTGGGTGATCAGCGGGCCAGGGCCGCGATATCGGCATCGCTCAGGGCCGCGCCATAGATGCGCAGCTCGTCCATCGCGCCCTTGTAGGGCGTGTCCCACCAGTTCACGCCCAGTGCGAACACGCCGCTCGTGGTGGTGAACACGTTGGGGAAGTTGCTGCCGCTGAAGCGCTTCACGCCATCGACGTAGACATTGACCGCGCCGTTCCTGACGCTGAAGGCCACATGGGACCAGCGGCCGACCGGCAGGTTCATGCCCAGTCCGGCGTCGTACCAGGCCGTTCCCGACCACAGCATGGAGGCGCCGTTCACAAAGCCATGCCCCATCGGCAGGAAGCTGATCCAGGCGTCGCTGGTCCGGGCGCCGAAGAAGGTGGTGCTCAAGGCCGTCAGTTGCGCCGACTTGAGCCAGAGCGCGACCGTGTAGGTATTGGTCGAGATCAGGCCGTTCGGCAGGCGGATGCCGCTGGCGCCGTTGAAGACGGCGGCCTGGCCCCTCACACCCGCTTCATAGCCGATGCTGCCGCCGGCGAGGTCGAGCCTGGCGCCGACCACGGCGCCGGGCGCCGAGGCGCCATTGGTGTCGGCCAGGTTGCCGTCGAAGGCGTAATGCGCCAGCAGGCCACCGGCCTTGCGCACCGTGACCGTAAATAGCTTGGTGGCGCTGGCTGTGCCCTTGCCGATGCGGGCAGTCAGGGTCACGGTGAGGTCGCTGGCGCCCGGGGTGACGACGCCGCTGTTGCTCACGACGGCCGGATGCGACGAGCTCCAGGCGATGGTCGCGCCGCGCGTCGCCGTGGTCGGCAGGTTCAGGTTGGCGCTCACGGCCGCCGTATTGCCCAGGCTGAGCTCGGCGTAGATGGCATTCACCACCTGCGCATCGGTGCGCGGAATCAGGCGGCTGCCGAACACCGCGACCCCTTCGCGCGACAGGGCCGACAGGGTCATGACATAGCTTTTCGAGGTCTCGTCCCACTGGCTCAGGAAGATGCCCTTGTGCGGCGAAGGCGAGCCCGCCAGGCGCAGCTCGACGCCATTCGCGCCTGAGAGCAGCCAGGTTCCCGTCACCGCGCCGCTCACGGCGCCGTCGCTGCCCAGCGTGACCGACTGCGACTTCTTGACGGTGGCGGAGATGTCCTTGCCGTGGTTGACCAGCAGGTAGTCGCCGATCACGAACTCGCGCCGCACCGCCGTCGCATTCTCCTTGGCGTAGCGGTAGGGCGCGACGACCGGCCAGCCGTCGGCATTCATGAACATCTGGTGGACGCGCACTTCGTGCTGCTCGCCGCGCTCCGGAAAGCGCGCATGGAAGACCAGGAAATGCCTGCCGGTCGCGGCATCGTAGTAGGCCGAGTTGTGGCCCGGCGACACGTAGCCGGTGCCGATGCCGGTGCCCGGTTCGCCCAGCTTGCGCTCGAACAGGAAGTTCCCCATCAGCTTGACGCCGTAGGGCGCGATCGAGGCGTCGTCGAACAGGGGCTTGCTCGGGTCCGAGCGGACGTTGGCCATGTCGTTGCCCTGGGCGTCCAGGTAGGGGCCGTCGGGCTTGACCGAGCGCGCCACGCGCATGTTGTAGCCGCCGTTCGCATCCAGGCCGCCGAACGAGGTGAACATGTAGTAATAGGAGGTGGCCGGGCTGTACATCACGAAGGCGCCCTCGATGCGGCTGTGGTTGCCGCCCATCAGGCGCTTGCCGTAGCCCTGGCCCGGAAGGGGCATGCCGTTGGTCGGATTCATCTGCATGATGAAGATGCCGCCCGAATACGAGCCGTAGATCATCCACAGCCGGCCCGCATTGTCCGGGAACACGTGGGGATCGACGGCATTCGGGTGCTTCATCGCGTCATAGATGCTGCCGTCATGGCTGGCCTGCCCCCACATGCCGGAGCGCAGGATGATGCCCTTGTCGACATAGGGGCCTTCGATGCGGTCGGCCACGGCAATGCCGAGGGCGGAGCGGGGCGAGTCGCCCTTGCAGGCGTTGTAGTACATGTAGAACCTGCCGTCCGCCAGCTGCCTGACGTCCGCCGCCCACAGGGTATCCGATTGCGCCCAGCTGAAGGTTTCCGCCAGCTCGGTGAACACGTTCGCCGTGCCGTTCAGGAACAGGGGATTGGTGGCGCTGACGCCGCTGGCGACCTGCTGCCAGTTCATCAGGTCGGTGGACTTGGCGGCAGCGAGGTGGGAACCGAAGACGTACCAGGTGTCGCCCGACTTCACGATCGACGGATCGTGGACGGCAGCGTTCTTGAAGGTGATCGGGGTGAATCCGGCCTGGGCGGCGGCATCCGTGGCGAGCAGGGACGAGGCCAATAGCGCCCCCAGCCCCCATAGCGAAAGGGTGTTCTTCATGCATGTCTCCGTGATCGTTATGTATCGTGATGCCGGCGCATGCAAGATTGAAGAAGTCTTTGCCTTTTTACTAATGAGATTAATGCGGCGGCCGATACCCGTATCGGTATCGGCAGCCGTGCACGGCAGGGGAAAGCTGGCGCGGCCTGCTTACAGCAGGGCCGCGGTCAGGCTCTTGACTTCGTCGGCCGATTCGGCCAGCACCTGGGCCAGCGTGCCTTCGCCGATGGTGAAATCGATGGTGGCGGCCGAGTCCAGCGTGGTCGCGCCCGGACGCATGTGCAGCGGGGAGGGGAAGGGTGCCAGGTCCTTGGCCAGCAGCAGGGTGTCGCCCAGGGTTTCCGGCGGCAGCGCGCGCATGCCGTTCCACAGCGCCTCGATGGCGCCCATCACGGGCACCGGCACGCCGAGCTTGAGCAGCACGCCGCGGCCGATCGCCACTTCGCCATGCTCGATCCACTCTGCGGCGCTGTCGCCGGTGGAATCGTCGAGCAGGCCGGGGAATTCGCCGGCGCGCGAGAGCAGGTAGAAGCCGCCCACCTCGTGCACGATACCGGCGAACATCGCGGTTTCCGGATCGACGAAGGAGACGCGGCGCGCGATCACCTGCGCCAGCGCGGCCACGTGGGCCGAATGGATCCACAGGGCGTCGGCCTTGGCGCGCAGGCCGGGATCGACGATTTCGCTGGCCAGCTGGCGCACGATGACCGAGGCGGCCAGTGCGCCGAGGGTGCGAAAGCCCACGCGCTGCACGGCCGCGCGGACATTGGTGACGTCATGGCCGGCCCGGTTGTAGGCCACCGAATTGGCGATCGCTACGGTGCGCGCGGCGAGCAGGGGTTCGGCCTGCACCAGACGCGCCGCCATGTCGGTGTGGCAGTCGGGTTCGTTCAGCGCGCGCTGCAGCTTGAGCGTCGCATCGACGTTGGTGGGAAAGTTGAGTTCGCCGCGGCTGGCCTGGGCGGCGATGCTCTTGAGGGCGGAGAGTCGGTCCATCAAAAAATTATACCCCCATCGCCCCGTCCAGCTGGGAAAACTTTCCCTGTGGAATTATTCTAGTGTTTGATTTGCATCAAGGTTCACTGAAGATGGCGTCGCAGCCTTCCTTCTGTTCTTCACGGTCTTCCAGCTCATCGACCAGACCCATGTCGAGCAGTTCTTCACTCGCATTCATGAAGCTGTTGAGCTTGGTTGCGCCGATGAGGCGGTAGATCTCGCCGGCTTCGTTGCGGACGCCGATCAGCATGGCTTCCTGCTTGACTTCTTCCAGGGGGGCGACGTCCAGCAGGATGTTACCGATGATGTGCTTGTCGAAATGGGCAGGCTTCTTGCCTTCGATCAGGGATGTTTTCAAGGCAATTCCTTTGCTTGTGGTGGTTGAGGAGGAAGACTGCCGGCGGCGATCTGGTCGCGCAGCTTGCGCAGGACGTTTTCCAGGGCATCGAAGTCGGCTTCGTCATAGCTCGAAAACAGCTGCTTGCCGTGTGCGATTACCCTAGGGAACACGTCGCGGAATACGCCGTCGCCGGCAGGCGTGAGGCGCACGAAGAAGGAGCGCTTGTCGTCGCTGCTGCGTTCGCGCAGCACCAGGCCTTTCTGTTCCAGCCGTTCGATCACGCCGGTGAGGGTGCCCTTGGTGATCAGGGTGCGCTCGCCGAGTTCCTTGTAGCTCATGCCGGGCGTGTTGCCCAGCGTGGCAATGATATCGAACTGCGCGTGCGTCAACCCGTGCTGGCGCACCGATTCGCCGGAAAAACGCTCGAAGCCTTGCATGCACTCGGCCAGCAGCCGGACGCTCTTTAAATATCGTTCCCCCATGGGCAGGATTATAGCTGGCCGCAGGCGTTTTTCCGGAACGGCATCGAACGGGCTGGACAATGGCGCTTGCTCGCCACTTCATTATCTCCGGTATCATTATTCCTTGATGACACCGCCCGTCCGTTCCGATGCAGCCTTCTGACCTGTCCCTCCTGGCACAGGAACGTCCGCTGCGCGTGCTGCTGGTGAACGCCGGCGAACCGGACATGCTGACCTGGTCCGGCCTGGTCCAGCCGCTGCGCCTGGCCGCCAAGCTGCTCGGCCCCGAGCTGCTGCACGTCGACGTGCGCAGTCCCGACAAGTTCAGCGACTCGCAGCGCCACTGGCACCTGGTGCTGCTGGTGGCCGACGAGGCCGAGGCCGCCCTGAAGCCGGCCAACTGCCGCGCCCTGGTCGACCGCTGCCGCGCGGCGCCGTTCTGGGGCGGGGTGGGGGCCGGCGTGCTGTGGCTGGCCGACGCCGGCGCGCTGCACGGCGTGCGCACCGCCTTGCCCTGGGCGCTGTACCCCGACACCAATGCGCTGGCCGAGCAGGCCCTGTTCACCCCCAACCTGTACGAGTTCGACCGCAACCGCCTGACCTGCTGCGGCGGCGCGGCCAGCATCGATTTCGCCCTGACCCTGGTCGAGATGCTGTTCGGCGCGGGCCTGCAGGCCCAGGTGAAGGAAATCCTGTGCGTGGACCGGGTGCGCGGCAAGGACGAACGCCAGCGGGTGGCCCTGCAGGCGCGCTTCGGCACCTTGCAGCCGAAGCTGACCGAGGCAGTTGCCTTGATGGAAGCCAACATCGAAGAGCCCCTGTCCACCGACGAGATCGCGCAGCTGTCCGGCATCTCGCGGCGCCAGCTGGAACGCTTGTTCAAGCAATACCTCGGCAGCTTGCCCTCGCGTTACTACCTCGAGCTGCGCCTGCAGCGGGCGCGCAAGCTGCTGCTGGAGACGAACTACTCGATCGTGCAGGTGGGGCTGATGTGCGGCTTCTCGTCCGGCTCGCATTTTTCGACGGCCTTCGGAGCCTTGTTCGGGAATACGCCGCGCGAGGAGCGGCAACGCAAGCTCGCGCAGTGAACGCGACGGGTGATGTTGGTAATCACTTAATATTTCCCGACCAAAAACGAAAATCCCTGTCGCACTTCTGCAAGAACTTGTCAGGGTGGCTTTCTATAATGGCTTGAACCTGCGCGGCAATGGGCCCGCGTACAACGATCATCCATGAGGAAGAAGCCATGAACGCAAACCTTGACTCCGGTGTCACCACGCGGCCTGTCACCCGGCAGACCTTCGACGAAGTCCTCTGCCCGACCTATGCCCCGGCCGCCATGGTGCCGGTGCGCGCGAAGGGCCTGGACGTGTGGGACCAGGAAGGCAAGCGTTACCTGGACTTCACCTCGGGCATCGCCGTCTCGAGCCTGGGCCACTGCAACCCGGAACTGGTCGCGGCCGTGACCGAACAGATCAACACCCTCTGGCACCTCGGTAACGGCTACACCAACGAGCCGGTGCTGCGCCTGGGCCGCGCCCTGGTCGAAGCCACCTTCGCCGACCGCGCCTTCTTCTGCAACTCCGGCGCCGAAGCCAACGAAGCGGCCCTGAAGCTGGCCCGCAAGTACGCGCACACCAAGTTCGGCCCGCACAAGTCGCGGATCGTCTCCTGCCTGTCGTCCTTCCACGGCCGCACCCTGTTCACCGTCTCGGTGGGCGGCCAGCCGAAGTACACCGAAGGCTTCGAGCCGCTGCCGCCGGAACTGAGCCACATCCCGTACAACGACATCGAGGCCGCGCGCGCCGCCATCACCGACGACGTCGCCGCCGTGATCGTCGAGCCGATCCAGGGCGAGGGCGGCGTGATCCCGGGCGACCACGCCTACCTCAAGGCCCTGCGCGAGCTGTGCGACCAGACCGGCGCGCTGCTGGTGTTCGACGAAGTGCAGTCGGGCGTCGGCCGCACCGGCGCCTTCTATGCCTACATGGACACCGGCGTCACCCCGGACATCCTGACCTCGGCCAAGGCCCTGGGCAACGGCTACCCGATCGGCGCCATGATCACCACCGAGGAAATCGGCATGCACCTCAACGTCGGTTCGCACGGCACCACCTACGGCGGCAACCCGCTGGCCGGCACCGTCGGCCTGAAGGTCGTCGAGACCATCAACAACCCAGGCTTCCTGGCGCGCGTGCGTGAAGCCAGCGGCAAGATCTTCGCCAACCTGGAGAAGCTGGCGGCCGAGTACCCGCAGGTGTTCGGCAAGCCGCGCGGCCTGGGCCTCCTGATCGGCCTGCCGATGGCCGCCGACTACAAGGGCCGCTCCAAGGACTACACCAAGATCTGCGAAAAAATGGGCTTGATGCTCCTGATCGCGGGCCCGGACGTGGTGCGCCTGGCGCCGGCCCTGGTGGTGTCGGACGAGCAGATCGCGGAAGCCGACCGCATCATGCGCGAAGCGGTCGAGGCATTCATCGCAGGCTGATTCCCAGCCTGCTTCCGGCCGGCCCACCGAGGTAAAGTGTTAACTTCGGATGCGGCCGGCCTCGCAGTTCAAGCTGATCGCTTTGAGTTGATCTCTACCAGGAGTTCGCATGTTTGTAGTCCGACCGGTTGAACGCGCGGATATCGGGGCCCTCGAGGCCATGGCTGGGGTCACGATCCCCGGCGTGCACACGCTGCCGCGCACGCGCGAAGCCATCGTCGCGGCGGTCGAGCGCTCCATCGCCTCGTTCGCCGCGCACGTCGACATCCCGAGCGAGGAGTCCTACCAGTTCGTGCTGGAAGACCTGCGCACGCGCGACGTGGTCGGCACCGCGTCGATTCACGCCTCGGCCGGCTCGAACGGCACCTATTTCGCGTTCCGCAATGACGTGATCCAGCAGGTCTCGCGCGACCTGAACATCAGCCACAGCGTGCATGCACTGACCCTGTGCTCGGAACTGACGGCCTACTCGCACCTCTCAGGCTTTTATATCCGCAATCGCGAGGGCGCCGGCATCGAGGCCGCGCTGCTGTCGCGCGCACGCCTGCTGTACGCCGTGCTGGCGCCGCAACGCTTCGGCGACCGCTTCTTCGTGCCGCTGGCCGGCGTCACCGACGGCGAGGGCCAGTCGCCGTTCTGGAATGCGCTGGGCCGCAAGTTCTTCAAGATGGACTTCCTCGAGGCCGAGCGCGTCATCGACGGCGCCAGAAACCGCACCCTGATCGTCGAGCTGATGCCGCACTATCCGGTCTACGTGCCGCTGCTGCCGGGCGACGCCCAGGCCGCCCTCGGCCAGATCCACCCGAGCGGCCAGCTGGCCTTCAAGCTGCTCACGCAGGAGGGCTTCGAGGCCGACGAGTACATCGACATCTTCGACGGCGGACCGATCCTGCAGGCCCACAGGAACGCGCTGCGCTCCTTCTGCGCCTCGCAGGTGCGCCAGGTCGAGAGCGCCGGCCGTGCGGCGGGCAGCGCGAACGGTCACGACGAACTGGTGACGTACGCGGTGGCCAGCAACGAACAGAACTTCCGCGCCGTCATCACCGCCTGCCCGCCGGCCGAATCCAGCCAGGTGGTCTGCCTGTCGCGCGACGCCCAGCAGGCGCTCGGCGTGTCGCCCGGCGACAGCGTCACCTGTGTGCGCATCTGAGAGGGGAATTGATGCTCGTAATCCGTGCAGTGAAAACCGACGACCTGGACGCCCTGATCGAGATGGCGCGCCAGGCCGGCAGCGGCATGACCACGCTGAAACCCGATCGCAAGATGCTGGGCGACCGCGTGGCGACCGCAGTGGCCTCGTTCAACGAAAGCATTCCGCCCGAAAAGCGCGACTACATGTTCGTGCTCGAGCATACCGAGGATGGCAGCATCGCCGGCGTGTGCGCGATCAAGGGCGCGGTCGGCCTCACCGAGCCTTTCTACAACTATCGCATCGGCACCCTGGTGCACTGCAGCCGCGAACTGAACGTGTTCACGCGGATGGAGACCCTGTACCTGTCGAACGACCTGACCGGCTCGTCCGAGCTGTGCTCGCTGTTCCTGCTGCCCCAGTACCGCGCCGGCTTCAACGGCAAGTGGCTGTCGAAAAGCCGCTTCCTGTTCATCGCCCAGTTCCAGCAGCTGTTCACCGAGAAGATCATCGCCGAGATGCGCGGCTACCAGGACGAGAACGGCGTCTCGCCCTTCTACGAGGGCCTGGGCCGCCACTTCTTCAAGATGGACTTCGACCACGTCGACGGGCTGACCGCGCTCGGCAAGAAGTCCTTCATCGCCGAGCTGATGCCGCGCCAGCCGCTCTACGTGGACTATCTGCCGGAGTCGGCGCGCGAGGTCATCGGCAAGGTCCATACCTCGACCCAGCCGGCGCGCAAGCTCCTGGAGAACGAGGGCATGCACTACGAAGGCTATGTCGACATCTTCGATGCCGGCCCGGTGCTGCAGGGCCGCGTGTCCGAGCTGCGCGCGGTGCGCGACAGCGTGCTGGCGGAGGCGGTCGAAGGCGTCCACGAGGAAGAGACCGAGCATCTGCTGGTGTCGAACACCAGGCTCACCGATTTCCGCATGATCCTGACCCGCGGCGTGCCGGGCGCCGCCTGCATCGCGCTGTCGGCGCAGGAGATGTCGCAGCTGCACGTGCAGGCCGGCGAAGAAGTACGCACGCTGCCCCTCAACACAAGGAAGAACGCGAATGCCTAATCTCTCGAATTACATCGGCGGCGAATGGCTCGCCGGCAGTGGCCCCGAGCTGGCGACCATCGACCCGTCGACCGGCAAGCAGACCTGGACCAGCAATGCCTCCACCGTTGAAGACGTGGCGCGCGCCGCCGCGGCCGCGCGCAATGCCTTCGAAGCCTGGGCGCTCACCCCGCTCGAAGAGCGCATCGCCGTCTGCACGCGCTTCCGTGACCTGCTCAAGGAACATGGCGAAGAACTGGCCGCGATCATCGCTGAGGAAGTGGGCAAGCCGCTGTGGGAAGCGCGCACCGAAGTCACGACCATGGCCAACAAGATCGACATCTCGGTCCAGTCCCATGGCGCGCGCACCGGCGCGACGGCTTCCAAGGTCGCCGACGGCAATGCCGTGCTGCGCCACCGCCCGCACGGCGTGTTCGCGGTCTATGGCCCGTACAACTTCCCGGGCCACCTGCCGAACGGCCACATCGTGCCGGCCCTGATCGCCGGGAACACCGTGGTGTTCAAGCCGAGCGAATACGCGCCGCGCACCGCGGTGAAGACCGTGCAGCTGTGGGAGCAGGCCGGCCTGCCGAAGGGCGTGCTCAACCTGGTCAACGGCGGCCGCGACACCGGCGTGGCGCTGGGCCAGCATGCCGACATCGACGGCATCCTGTTCACCGGCAGCAGCCAGACCGGCATCGCCCTGCACAAGCAGTTCGGCGGCAAGCCGGGCAAGATGCTGGCGCTGGAAATGGGCGGCAACAATCCGCTGGTGGTGTGGGACATTCCGGAAGATCCCAAAGCCTTGGACGCGGCCGTGCACCACACCGTGATGTCGGCCTTCATCTCGGCCGGCCAGCGCTGCACCTGCGCGCGCCGCCTGGTCATCCAGGACACGCCGCAAGCCCTGGCATTTCTTGACCGTTTGGTAAAAATTGCATCGACCCTGCAGGTGGGGCCGTCCAACGCCGACCCGCAGCCCTTCATGGGCCCGGTGGTGTCAAGCGCCGTCGCCGCCCGCCTGGTCGAGGCGCAGGCCGATATGGCCGCGAAAGGCGGCAGGGTATTGCTGCAGATGAAGCAGCTCGACCCGAACGCCGGCTTCGTCACCGCCGGCATCGTCGACACCACCGACGCGCAAGGCATTCCGGACGAAGAGTGGTTCGGCCCGCTGCTGCAGGTGATCCGCGTGAAAGACTTCGACGACGCCCTGCGCGTGGCCAACGCCACCGAATACGGCCTGGCCGCGGCCTTGTTGTCGCCATCGGAAGAACTGTGGAAGCGCTTCTCGGTGCGCGCCAGAGCCGGCATCGTCAACTGGAACCGCCCGACCACCGGCGCGGCCAGCTCGGCTCCGTTCGGCGGCGTCGGCAAGTCGGGCAACCACCGCCCGAGCGCCTACTATGCCGCCGATTACTGCGCCTACCCGGTCGCCTCGATCGAGACGGCGGAACTCGAGATGCCGGCCAAGCTGTCGCCGGGACTGACTTTCTAAATTATGCGTATCGCCCGCGAATACAACTTCGACGGCCTGGTTGGGCCGTCCCACAACTACGCCGGCCTCTCCTTCGGCAACGTGGCCTCGTTCAGCAATGTGCGCAGCGCCTCGAACCCGCGCCAGGCCGCCCTGCAGGGCCTAGCCAAGATGCGCGAGCTGGCCGCGCGCGGCTTCGCCCAGGCGGTGATGCCGCCGCAGGCGCGCCCGAACTTCCGCCTGCTGCGCCGCATCGGCTTTTCCGGCACCGACGCCGACGTGCTGGCGCGCGCGTGGCGCGAGGCGCCGGTGATCCTGGCCTGCGCCTACTCGGCCGCGCCGATGTGGACCGCCAATGCCGCCACCGTCAGCCCATCAAGCGACACCGCGGACGGCCGCGTGCACTTTACCCCGGCGAACCTGAACAACAAGCTGCACCGCTCGGAAGAATACCTGCAGGCCACGCGCACCCTGCGCGCGATTTTTGGGGATTCGAGCCGCTTCGTGGTGCACGATGCGCTGCCACCGGTCCCTGCCTTCGGCGACGAAGGCGCCGCCAACCATACCCGTTTCGCTGCCGCACATGGCGCGGCCGGAGTGGAGTTCTTCGTCTACGGCCGCGCCGAATTCGACCCTGCCGCTCCGGCGCCCAAGAAATACCCGGCACGCCAGACCCTGGAAGCCTCGCAGGCGGTCGCGCGCCTGCACGGACTGGACCCGGCGCGCACCGTGTTCGCCTCGCAGAACCCGGACGTGATCGACCAGGGCGTGTTCCACAACGACGTGATCGCGGTCGGCAACGGCAACGTGCTGTTCTACCACGAGCAGGCCTTCTTCGACGAAGCCGCTACCCTGGACGCGCTGCGCGGCGCCCTGGGCAGCGTCGACACCGACCTGGTGCCGGTGCGGGTCGCAAGCAGCCAGGTGCCGGTGGCCGACGCGGTGTCCAGCTACCTGTTCAACAGCCAGCTGCTCACCAGGCAGGATGGCCGCATGGCCCTGGTCGTGCCGCACGAATGCCGCGAGAACGAAGCGGTTGCGCGTTACCTCACCGAGATGGTCGCGAGCGGCGGCCCGATCGACGAGCTGCTGGAATTCGACCTGCGCCAGAGCATGCGCAACGGCGGCGGACCGGCCTGCCTGCGCCTGCGCGTGGCCCTCACCGAGGACGAGGCGCAGGCCATGCACGGCGGCGTCGTCATGACCGAGACGCTGTACGGGCTCCTGACGTCCTGGGTCGAGAAGCACTACCGCGACCGGGTCGAGCCGAAGGACCTGGCTGACCCGCAGCTGGCGATTGAATGCAATACCGCGCTCGAGGAACTGGAACGCATCCTCGGGCTGCCGGGCCTGTACGACCTGTCGTAAGGCCCCGTGGCCATGTTCTAATAACGGATTCGGACGGGACACCCCCGTCCATATAAAGCCAGGGTGGCGCGAAGCCACAAGCAAGAGCGCACCCGGGCACACAAACTTTGGAGAAGCAACATGAAAGACATGCCTCAAGATTTGCGCAGCCAGACGCTCAACCTGGTCAACGCGAACCAGTCCGCCGCCGGCGCCAATGCGCAGGTGGGAGCGCTCATCAGCGCCTGGCTCGGATCGCTCGACGACGAAGACCTGGCCGGCACCGCGCCCGAAAGCCTGGCCCCGGTGCTGTGGGAAGGATTCTCGCAGCTGGCCCAGCGTAGCGGCCCCGGCTGCCAGATCGCCACGATGCGCTCTTCCGACGGCCGTGGCGGCGTGGCGACTGCCCTGCTGATCCTGAACGACGACATGCCTTACCTGGTCGATTCCTTCGTCATGGCCCTGCGCAAGGAGCGCCAGACCGCCAGCGGCGTGATGAACGCCGTGCTGCCGGTGCGCCGTGACGCCAATGGCCAGGCGAGCGCCGTCGGCGAAGCCGGCGCGCCGCTGGAATCGATCGTCCTGATCCTGATGAGCGACGAGCTCGAATTCTCCGAACTGGATTCCCTGACCGCGCGCATCCGCATGGTGGCCAACGATGCCGCCACCGTGCACCGCGACGCCGTCAAGATGGCCGACCGCATGACCGCGGTGGCCGCCGCAGCCGCGCAGGCCGGCAGCGCCGAAGGCCAGGAAGTGGCCGCCTTCCTCGAGTGGGCCAAGAACGAAGGCTTCGAGCCCTTCGGCTACGCCTATTACGTGGTGAAGGAAGGCGTGCGCGAACTCGAGCGCGACATCCCGAGCCGCATCGGCGTGCTTGCCGACACCGCCCACCCGGTCTACGGCACCTGCCTGGCCAACATCCCGGGCGACTTCGAAACCCTGTCGCGCCGCGCCGACACCCTGTCGATCGTCAAGGCCGACGTCGAGGGCACCCTGCACCGCGACCAGCCGCTCGACTTCATCGGCGTGCGCAACACCGACGCCCAGGGCAAGATCCTGGGCGAGCACTGCTTCGTCGGCCTGTTCACCCGCGCCGCCACCTCGACCCCGCTGGCGCGCCTGCCGTTCGCGCGCGGCCGCGTCGCCAAGGTGCTGTCGATCGCCGGCGTGCGCCAGGAAGGCTTCCGCGCCGAGAAATTCGTCGAGATCCTCGAGTCGCTGCCACGCACCGAAGCGCTGGAAGCCGATCCGGAATGGCTGGCCCAGGTGTGCTCCTCGGTCGTGTCAATGTACAAGCAGCCGCGCCCGAAGGTCTTCGCGCGCCGCGACGTGTATGCGCGCCACCTGAACGTGCTGGTCTACCTGCCGCGCGAGCGCTACAGCGCCGCCGTCGCCGCCAGCCTGGCCTCGGCCCTGAAGGACAGCTCGGGCGCCCGCGACGTGCGCGTCCAGACCCTGGTGGCCGACGGCCCGCTGGCCCGCGTCTACCTGATCGCGCACGCCGCCCGCTATCCGCTCGACCTCGAAACCGACATCCAGCAGCCGCTGCTGGCGGTGCTGGACGGCTGGCATGACCGCTTCGCCGCCGCCACCAACACCATCGAAGACGCCGGCGTGCGCAGCAGCCTGCGTAAACTCGGCGCCAACCTGCCGGTCTCTTTTGTCACCAACACCGCGCCGGAAACCGCCTTCCGCGACCTGCAGGCCCTGCTGAAGAACGGCCGGACCGATGGCCAGAACCAGCGCGTCGCCGTGCGCGTGGAACCGGGCGACGCCGCCAACGGCATCGACGCCTCGATCCGCCTGTACTCGGGCGAGGTCGTGCCTTCGCTGTCGCGCATCCTGCCGGCCCTGCAGAACGCCGGCATCGCGGTCGACCGCGAGCAGACCTGGACCTTCAAGACCGCCGACGGCGCCGTGCACAACGTGACCGCCCTGGCCGTCGACGACGAGAGCGGCGCCAAGCTGGTCAAGCCGGGCATCATCGCGGTGGCCGAGGAGCTGTTCACCGCGCTGTTCAACAACGACGCTGAAGACGGCCGCATGAACGGCCTGACCATCGAAGGCGGCCTGTCGCTGCGCGAAGTGCAGCTGGTGCGCGCCTACATCAGCTACTGGCGCCAGCTGGGCTCGAAGTTCTCGGTGCGCTACATGGCCGAAACCCTGCGCACCCAGCCGGCCCTGGTGAAGGAATTCGTCACCGCCTTCCTGCTGCGCTTCGACCCGAGGCTGGACGAGGCCGAGCACGCCGCCGGCACCGCCAAGCTGGCCGCGCTGAAGGCCGGCCTGTCGACCGTGAACCACGCCGACACCGAGGAAATCATGGCCGCCCTGGTCGACCTGGCCCTGGCCACCATGCGCACCAACTACTTCCAGAACGCCGGCGAGAAGATGATCTTCAAGGTCGACACCAGCAACCTGGCGCTGGCGCCGGAACCGCGTCCGTACCGTGAGATCTACGTGTTCTCGCGCCGCTTCGAAGGCGTGCACCTGCGCGGCGGCCCGGTCGCCCGTGGCGGCCTGCGCTGGTCGGACCGCATGGAAGACTATCGCACCGAAGTGCTGGGCCTGGTGAAGGCGCAGATGGTGAAGAACGCCGTCATCGTGCCGGCCGGCTCGAAGGGCGGTTTCGTGTGCAAGCAGATGCCACAGGGCGCCCCGCGCGAAGTGGTGGCCGCCGAGGGCGAAGCCTGCTACCGCGAATTCATCTCCAGCCTGCTGGAAGTGACCGACAACCGCGTGCGCGGCGAAATCGTCCCGCCGGACAACACCGTGCGCCATGACCAGGACGACCCGTACCTGGTGGTGGCCGCCGACAAGGGCACCGCGACCTTCTCGGACATCGCCAACAGCATCGCCGTCAAGCGCGGCTTCTGGCTGGGCGACGCCTTCGCCTCGGGCGGTTCGAACGGCTACGACCACAAGAAGATGGGCATCACCGCCAAGGGCGCGTTCGAAGCGGTCAAGCGCCACTTCTTCGAACTGGGCCACGACATGAACACCACCCCGGTCACCATGGTCGGCGTGGGCGACATGTCGGGCGACGTGTTCGGCAACGGCGTACTGCTGTCGCGCCAGCTCAAGCTGGTGGCGGCCTTCGACCACCGCCACATCTTCCTGGACCCGAACCCGGATACCGAAGTCTCGTTCAAGGAACGCCAGCGCATGTTCGCGCTGCCGCGCTCCTCGTGGGAAGACTACGATAAATCGCTGATCTCGCAGGGTGGCGGCGTGTTCCCGCGTACCGCGCGCTCGATCGAGCTGAGCCCGGAAGTGCGTGCCGTCCTCGACATCAAGGAAAGCTCGCTGTCGCCTGAAGAACTGATGCACCGCATCCTGCTGGCGCCGGTGGACCTGTTCTACAACGGCGGCATCGGCACCTACATCAAGTCCTCGAACGAGACCCATGCCCAGGTGAAGGATCGCGCCAACGACCGTATCCGCGTCAACGGCGGCGAGATGCGCTGCAAGGTGGTGGGCGAGGGCGGCAACCTGGGCGCGACCCAGGCCGGCCGTATCGAATTCGCCCTGAACGGCGGCCGCATCTTCACCGATGCGATCGACAACTCGGCGGGCGTGGACTGCTCGGACCACGAAGTGAACATCAAGATCTGGCTGGACACCGAAGTCAACGCCGGCGATCTGCCGGAAGCCGACCGCAACCGCATCCTGAACGAGATGACCGGCGCGGTGGAAGACCTGGTCCTGCGCGACAACAAGCAGCAGACCCACCTGCTGACCCGCGAAGCGCAGGCGCAAGCCACCGCCTCCGTGGTGGACGGCTACGCGGCATTGATCACCAACCTGGAATCGGAAGGCGCCGTCAACCGCGAGCTGGAGCAGCTGCCGACCGACGCCGAACTGGCCCGCCGCAAGGCCCTCGGCCTGGGCCTGACCACGCCGGAACTGGCGGTGGTCATCGCCAACGTGAAGAACCGCTTCAAGCGCACCCTGCTGGCGCTGCCGCTGGTCGAGGAGTCGTGGGCCGAATCGCTGCTGCGCCCATACTTCCCGGCGCAAATGGTCGCCACCCGCAACCCGCTGAACCACCCGCTGGCCAACGCCATCCTGGCGACCGTGCTGGCCAACGAAGCGGTGAACCGCTGCGGTCCGCTGATGCTGCGCGACCTGGCGGCCGAGCACCGCGTCGACGAGACCGAAGTGGTGAAGGCCTGGGCGCGCGCCTGGTCGGCGCTGCACCTGGCGCCGGTGTTCGACGCGCTCGACGCCGATGCGCTGAAGGTGCCGCGTGACGTCTCGATGGCGGTCGACATGCGCACCCGTGCGCTGATGCGCGCCGTGATCGAAGGCGTGCTCTCGCTGCCGGCCGGCACCGACGGCATGGCCGAGCTGTCGACGTTGTTCGCCCAAGCTGACCAGCTCCGCGTCTTGAGCCCGGCCCGTTCGGAAGCCGACGGCCACAGCGGCCTGCCGGCGCCGTTCACCGCGGCCTGGAAGACGGTCGAGACCATCGAGTCGCTGGCTACCTTCCTGTTCGCGGCGGTGTCGGTGCAGCGTCCGGGCGGCATGAGCCTGGCCCAGTTCCTGCAGGTCGGCATGGCGCTGCGCCAGCAGGCCGGCATCGATATGCTCGAGCGCGGCCTGAAACTGCCGGCCCAGAGCAAGGCCCAGGAACAGCTGCGCAACTACGCGATGCAGGCCCTACGCCGCACCCAGCAGCGCCTGCTGCTGCAGGTGATCGAGCGTGCCGGCCAGGGCGGCGACCCGCTGGCGGCCGTCAAGGAAGTCACCGAGGCGCGCGGCCTGACCGGCTTCGCACAACCGGTCGAGCTCGAGCAGGCCATGCTGGACGTCTGGGCGCTGTCGGAAGGTTCGAGCCCGGACCGTCTGGCTGCGTAAGCGGATGAGCGCGAACCTGGGTTCCGCGCTGCCGGAAGCGGTGCGCGCACTGGCCGAAGCGGATTTCGCTTCGGTCGCGCAGCGCTTTTCGGGCGCCGGCTTCGCGGTCAGCCTGCCGGCGCCCGGCATCCTGACGGTGAAAGCGGCGACGCTTGACCCGTCACGCGCGAGCGTGCTGGTGTCGGTGGGCGTGCATGGCGACGAGACCGGGCCGATCGAGATGGTGGCCTGGCTGATCGAAGCCTTGTCGCGCACCCCGCGCGAGCTGGCGGTGGACTTGATGCTGTGCGTCGGGAACATCGGCGCCATCGCCCAGGGCAAGCGTTTCATCGACGCGGACCTGAACCGCATGTTCCGTGCGGATCGCGGGACGCTGGCCGGCACCGCGGAAGCGGCGCGGGCCGATGCGCTCATCGATGCCACCTGCGCCTTCTTCGAGGGCGCAGGGCCCCAGCGCTGGCACCTTGACCTGCACACGGCGATCCGGCCGTCGCACTATCCGATGTTCGCGATCGTGCCCGAGATCATTCCCGATGCGCCGCGCAAGGCGCTCATCGACTGGCTGGGGCAGGCGGCGATCGGCGCCGTCATCATGAACCCGAAGTCGGTGGGCACCTACAGCTACTATTCAAGCGAGCACCATGGCGCTGCCGGCAGCACGGTGGAGCTGGGGCGGGTCGGGACGCTGGGGCAGAACGACCTGTCGCAGTTCGCCGATGCATCGACGGCGCTGGATCGCCTGCTGCGCGGGCAGCCCGGCCTTGCCGCCAGGGCGGCGCCGCACGTGTTCGCGACGGCGCGCCAGGTGATCAAGCTGTCGGATGCCTTCACCATGTCGGTGGGGCGCGAGACCTGGAACTTCACGCCGATGAAGAAGGGTGACGTGATCGCGACCGATGGCGAGACCGTGTACCGCGTGGAGCATGACGAGGAGCTGGTGGTGTTTCCGAACCCGGATGTGCGGGTCGGCTTGCGCGCGGGGCTGATGGTCACGCGTATCGGCTGAGCATACGGACAAGGGGGAGCATGGCTCCCCCTTTTTCTTCAGGCAAGCTCGCAGCATCAAACCCGCCGCCAAGCTAGACTGAAGCCTTTGCCCGAAGCGGAGGCCTCATGAGCAGCATGCTTTTCTCCCCAGTCAGCCTGGGTCCCCTGCAACTCCCGAACCGTATCGCGATCGCGCCGATGTGCCAGTACTCGGCAATCGACGGCCTGCCGACCGACTGGCACACCATCCATCTCGGCAGCCTGGCGCTGTCCGGCGCCGGCCTGCTCATCATCGAAGCGACCGCCGTCACCCCGGAAGGGCGCATCTCGCCGGACGACCTGGGCCTGTGGTCGGACGCCCACCAGGAAGCACTGGCGCCCGTCATTCGCGCGATGCGCCGCCATTCCCCCATCAAGATCGCCATCCAGCTGGCCCACGCCGGCCGCAAGGCCTCGACCAATGTGCCATGGGAAGGCGGCGCCCAGATCGCCCCAGGCCAGCCGCGCGGCTGGCAGACCGTTGCGCCGTCAAGCATCCCGCACGCCGAAGGCGAGGCGCCGCCCCTTGCGCTCGATGCCGACGGCCTGGTGCGGGTCAAGGAAGCCTTCGTCGCCAGCGCCCGCCGCGCAGCTGCGCTGGGCCTGGACGGCATCGAGCTGCATGCCGCCCACGGCTACCTGATGCACCAGTTCCTGTCGCCGCTGTCGAACCTGCGCGACGACGAATACGGCGGCTCTCTGGAAAACCGGATGCGCTTCCCGCTCGAGGTTGTTGACGCCGTGCGCGCCGCGGTCCCGCGCGGGATGGCGGTGGGCGTGCGCATCTCGGCCACCGACTGGGTCGAGGGCGGCTGGGAGATCGGGCAAAGCCTGCGTTTTGCCCGGGAGCTGAAAGAGCGCGGCTGCGACTTCATCCACGTCTCGACCGGCGGTCTGTCGCCGCAGCAGAAGATCCCCGTGGGGCCCGGCTACCAGGTCGAGTTCGCGCAGCGCATCAAGGAGGAGACCGGCATGCCGACCATCGGCGTGGGATTGATTACGGAGGCGCAGCATGCGGAAAGCATCCTGCAGCAGGGCCAGGCCGACCTCATCGGCCTGGCGCGCGCCATGCTGTACGACCCGCGCTGGCCCTGGCATGCGGCGGCCCAGCTGGGCGAGCAGGTGTTCGCGCCGCCCCAGTACTGGCGCTCGCAGCCGCGTGAATACAAGGAACTGTTCGGCAGCATGCGCGTGGGGTGACGCAGCTCGGCCAGCCGCAGTTCAGCTATCGTTTCTTGCAGCCTGTCGCACGGGGCAAGCGGGCCGGCGAGGTGATTGTTAAAGTCGCACCAGTTAACAACCACAGAGGATTTCGCCATGCGTCTCATCGCCCTTGCCACCATTGCCGCCGCCGTCGTTTCCTTGAGCGGCTGCGCCATCATCGTGTCGCCGAACGACGGCGACGTGCGCATGCGCACGGTGTTCAGCGACAATGCGCTCGAGGGCGACGGCATCGCCGCGCGCGACCAGCGCCAGGTGGCGGCGCACGGCGTGCTTGACGTGAGCGGGTCGATGCTGGTCGAGGTGCAGGTGCGCCCGGGCCAGGCGCCTTCGCTGCTGGTCGAAGCCGACGGCAACCTGCTGCCCTACATCCGCACCGAGGCGCAGGGCAATACCCTGAAGATCTCCAACGAGCGCCAGCTGCGCAGCAAGACGCCGGTGCGCATCGTCTACACCACGCCACGACTGACCGAGGTGCGTGCCGGCGGTTCCGGCCAGGTCGTCGTGCGCGACCTGAACGGCGCGCCGCTGGAGGTGCGCAAGAGCGGTTCCGGGACGGTAGCCCTGTCCGGCAAGGTCGACAGCCTGCACGCGCGCGTGAGCGGCTCGGGCGTCCTCGATGCGGGCCAACTGCGCAGCGCCAGCGCCGACCTGAGCCTGGCGGGTTCGGGCCGCATGAACATCGGCGAGATCCGCGGCGACTACGTGCGCGCCAGCGTGGCCGGTTCGGGCGTGCTGCAGGCCGGCGGCGCGGTGCGTTCGCTGAATGCCCGTGTCGCAGGCTCGGGCAGCGTGGACCTTGCCGCGCTGTCGACGCAGGACGCCGACCTGGCGGCCGATGGTTCGGGCGGGATTCGCGCCACCGTCAAGCAGTCGCTGGTGGCGCATGGCGGCGGCTCGGGCGGGATCCGGGTGTATGGGCATCCGGCACAGCGCAGCGTTACCGGCCGTAACGTGCATCTGCTGGATTGATTTGTAGGGTGGTCGGGTCTCCCGACCGCGCGGTCAACGGTCGGCGGCATGGCCGCGACGGATCATCATTTACCTATCACCGCGTGGGCGGCAAAGCCGCCCACCCTACGGATTACAGCAAATTATCGAGCAGGTCCGGCCCGAACACCTCGCGGTGCAAACGGCTCACCGGTGCGCCTGCCGCCAGCAGCGCATTCCACTGCGCCTGCATGAAGGGCAGCGGGCCGCACATGTAGACATCGGTCTCGCCGCGCGGCCACGAGGGCAGGCGCGCCAGCTCCATCTTGCCCTTCAGGGCGGCGCTTGCCTCTTCCTCTTCGTAGAACGTCACCACGTGCAGGTGCGGCATGCGCGCCTTGGCGCTGGCGATGTCCGCCTGGTGCGGGTGGTGCGCCGCGTTGCGTGCGGCGTGGGCGAAGATCACGCGGCGCTCCGGGTTCACGGTCGCGATGCGGTTCAGCGCCGCGATCATCGGCGTGATGCCGACGCCGGCCGAGAGCAGCACCACGGGCTCGTTCGATTCGGTATCCGGCAGGAAGTCGCCGAAGGGGTGGATCACGTGCAGTACGTCGCCCACGTTCACGTTGTCGTGCAGCCAGGTCGACACTTCACCGGCCGGATGGGCGCCGCCGTCCTCGCGCTTGACCGAGATGCGCAGGCTGTCCTTGCCGGGGGCATCCGACAGGCTGTACTGGCGCAGCTGGCGGCGGCCATCGCTGAAATCGACCGCCACGCTCAGGTACTGGCCGGCCTTGAAGGGCGGCAGGGCGCCGCCGTCCGCCGGGACGAAGCGGATGGACACCACGTTGTCGCTCTCGCGCACCACTTCCGTCACGCGCATCGCGCGCGTCTCGCCCGGCTGCACGCCGGCTTCCTCGTACATCTTCGCTTCCGCATCGATCAACAGGCGCGCCAGCGAGGTGTAGGCCTCTTCCCAGGCCTTGAGCAGCGGCTCGGTGGCGGCATCGCCCAGCACGGTCTTGATGGCGCCGAGCAGGTGGTGGCCGACGATCGGGTAATGGTCGGCACGGATGCCCACCGCGGCGTGCTTGTGCACGATGCGGCTCACCACCGGACCGAGCGCCGCGGCGTTGCCGATGTTGGCGGCGTACGCGAACACCGCCGAGGCCAGGGATTGCTGCTGCACGCCGCTGGCCTGGTTTCCCATGTTAAACAGGTTCTTCAGCTCCGGATGGGCCTCGAACATGCTGCGGTAGAAGGTGGTGGTGATGGCCAGGCCGTGTTCGCGCAGGACGGGGACGGAAGCGTCGATGTACGGACGGGAAGCGCTCGAGATCATGATGGGTTCCTTGATAGATGTATTAATTATGAATCTTTAAGGCCAAAAAATTGGCCCGGACGCGATGGGCAATCGGTGCGGACGGGAGCATTCTAACAAAAGATGCTGAGTAAATGCATCTTTGCGCAAACATTTTTATTGCGAGAACACAAAACCCATATAATCGCTGCTTTTAGATGAGCGCTTGACCGGAGCGCTGCCGAAGCTTCTTCACAAAGGACATGCCGTGAATCTGACCCTTGGCCAAAAGCTGATCCGCACCAAAACAGCCGAACGTCAGCATGACGAAGCGAGCAGCGGCGGCGGCCTCCAGCGATCGCTCGGCCTGTTCCCGCTGACCATGATCGGCGTCGGCGCCACGGTCGGCACCGGCATCTTCTTCACGATGGTCGAGGCGGTGCCGAAGGCCGGTCCGGCCGTGATCCTGTCCTTTCTGCTCGCCGCCGTCACCGCCGGCCTGACCGCGCTGTGCTATGCCGAACTGGCTGGCCGCGTGCCCGCCGCCGGTTCCTCGTATTCCTTCGCCTATGCGACCGTGGGCGAGTTCGCCGCCTTCATCGTGGCGGCCTGCCTGCTGCTCGAATACGGCCTGGCGGGAAGCGCGGTGGCGATCGGCTGGTCGGACTACCTGAACAACTTCCTGTCGAATGCCTTCGGATGGGAGATTCCGGCCCACCTGCGCTCGCCGATGTTCGTGTCCGACCACCACAACGTCCACTTCAATCCCGGTAACTTCAACCTGCCGCCGGTGATCCTGGTGGCGATGTGCTGCATCTTGCTGATCCGCGGCACCAAGGAATCGGCGACCACCAACTCCATCATGGTGCTGGTCAAGCTGGCCATCCTGATCTTCTTCGTCGTGATCGCCTTTACCGGCTTCGACGCCGCCAACTTCACGCCCTTTTTCAGCCCCGACCCCGACAGCGGCTTCGTGGGCATGGCCGGCGTGACCGCCGCCGCCGGCACCGTGTTCTTCTCCTTCATCGGCCTGGACACCATCGCCACCGCCGGCGAGGAGGTGAACAACCCGCGCCGCAACGTGCCGATCGGGATCCTGGCCGCGCTCCTGATCGTGACCGTCTTCTACCTGCTGGTGGCGGTGGCCGCGATGGGCGCCCAGCCCGCCCGCATGTTCGCAGGCCAGGAAGCCGGCCTGTCGGTGATCCTGCAGAACGTCACCGGCCAGGCCTGGCCGGCGCTGGTGCTGTCGGCCGGCGCGGTGGTGTCGGTGTTCTCGGTGACCCTGGTGACGATCTACGGCCAGACCCGCATCCTGTATGCCATCAGCCGCGACGGCCTGATCCCGAAGACCTTCCAGAAGGTGAACAAGCGCACCCTGGCGCCGACCGCCAACACCGTGATCGTCTGCCTGGTCGTCGCAACGGTGGCTGGCCTGGTCGACGCCACCTTCCTGTGGGACATGGTGAGCATGGGCACCCTGACCGCCTTCATCGTGGTGTCGATCGCCGTGCCGGTGATCCGCGCCAAGCAGGGCCGCGGCGAGCCGGGCCACTTCCGCGTGCCTTTCGGTCCCTACGCGATCCCGGGCCTGTCGGTATGCGCCTGCCTGTACATCATGAAGGACCTGTCGCCGGCCACCTTCCGCGTGTTCTTCATCTGGATGGGCGTGGCGGTGGCCACCTACTTCCTGTACAGCGTGCGCCACAGCCGCCTGAACAAGGCGCAGTAAATGGAAGTGTTCGAACGGCGGCGCGACCGCTTCGCGCTGTTCGATGCGATGGACTGCGCCGCGGTCAACATCTGCTTCCCGCTCGAGCTGCCGGATTTCCGGCCCTGGTGCAAGGAACAGGGCCTGGCGCCGTTCCACGTGCTGCTGTGCGCGGTGCTGCGCGCAGTGCTGAAGGTGGAGAACTTCCGCTACCGCCTGCTGGACGGCGAGGTATTCCGGATCGAGCGCCTGCGGCCGGCCTTCACCGTGATCAACCAGCACCAGGACCTGAATTTCGCCCTGTTCGACTGGAGCGACGACCTGCGCGAATTCGTGGCGCGCGGCATCGTGGCGCGCGAACAAGCCTCGGCCATGACGGAACTGAACGAAGCCTACCGCAGCCTCGGCCCGCGCGACGCCAAAGAGCAGGTCTTCATCACCTGCATTCCCTGGCTGGCCTTCACCTCCATCCAGCACCCCAACGCCTCGCTGGCGCATCCGGATATTCCCTCGCTTGCTTGGGGCAAGTTCCGCGACGCCCCGGGCGGCCGGTTGGAGCTGCCGTTCTCGGTGCAGGCCCATCACGGCTTCGTCGACGGCTTCCACATCCACCAGCTCGCGCAGCAGATTGCCGGCGAGCTGGAGGCGATCATTTCGCCAGCGGCTTGACTACCTCGAGCAGGCTGACGAGAAGCTTGCCGGGCTCTTCCCATGGCACCATATGGGCCGAACGCTCGAACCAGACGATGCGCTTGTAGGGCGCGTCCACCTTGTTCATCCAGTCGACTGTCGGCGCGGCCGGCGTCGTGTAGTCGTGCCGGCCCAGGAACATCACGACCGGGATCGGGAAGCGCTTCACGCCTGAAAAATCGACCTCGAGGAATTCGGGCAGCACGCGGCCCAGGGTCAGCAGGCTGCCCTTGTCGATGTCCTTTACCTGGCTCGGGGTGTAGTCGGGCGAGAGCAGGGGACCGCGGAAGAAGTAGCCGGATTCGCTGCGGAACGCGGACAGGCCGCCGTAGTGTTGCGGCCATTTACGGGCGATGACGATGCGCTCGCGCGTGATCGGCTGGTCGCCGGGGTAGGGCGCGATCGATGCCATTTCCTTGACCGCTTCGGCATTGTTCTCGCGCTTGGCGCGCTCGTAGGCATAGTCGAAGCTGATGCGCTCGTTCTCGCGCACGTTCAGCGCCTGGCCAATGCCGACATAGGCATGAAACAGGTCGGGACGCTTGAGGGCCGCACGCATGCCGACGATGGTGCCCCAGCTGTGCCCCATCAGGATGAGCTTGCGCTTGCCGTATTTCGCCTTCAGGTGCGCGGCCACTTCGATGGCGTCGTCGACGTAGCGCTCGATGCGGATCGTTGCGCCCACCTTGTCCGGATCGGCCTCGGCATAGCTTTTACCCGCGCCGCGCTGGTCCCAGTTCACCACCGTGAAGTATTCCTCGACCGGGCGCTGGAACTGCCACATCGTCGGCGTGATGGGGGAGGCGGGGCCGCCGTGCACGAACAGGATCATCGGGTTGGCGCGGTCCTGGCCGCGCACGCTGAGCCACTGGTCGACGCCGCCGATGCGGACCTTGTACGATTCCTGCACGCCGGACGGGGCGCTGATGCGGTTCAGGTCCTCGATGATGGTGCGCGCCTTCGCGTACGGATCAGGCGTTTCCTGCGCCGCCGCGCCGGAGCAGGCCAGCGCAAGCAGCGCGCCGCAGAGTAGCCAGGTCTTGTTCATGCCAGTCCTTTCCCTATCGATGAAAGGAGTATGGCGGCGCGCCCGCATGCCTGCATCCGATGCGCGACGAACTGCACGAACGGTGGCATGAAATGAAAAAAGCCACGCGGCCTTGTGGCGGCGTGGCTTCAGGGAAGGCGCCCGCAGGCGCCGCCGTGCTTATTGCACGCCCATTTCCTTCAGCAGGTTGTCGGCCTTGTCCACATGCTTCATGTTCCACAGCATGTAGCGGCTGTCGACCTGGATCGAGCGGGTCATGGCCTTGTTGAAGTCCCAGTCCGAGATGATCGAATCCAGGGTGCCGTCGAAGGCCAGGCCGATCAGCTCGCCCTTCGAGTTCAGCGCGGCCGAACCCGAGTTGCCGCCGGTGATGTCCAGCGTCGCCAGGAAGTTGACCGGCACGGTCTTCAGCTTCGGATCGACGTACTTGCCGAAGTCCTTGGACTGGATCGCCGCCAGCTGGGCTTCCGGCGCGTTGAACTCGCCTTCGCCGGTGTGCTTGGCCACGATGCCCTTCGGGGTCGTGAACGCGGTCCAGGAACCGGTGCCGTCGGCGCCGACGTCACGGCCCATCACCTTGCCGAAGGTGACGCGCAGGGTGCCGTTGGCGTCCGGGTAGACGGCCTGGCCCTTGCTGTTCATGTAGGCGATCTTGGCGCGCATGTAGTTGCCGTAGGCTTGCTGGATCTTGCCCGCCATTTCCTCTTCCTTGGCTTCATCGCGCATCGACGCGTCGTACATCGCGACGGCGGCCTTGATGAAGCTGTCGTTCGAGGCCTGGAACTCGGCCGGCGATTTCTTCAGCCATGCGGTGCGCTCTTCCTTGTTGGCCAGCTTGGAGCCGGCGTAGATGCGGTCCAGCGCGGCCTTCAGCTCGGCGTCGGTCATGCCCGGCTTGATGCCGAGGGCGGCGTCAAAAGCGGCGTCATGCTCGGCGGCCGGCTGCGCGTTGTACTTGGTCAGGAAGTTCAGCACCAGCGCCTTGTCGACCTTTTCGTCGTAGGTGCGGTCCTGGCCGGCGATGACCGAGTTCCAGCGCGCCAGGTCGCGTTCCTGGAAGCCGGTCTTGCGCTCGGCGTCCGGCTTGGTGCGCTCGTTGGCCAGGCGGTACAGCGAACGTGCCGAGGACAAGAACTTCGGCTGGGCGTACGACAGGTAGAAGCCCTTCTTTGCGTTGGCGTCGCGCTCGGCGATCAGCTTCTCGGCCTGCTCGATGTCGGCGGCGTACTGCGCCTTGCGCGCCGGGGTGGCGTTGACCCAGGCCTTCAGGGCGTTGTGCTCGGCGGTCTTACGCTGCAGGAAGTCGCTGTTCGCGTACGAGGTCAGCATGCCCTTGCGGTTCTTGTAGTAGTTGTTGACGCCCGCGATCTGGCCGGCGTACTTGAGCTTGGCGGCCGGGTCGTTCTTGGTCTCGCGCTCGATGATCGCCAGGGTCTCGCCCGATGCCTGCACGAAGGCCGGGTAGTTCCAGGTGAAGGTCGATTCGACTTCCGACGGCAGGCGGTGGCGGTTGGTGCGGCCCGGGTAGCCCAGCACCATCACGAAGTCGCCTTCCTTGGCGCTGGCGCTCGGGTCGGCGATCTTCAGCACGTGCTTCGGCTTGTACGGCACGTTGTCCTGCGAGAACTCGGCGGCCTTGCCGTCCTTGCTCACGTAGGCGCGGTAGAAGCCGTAGTCGCCGGTGTGGCGCGGCCACATCCAGTTGTCGGTGTCGCCGCCGAACTTGCCGACGCCGGCCGGCGGTGCATGCACCAGGCGCACGTCACGGATCTCGAGCTGCTTCAGGCGGTAGAACTCCAGGCCGCCGTAGAAGCTGGCCACGGTGCAGCGGTAGCCTGCATCCTTTTCGCACTCGGCCACCAGCTTCTTCTGGTTCTTCTCGATGGCGTCGATGCGTGCCTTGCCGGTCAGCTTGGCGACGTCCGGGGTGATGATCTGGTTGGTGACGTTGGCCACTTCCTCGGTCACGTAGACGCGGCTGCCCGGTGCGGCCGGCAGCTCTTCGCCCAGGGTCTTGGCCAGGAAGCCGTTGGCCAGCAGGTCGCGTTCCGGGGTCGAGTTGACCGCGATGCTGTTGTACACGCAGTGGTGGTTGGTGACGACCAGGCCCTGCGGCGAGACGAACGAGGCCGAGCAGCCGCCCAGGCTCACGATCGCGCCCATCGGGAATTCGGTCAGCTTGGTCAGGGTGGACGGATCCAGCTTGAGGCCGGCGGCTTTCAGTTGCTTGGCTACTTGTGGCAGCTGCTGCGGCATCCACATGCCTTCGTCCGCATGTGCGGCGAAGCTGGTCAGGATGGCCAGCGAGAGGAGGGTCTTTTTCATTCGCGTCTATCTATAGGAAGTGGGAACTCTTGGGCTCCGCGGAGCATCCGTGAGTATCCGTAATCCATATATGCATCGTCAACCAATATTTCGTACAGACAAACGTGTAGTTCTCTGGAAGAAACTGATCCTACAACTGGGCGCTGAACAGGGAAGCGACGGCGGTGCTCAGGCGCTGCCACCACGGCCGTTCGCGGTGTTCCGCCTTGGTTACCGGGCTCGAGCGCCGCCAATCATCCTCGAAGATGGCGGTCTGCTCGCGCGCGAAGCCCTGGTGCAGGACGTTGAGGTTGGCCTCGTCGTTGATGCTGAAGGAGCGGTTGTCGAAGTTGGTCGAGCCGACCGACACCAGCAGGTTATCGACGATCAAGGCCTTCACGTGGTACATCGTGGGCTGGTATTCGGCCAGCTTGACGCCAGCGGCCAGCAGTTCGCCCCAGCGCTCGCGCGAGGCGGCCTTGACCAGGTCCGAATCGATGATCTTGCCCGGCATCAGGATGCGCACCCGCACGCCGCGTTTCGCCGCTTCGATCAGGGTGCGGATGGTGAGCTCGTCGGGCACGAAGTAGGCTGCGGACAAGTCGATGGTCTTGCGCGCCGAGGTGATCGCCATCAGGTACATCAGGTGCATCGATGCACTGCCGCCGGTGGGCGAACTCGAGAACATCTGGGCCGGCATGTCGCCCACGGGGGACAGGGCCGGGAAGTAGTCAGGACCGTCGAGCACGGTGCCGGTGGCCTTGATCCAGTTGTCGTTGAACACGGCCTGTATCTGGCCGACCACCGGGCCCTCGATGCGGAAATGGGTGTCGCGCCAGTGGTCCTTGTCCTGGGCATTGCCACGCCACTGGTCGGCGATGCCGACCCCGCCGGTGAAGCCGACCTTGCCGTCGATCACCAGGAGCTTGCGGTGGGTGCGGTTGTTCAGGCGCGCCAGCTTCCACCAGACCGGCTTGTGGTAGCGCTGTACCTCGACGCCGGCCTTCTTCATGGCATCGATCTGGGCGAGGTCCATTTTCATGCTGCCCATGAAGTCGAGCATCACGTGCACCTTGACGCCGGCGCGGGCGCGTTCCATCAGGGCTTCCGAGAACTCGCGTCCGATCGTCTCGGACCAGTAGATATAGGTTTCGAAGGTGATCGTCTTCTCGGCCGCGCGGATTGCGTCCAGCATGGCCGGGAAGATCTGGTCGCCGTTGAGCAGGACCTCGACCTTGTTGCCTTCGAGAATAGGGGGGCCGAGCAGGACGCCGAGCGAGCGACGAAACTGCGGATCGTTGGTTTCGTACTCGCGCGTCAAGCGTGTCTCGATCTGCTTTTCACTCGGAAGGAAATTCAGTACGAGAATGCCCGCGACCAGCGTGAGCGCGGCCGTGACCAGGATTGTCCAGAACATTTTTGGGCGAATAAACATATTGCAGGCGTAAAAAAACCAACGCATGAAGCGTTGGTTTTTAGGTAGGGCTACCCGATTGCTGATTAACGAACACGGCCGCGACGCAGCAGGTTCACGATCGCCAGCAGGATGACAGCGCCCAGGAACGAAACCAGCAGCGACGAGACGCTGAAGTCATCGGAGTTGATGGTGCCGGTGCCGAACAGCGGCGACAGCAGCCAGCCACCCAGGAAGGCGCCAACGATACCAACCACGACGTTGAGAATCATGCCTTGCTCTGCGTCGGTCTTCATGACCATGCTGGCCAGCCAGCCCAGAATGCCACCGACAACGATCCAAATGATGAATAACATGGTGTACCTCCTTCAAGTGTAAGAAAACATACCCCCAGGCCCTTGAATTGCCGTGGCCATGGAGAAAAGTCTAGAGACCAGTCCCCTTCAGGTCGGTGCGGCAACGAACGTTAGACGGCGAATCTGCAAGCCTGTTCTGCCGCTTCGAATTGTTGAGCGAAAAGAACCGGGTAGGGTGCGTCAGCGAACAGAAGAGGTCTTGTGCCGGGCATAAGGTTTCAACACTTGCAAGATCGATTTTGTCTGCAGGACCCAGCACCTGAACCTTCTGAAAGGATTCGCCATGAGCAACTACGATTCGAATAACACCAACCAGAATTCCCGCATGGTCACTGGCCTGTTCCCCGACCGTGCCAGCGCAGAACGTGCATATTCCTCGATCTCGACCCGCGGTTACAGCAAAGACGACGTCAACCTGATGATGTCGGACGAGGCACGCAAGACCCACTTCGGCGACACCGACACTGAACTGGGCAGCAAGGCTGCAGAAGGCGCCGGCATCGGCGCCGGCATCGGCGGCACCATCGGCGCCGTCCTGGCAGGCATCGCCGCCGTCGGCACCACCCTCGTGCTGCCTGGCCTGGGCGTGGTCGTGGCCGGCCCGCTGGCAGCGGCCCTGGCCGGCGCCGGCGCCGGCGGCATCACCGGTGGCCTGATCGGCGCGCTGATCGGCGCCGGCATCCCGGAAGACCGTGCTGCCCACTATGAAGAAGGCATCAAGCGCGGCGGCATCGTGATGGGCGTGAACGCCCGTTCGGACGAAGATGCGCGCCACATCCAGCAATCCTGGACCGACAGCGGCGGCACCCACATCATTGGCACCGGCGTCGGCGCCCTGGGTGGTGCGGCAGCCGGCGCCGCGATCGGCTCGGCAGCCGGCCCGGTCGGCACCGTGGCTGGCGCCGCCATCGGCGCGGTCACCGGCGGCATCGCTGGCAAGGGCGTGGGCGAAGTCGTGAACCCGAAAGCGGGCGACGACCTGTCGGAACACTACCTGGCCAAGGGCGTCGGCGCCAGCAGCGGCGCGGCCGTGGGCGCGATGGCTGGCGCGGCGGGCGGCCCGATCGGCATGGCTGCCGGTGCGGTGGTCGGCGGCCTGGCGGGCGGCGCAGCCGGCAAGGGCGCGGGCGAAGTCGTGAACCCGAAAGCGGGCGACGAACTGCACGACCATAACCTGGCGCAGGGCGTCGGCGGCGCCGGCGGCGCTGCGGCCGGCGCGGTTGCTGGTTCGGTGGCGGGCCCGGTCGGCGCCGCAGCAGGCGCCGTGATCGGCGGCCTGGCCGGCGGCGCGGCAGGCAAGGGCACCGGCGAAGTCGTCAACCCGAAAGCGGGCGACGAACTGCATGACCACCACCTGGGCACCGGCGTCGGCGCGGCCGGCGGCGCTGCGGTTGGCGGTGCGGTGCTGGGCGGCGCGGTCGGCGGTCCGGTCGGCGCGGTGGCCGGCGCCGGCATCGGTGCGGCGGTCGGCGGCATGGCCGGCAAGGGCGTGGCCAAGATGGTCAACCCGCAGGAGGAAGACGCCCACTGGCGCAACCAGTACCAGACCCAGCCGTACTACACCCCGGGCTACACCTACGACGACTACGCACCGGCCTATGCGCTGGGCTACAACTCGGCAGGCCGCTACCCGGGCGGCTACGACATGCACGAGAACGAGCTGTCGACCGAATGGGAACGCACCAAGGGCAATTCGCGCCTGAGCTGGGACCAGGCCAAGCACGCTTCGCGCGCCGCATGGCACAAGGTCGAGCGTGCGATCCCGGGTGACGCGGACCGCGACGGCCGCTGATCGCTGACGACGCGTTCGGCGTAAAAAAAGCCTCGGTGCCGTTCGGCACCGAGGCTTTTCCTTTTGGGCGAAGCGATTACTGCTTGACCGCTTCCACCTGGATCGCCAGCTTCACTTCCGGCGAGAACTTCGGCAGGCCGAAGTTGATGCCGAAGTCGCTGCGCTGGAAGGTACCGGTCACGTCGGCGCCGCACACTTCGCGCTTGAGCATCGGGTGGTCGATGCACTTGAACTTGTTGATGGTCAGGGTCAGCGGCTTGGTGACGCCGTGCAGGGTCAGCTCGCCTTCGGCCGAGGTCGGGACGTCGCCGGTGAACTTGATCGACTTCGACTTGAAGGTCGCGGTCGGGAATTGGGCGGCGTCGAAGATGTCCGGCTTCTTGGCGTGCTCGTTCATCTTGTCGTGGCCGAAGTCGATGCTGTCGATGTACACGGTGATGTCGAGGCTGCCGGTTTTCTTCGCGCGGTCGAGGGTCACGGTGCCGTCGGTCTTGTTGAACTTGCCGCGCCAGACCGAGATGCCCATGTGGTCGGCCTCGAAGCTCGGGTAGGTGTGGTTCGGCTCGATCTTGTAGGTGTCGGCGGCAAAGGCGAGGCCGGCGCCGAGGGTGCTCGAAGCGGCCAGGGCGGCGATCAGGTGCTTGATTTTCATGGAACGATTCCTTGCGTGTGTTGAGGTGTTTGCTGGGGTGATTACTGGCCCGCCGTGACGCGGAACTTGATGACAACCTCATCGGCGACCATGCTCGTGTCCTTCCACTCGCCTTCGCCGATGTTGAACGCCAGCCGCTTGATCGGCAGCTGGCCTTCGAATACCTGTTTGCCGCCTTCCGCCTTGACGCTCAGCGGGAAGCTGACGTTGGCGCTGCGGCCCTTGATGGTGAGCTTGCCGCTCACGTTCAGCTTGCCCGCGCCGGCCGGCGCGATCGCGGTCGACACGAAGCTCGCCTTCGGGAACTGGGCGGTGTTGAACCATTCCTTCTTGGTGACTTCCTTGTTGTAGTCCGGATCGCCCAGGTCGAGGCTGGCGGTCTGGATCTCGACGCTCGCCTTCGACGCGGCCGGTTTGGCGGCGTCGTAGTCGATCTGCGCAGCAAACTGCTTGAACTTCGCCTCGACCGGCACGCCCATCTGCTTGAAGGTGGCCGTCACGCTGCTTTTCGCCGGGTCGGTTTTCAGGGGCGCCGCGATGGCGACGGCGCTTGCCAGCACCGAGGCCAGCAGCAGGCTTTTCATGGGTTTCATCAAGACTCCTTACGGGTAGAGAAAGGCAGCATGCGCGCCATCACGCCGTCGCGGTCGACGAGCAGGTGCTTGAACGCGGCCGCCACGTGCAGGCCGACGAGCAGCGCCAGCAGCATGTTGAGCCAGTAGTGGACATCCTTCAGCACGACTTTCAGGGCCGGATCCGGCCCCATCAGCACCGGCAGTTCGATCACGCCGAACCAGACGATCGGATAGCCGGTCGCCAGGCTGTAGAAATAGCCGGACAGGGGCACTGCGAACATCAGGATGTACAGCAGCCAATGCAGGCCATGGGAGGCGCCGCGCTGCCAGGCCGGCATCTGGTCGGCGTAGGCCGGCGGATGACGGAACAGGCGCCACAGCAGGCGCAGGGCGGCCAGCAGCAGCACCGTCACGCCGGCCCATTTATGCCAGTTGAAATATTTCAGCTTGGTCGGCGTGATGCCCGGGATATCGGTCATGACCAGCCCGAGCGTGAAGGTCCCGATGATCAAGAGGGCAATCAGCCAGTGCAGGACGATAGCCGGGATGGTATAGCGATGCATAAAGATTATATTTAGGAAAGTCGTACGTGTTAGAACTAACTATACCAGTCTTTACCGCATGCTGCTGAAAGGGACATTTTTCCGCCGAGTACACTAGCACGGATTGCAAAAGCTGCACAGCCGGGGTGTCCGGAATGTAAAATCGACCAACACATTGTTTATCAGAGATAACTGGCGACATCATGTAAAGCCAGGGAGCAAGAATATGAATGCCCTCACACCGCCGACCTGCGACTTCCCGAGGCCACTCAAGCATGTGGCTGCGGCCTGCCTCGGCCTGGTGATCGCACTCGGTGCCAATGCGGAAGAAGAGCCTTTGAGTCGGCCCGAGAACCTGGCCGACCTGTCGATCGAAGAGTTGGCCAACATCCCGGTGATGTCGGTCTCCAAGCGTCCCGAGCGCCTGCAGGACGCCGCCGCGGCCGTGTTCGTCATCACGGCCGAGGACATCCGCCGTTCCGGCGCCGCCACCCTGCCGGAAGTGCTGCGCCTGGCGCCGAACCTGCACGTGGCACGCATCAACGGCTACAGCTATTCGATCAGTGCGCGCGGCATGAACCAGAGCGGCAACAGCTATTCGAACAAGCTGCTGGTGCTGATCGACGGCCGCTCGGTGTACACGCCGCTGTTTTCCGGCGTGTTCTGGGATGCCCAGGAAGTGCTGCTCGAAGACGTCGAGCGCATCGAAGTGGTCAGCGGCCCCGGTGGGGTGCTGTGGGGCCTGAACGCGGTCAACGGCGTCATCAACATCACCACCCGCTCCGCGCGCGATACCCAGGGCAGCCTGGCGGCCGTGCAGGCCGCGACCGACGGCGCTACCGTCTCCTACCGCCACGGCGGCACCCTGGAGAACGGCATCGCCTGGCGCGTGTTCGGCAAGACCACGCGGCGCGAAGACAGCGAGCTGGCCAGCGGCGCCCTGGTCGACGACGCCTACCGGCGCAGCCTGGTGGGCGTGCGCGCCGACTGGGAGCGCGGCGCGGATCGTTTCAGCCTGGTCGGCAATGCCTACCGCGGGCGCTTCGACCAGCCGGCGCCGGGCGAGATCGCCGCGCCCGGCGTGCCCACTACCCTAGGCCGGGTGCGCTCGGACGGCGTCAACCTGAGCGCGCGCTGGGAGCGTGCGCTGGACGACGGCGCCAGCCTGATGGCGCAGGCCTATTTCGACCACACGCTGCGCCGCGCCGATCCCCTGTTCGGCGAGCGCCTATATACCACCGACCTGCAGTTCCAGCACACCCTGGCGCAGCTCGGCAGGCATCGGATCGTCTGGGGCGCGAACTACCGCCACAGCCGCGACCGGGTCGACAACAGCGCCACCGTCGCCTTCCTGCCGGCGCGCACCACCCAGCAATGGGCCAGCCTGTTCGCGCAGGACGAGATCAATCTGCGCCAGGACTGGTACCTGACCCTGGGCAGCCGCCTCGAGTACAACGAATACACCGGAACCGAATGGCTGCCGAGCGCGCGCCTGTCCTGGCGCCTCTCGCCCCAGCACGCCTTGTGGGCGGCGGTCTCGCGCACCGTGCGCGCGCCTTCGCGCCTCGACGTCGACGCCTTCCTGCCGGGCCGCCCGCCCTACCTGCTACGCGGCGGACCACAGGTGCGCGGCGAGGTGGCCCGGGTGTTCGAGCTGGGCTACCGAGGCAACCCGGTGCCTGCGCTCGCGTATTCGGTGACCCTGTTCCACCACGATTACGACTACCTGCGCACGACCGAAACCAATCCGGCCGGCTTCATCACCTTCGACAGCCTGATGGAAGGGCGCTCGAGCGGCATCGAAGCCTGGGGCGGCTGGCAGGCGGCCGAGCGCTGGCGCCTGTCGGCCGGCTGGACCGCGATGCACCAGAAGCTGCGCCTGAAGCCGGGCAGCCGCGACCAGAGCGCCGGCTACGTGGCCAAACGCGACCCGGCGCATACCTTCCAGCTACGCTCGATCTACGGCATCGACGACCAGCGTGACATCGAGCTCACGCTGCGCAAGGTGGCGGGCAAGTCCTTCCCGGACGTGCCGTCCTATACGGCGCTCGACGCGCGTTTCGGCTGGCGCATCCGGCCGGGACTCGAGCTGGCGCTGACCGGCGAGAACCTCACCGGCGGGCATGGGGAATACGGGACGATCCTGTACCGGGCCGAGATCGAGCGCCGGCTCGGGGTGAAGCTGCTGTGGGAGTATTGAACCGCGCATGAACATGCGCGGCATGGGACGGGCGGCATGGCCGCCCGTCCCGCGGATCAGATGGCTTTCGCCAGCTGCGCCGCCAGGCCGGTGTAGTTCGCCGGCGTCATTTGCAGCAGCAGGTCCTTGGCTTCCTGCGGGATCGCCAGCTTGCCGATGAACTCCTGCAGCGCTTCGCGGGTGATGCCCTTGCCGCGGGTGAGTTCCTTCAGCTGCTCGTACGGGTTCTCGATGCCGTAGCGGCGCATCACGGTCTGTACCGGCTCGGCCAGCACTTCCCAGCTCGCATCCAGGTCGGCTTCCAGGCGCGCCGCGTTCACTTCCAGCTTGTTCAGGCCGCGCAGGCAGCTGTCGTAGGCCAGCAGCGCGTAGCCGAAGCCGACGCCGATGTTGCGCAGCACGGTCGAATCGGTCAGGTCGCGCTGCATGCGCGAGACCGGCAGCTTCTCGGCCATGTGGCGCAGCACCGCGTTGGCCAGGCCCAGGTTGCCTTCCGAGTTCTCGAAGTCGATCGGGTTGACCTTGTGTGGCATGGTCGACGAACCGATCTCGCCCGCCTTGAGCTTCTGCTTGAAGTAGCCGAGCGAAACGTAGGTCCAAATGTCGCGGTTCAGGTCGAGCAGGATGGTGTTGGCGCGCGCGATGGCGTCGAACATTTCGGCCATGTAGTCGTGCGGTTCGATCTGGATGGTGTACGGGTTGAACACCAGGCCCAGGCGCTGCTCGATCACTTCCTTCGAGAAGGCCGGCCAATCGAAGCCCGGATAGGCCGACAGGTGGGCGTTGTAGTTGCCGACCGCGCCGTTCATCTTGCCGAGGATCTCGACATCGGCGATGCGCTTGACGGCGCGCTGCAGGCGTGCGACCACGTTGGCGAATTCCTTGCCGAGGGTGGTCGGGCTGGCGGTCTGGCCGTGGGTGCGCGACAGCATCGGCAACTCGGCGTTGACGTGCGCGATCTCGGTCAGCCGGGCGATGATGTTCTGGAGGGCCGGCAGCAGCACGCCGTCGCGGGCGGCTTTCAGCATCATGCCGTGCGAGGTGTTGTTGATGTCTTCCGAGGTGCAGCCGAAGTGGATGAATTCGCTCGCCGCCACCAGCTCCGGCACGTCCTTCACCTGCTCCTTGAGCCAGTATTCCACCGCCTTGACGTCGTGGTTGGTAACCGCCTCGATCTCCTTGATGCGCGCCGCTTCGACGTCGCCGAAGTTCGCGGCCATGCGCTCGAGGTGAGCGTTCGCTTCGCTCGAGAACGGCTTGATCTCCGGGAAGCCGGCCTGCGACAGCGCCTGCAGCCAGGCGATTTCCACCTTCACGCGGTGGTGCATGAAGCCGGCTTCGGACAGGATCGGGCGCAGTTTGTCGGTTTTCGACGCGTAGCGGCCGTCCAGCGGGGACAGGGCCGACAGGGTAGGGGAGGGGACGGTAGAGGTCATGGCGGGCGGTCCGTGCAAAAACGCGGATTTTACCACTGGGAGGCTCGCGCAGCCTTGCGCAGGCCACGCCGCGGACGGCCCGGGAGGCTCGTCCGGCGCAGACAGGCGCCCAAATGGCGATGCTATACTGGCACCCAATCCTCAAATTCGGGCATGTATGAAACTCATCGGTTCCTTCACCAGTCCCTATGTGCGTAAAGTCCGCGTCGTGATGGCGGACAAGAAGCTCGATGTCAGCTTTGTGCAAGAAAACGTGTGGGTCCCGGAGACCACCATCCAGCAGGTCAACCCGCTCGGCAAGATTCCCTGTCTGGTCATGGAAGACGGCAGCACGCTGTACGACTCGCGCGTGATCGCCGAATACCTCGACACCATCTCCCCGGTCTGCAAGCTGCTGCCGCCGAATGGCCGCGAGCGCACCGAAGTCAAAGTCTGGGAAGCGCTGGCCGACGGCGTGCTCGATGCGGCGATCCTGGTCTTCCTCGAGCGGCGCGAGCGCTCCCCGGAGCAGCAGAGCGCCAAGTGGATCGAACGCCAGATGGGCAAGGTGCACGCCGGCCTGCGCGAGATGTCCACCCGCCTGGGCGAATCGAGCTACTGCATGGGCATCCACTACACGCTGGCCGACGTCGCCGTCGGCTGCGCCCTGGGCTGGCTGGCTTTCCGCTTCCCCGACATCGACTGGCGCGGCGACTACCCGAACCTGGCGCGCCTGGCCGACAAACTCGCCGAGCGTCCGTCGTTCCGCGACACCGTGCCGTTCGTCGCGTGAACCCGCCCGCCACCACCGTCGTCTTCGGCGAAGCGCTGGTCGACGACTTTACCACCGAGCAGGTGGTGGGCGGCGCCCCCTTCAATGTGGCGCGCCACCTGGCCGCCTTCATGGCGCCGCAGCTGATGCTCACCCGCATCGGCAAGGACCAGCCGGGCCAGGCGGTGCGCGCCGAGTTCGAGCGCTTCGCGATGAGCGAGGCCGGCCTGCAGGTCGATGCGATGGAGGAAACCGGCCGCGTGCTGGTCGAGCGCGGCGCCCGTGGCGGCCACCGCTTCACCATCCTGCCGAACCAGGCCTACGACTTCATCGACCGCGGCCAGGCCGAGACGGCAGTGGAACATACGCAGCCCGGCATCTTCTATTTCGGCACCCTGGCCCAGCGCCACGAGCGCTCGCGCGCCACCCTGATGGCGCTGCTGCGCGCCACACCGGCGCTGCGCTACCTCGACCTGAACCTGCGCGACGGCCAGGTGGACGAGCGCACCGTGACGCGCTCGCTGCAGGAAGCCAACATCGCCAAGGTCAACGAGGAAGAATTGCAGGCGATGTTCGGCTGGTATTTCCAGATCAAGCCGGACGATGCGGCGCTGGCGGCCGAAGAAGTGCACGCCTCGTGCCAGGCGCTGCTGCAGATGTTCTCGCTCGACGCGCTGATCGTCACGCTGGGGCACCGCGGCTCGGTGTACTTCGGCGCCGACGGGCAGGTGCTGATGCACCGCGATAACCCGGCGCCGCCGTTTGTCATCGACACGGTGGGGGCGGGGGACGCCTTCTCGGCGATTTTCTTGCTGGGGAAGATGCGCGGCTGGCCGCTCGACCTGTCGCTGGCGCGCGCCAACGAGTTCGCGGGGGCGATCTGCGCGATTCCGGGGGCCGTCCCGCGGGATCTGGGATTTTATGATCAGTGGATGAAGAAGTGGCGCTGAGCCGCAGCCCAGCCTGACAAACAAAACCCCGCACAGGCGGGGTTGTGTTTTTTATTCGCTGATCTGGCTCTGCAGGTAGTTCTGGATGCCGACCTTCACGATCAGGTCCAGCTGCGTCTCCAGCCACTCGATGTGCTCCTCGGTATCCTCGAGGATCATCAGGAACAGGTCGCGGGTCACGTAGTCCGCCGCCGCTTCCGCCGCCGCGATGCCTTCCTTGACCGTCACCTGGGCCGCGCGCTCGAGCTTGAGGTCGCATTCCAGCATTTCCTGGGTCGATTCACCGATGAGCAGCTTGTGCAGCGCCTGCAGGTTCGGCAGGCCGTCGAGCATCAGGATGCGGTCGATCAGCTTGTCGGCGTGCTTCATTTCGCCGATCGACTCGTCGTACTCCTTCTTCGCCAGCTTGCCGAAGCCCCAGTGGCGGTACATGCGCGCATGCAGGAAGTACTGGTTGATCGCGGTGAGTTCGTTGGTCAGCTGCGCGTTCAGCAGACGAAGAACGTTCTGGTCGCCTTTCATGTGATGCCCTTGATGATGTTGAATGGGCTCCATGATAACAAACAAGCAGCCCGCTTTTGGGTCGAAAACGCTGAAAAAGCCCGGGAAATGCAGTGAAAATCGAAAAAAACGGCGGGAATGACAAGCGTTCTCGTTCCGCTGTGCGAACGCTTCTCAGTACCGTGGCGCGGGCGAAAAAAAACCCCGCGCAAGCGGGGCAGGAGAGAGACGGTGGTGATGTTCAGGCCGCTTGCGGGACGCGGCGCACTTCGGTGATCGTGGTTTTGCTCTCGATGTGTTCGTGCAGGACTTCACGTGCATAGCTCACGCACTTGCCGCACATGGTGCCGACGCCCAGTTCCTTGTGCAGTTCGGCGACCGAGCTGATGCCCAGGTCGACGGCCTGGCGGATTTCGCGGTCGGAGATGTTGTTGCAGACACAGACGATCATCTTGAGGTTCCTTGACGCTACTTGTTCACTTGGCATTTAAATGAGAATCAATCTCATTCGTGTTCTATTCTCCGTAAACTCGGCGGCGTTTGCAACAGGAATTTTGTGCTCAGCTGCCTTTTTTGTGATCTTTCTTTCGGCTGTGATCAAACCGCAAATAGAAATAATTCGCATTTAGGTTTATGATGCTAGCTATCTGTCTCATCAGCGCTACACTTACTGGACGCGACCATGACTCTTGCTCCCTCCCTCACCACGCTCGACGCCCTCCCGGCCGGCCAGAGCGCTACCGTGATCCACCTGGCGCCGCCGGCGCAACAGGGTGGTTTCGACGTCCAGCGCCGCCTGATGGAGCTCGGCTTCGTGCCGGGCGAGCGCATCCGTGTGCTCAAGCGCGTGCTGGGCGGCCCGCTGGCCGTCAAGGTCGGCGAATCGACCTTCGCGCTGCGCCGCTTCGAAGCGGCCCTCGTGTCGATCAAGCCGGAATAGTCGGATGGGTGTCATGGAACAACAGGTGGCGTCGCGCACGCCCCTGGTCGCACTGCTCGGCAATCCCAACTGTGGCAAGACCGCACTCTTCAACCGCCTGACCGGCTCGCGCCAGAAGGTCGCGAACTACGCCGGCGTGACCATCGAACGCAAGGAAGGCAGCTTCACCTCGCCGGCGGGGCGCGCCTTCCGCGTGCTCGACCTGCCGGGCGCCTACAGCCTGAGCGCCCATACTCCGGACGAAGCCATCACGCGCGACGTGGTGGCCGGCCTGCGCGCGGGCGAAGCGGCGCCGGATGCGGTGCTGTGCGTGGTCAACGCGACCAATCTGCGCCTGAACCTGCGCATGGTGCTGGAGCTCAAGCGTCTCGGCCTGCCGATGGTGCTCGTGTTGAACATGGTCGACGTCGCTAGGAAGCGCGGCATCACGATCGACAAGGAAAAACTGTCGGCGGCCCTGGACATGCCGGTGGTCGAAACCGTCGCCATCCAGTCCGGCGGCGAACAGGCCCTGCTGGCCCAGCTCGACCGCATGGCCTTCGATACCGCCGTCAAGCCGAATCCGCTGTCCGCGATCGACGCCGTGCCGGTCGAGGAAACCCAGCGCGAAGTGCGCCGCATCCTCGAGCTCGCCGTTGCGACCAGCGGCGACCGCGGCAACCTGACGGAAAAGATCGACAACGTAGTGCTGCACCCTGTGCTCGGCCCGGTGATCCTGGCCGCCCTGATGTTCCTGATCTTCCAGGCCGTGTTCAGCTGGGCCGGCACGCCGATGGACCTGATCGAGGCGGGCGTCGGCGCGCTCGGCGAGCAGGTCGGCGCGCTGCTGGGCGAAGGCGTGCTGCACAGCCTGATCGTGGACGGCATCATCGCCGGTGTCGGCAGCGTGCTGGTGTTCCTGCCGCAGATCCTGATCCTGTTCTTCTTCATCCTGCTGCTGGAAGACGTCGGCTACCTGCCACGCGCGGCCTTCCTGCTGGACCGCATCATGGGCAGCGTGGGTCTCTCCGGCCGCGCCTTCCTGCCGCTGCTGTCCTCGTTCGCCTGCGCGATCCCGGGCATCATGGCCGCGCGCACCATCCAGAATCCGCGCGACCGCCTGGTGACGATCATGATCGCGCCGCTCATGACCTGCTCGGCGCGCCTGCCGGTGTATGCGCTGCTGATCGCCGCCTTCATCCCGGACCGTGAAGTGGCCGGCCTGATGAACCTGCAGGGCCTGGTGCTGTTCATACTCTATATGGCAGGCATCCTGAGTGCCATGGCGGTGGCCTGGTTCATGAAGCGCCGCAGCGACTACAAGCAGCAGGTGCTCATGATGGAACTGCCGGCCTACCACTGGCCCCAGCCGGGTGCGCTGGCGTCCGGCCTGTGGGAGCGTGCCAAGATCTTCCTGAAGCGGGTCGGTACCCTGATCCTCACCATGATGATCCTGCTCTGGGTGCTGTCGAGCTTCCCGGGCGCACCGGAAGGCGCGACCCATCCGCCGATCTACTACAGCGTGGCCGGCATGATCGGCCGCGCGCTGGAAGTCATCCTGGCGCCGATCGGCTTCGGCTGGGAGATCGGGATCGCCCTGGTGCCGGGCATGGCCGCGCGCGAAGTGGCGGTCGGCGCGCTGGCGCAGGTCTATGCCCTGTCGGGCGGCGACGAAGCCGCCAATGCCCTGGCGCCGCTGGTGGCGCAGTCGTGGTCGCTGGCCACCGGCCTGGCGCTGCTCACCTGGTACATCTACGCGCCGCACTGCCTGCCGACGCTGGCCACCGTGGCGCGCGAAACCGGCAGCCGCCGCTACGCCTGGATCATGGCCGGCTACATGTTCGGCCTGGCCTACGTGGCCGCCTTCATCGTCTACCGCACCACCTTGTTCTTTACGGGAGCCTAGGACATGTGGCAGGAGCTGGTCGCCGGGATCATCGTCGCGCTGGCCGTGCTGTACGCCGGCGCGAAATACCTGCCGGACAGCTGGCGGCGCGCGATCGTGCACCGCCTCTCCAGGGGCGGCCAGCAATCGAGGCTGGTCAAGTGGCTGGATACCTCGGCCAGCTGCGGCAGCGGCTGCAACAGCTGCAAAACCTGCGGCCCGACCGAGCCCGCGCCGCCGCCCGGCAAGGGCAACGGCAAGGTCATCAAGATCCACGAGCGCCGCTAGCGGCGCCGGCAGCGCTCAAGGCGTCGCCACGTTGACCACGTGCCAGGCGCCACCCACCCCATCGCCGGTCTTGTCTCCCGCCTTCTTGTCCTTCACAAAGGTGTACAGCGGCTTGCCGCCATGCGCCAGCTGCTTGCTGCCGTCCGCGCGCGTGATCACGGAGTAGGGCGGGCGCGGGCTGCCCTCGGCCTTCACGGGCGGCCAGTTTTTCGCACAGGCTGCGACGCAACTGCTCTTGCCGCTGCCGGCTTCATCCTTGTCATAGGTGTAGACGGTCATGCCGGCGGCATTGACCAGCACGCCGTTCGAGGACTTGAGAGGCGGCGCATCGGCGCCGCTGGCAGTGGTTGAAAGTAACAGGGCAGCGGCAATACTGGCAACACGAAGCAGGGTCATGGCGGGCCTCCGGGCTGTGAATGCCTGGATAGACAACAGTTTCAGTCAGCCGTTCCCTGCAAAGCCTCGACCGCGGCGATCAGGCGACGTGCGTCAAAAGGCGCATGCACCTTGATGTCGTTATCGAAGTAGCAGTAGACGTCGCGCGCCTTGGCCTTCGGCGGCGGCTTGTCCACGATGAGCCGTGCCCCCTCGGGCTGCCGCCCGCGGCGCCAGGCATGGATGCGCGCCGCCCAGGCCGCGATGGCCTCGTCTTCATAGCCGCTCGCGTACAGCTCCTTGTCGCCATGCAGCCGGATGTAGACGAAGTCCGCGGTGACGTCCTCGCACAGCGGCCACCTGCCGGCGGTATCGGCCACCACCAGCGCCACGTTATAGCGGCGCAGCATGGCGATGAAGGCGGGGTCCAGGAAGCTCTCGTGCCGGATCTCGACCGCATGGCGCATCGGACGGTTCGGGCCGGAATCAAGCGAGACCCGCCCTTCCATGCGCGGCTGGTACTGCAGCGCCAGTTCGCGGGCGCTATCGGTATCCCGGGGCAGCAGCGACAGGAAGTGCTCGAAGCGCTGCGGATCGAATTTCACGACGGGCGGGAATTGCCACAGGAAGGGGCCGAGCTTGTCGCGCAGTTCGAACACCCCCGAGGCCAGCACATTGGCCAGCGGGCCTTCGATGTCCTTCAGCTTGAGCATGTGGGTGATAAAACGGTTGCCCTTGACCGCGAACATGAAGCCGGGCGGGGTGGCCGCATGCCAGGCGGCATAGCTCTCGGGCCGCTGCAGCGAGTAGAACGAACCGTTGATCTCGATGCTGGGCAACTGCCCGGCCGCGTATTCGAGTTCGCGGTGCTGGACCAGCCCCTTGGGGTAGAACACGCCGCGCCACGGCACGTAGCGCCAGCCGGAGATGCCGATGTAGACCGATCCATTCATGAGCTAACCATACACTGCCTCGTCCGTTGTCAGGCGCACCCATGCTAAGCTGACATCCTGTCGAACTATCCGGAAAACTTCATGATCGTCGTCCACCACCTGAACAATTCGCGCTCGCAGCGCATCCTCTGGCTGCTCGAAGAGCTCGGGCTCGACTACGAGATCAGGAAATACCAGCGCGACCCGAAGACCATGCTGGCGCCGCCGGAACTGAAGGCGGTGCACCCGCTCGGCAAGTCGCCGGTGATCACCGACGACGGACTGGTGGTGGCCGAATCCGGGGCGATCGTGGAATACCTGACCGGCCGCTACGGCAACGGACGCCTGGTGCCGGCGCCCGGCACCCCGGAACGCCTGCGCTATACCTACTTCCTGCACTTCGCCGAGGGCTCGGCCATGCCGCCGCTCCTGATGAAGCTGGTGTTCGACAAGGTCGAGAACAGCCCGATGCCCTTCTTTGCCAAGCCGATCGCGCGCTCGATCGCACGCAAGGTCAAGGACAGCTTCGTCATGCCGAACATCCGCAGCCAGCTCGACTTCCTGGAGGGCGAACTGGGCAAGTCGACCTGGTTCGCCGGCGAGGAGTTCAGCGCCGCCGACATCCAGATGAGCTTTGCGCTGGAAGCGGCCGCCTCGCGCGGAGGGCTGGGCAGCCAGTATCCGAAGCTTGCGGCTTTCCTTCAAAGGATCCACGCACGTCCGGCCTACGCGCGCGCGCTGGAGCGCGGCGGCAAGTACGACTATGCCTGACAGGCCCCTCGGTTTATCATGGCGGCGCCAGTGATTACTCCGATAGACGCACCACCATGAGCAAACAGGGAAAACTGCTCGCCATCGACGGCCTGAACATCGTGCGCCGCGTGTACGAAGCCAGCCCCGAACCGGACTCCGACCTGAAGGCCAGCATCGCGCTGCGCCACGCGTTCTCGTCCTTCCGCAACGTGCTGGAAGCGCACGCGCCCACGCACGTGCTGGCGGCCTTCGACTACGGCGGCCCCAATTGGCGCCACGCCCTCTATCCGCGTTACCGCGAAGGGCGCGCCGCCATGCCGGCGCCGCTGCGCGAAGCCCTGCCGGAATTCCACGAGCGCCTGCGCCAGGCCGGCCTGCAGGTGCTGGCCGTGCCCGAGGTCGAGGCCGACGACGTGATCGCCACTGGCGTCATGCGCTGGCTGGGGGAAGGGCGGGGCGAGGCCATCGTGGCGACCACCGACAAGGACCTGCACATCCTGATCGCGCACGGCGCGCTGGTGTGGGACCACTTCAAGAACGAATGGCATGACGACGCCTGGGTGCGCCAGCGCTTCGGCGTGGCGCCCGAATTGCTGCACGACCTGCTGGCCCTGATGGGCGACCCGACCGACGGCGTGCCGGGGGTGTCGAAGATCGGCATGAAGACCGCGGCGCGCCTGCTCAACGCCTACGGCAGCCTGGACGCCGTGATGGCCGGCGCCGGCATCCTCAAGACCCCGCTGGGCGAAAGGCTGCGCGCCGAGCGTGAGATACTCGAGATGTCGCGCTGCCTGGTGTCGCTCAAGCTGGACGTGCGGCTGGGCGTCACCTGGAACATGCTGGCCTATGAATCCCATTGAAGGAAAGCGCCGATGCTGAAGGCATTGATCGTGGACGGCAGCGCCATCGCGCGCGGCCTGCTCAACACCGTACTGACCGATGGCGGCTACGACGTCGTCGCGCAGACGCATACCGGCACGCTCGGCTACGGCCTGGCGATGAAGCACCGCCCGCAGATCGTCTGCATCGCGCGCGAACAGGTCGAGGACGGCAGCCGCATCGTCGAGGAACTGCGCGCCCAGCTGCCGAAGGCGATGATCTTCATGGTGTCGGGCACGCTCGACGCCGCCGCCATCCAGGACGCGCTCGGGCGCGGCGTGCACGGCTTCATCGTCAAGCCCTTCAAGGCCGACGCCGTGCTCAAGACGATCCGCAATACCGTGATCGCGGTCGTGCGCAAGCAGCAGGCCGCCTCGGGTAGCGCGGAATAACAGACAGGGCGCTCAGCCGCGCCGCTTGATCTCGTCCGAGGCAATCGCCGCCAGTTCGCGCAGGGCGCGCAGCTCGCGCTCGCGCAGCCGGCGCGGCTCGCGGTCCAGCACGCACAGGGTGCCGAAGCGGCGGCCCTGCGCATCTTCCAATGGCACCCCGGCATAGAAGCGCACGTGCGGCGCGCGCGTCACCAGCGGATTGGCGGCGAAGCGCGCATCGAGGGTGGCGTCGCCCACCACGAATGCATCGCCGCTGGCCAGCGCGTGCTTGCAGAATGCCCATTCGCGCGGCGTTTCCTGCAGGTCGAGGCCGACACGGGCCTTGAACCACTGGCGCTCCCCGGCCAGCACCGTCACCAGCGCGATCGGGCAATCCGTCACCTGTGCGGCCAGCCGCGCCAGGCGGTCGAAGACATCTTCGGGCGGCGTATCGAGCAGGGCATGGGCGGCCGGCGCGCCGGCTTCCCGCGGCGCGGGCGCCGCCGGGGTGGGCAGGGACACCATCCCCGGGCCCGCCGGCGCACCCGGCGCCGTGCCGGTGGCGCCCTGTCGCGCCTGCAGCTGGCGCACCGCGCTCAGGCGCACGCGCCGGTGCCCGCCGGGCGTCTTCCATGCCGGCAGTGCGCCGCTTTCCATCCAGAGCTGCGCCGTGCTGACGGCAACGCCCAGCATCTGCGCCGCTTCCCGCGTCGTCAGGATCGGATCGTCCTCGCTCATGTTCCCGGTAATTTGTAGTCAATGCACATATTCTAACTGAAACACAGTAATATTTGACGAAACTGCGCGCACGATTGGAATATATGTTGACTGTAGGCATTATATAGCGCAAGAATACGGCTATAATCGTCACTTCTGATAAATACGTGCGCCTTTCCTGGGTGTGCGACTGCCAAGGCCGCCCATGAATTCACTGTATGACCCGTCGCTTGAGGAAGCCAGCCGGCTGGAAGCCCTGCGCCAGCTGGAGCTGCTCGACACCGCACCCAGCGAAGCTTTCGACCGCATCACGCGCATGGCGTCGCAGCTGTTCCAGCTGCCGATCGCAGCGGTGTCGCTGACCGACAGCGACCGCCAGTGGTTCAAGTCGAAGGTAGGGGTCGCGCATGATGGGATTCCCCGCATCAAGGCGCCTTGCGCCGCGGTGGCGGACAGCGGTCGGATGCTGGAAGTGCCGGACCTGTTGGAAAGCGAGTGCTTCCGCGACAGCCCCCTCGCCGACAGCGGGATCCGCTTCTACCTCGGCGCGCCGCTGGTGACGAAAGCCGGCTACTGCCTGGGCGCGATGTGCGTGCTCGGCACCGAGCCGCGCAGCGTGAGCGACGCGGACCGCAGCACGCTGGTCGACCTGGCGGCCATGGTCATGGCGCAGATCGAGCTGCAGCACGCGCTGGGACGGATCGATCCGGTCAGCGGCCTGCCCAACCGCAGCCAGTTCGTCAGCGACGTACGCGACTTGGGCCTGGTCACCGCCGAGGGGACGCCCCAGCTGGCGGCCCTGGTCAGCCTGGCCACGCCGGAAGAGCTGAGCGACGCGATGCGGGTGATGGGCGGCACCTGGCTCGACGACATCGTGCGCGATGCCGTGCCGGCCCTGCGCGGGCTGGCCGGCGGCGGCAAGGTCTACCACGTCGCGCCGACCCAGTTCGCCTTCCTGGCGCCGCTCGGCCTGTCCCTGGCGCGCTTCAGCGGCGCCCTGATGGCCTGGCTGGAAGCACGCAAGCCGATGGGGCAGTGCGGCTTCCTCACCACAACCACGGTCGGCCTGGTCCGCTTCGCAGTGGGCCAGGACGCGCCGCTCGACGTGCTGCGCAACCTGCACAGCGCCGCCCACGACGCGCGCGACGCCGAATCCGGCCTGCGCGTGTATTCGCCCGAGCAGGATGCCGCCTACCGCCACCGCTTCTGGCTGATCAGCGAATTCGGACGCGCGCTGGCGCAGGCGAGCGAGCTGCATCTCGTGTTCCAGCCCAAGGTCTCCCTGCACCACGGCAGCTGCCTTGGCGTGGAAGCCCTGCTGCGCTGGACCCACCCCGACGCCGGCCCGATCCCGCCGGGCGAATTCATGCCGATCGTCGAAACCACCGCGCTGGCGCGCGCCACCACCGAATGGGTGCTGGAGGCGGCGCTGCGCCAGCTGGCGGCCTGGCGCCTTGATGGCGTGGCGCTGCAGGTCGCCGTCAACGTCTCCGCGGTGAACCTCGAGGAACCGGACTTCAGCGACCGCGTGCTGGAGGGGCTGGCGCGGCACGGCCTGCCGGCCGCCTGCCTGGCGCTGGAAATGACGGAAAGCGCGCTGATGCGCAAGCCGAAGATCGCGCATGACACGATGGCGCGGCTGGCCGAGGGCGGCGTGAAGATCGCCATCGACGATTTCGGCACCGGCTATAGCAGCCTGTCCTACCTGCAGGACATGCCGGCGGACGTGGTCAAGATCGACCAGTCTTTCGTACGCGGCATGGAAAAGGACGAGCGCACGCTTGCCCTGGTGACGACCATGATCAAGCTGTCGCACGACCTCGGCCACCGGGTGGTGGCGGAAGGCGTGGAGACGGAGGAGGTGGCGCAGCTGTTGCGCGCGGCGGGCTGCGACGAGGCGCAGGGGTATTACTATGGGAGGCCGATGGCGCCGGCGGCGCTGGCCGAGTGGCTGGCTGCAAGGTAGGGTGGACGGCTTCGCCGTCCGCGCGTTCACATCACAGATGCGTTGCTACAGAGCATAGCGGAGTTGAACGCGCGGTCGGCAGAGCCGGCCACCCTACGAGAATCACGCTGCGTTCGAATCGATAATCCCACCACCCAGGCACACGTCGCCGTCATACAGCACGGCCGACTGCCCCGGCGTCACCGCCCACTGCGCTTCTTCGAAGTCGAGCGCGAAACGGTCCATGCCGTCGGCCTGCACGGTGCAGGCCACGTCGGCCTGGCGGTAGCGGGTCTTGGCCGACAATACTTTTCCACTCACAGGCGCCTCGCCCGCGGTCCAGCTGGCCTGGCCCGCTTCCAGGTGCGGCGACAGCAGCCACGGATGGTCGTGCCCCTGCACGATGTACAGCGTGTTGCTGGCCACGTCCTTGCGCGCCACGAACCACGGTTCGCTGGTGCCGTCCGCGTTCTTGCGCGACTTCAGGCCGCCGATGCCGATGCCCTTGCGCTGGCCCAGGGTGTAGAAGGACAGGCCGATGTGCTCGCCCACGGTCTCGCCGGTGTCGAGCTTCATCGGGCCCGGCTTGTGCGACAGGTAGCGGTTCAGGAACTCGCGGAAAGGACGCTCGCCGATGAAGCAGATGCCGGTCGAGTCCTTCTTCTGCGCGTTCGGCAGGCCCAGGCGTTCGGCGATCTTGCGCACTTCGGTCTTCGGGATTTCTCCCAGCGGGAACAGCGACTTCGACAGCTGCGCCTGGTTCAGGCGGTGCAGGAAGTAACTTTGATCCTTGGTGTGATCAAATGCTTTGAGCAACTCATAGCGGCCGTCGTTCTCGCGCACGCGTGCGTAGTGCCCGGTCGCGATCAGGTCGGCGCCCAGCTTCATCGCATGGTCGAGGAAGGCCTTGAACTTGATCTCGGCGTTGCACAGCACGTCCGGGTTCGGGGTGCGGCCGGCCTGGTATTCGCGCAGGAATTCCGCGAACACGCGGTCCTTGTATTCGGCGGCGAAGTTGACGGCCTCGATGTCCACGCCGACCACGTCGGCCACGCTGGCCGCGTCGATCCAGTCCTGGCGCGTCGAGCAGTATTCCGAATCGTCGTCGTCTTCCCAGTTCTTCATGAACAGGCCGATGACTTCGTAGCCCTGTTCCTTCAACATCCACGCCGCGACCGAGGAGTCGACGCCGCCCGACATCCCGATCACGACTTTTTTCTTGCTCATTTCTGTTTCCGTATTCTTTTAAATACCACCCTCGAAGACCGAGGGATGGGTGTACAGCAGGTGCAGCGGGGTGCGATGGCCGGCCAGGTAGTCGTCCACGCATTGCAGCACGATCGGGCTGCGGTGGCGGTCGGCGGTGGCGGCGATCTCGTCGCGCGTCATCCACATGGTGCGCAAGATGCCTTCGTCGAGCGGCTGGTCCAGCTCGCGGCCGGCATGGCCGCAGAAGGTGAAGCGCAGGTAAGTGACGTCGGCGCCGCGCGACTTCGAATGGTAGCGCGACATGTACATGCCCACCAGCGCGGTCGGGATGAATTCGTGCGCGGTTTCCTCCAGCGCCTCGCGCACCACCGCCTGCTCGAGCGATTCGTGCGGGTCCAGGTGCCCGGCCGGCTGGTTCAGCTTCACGCCTTCGCTCGTCTCTTCCTCGATCAGCAGGAAGCGTCCATCGCGCTCGATGATCGCGGCGACGGTCACGGATGGTTTGAAGATATCGGTCATGCGCGTCCTTGAAAATGAGCCGATATTTTACCTTGACAGGAGGCATCTCTGCTCATCCACCTCCGCTACGGTGCGCTTGCCTGTCGTTAAATGGCCTTGATTCATTGCAAACAAATGATTCCTGGCGCCCGTTACAGTGTTGGGTTTTCGTGATAATCAAATATTGCTTTTGGTATTTGTTTTTGAGCAATTAACGTAATTACATGATAGATTGTGGACCGATGTGTCCACTGAACGGAGGGATTCATGAGAATTGGCATACCGGCCGAGACCAGGCCGGGCGAGACCCGCGTTGCTGCAACTCCCGAAACCGTCAAGAAGCTGGCCGCGAAGCACCAGCTGCTGGTGGAAAGCGGCGCCGGGGTGCGCGCTTCCTACCCCGATGCGGCATATGAGGCGGCCGGCGCCACCATCGTCGACGCCGCCACCGCCTTCGGTGCGGACATGGTGCTCAAGGTCCGCAGCCCGGACGGCGACGAGCGCACCCGGATGCGCCCGGGCAGCGTCCTGGTCGGCATGCTCAATCCCTTCGATGCCGAGAACCTGGCGGCGCTCGCCGGCGCCGGCCTGACCGCTTTTGCCCTCGAGGCCGCGCCGCGCATCACGCGCGCCCAGTCGATGGACGTGCTTTCCTCGCAGGCCAACATCGCCGGCTACAAGGCCGTGATGCTGGCCGCGAACACCTACCAGCGCTTCATGCCGATGCTGATGACGGCGGCCGGCACGGTCAAGGCCGCGCGCGTGCTGATCATGGGCGTGGGCGTGGCCGGCCTGCAGGCGATCGCCACCGCCAAGCGCTTGGGCGCCGTGATCGAAGCCTCGGACGTGCGCCCGCCGGTGAAGGAGCAGGTGGAGTCGCTCGGCGCCAAGTTCATCGACGTGCCCTACGAAACCGAAGAGGAACGCGAGATCGCGCAAGGCGTGGGCGGCTATGCGCGCCCGATGCCGGCCAGCTGGATGCAGCGCCAGGCGGCGCTGGTGCACGAGCGCGCCAAACTGGCCGACATCATCATCACCACCGCCCTGATCCCGGGCCGCAAGGCGCCGACCCTGATCGGCGAAGAGACGGTGCAGGCCATGAAGCCGGGCTCGGTGATCGTCGACATGGCGGTCGAGCAGGGCGGCAACTGCCCGCTCACGGAGCTGGGCCGCACGGTGGTGAAGCACGGGGTCTACATCATCGGCGAGCCGAACCTGGCGTCGATGGTGGCGGCCGATGCTTCCGCCTTGTATGCCCGCAATGTGCTGGACTTCCTCAAGCTCGTCATCGACAAGGAAGACCGGTTCGTGATCGACCGCGAGGATGAGATCGTGCGCGCCACCCTGGTGTGCGCGGACGGCGCGGTATTGCGTACCTAAGAACAGGACACGAGGAGCGAAGCATGGAAATCAGCCACACCGTCATCAACCTGATCATCTTCGTGCTGGCCATCTACGTCGGCTACCACGTGGTCTGGAACGTCACCCCCGCGCTGCACACGCCCCTGATGGCGGTGACCAACGCGATCTCGGCCATCATCATCGTCGGCGCCATGCTGGCCGCCGGCCTCACCGAAGGCCTGGCCGGGCAGGTGGCCGGCACCGTCGCGGTGGCGCTGGCCGCGGTGAACGTCTTCGGCGGCTTCATGGTCACCCGGCGCATGCTCGAGATGTTCAAGAAGAAGGAGCCAAAGGCCAAGCCGGCCGCGGGCGCCCAGTCTTCCACCGCGGGAGAAAAGGCATGAACTTCATCAGCATGAACGTCGTGACCCTGTTCTACCTGGTGGCCTCGGTCTGCTTCATCCAGGCGCTCAAGGGCCTGTCCTCGCCGTCCACGGCGCGCATCGGCAATACTTTCGGCATGGCCGGCATGGCAATCGCCGTCCTGACCACTATCGCCCTGATGTTCAAGCTGCAGGCGGAACTCGCCACCGGCGGCGGCATGGGCTTCACCCTGGTGCTGCTGGGCGTGGTGGTGGGCGGTGCGATCGGCGCGGTGGCGGCCAAGAAGGTCGAGATGACCAAGATGCCGGAGCTGGTCGCGGCGATGCACTCGCTGATCGGCCTGGCCGCCGTGTGCATCGCGATCGCCGCGGTGTCCGAGCCCTGGGCCTTCAACATCGCCACGCGCGACACCCCGCTGCCCTTCGGCAACCGCCTCGAACTCTTCATCGGCACCTTCGTGGGTGCGGTGACTTTCTCCGGTTCCGTGATCGCCTTCGGCAAGCTGTCGGGCAAATACAAGTTCCGCCTGTTCCAGGGCGCGCCGGTGCGCTTCGCCGGGCAGCATATCCTGAACCTGGCGCTGGCGATCGCGATCATCGCGCTGGGGCTGGTGTTCTGCTTCGCCGACGGCGTGGCGCCCAGCTGGACCCCGTTCATCATCATGGCCGCGCTGTCCTTCGTGCTGGGCGTCCTGATCATCATCCCGATCGGTGGCGCCGACATGCCGGTGGTGGTCTCGATGCTGAACTCCTACTCGGGCTGGGCGGCGGCGGGCATCGGCTTCTCGCTGAACAACTCGATGCTGATCATCGCCGGTTCGCTGGTGGGCTCGAGCGGCGCGATCCTCTCCTACATCATGTGCAAGGCGATGAACCGCTCCTTCTTCAACGTGATCCTGGGCGGCTTCGGCGGCGAGGCGGCGGTGGACGATGGCGCGGCGAAGGAACAGCGTCCGGTGAAGTCCGGCTCGGCCGACGACGCCGCCTTCATCCTGCAGAACGCGGAATCGGTGATCATCGTCCCAGGCTACGGCCTGGCGGTGGCGCGCGCCCAGCACTCGGTGAAGGAACTGGCCGACAAGCTGACCGAGCACGGCGTGCAGGTGCGCTACGCGATCCACCCGGTGGCGGGCCGCATGCCGGGCCACATGAACGTGCTGCTGGCCGAGGCCGAGGTGCCCTACGACCAGGTGGTCGAGATGGAAGACATCAACGGCGAGTTCGGCCAGACCGACGTGGTGCTGGTGCTGGGCGCGAACGACGTGGTGAACCCTGCCGCCAAGGACCCGAAATCGCCGATCGCCGGCATGCCGATCCTCGAGGCCTATAAAGCCAAGAGCATCATCGTCAACAAACGCTCGATGGCCTCCGGCTATGCCGGCCTGGACAACGACCTGTTCTACCAGCCGAATACGATGATGGTGTTCGGCGACGCCAAGAAGGTGATCGAGTCGATGGTCAAGGCCGTCGACTAATTAACTTCTCGCAAACCCCATTAGGGTCAGCGTTGAATTATTTTCCAGGTGATCCCGCGATCTGTCGCGCTTGAATCAAGCATGGCGCCTCCTCAACTGATCCGGGATTCCTGGCGAATCATTCGACGCTGACCCTAATCCCCCAACGATGAGCACACACCGTTTCAATGTCTTCGGCACCCTGGTTGCCATCAGCGGCAAGCCAGGTGCATGGCAGGCCTTCTATCCCGGCAACGACGGCACGCGCCGGCCTGCCGATTTCATCGTTCCCGCCGATGTCACCGAGGATGGGCTGGCCGAGTATTTGGCCGATTTGTTCCATGAAGACGCCACTCCAAGGCGCAACACGGTCGAGCGCCTCTCTGCCAATTAGGTTTCAGCGGCGACCGAACATCATCAGGTCGGCCAGCAGCAGGCGGGCCGGTTTGACGAGGTCCAGCGCCGCCAGCGACAGGCCCAGCAGGGGCTGCAGCGGGCCGCCGCCGGTGAAGGCGCGGGCCATCGTGTCGGTCAGGGAGATCGTCAGGTGGCGGTCCTGTGCGCGTTCGCGCATGAAGCCCTCGAGCGCGCTTGGGGTGGCGCCGCGGCCCAGTTGGCGCGCCAGTACGGCGGCGTCGCGCAGGCCGAGGTTCAGGCCCTGGCCGGCTACCGGGTGCAGGGTCTGGGCGGCATTGCCGATTGCGACCGTCCGCGCAGTGGCGCGCGCTTCGGCGTTCAGGCCGAGCGGGAAGGCGACGCGCGGCGAGGCTGCCGTGAATGTGCCGAGGCGGGTGCCGAAGGCCTCGCCCAGCTGGGTGAGAAAAGCGGCATCGTCGAGCAGCTGGACGTCTACCGCCCGTTCCGGCCGCATGCACCACACCAGCGCATACTGGTGGCCATCGCCGCCGTCCTGAGGCAATAGCGCCAGCGGGCCTTCTTCGGTGAAGCGCTCGAAGGCGCGATGGGCGAGCGGCTCGCTCACGCTCACCCGCGCGATCAGGGCCGTCTGGCCGTAGTCACGCTGCTGCGCCTTGCTTTCCTGCTGGCCGAACACACCGCCTTCCGCCTGCACCGCCACCTGGGCGAACACAGTGCGGCCGTCGTCGAGGCGCAGCGCCACGCCATCGTCCGCTTCGTCGAAGGAGGCGACGCGGGCCGGGCGCAGGGTCGCCACCCCGGCCTTGTCGCAGGCGCGCGCCAGCGCATCCACCACGTCGCCGTAGCGCGCCACATAGCCCAGCGCCGGCAGCCTGTGCTCGGCGCGGTCCATCAGGCTGCGGCCCAGCTGGCCGCGGCGCGAGACGTGGATCTCGTGGATCGGCGTGGCCGGCAGCGGCCAGGCGCGCACTTCTTCGAGCAGCTGCACGCTGCCCCAGGACAGCGCAATCGAGCGCGGATCGGTGATCGCCTGGCCCAGCGACTTGCCGTCGATGAGGGCAATGCGCTTGCCCTCGACGCCGCGCCGGGCCAGGTGCGCCGCCAGCGCCAGTCCGACCGGACCAGCGCCGCAGATCGCCACATCGACGTCAATGCGTTCATCCGCCATGGGAGCGCTCCTTCATCATGTTCTCAATCTCGGCCACGCCCTTCGGCGCGTCGCCCGAGAGCACCCGGCAGCCGTCGTCCGTGACGATCACGTCGTCCTCGATCCGGATGCCGATGTTCCAATACTCTTCCGGCACGCCCTCGGCCGGACGCACGTAGATGCCCGGCTCCACCGTCAGCGCCATCCCCGGCAGCAGGGGCCGCGAGGGCTTGTCGGCCACGCTCAGGTCGCGGTAAGGGCCGACGTCGTGCACGTCCATGCCGAGCCAGTGGCCGGTACCGTGCATGTAGAACTGCAGATGCGCCTTGTCGGCGATCGCATCCTCGACCGAGCCATACCTGGCGCGGTCGAGCAGGCCGAGGTCCAGCATGCCCTCCGCCAGCACCCTGACCGCCGCCTCGTGCATGCCGCTGTAGGGCCGGCCGGGCACGATCGCGGCGAATGCCGCTTCCTGCGCCCGCAGCACCAGCTCGTACAAGGCTTTCTGCGGCGCGCTGAAACGGCCGCCTACCGGCCAAGTGCGGGTGATGTCCGAGGCATAGCCATCCAGCTCGCAGCCGGCATCGACCAGCACCAGCTCGCCCTCGCGGCACTGGCGGTCGTTCTGGTTGTAGTGCAGGACGCAGGCGTTGGCGCCGGAAGCGACGATCGGGGTGTAGGCTGGGAACTGGGCGCCGTTGCGGCGGAATTCATGCAGCAGCTCGGCCTCGATCTCGTATTCGAACACGCCTGGACGGGTAAAACGCATCGCACGAGCGTGGCCTGCCGCGGCGATGGCGGCGGCGCGCGCCATCAGCGCCTGTTCGTCCACATCCTTCAGCAGGCGCATCTCGTCGAGCATGCCGAGCAGGTGGTGGGTGCTGCCGGGGGCCGTGATCCCGCTGCGGCCCTGTGCGCGCACGGCCTTGAGCCAGCTTGCAACCTGGGCGTCGAGGGCGGCGCTGTGGCCCAGCGCGTAGTACAGCGCCGGCACGTTGGCCAGCAGCTTGCCCATCTGCGCATCGAGCTCGCCTACGGAATAGGCCTCGTCGAAGCCGAAGGCGATGCGCGCCGCTTCCGGCCCATGGCGGTAGCCGTCCCAGATCTCGCGCTCGGGGTTCTTCTCGCGGCAGAACAGGATCGAACGCGCCGGCTGATCGGCCGTAGGCGCGACGAGAACCAGCGCGCTTTCCGGCTCGGTAAAGCCGGTCAGGTAATAGAAATAGCTATCGTGCCGGTAGGGGTAGTCGCTGTCGCCGTTGCGCAGCACTTCCGGCGCGGTGGCCAGCACCGCGACCGATCCCGGTTGCATGCGCGCCGCCAGGCGCGCACGGCGTTCGATATGGCGCGTGACCGCTGCCGTCATGACCCCGTCTTGGCCGCCAGCGGCGCGTTGAGTTCTTCCAGCTGCTGGGCGGTGCCGACATTGACCCACAGGCCGTCGTACAGTTCGCCGCCCACGCGGCCCTGCTCGATGAACTTGCGCATCAGGGGGCCGAACTTGACGAAGTCGCCGGCCTTGATCCCCTCGAACATCTCGGGACGGTAGACGCCGATGCCGGCGAAGTTCCACTTGGCCGGGCCGTCGTTGCGCAGGGTGTACATGTCGAGCGCGAAGTCGCCTTCAAGGTTGTGCCACGGATTCGGCGTCAGCCACAGCCAGGCGATGTCGCGCTTGTCCGGCGGGTAGGGGATGCCCACCATGTCCTTGTCCTTCAGGACGTCGAAACACTGCGAGAAATCGAAGTAGGGCGCGTAGATGTCGCCCGACACCGCCAGGAAGGGTTCGTCGCCCAGCAGGTGCAGGGCATTGGCGATGCCGCCCGCGGTCTCGAGCGGGGTCGGCTCGTGCGAGTACACGATGCGCGCGCCATACTTGCTGCCGTCGCCCAGCTCGTCCTCGATCATGTGGCCGAGGTGCGAGTGGTTGATGACGATGTCCTTGATCCCGGCGCGCACCAGGTTCAGCACGTGGTAGGTGATCATCGGCCGTCCACGCACCTTGAGCAGCGGCTTGGGGCAGGCGTCCGTGAGCGGGCGCATGCGCTCGCCGCGGCCGGCGGCGAAAATCATGGCTTTCATGAGAAAGGAATCGTCCTCAGAAGGTATAGCCGACCTGCGGCGCCTTGTCCTCGAGCGAATCGAGCAGGCGCAGCAGCGGTTTCAGTTCGGTGTAGCGACCGGCGGTGCGGCGCACGTAATCCATGACGGTCGGCAGGTCGCCCAGGTAGTTCGGCTTGCCGTCGCGGTAGTTCAGGCGGCAGAAGATACCGAGGATCTTCAGGTGACGCTGCAGGCCCATGAATTCGAAGTCGCGGTAGAAGGCGTCGATGTCCGGGTTCACCGGCAGGCCGACCTGCTTGGCGCTCTGCCAGTAGCGCACCACCCAGTCCAGCACGATCTCTTCGTCCCACTGGATGTAGGCGTCGCGCAGCAGCGAAGCCAGGTCGTAGGTGATCGGGCCGTAGACGGCGTCCTGGAAGTCGAGCACGCCCGGGTTGCCCTGTTCGAGCCACATCAGGTTACGCGAATGGAAATCGCGGTGCATGTAGACCTGCTGCTGCGCCAGCACGTTGGCGGTGATCGCCTCGAACACCTTATCCAGCTGTGCCTGCTGCTTCGCATCCAGGGTGACGCCCAGGTGACGCCCGATATACCACTCCGGGAACAGGTTCATCTCGCGCAGCACGAAGGCGCGGTCGAACTCCGGCAGCTTGCCGGGCTCGCTGGCGAGCTGGAACTTGAGCAGGGCGTCGACCGCGCTCGAGTACATGAAGGCGGCATTGTCCGAGTCCAGGCGCTGCAGGTAGGTGGTCACGCCGAGGTCAGACAGCAGCAGGTAGCCGCTCTCGACGGCTCTAGCGACGATCGCCGGCGCCGTGACGCCGGCGTCCAGCAGGAGTCCCTGCACGTGGATGAAGGCCGGCACGTTCTCGCGCTCGGGCGGGGCATCCATGGCCACCAGGGTCGCGCCCAGCTTCTCGCGCATGGCGGGAACAACGTCGTAGCGGAAATAGCGACGGAAGCTGGCATCCGCGGATGCCGGGCGGCCGGTTTCCACTTCCACCAGGCCGGTCGACGCCAGCCATTCGTTCAGCTGCTGCAGGCGCGCGTCCTTGTCAGCGGAAGTGGAAGAATTTTGATACAAAGAAGACATGAAGCGGCCTGGTGAATCGGGTTGATCGAAAGTATTCCCATATAATAAGGGATTCATTCCAAAAATACCGCCCTTTATGGCGCACGCAGATTCTCCATGAGCTGGTTTTCGGCCCACCCATTTCCTCCGCGACAAGCGCTCGCATTGTATGTACTGGCCAGTGCGGCCGCCGGCGTCGCGCTGCCGCTGCATGCACAGGACGTCGCTCCCACGCCACAGTCGAGCTCATCTCGCGATGAACAAGACCTGCCGATCACGATCCGCGCCGAGGAGATCAGCGGCCGTCCCGACCGCCAGATCAACCTCGAGCGCAATGTCGAACTGACACGCGGCCAGACCCGCCTCACCGCCGACACCGCCTGCTACCAGCGCGTCGAAGACCAGGTGACGGCGGTCGGCAACGTCAGCATGTGGCGCTTCGGCGACCGCTACAAGGGCGACGAGCTGCAGCTGAACCTCGAGACGGGCAAGGGCTACGTGCTGCGCCCCGAGTACCGTTTGCAGCTGAATAACGCCCAAGGCAATGCCTCGCGCATCGACTTCCTCGGCGAAGACGTGGCGCTGGTGCGCGACGGCACCTACAGCACCTGCGAAGGCCCGGACCCGGACTGGTACCTCAAGTCGAGCACGCTGCGGCTGGACAGCGGCCGCGACGTCGGCCTGGCCGGCAAGACCGTCATCTATTTCAAGGACGTGCCGATCATCGGCACCCCGGCCCTGTCGTTCTCGCTGTCGGGCGCGCGCCGCTCCGGCTGGCTGGCGCCCACCGTGGGCTTCGGCTCCAAGGGCAAGGCCGAGGTCATGGTGCCGTATTACTTCAACATCGCCCCCAACCGCGACCTGACGCTGTACCCGCGCATGATGTTCGACCGCGGCCTGCAGCTCGGCGCCACCGGGCGCTACCTCGGCGTCACCGACCTGGGCGCCTACAATGGCGAGACCCACGTCGAGGGCCTGCGCAAGGACCGCGAGACCGGCGAAGACCGCTGGCGCGTCGACTCGGTGCACACCCAGGCCCTCGGCCCGGGCTGGTCCTACGGCTGGAACCTGCATGCGGCCTCGGACGACGAATACCCGAGCGACTTCTCGCGCACCGTGGCGGCCAGCGCCGAGCGCCAGCTGCTGCGCGAGGTGCGCACCGACTTCGTCGGCCAGTTCTGGAACCTCTCCGCGCGCGCCCAGAACTACCAGGTGCTGCAGGACCCGGCGGCCGCCAGCGACCCGCGCCTGACGGTGCCGCGTCCCTACGACCGCCTGCCGCAGATTAACTTCCACGCCGGCCGCTACGACGTCAAGGGCTTCGACTGGGCGGTGGATGCCGAGGCGGTGAGCTTCTGGCACCCGGACTGGGTGCGCGGCAACCGCGCCGTGGCCGTGGCCCAGGTCAGCTATCCCTTCGTGCGTCCGGGCTGGTTCGTCACGCCCAAGCTCATCAGCCACCATACCAAGTATGACCTGGACCGCGCCAACGGCTACACCGGACCGACCAAGCTGTCGCGCAGCCTGAATACCTTCTCGCTCGACAGCGGCCTGGTGTTCGAGCGTGACACCACGCTGTTCAAGAACAGCATGACCCAGACCCTGGAACCGCGCCTGTTCTACGTGTACACGCCGTACAAGGACCAGAGCCTGTTCCCGAACTTCGATACCGGCCGCGCGGGCTTCAACTACGCCCAGCTGTTCAGCGAGAACCGCTTCGTCGGGCTGGATCGGGTGTCGGACGCCAACCAGATGACCGCCGCCGTGGTGTCGCGCTTCATCCAGTCCGACGGCGCCGAGCGCCTGCGCCTGGCCTTCGGCCAGCGCATCTATTTCGACGAGCCGCGCGTGCGCCTGCCGGGCGAGCCGGTGCACCAGAGCCGCTCGGACGTGCTGCTGGCGGCCTCAGGCCGCATCTCCGAAACCTGGAGCTTCGACAGCGGCGTACAATACGACGCGACCGGCAGCAACCTGTACAGCTCGAACCTGAGCACGCAGTGGCGCCCGGCCGCGATGAAGGTCCTGAACGCCGAATACCGCTACCAGCGCGGCAGCTTCCGCAACGTCGACCTGTCGGGGCAGTGGCCGCTGTCCTCGCGCTGGTACGGCGTCGGGCGCGTGAGCTATGCGCTGCGCTCGTACACCGTGGGCAGCGTCACGCCGGGCAAGGGCAAGCTGCTCGAGAGCCTGATCGGCCTGGAATACAAGGCCGATTGCTGGGTGTTCCGTTTCGGCGCACAACGCTTCGTGACCGCGGCCCAGACCACCTCGACGCCGATCTTCTTCCAGCTCGAGCTCAATGGCCTGTCGCGCCTCGGTTCGGGCAACCCGCTCGAGGCCTTCAACAAGGCCGTGCCGGGCTACCAGCAGCTGTCTACCAATGTGGGGCGGCCATGAGATTACCTCAAAAAAACCGTAGCGAGCGGCAGCAATGGTGGTCGAGAAGCGCAGCTGTACTTCAGTACAGCGAGCATCGCAGACCGCCAGTGCAACGCGCAGTAGGTTTTTCGAGGTAATCTTTTTAAGGACGCCTTAAACGCCGTGGAGTACACTACTCGGCTGGCAATTGAATGATTCTTCACCCTGAATGAGTGCTTTCCAGATGACGCGTACCACCCGTTTGCACACCATCAAGCTCGCCGCAGCCCTGCTGTGCGCGCTGACCGCGGGCCAGGTCCTGGCCCAAGCTACGGCGCCGGCTGCGGCGCCGGCCGCCAAGCCGGGCAGCGGCTTCCTGCCGCCGGCGTCCAGCAACGCCAAGGTGCTCGACTCGATCCACGTCGTCGTCAATGACGAAGTGATCACGAAAAACGAGGTGGGCAACCGCGTGGCCCAGACCGCGCAGAACCTGAAGGCGCGCAACGTGCAGCTGCCGGACCAGTCCACCCTGGAGCGCCAGGTGGTCGAGGCGATGATCGTCGAGCGCGCCCAGCTCCAGCTGGCCAAGGAAATGGGCGTGCGCGTCGACGACCGCCGCCTCGACGCCACCATCGCCCGCATCGCCGAGAACCAGAAGATGTCGGTGCAGGAGATGCGCAACCAGATGGAAAAAGAGGGCCTGCCTTTCGGGCAGTTCCGCGAAGACATCCGCAACGAGATCATGATGCAGCAGTTGCGCGAGCACGAGGTCGACTCCAAGATCCAGGTCTCGGAAGCCGAGATCGACACCTACCTGGCCGCCTCCAAGGCCGCCGCGGCCGAGCGCGTCGAGATGAACCTGGCGCAGATTCTGGTGGCGGTGCCCGAGAATGCTTCGCCCGAGCAGATCGCGGCACGCCGCGCGCGCGCCGACGAAGTGGCGCGCCAGCTGCGCACCGGCGCCGACTTCGCCAAAATGGCCGCGACCTATTCCGACGCGCCCGACGCCCTGAAGGGCGGCGAGATCGGCTGGCGCGACCCGGACCGCCTGCCGGCCATTTTCGCCACCGAGCTGCGCAAGCTGAGCAAGGGCCAGGTCACTCCCATCATCAAGACCAACGTCGGCTTCCACATCCTCAAGATGGCGGACAAGCGCAACCTGGCCGACGAGGCCGCGCCCGAGGACGCCGTGGTCCAGCAGACCCGCGTAAGCCACATCCTCATGAAGCCGACGCCGACCATGAACGCGGCCGAGGTCAAGAAGAAGCTGCAGGAACTGAAGCAGAAGATCGTCGACAAGAGCGCTACCTTCGAAGACCTGGCGCGCCAGAACAGCCAGGAACCGGGCAGTGCGGCCAAGGGCGGCGACCTGGGCTGGCTGGAGCCGGGCGACGCCGGTCCGGAATTCGACCAGGCCCTGTCCACCCTGAAGCCGGGCGAGGTCTCGGACGTCATCGAGTCGCCGTTCGGCTTCCACATCCTGCGCGTCACCGAGCGCAAGTCGGAAGACCAGAGCAAGCAGCGCGAGCGCAATAATGCACGTCAGGTGCTGCGCGAGCGCAAGATGCAGGAAGCGCTGGAAGACTGGATGCGCCAGGTGCGCGACCGCGCCTACGTCGAGTTCCGCGAGGAGCAGTAAACCATGCTGATGTCGAACGGACGCCGGCCCACCCTCGCGGTCACGGTCGGCGAGCCGGCCGGCATCGGTCCCGAGATCTCGATCCGCGCGGCCTGGGCGCTGCGCGAATCCGCCAACTGCGTGCTGGTCGGCGACGCCGCCTTCCTGGCGCTCACCGCCAGCCTGATCGATCCCGCCATCCGCCTGTCGGCCCTGTCGATCCAGGCCCTGCGCAACGGCGGCCTGCCGCACTTCGGCAAGGACCGCCTGGCCGTCATCGACGTGCCGCTTGCCGCCCACGTGGTCCCGGGCCTGCTGAATGCCGAGAACGGGCGCGCCGTGCTGGCGACCCTGGATCTCGCGATCGAAGGCGCCAAGTGTGGCTGGTTCGACGGCATCGTTACCGCGCCGCTCCAGAAAAGCACGATCAACGACGCCGGCGTGGCCTTTTCCGGCCATACCGAATACCTGGCCGAGAAGACCAACACCCCGAAGGTCGTGATGATGCTGGCGGGGCAGCCCGCCGCGGCAGGGGGAAATGAGCAGCCCTACCTGCGGGTGGCGCTGGCCACCACCCATTTGCCGCTGAAGGACGTTCCCGCGGCGCTGACGCCGGAGAACCTGGCGCAGGTCATCGACATCGTCGACGCCGACCTGAAGAACAAGTTCGGCATCGCCGCGCCGCGCATCCTGGTCACCGGCCTGAACCCGCACGCGGGCGAGAACGGCTACCTGGGCCGCGAAGAGATCGAGGTCATCACGCCCGTACTGGAAGCTGCGCGGGTGCGCGGCATCGATGCGCGCGGTCCCTATCCGGCCGACACCCTGTTCCAGCCGAAGTACCTGCAGGATGCCGACTGCGTGCTGGCGATGTACCACGACCAGGGCCTGCCGGTGCTGAAGCATGCCACCTTCGGGCGCGGCATCAACGTCACGCTCGGCCTGCCGATTGTGCGCACCTCGGTCGACCACGGCACCGCGCTCGACCTGGCGGCGCAGGGCCTGGGCCTGGCCGACTGCGGCAGCATGGAGGAGGCGATCCGCGCCGCCATGCAGATGGCGGCCTCAAACCGCCGCTGAACGAACACAACTACTAGAACACCATGAGCAAACACGTAGCACGCAAGCGCTTCGGCCAGAACTTCCTGACCGACAAACTCGTCCTGGACAACATCATCGACGCCATCGGCCCGCAGCGCGGCGAGGCGATGGTCGAGATCGGGCCGGGCCTGGCCGCCATGACGGCGCTGCTGCTCAAGTCGCTCGACCACATGCACGTCGTCGAGCTGGACCGCGACCTGGTGGCGCGCCTGGAAAAGGCCTATCCGCGCGAGAAGCTCACCGTGCACTCGGGCGATGCGCTGAAGTTCGATTTCGGATCGATCCCGGTGCCGGAAGGCCGCAAGCTGCGCGTGGTCGGCAACCTGCCGTACAACATCTCGAGTCCGCTGCTGTTCCACCTGGCCGAATTCGCGCCGCTGGTCGAGGACCAGCATTTCATGCTGCAGAAGGAAGTGGTCGAGCGCATGGTGGCCGAGCCGGGCACCAAGGCCTACAGCCGCCTGTCGGTGATGCTGCAGTGGCGCTACGACATGGACCTGCTGTTCATCGTCCCGCCGACCGCCTTCGACCCGCCGCCCCAGGTGGACTCGGCGATCGTGCGCATGATCCCCAAGCGCCAGAAGCTGGAAGTGGATGGCGCCACGCTGGAAAAAGTCGTGGCCAAGGCCTTCTCGCAGCGCCGCAAGGTGATCCGCAACTGCGTGGCGGGCATGTTCACCGAGGCGCAACTGGTCGAAGCCGGGATCGATCCGGGCGCACGACCGGAAGCGGTGGGCCTGGAACAGTACGTGGCGCTGGCAAACCTGCTCTGATCGTCCTTCGCAAGGTGGCGGCTTGCCGCCCTGCGAAACTCCCCCCAATCCTGCTCTACATTGCGCTGCACAACGACAGCGCATCCCGTTTTTCGTCCCTTCATCCGCCAATTCCTGCAGTCCGTCGCACCCCGGTGGAAGCCGCGGGACGCCTTGGCTAAAGTGCTTCCATCGACAAGCCGCACGACACACGAAGCGGCCACCAACTCACCGAAGGGAGCACAAAATGAACGTCCTCAAGCACATGGAAGCCATCTTCCTCGCCACCCTGGTCCTCGCCGGCGTCAGCAGCTATGCGCAGGCCGCCACTAGCCGCGCGGCCGAGGCATACAACGCCCAGGTGTCGGTGGGCGCCTCGCAGGTCGCCGTGGTGAAGGTCACGGCCAAGCGTCCGGCCTGATGTTTGATGCCCGCTTCCGGCCGCGCCGGGCGGCGGGCAAAAAAAAGCCCGCTGGGTAGCGGGCTTGAAATCCAATTCTTTTCTGAGGAGAGTTGGAGGAGACAGGAGTTAGTATGCTGCGTCACAGCATATAAGTCCAATTTCCCTTTCGCATACTCGACATAAGTTTTTCGAATATCTCACGAAGAGCGGGTGCAGGTGATGTTGATGTTGGTAACTTCGACGTCGCCCATGATGCCGGTCGGGTTCTGGACAGTGCAGACGGCGTCTTTCGGTTGGGTCACGATGGTCACACCATAGGACTTGTTATATTCCACCGGGACAACCATCGCGTACTTGAAGGCGGCGCCGGTGGTATTGGTTTCAGGCGGGATGATCACGGTGGTGCCGGTGGTGCTGCCATTGGCCAGCACCAGGCCGGTATTGTCCTTGGTCAGCCCCGTAACTTCGCCGCCGATCGCATGCGTCTGGATGAAGCACTCGAAACGGGCGTTGATCACGGCCAGCTGGCCGGCCGTGCCAACCGTGCTGTTCGGCGCGTACTGGTAGATGCGGCAGTCCTGGTGCTGCGGATTGGACGTGATGCGCACGTCGTAGGTGTCGCCGTACTCCAGCTTTTTGGAGAAACTGAACGTGACTTCTTCGCCGGCCTTGGCCGGCGGCGCGACGTTGATGGTCTCGGTGCCGTTATTGGTCAGCGTCATGCCCGGGTAAACGATACCTGCGACGCGGCCGCCCACCGTAAAACTGTCGTCGTCGCCACCGCCACCGCAGGATGCCAGGGCCGCTGCCATTGCCAGCATGCTTGCCGGACGGATCAGGGAAAACTTCATGAAGCTTGCTCCAGGATATTCAGTGTTGATCAAGTACGCGGGCCGCAGGTCACGGTCACGTTGGTGATGTCGGCCTGGCCCACGGTGCCGCTGCCGTTGGCAACCGTGCAGGTCTGGTTGTCGGGCTGGGTCAGGATGGCGATGCCGTAGGGCGCGTCTTCGTTGACCTTGGCCATGGTGAAGGAGGTGGCGCCGGGGGCGACCGTGACGCGATCGGAACCATTGACCAGCACCAGGTTGCCGGTGAGGCCGGTGACGGTGCCCTTCAGCTCATGCTGGCGAATGATGCATTCGACGTAGATGGTGTTGATATCGATCGCGACCTTGCCTTTTCCGTTGGTCACCGTGCAGGTCTCGGCATTGCTCGGGAAACTCTTGGCCGTGACGTTGTAATTGGAATCGGTTTCCACCATGTCAGGGAAATAGAAATTGCCGATACCTCCGTTGGTCGGATTGATGACCAGGTCGGAGCCGCCATTGTTCTGCAGGACCAGGCCAGGCTTGGTCACGCCCGAAAACGAACCGCTGATAACCCGGTCGCCATCGCCGCCGCCGCAGGCGGACAGCGCCAGCGCGCATGCCAGCGCAGCACCGGCACGCAGGTACGAACTCTTCATAATTTCTCCAAAAAATCTGACTGGTGAACGTGCAAAGCGTGTGCAAGTGAGCTGTGGACACGCTGGTGGACGATGGACGACCACATTATATTAGCCCAACATTTTAGTCCATTTAACAAGCGACTGGACGGTTTGCCTTTGTATCACGCTGTAACCGTGGGTAGCAGGGGACAGTGCCCGATTGCTTTCTACGGGCGTGCTCGCTATCCTTGGGCCAGGCACCCATCTTCCAAGCAAGCACACCATGATCCAGCGCCGCGCCTGGCCCAAAGCCGTATTGTTCGACCTCGACGACACCTTGTGGCCGATCGCCCCGGTGATCCTGGAGGCCGAGCAGATCCTGTTCGCCTGGCTGCGCCAGCATGCGCCGCGGGTGGCGCAGCAGTTCACCATCGAGACACTGCGCCAGGCCCGGCTCGAGCTGCTGGCGCGCCAGCCCGAATTCCAGCTCGACCTGGGCGCCCTGCGCCGGGCCGGCCTGATCGCCGCCTTCGAGCAGGCCGGCGAGGATGCGGGCAAGGTGGAGCTGGCGATGACCGAATTCTTCGCGGCGCGCAATGCGGTGATTCCCTACGACGACGTGCTGCCCGGCCTGTTGCGCCTGAAGGGCAGGGTGCGGATCGGCTCGGTCACCAACGGCAATGCCGACCTGCAGACGATCGGCCTGGCGCGCCATTTCGACGCCTCGGTTGCCGCCCCCAGCTTCGGCGTCGCCAAGCCGGATCCGCGGATCTTCCTGGAGGCGTGCAATCTGCTGGGCGTGGCGCCGCAGGAGGCGGTGTACGTGGGCGACGACCTGCTGCTGGACGTCCAGGGCGCCCAGCGCGCCGGACTGCGCGCCGTGTGGATGAACCGGATGGGCAAGGTCAACGACATGCCGGAACAGGTCCGCCCCGACCTGGAAACGAGCAGCCTGGACGGCCTGCTGGACTGGCTCAAGCGCGAGCACGCCTGAACTGGCGCCCCGCCCGCTATCGCGTGCATAATAAGAGCATGCAACTCGAACCCCGCGCCCAGACCCTGCTCAAAGCCCTCGTCGAGCGCTACATCGCCGACGGCCAGCCTGTCGGTTCGCGTGCGCTGTCGAAGATTTCCGGCCTCGACCTGTCGCCGGCCACGATCCGCAACATCATGGCCGACCTCGAGGAAATGGGCTACGTCGCCAGTCCGCACACCTCGGCCGGCCGCATCCCGACCCCGCGCGGCTACCGGCTGTTCGTCGACACCCTGCTCACCGTGCAGCACATCGACGAGCAGGCTGCCCAGCACATGCGCCTCCCGAGCCAGCAGCCCCAGAAGATCATCGCCAACGCGGCCCAGATGCTGTCCTCGCTGTCGCAGTTCGCCGGCGTGGTGCAAAGCCCGCGGCGCGAGTCGGTGTTCCAGCAGATCGAATTCCTGCGCCTGTCCGAAAAGCGCATCCTCCTGGTCATCGTCGATCCGCGCGGCGACGTCCAGAACCGCCTCTTGCACACCGACGTCGACTACACGCCGGGCCAGCTGACCCAGTCGGCCAATTACCTGAACCAGAACTATGCGGGCCTCACCTTCGACCAGGTGCGCGCGCGCCTGAGCGGCGAACTGCGCCAGCTGCGCGACGACATGGGCAAGCTGATGCAGGTGGCGGTGGAGGCGGGCAGCGAGGCGATGGCCGAGGGCGACGGCATGGTGATCGCGGGCGAACGCAACCTGCTGTCGGTGTCGGACCTGTCGTCCAACATGTCGTCCCTGCGCCAGATGTTCGAGATGTTCGAGCAGAAGACCGGCCTGATGCAACTGCTCGAGGTGTCGAGCAAGGCCGGCGGGGTGCAGATCTTCATCGGCGGCGAGTCCAAGCTGGTGCCGATGGACGAGATGAGCGTGGTGACGGCGCCCTACGAGGTCAATGGACGCATCGTCGGCACCCTGGGGGTGATCGGGCCGACGCGCATGGCCTACGAGCGCGTGATCCCGATCGTGGACATCACGGCCAAGCTGCTGTCGAACGCCCTGAGCCAGTCGTAGGGGTGTAAAAAAGCGGCCATGGCTGCGTTGCCTCGTCTCGCCGTACTACCCGTACTGTCTTCGACTCGGCGCCTTGCCCTGGCCGCTTTTTACACCCCTACCTGAATCAGTGGCGGTGCGGGCAGGCCGGCTTCACGCAATTGCCGTAGATCGCCAGCGAGTGCTCGGCGATCTTGAAGCCGCGTTCGACCGCGATCTTGTGCTGGCGCGCTTCGATTTCTTCGTCGTAGAACTCTTCCACGTGGCCGCAGTCGAGGCAGACGAGGTGGTCGTGGTGCGAACCGGCATTCAGCTCGTAGATGGCCTTGCCGGTCTCGAAGTGGTTGCGGTTCAGCAGGCCGGCCTGTTCGAACTGGGTCAGCACGCGGTACACGGTGGCCAGGCCCACGTCCATGTTGTCGGCGAGGAGGATTTTGTAGACATCTTCCGCCGTCAGGTGCCGAACGGAGCTGTTCTGGAAGATTTCCAGGATTTTCAGGCGTGGCAGCGTTGCCTTCAGGCCGCTGGCCTTCAGGTCGGTGGGGTTGTTACTCATGTTTGTTGCTCGTAGTTTGGCGGAGTGCTTTATGATATAGCGTTTTGGAGCTCCCGCTCAAACGTTTTGAGGTTACCTATGCGCGTCAAACCAGCCGTTCTCCACCGATTCTCAAGCCGGGCAGTCGTCGTGGCCGGCCTCGCATGCACGCTGATGCTGTCCGGCTGCGCCGCCTGGCGCAACCAGACGCGTCCTGCGCCGCCGGTGAGCACGGACCCGGCGGCTGTCGCCGCGGACGCACAGAAGTCGGCCGCCGCCGCGAATGCCGGCGCCCAGACCGTCCAGGCCACCAAGCTGCAGAAATTCATGTGGGTGTTCTCGCCCTACCGCCCGGACATCCAGCAGGGTAACTTCGTCTCGCAGGAGATGCTGGACCAGCTGAAGGTCGGCCAGACCCGCGACCAGGTGCGCTTCCTCCTCGGTACCCCGCTGCTGAACGACGTCTTCCACCAGGACCGCTGGGACTACCCGTTCTACCTCGCGCGCGGCAACGGCGAGCTGACCACCAGCCGCGTCACCGTCTTCTTCAAGGAGGACAAGGTCGAGCGCTTCGAAGGTGGCAACCTGCCGACCGAGCGCGAATACATCGACCGCATCGCCGGCCCGTCCAAGGTCAGCACCAAGGCCAAGCCTGAATCGCGCCCCATGGAAGCGCCCAAGGTCGGCGGCGCCCCGGTGGTACAGCCATGACCGCCAAGTTGAACATCGCCGTCGCCGGCGCCAGCGGCCGCATGGGCCGCATGCTGGTCGAAGCCATCGGGGCCGCGCCGGACGCCGAGCTGGCAGGTGCGCTCGACGTCGCGGGTTCGCCCTCGATCGGCATGGACGCCGGCGCCTTCGCCGGCCAGCTGACCGGCGTGATCATCCAGTCCGACCTCGCCAGCGCGCTGAAGAACGCCGACGTGCTGATCGACTTCACCCGTCCCGAAGGCACGCTGCGCCACCTGGAATACTGTGCGGCCAACGGCGTGCAGCTGGTGATCGGCACCACCGGCTTCGACGATGCCGGCAAGGCGGCGATCCGTGCTGCCGGCGAGAAGGTCGGCATCGTGTTCGCCCCGAACATGAGCGTGGGCGTGAACGTCACCCTCAAGCTGCTTGAAATGGCGGCGAAGAGCTTCAGCGAAGGCTACGACATCGAGATCGTCGAAGCGCACCACCGCCACAAGGTCGATGCGCCGAGCGGCACCGCCCTCAAGATGGGCGAAGTCATCGCCGACGCGCTGGGTCGCGACCTGAAGGAATGCGCCGTCTACGGCCGCGAAGGCGTGACCGGCGAGCGCGATCCGTCGACCATCGGCTTTGCCACCGTGCGCGGCGGCGACGTTGTGGGCGACCATACCGTCATGTTCCTCGGCACGGGCGAGCGCATCGAGATCAGCCACAAGTCGAGCAGCCGCGTCACCTACGCCCATGGCGCCGTCCGCGCCGCACGCTTCCTGGCGGGCAAGCCGAACGGCCTGTTCGGCATGGATGACGTGCTGGGCCTGAAGGGGTGACCATGGCCGTCGCGGAACTGAACGGCGCGGCCATCGTCGACGAGGCCTCTTTCCACGCCGAGAGCCGACGCGCGTTCGGCTTTCCCGCGTCCTATGCCGGCAGCATTGACGCCTGGGTCGACTGCCTGAGCTACCTGCGCGACGAAGAAAACATGACCAAGTTCCGGCTCAAGCCGAACGAGGTGCTGGAAATCGTCATCGCGGATGCCGACAAGATGAAGGCGGCCGTGCCGGACCTGCTGGACGAAATCGCCTTCTGCGTGGGCGGCATCAACGAGCGCTACGAGGACTACGGCGAGAAGCCGGCGCTGGAGCTGGTGCTGCGCTGAGCGGCCCGGCCGCAGCGGCTTCCAACCGCCATCCCTGCCGCGGCAGGCATGGCGGTTTTTCATTGCGGCGCCGCCTTTCGCCGCAGTGCAAAATGAAACAGTATAATGTTCTGTTCCACCCTCCACGTCTGCAAGAAATCATGCAAGAAAAATATAGTCCAGCTGAAGTCGAACAGGCCGCCCAGGCCTACTGGAAGTCGATCGACGCCTACAAGGCCGTCGAGAACGACCCGCGTTTCCCAAAAGGCAAGTATTACGCCTGCTCGATGCTGCCTTATCCGTCGGGCAAGCTGCACATGGGTCACGTGCGCAACTATACGATCAATGACGTGATGTACCGCTACCTGCGGATGAACGGCTACAACGTCCTGATGCCGATGGGCTGGGACGCCTTCGGCATGCCGGCCGAGAACGCGGCGATGGCGAACAACGTGCCGCCGGCCGAATGGACCTATTCGAACATCGCCCACATGCGCGGGCAGATGGAATCGATGGGCCTGGCCATCGACTGGTCGCGCGAGATGACCGCCTGCAAGCCGGAATACTACAAGTGGAACCAGTGGATGTTCCTCAAGATGCTCGAGAAGGGCATCATCTACCAGAAGACCGGCACCGTGAACTGGGACCCGGTGGACCAGACCGTGCTGGCCAACGAACAGGTGGTGGACGGCCGCGGCTGGCGCTCGGGCGCGCTGATCGAGAAGCGCGAGATCCCGATGTACTACGTGCGCATCACCGAGTACGCGGACGAGCTGCTGGACTACGTCGACAACAAGCTGCCTGGCTGGCCGGAGCGCGTGCGCATCATGCAGGCCAACTGGATCGGCAAGTCGACCGGCGTGCGCTTCGCCTTCCCGCACCAGATCAAGGACGAATCGGGTGAGCTCATCAACGAGGGCAAGCTGTACGTCTTCACCACCCGCGCCGACACCATCATGGGCGTGACCTTCTGCGCCGTGGCGGCCGAGCACCCGCTGGCCCAGCACGCCGCGAAGAACAACCCCGAACTGCAGGCCTTCATCGCCGAGTGCAAGCTGGGTTCCGTCATCGAAGCCGACATGGCGACGATGGAGAAGAAGGGCATGCCGACGGGTCTCACCGTGACCCACCCGGTGACGGGCGAGCAGCTGCCGGTCTGGGTCGGCAACTACGTCCTGATGACCTACGGCGACGGCGCCGTGATGGGCGTGCCGGGCCACGACGAGCGCGACTTCGGCTTCGCCACCAAATACAATCTGCCGATCAAGCAGGTGGTCGCCGTCGAAGGCCAGGAGTTCTCACTGGACGGCTGGCAGGAGTGGTACGGCGACAAGGAAGCTGGCCGCACCATCAACTCGGGCAAGTACGACGGCCTCGACTACATCGCCGCCGTCAACGCGGTGGCGGGCGACCTGGCGGCGCAAGGCCTGGGCGACAAGAAGGTCACCTTCCGCCTGCGCGACTGGGGCATCTCGCGCCAGCGCTACTGGGGTACCCCGATCCCGATGATCCACTGCGGCGACTGCGGCGCGGTGCCGGTTCCCGAGCAGGACCTGCCGGTCGTGCTGCCGGAACACCTGGTCCCGGACGGCACCGGCAACCCGCTCAACAAGGACGAAGCCTTCCTGAAGTGCGACTGCCCGAAGTGCGGTAAACCTGCGCGTCGCGAGACCGACACGATGGATACCTTCATCGACTCGTCCTGGTACTACATGCGCTATACCTCGCCGGGCTCCAACGACAAGATGGTCGACGAGCGCAACGACTACTGGATGCCGATGGACCAGTACATCGGCGGCATCGAGCACGCCGTCATGCACCTGCTGTACGCGCGCTTCTGGACCAAGGTAATGCGCGACTTCGGCCTGCTGAAATTCGACGAGCCCTTCGTGAACCTGCTGACCCAGGGCATGGTGCTGAACGAGACCTACTACCGCGAAGACGCATCGAGCAAGAAGACCTGGTACAACCCGGCCGACGTCGAGCTGACCTTTGACGACAAGGGCCGCCCGCAGAGCGCGGTCCTGAAGGCGGATGGGCAGCCGGTAGAGATCGGCGGCACCGAGAAGATGTCGAAGTCGAAGAACAACGGCATCGACCCGCAGGCGCAGATCGAGCAGTACGGCGCCGACACCGCGCGCCTGTTCACCATGTTCGCTTCGCCGCCGGAGCAGACCCTGGAGTGGTCGAACAGCGGCGTGGAAGGCGCGAGCCGCTTCCTGCGCCGCGTCTGGGCCTATGGCTACGCGCAGCGCGAGCGCATCGCCAATGCCCTGAAAGGCCAGCAGCAAGGTTCGCTCGACGACGCCCAGAAGACCCTGCGCCGCGAAGTGCACAAGGTGCTGCAGCAGGCCGACTACGACCTGAAGCGCATCCAGTACAACACCGTGGTGTCGGCCTGCATGAAGATGCTCAATACCCTGGAGTCCAGCAAGCTGGCCGAGGGCGTGGCGTCGGATGCGGTGATCGCCGAAGGCTTCTCGATCTTCCTGCGCCTGCTGAACCCGGTGGCGCCGCACATCACGCACGGCCTGTGGCAGGAACTGGGCTATGCCGCCGTCTATGGCGACATCCTCAACGTGCAGTGGCCGCAAGTCGACCCGGCCGCGCTGGAGCAGTCGGAGATCGAACTGATGATCCAGGTGAACGGCAAGCTGCGCGGTTCGGTCAAGGTGCCGAAAGATGCCGACAAGGCGAGCATCGAAGCCGCTGCGCTGGCCGAGGAATCGGTCAGCAAGTTCATCGAAGGCACGCCGAAGAAGGTCATCGTGGTGCCGGGCAAACTCATCAACATCGTGGTGTAATCGATGAAAAAAACCGTGGTGCGCACGCTGGCAGCGGTCCTGGTGGCCGCAAGCCTCGCCGGTTGCGGCTTCCAGCTGCGCGGCTCGACCGGCCAGTACAACATGCCCTTCCAGAGCATCTACCTGGCCTTCCCCGAGACCTCGCCGCTGGGCACGGAACTCAAGCGCAACCTGCGCGCGGGCGACTCGGTGCGCGTCGAGACCGACGCCTCCAAGGCGCAGGCCCTGTTCGACGTGCTGTCCGAGTCGCGCGGCAAGTCTATCCTGTCGCTGAACAGCCTGGGCCGGGTGCGCGAGTACTCGCTGAGCTACACCCTGGTGTTCCGCGTGCGAGATGCGAACAACAAGGAGCTGCTCGGCCCGACCGAGATCACCCTGCGCCGCAACATCGCCTTCGACGAATCGCAGGTGCTGGCCAAGGAATCGGAAGAGCAGCTGCTGTACCGCGACATGCAGGCCGACCTGGTGCAGCAGATCCTGCGCCGCCTGGCGGCCATCAAACCGGTTTGAGCCTGAAACATGCAACTGCGGCCTGAGGCCCTCGAGGGCCACCTGGCCAAGGGCCTGGCGCCCTTGTACGTGATCACCAGCGACGAGCACCTGCTCGCGCTGGAAGCGGCCGACCGCATTCGCAAGACCGCCCGCGCGCAAGGTTTTACCGAGCGCGACGTGCTCACGGTCGAGCGCAACTTCAAGTGGGGCGAACTGCTGGCGGCGAACCAGGCCATGTCCCTGTTCGGCGACAAGAAGCTGATCGAGCTGCGCATCCCGAGCGGCAAGCCGGGCAAGGACGGCAGCGCCGCCCTGCAGGCTTACGCCAAGGACCTCGGCCCCGACAACCTCACCCTGATCACCTTGCCGAAGCTGGACTGGCAGACCGCCAAGGCCTCGTGGGTGGCGGCGCTGCAGGCGGCAGCGGTCTATATCGACATTCCGAACGTGGAACGCGCCCAGCTGCCGGGCTGGATCGGCATGCGCTTGTCCGGCCAGGGGCAGAGTGCGGAGCGCCAGAGCCTGGACTTCATCGCCGACCGCGTCGAGGGCAACCTGCTGGCGGCGCACCAGGAAATCCAGAAGCTCGGCCTGCTGTACGAGCCGGGCAAGCTGAGCTTCGAACAGGTGCACGACGCCGTGCTGAACGTGGCACGCTACGACGTGTTCAAGCTGTCCGAAGCCATGCTGGCGGGCGACCCGGCGCGCCTGGCGCGCATGCTCGACGGCTTGAAAGGCGAGGGCGAGGCGCTGCCGCTGGTTTTATGGGCCGTCAGTGAAGAAATCCGCACGCTGCTAAAATTGAAATCCGGGATGGCGCAGGGCCGCCCGCTGGGCGCGCTGCTGAAGGAATACCGCATCTGGGGTCCGCGCGAGCGCATGATGGAACCGGCGCTGCGGCGCGTGTCGCTCGCCACGCTGGAAGCGGCGCTGCAGGAGGCGGCGCAGGTGGACCGGATGGTCAAGGGCCTGCGCGCGAAGGCGTTTGCCGGGGACGCGTGGGATGCCATGCTGCAGCTGGCGCTGCGGGTCGCAAGGTAGGGTGGGCAGGTCCCCTGCCCACGCGTCCATCCAGCAGTTGAGTAATTCAAATTTTGTTTGAACGCGTGGGCGTTTGTAATTCCGGGCATTGCCCGAAATTACCCCCCCCACCCTACAGGAACGACGATGGACATCACCGAACACATGCACTCCATGGGCCGCAAGGCCCGTGCCGCTTCGCGCGCCATGGCGCGTGCCGACGGCGCCACCCGCAACCGCGCGCTGCTCCTGATCGCCGACGCCATCGAGCGCGACGCGGACGTGCTGCGCGCCGCCAACCAGCAGGACATGGAGGCCGCCCGCGCCGGCGGCCTGGAACCGGCCCTGCTCGACCGCCTGGCGCTGACCGAGGGCGCCATCAAGACCATGGTCGAGGGCCTGCGCCAGATCGTCACGCTGCCCGACCCGGTCGGCGAGATCACCAACATGAAGTCGCGCCCGAGCGGCATCCAGGTCGGCCAGATGCGCGTACCGCTGGGCGTCATCGGCATCATCTACGAGGCGCGCCCGAACGTGACGGTGGATGCGGCCGGGCTGTGCATCAAGAGCGGCAACGCGGCCATCCTGCGCGGCGGCTCGGAAGCGATCCACTGCAACCGCGCGCTGGCCAGGCTGGTGAGCGAGGGCCTCCAGGGCGCCGGCCTGCCGCTGGACGCGGTGCAGGTGGTCGACACCACCGACCGCGCCGCCGTCGGCGCCTTGATCACCATGCCGCAGTACGTGGACGTGATCGTCCCGCGCGGCGGCAAAGGGCTGATCGCGCGCCTGATGGAGGAAGCCACCGTCCCGATGATCAAGCACCTGGACGGCATCTGCCACGTCTACATCGACGACAAGGCCGACATCGCCAAGGCGCTGCCGGTCGCCTTCAACGCCAAGTGCCACCGCTACGGCACCTGCAACACGATGGAAACCCTGCTGGTGGCACGTTCGGTCGCACCCGTCGTGCTGCCGCAGCTGGCGGAGCTCTACAAGACCAAGGAGGTCGAGCTGCGCGCGGACGCGGAAGCGCATGCGATCCTGGCGGGCTACCCCTGGCTGGCGCATGCGACCGAGCAGGACTGGAGCACCGAATACCTGGCGCCGATCCTGTCGATCCGCGTGGTGGAAGGGCTGGACGGCGCGATCGACCACATCAACACCTGGTCGTCGAAGCACACCGAATCGATCATCACCGAAGACTACAGCGCCGCGCTGCGCTTCCTGCGCGAGGTGGATTCGGCCTCGGTGATGGTGAATGCCTCGACCCGTTTCGCGGACGGCTTCGAATACGGCCTGGGCGCGGAGATCGGCATTTCGAACGACAAGCTGCATGCGCGCGGGCCGGTCGGACTGGAGGGACTTACCTCGCTGAAGTACGTCGTGTTCGGGCACGGCGAAGTGCGTCAATAACAAGCCAAAAGGAAACGCATGTACCTCTGGATCAAGGCCCTGCACATCGTCTTCATCGCCTCCTGGTTCGCCGGGCTGTTCTACCTGCCGCGCATTTTCGTGAACCTGGCCCAGGAAACCAATCCGGCAGCGCTCGAGCGCCTGCTGGGCATGGGGCGCCGGCTGTACCGCTTCACCACGATCCTGATGGTGCCGGCCCTGGTGCTGGGCATCTGGCTGTGGCTGGGCTACGGCATCCGGGGCGGCTGGCTGCATGCGAAACTGGCGCTCGTGATCCTGACGATCGGCTACCATCACGCCTGCGGCTCGCTGCTCAAGAAATTCGAGCGCGGGGCGAATGTGCGCAGCCACAAGTGGTACCGCTACTTCAATGAAGTGCCGGTGCTGCTGTTGCTGGCGATTGTGATTTTGGTGGTGGTCAAACCATTCTGATCAGCACCGCTAGAATTAGCACCACTGCATTTTGATCCGTCATTCCCGCGAAGGCGGGAATCCAAGTTCGCTGGTCCGCCACGAACGTCAAATTGGATTCCGGCCTTCGCCGGAATGACGGTCTTGAGGGCGCCGGCACGGGTCGGCGTCAACTATATTTCTGATTTTCAACGGACAAAGGGTACCCCTCATGGCCTCATATTTTTGCCCATGCCCGCGCGGCATGGAAGCGGCACTTGCCGAAGAACTGGGTGAAATCGCCCAGCAAAGCACCACCATGCGGGTGCACAACCAGGTGCCGGGCGGCGTGCACTGCTCCGGTTCGCTGGTGGATGCCTACCGCATCAACCTGCACTCGCGCATCGCCTCGCGCGTCCTGATGCGCATGGGCCAGCGCAGCTACAACAACGAGAACGACATCTACGACCTGGTGCTCGAGCAGCCCTGGGAAGACTGGTTCGGCGTCAACCACACCATCCGCGTCGACGTCACCGCGGTGAAATCCCCGCTGAAAAGCCTCGAATTCACCACGCTGAAGATCAAGGACGCCGTCTGCGACCGCTTCCGCGACCAGTTCAACAAGCGTCCCTCGGTGAACACCCGCGAGCCGGACATGCGCATCGTCGGCTTCCTCGACCAGCGCAACTTCATCATCTACCTCGACACCTCGGGCGAAGCGCTGTTCAAGCGCGGCTGGCGTGAAGAGACCGGCGACGCGCCGCTGCGCGAGAACCTGGCCGCCGGCATGCTGCGCGTGGCCGGCTGGAAGCCGGGCATCCCGCTGTTCGACCCGATGTGCGGCTCCGGCACCATCCTGGTCGAAGCGGCCCAGATGTTGCAGGGTATCCCTCCCGGCGCGCGCCGCCGCTTCGCCTTCGAGAAATTCGCCGACTTCGACCGCGAGGCCTGGGCGGCGCTCAAGGCCGAGATCAAGCCCAATCCGCTTCCCGGCGAGCCGACCATCTTCGGCTCCGACATCTCGGGCGACATGGTCGCGATGACGCGCCATAACCTGAAGATCGCCGGCATCCTGTTCGACGTGCCGCTCAAGCAGATCGAAGCCCAGCACGTATCGCCGCCCACAATCGAGCCGGGCATCCTGCTGACCAACCCGCCGTACGGCGAGCGGATCGGCGTGCGCGGCGATTCCACGGTGCCGCAGGACGAGATGGCGGTCTCCTTCTATTCCGCGCTCGGCACCACGCTGAAGCAGCGTTTCGCGGGCTGGACCGCCTTCCTGTTCACGGCGGACCTCGGGCTGCCCAAGCTGCTGCGCCTGAAGGAATCGCGCAAGACCCCGTTCTTCAACGGCGCGCTCGAATGCCGCCTGTTCCGCTTCGACATGGTGGCCGGTTTCAACCGCCGCGAGGAAGCCAAACCGAAACAGGAGCAATAAGCCCTCCATGCTGCCGCCGACCGAACCTGACGACTTGCCCAAGGATCCGGTCACGCCGGTTCCGCTGCCCGCGCCCCACAAGATCGCCATGCTCAGCGCCGGCGGCCTGGCGACGCTGCTGGCGGCGATGTCGATGCTGGGGCCGTTCTCGATCGACGCCTACCTGCCGGCCTTCCCGCAGATCCGTTCCGAGCTGAACGCCTCGGCGCTGGAAGTGCAGCAGACGCTCACCGCCTACATGCTGGCCTTCGCCGGCATGGTGCTGTGGCATGGCGCGCTGTCGGACGCCTTCGGGCGGCGCAATGTGGTCCTGTGCGCGCTGGTCGTGTTCGCGATCGGCACCTTCGGCTGCGCGGCGGCCAGTTCGGTGCACTACCTGTGGGTGTTCCGCATCATGCAGGGCGTGTCGGCGGGGGCGGGCGTGGTGGTGGGACGCGCCATCATCCGCGACCTGTATTCGGATGCCGAGGCGGCGCGCCTGCTGTCGATGGTGACCATGATCTTCTCGATCGCGCCGGCCATCGCGCCGGTGCTGGGCGGCTGGATCGTGACCCTGGCCGACTGGCGCGCGATCTTCCTGGCGCTGTGCGCCTACACCGTCATCCTGGGCTGGTTCTGCTGGAAGCACCTGCCCGAAACCGTGCCGAAGGAAAAGCGCCAGCCCTTCAATCCGCGCTTCCTGGCCCAGAGCTACGGCGCCATCTTCAGCTCTTTCCTGTTCCACATGAAGTCGGGCGTGGTGGCGCTCAACTTCGCCGGCCTGTTCCTGTACATCGCGTCGGCGCCGGTGATGCTGCCCGAGCACCTCGGCCTGGGGCCTTCGCAGTTCGCCTGGCTGTTCGTGCCGACCGTGAGCGGCATCTTCCTGGGCGCGCTGGCGGCCAACCGCATGGCCGGCAAGCTGGGCTTCGCGCGCCAGATCCGTATCGGCTTCTTCTTCATGCTGGGCGCGGTCGCCTTCAACGTGACCTACCACAGCTTCCTGCCGCCCTCGCTGCCCTGGAGCGTGGCGCACATGTTCTTCTTCACCTTCGGCAGCTCGATCATCGCGCCGGGCGCCACCCTGATGGCACTCGATATGTTCCCGCACATCCGCGGCACCGTGGCCTCGTGCCAGTCCTTCGTGACCACCCTGGCGGGTGCGATCGTGGCGGGCGTGATTTCGCCGATGCTGTCGCATTCGGTGTTGTCGCTGGCGCTCGGCCAGGCCGGCTTCACGCTGCTGTCGATCGGCCTGTGGGCCACGGCGCGCCACTACCGGCGCCAGAAGATCCGCGACGGGCACCCGATGCCGTGATCGGGTTCAGTGAACCCGATCAGTGTTGTGAAATAAAATTTCATATATGCATGCATATGTGAAATAATCTTCCATTGATGCCGAAATAGCTTTCTTGCGCCTCTCACTTTAGAGCGACATCTCGACAACACTTTTTACAGAAAGTATTGTTCCCGATCAGAAATGTCTATATGCTAAGATAAGTTTTTCGTGCCCAGAACAAACGTTTAAACATTGTTCTGTTCAGTAGATGAGCAAGAAAGACTTTGTGGCAACCCTACCCGGGCTGCCTCGGACAACCTTCGACACGCGGCCGCGTTTGAGACCATGCAAGCTTCGGATCAGGATATCCGCAATCGTCTGCTGATTGCCCGTCTGCCGGCAATGCCGCAGATCCTCGTGCGTCTCATCGAACACCTGCAGGCCGACGACCTCGGCATGCCGGAGCTGGCCGCCCTGATCTCGAAGGATGCCGGCATGACCGGCAAATTGCTGGCCGTGGCCAACAGCTCGGCCTACCAGCGCCACCACCGCAACGTCAACCTCGAGCAGTCCCTGGTCGCCCTCGGCACCGACATGATCAAGACGCTGGTGATCAGCGACTCGGTGTTCCAGACCTTTAATAATTTCCCGCATTCGGGCAGCACCGACCTGCGCGCCTTCTGGAAGAATTCGCTGAGCACGGCCGTCATCGCGAAGGACATCGCACGCGCCGTCGAGTACCCGCACCTGGAAGAAGCCTACCTGGCCGGCCTGCTGCACAACGTCGGCCGCCTGGCCCTCCTGGCCACCGCCCCCAAGGAATACGCCTTCAACTTCAGCGCGCGCGACGACGAGGACCTGTGCGCGGTCGAGCAGCGCACCCTGCAGATCACCCACGCCGAAGCCGGCGCCTGGCTGATCGAACGCTGGCAGCTCGACTCCTTCCTGGCCGACGCCGTGCTGTACCACCACGAACCGAGCGAGCGCCTGGAGTCGGCCCACCCCTTGATCCGCATCGTGCGCCTGGCCCACGTGCTGTCCAGCCATGCCGGCGACGACGCCATGGTCCGCGAAGCCGCGGCCCTGTGCGGCATCGACGATGAACAAGCCGGCCAGATGCTGGCCGGCGCCGCACGCCAGGTCGAGAAGGCCGCCGCCCACCTGGGCATCGACCTGGAGGGCGCCGACGACGTCCCGGCGCCGCCGGCCTATGCGCCGCCCGCGCTGGATCCGGTGCAGCAGCGCCTGTCCGAAGAAGTGCGCAACATGGTGCTGGTCTCGGAAGTCGGCCAGAGCTTCGCGCGCCAGCAGGGAGAATCCGGCCTGCTGGAAGCGATGACGCGCTCGGCGCGCATCCTGTTCGACTTCGGCAATGCCGTGGTCCTGCTGGAGAACCCGACCGGCCACGCCCTGGTCGGCGCGCCCACCCAGGGCAGCCAGCGCATCGCCGAATTCGCCGTGCCGCTCGCGAAAGGCGGCGCCATCGCCAAGAGCGCGCTGGAGCGCCGTCCGGCCTTCATCGGGCGCGATGGCGACAGCCTCGGCCTGGCCGAGGAACAGCTGCTGCGCATGCTCGGCACCGACAGCCTGGTGTGCGTGCCGCTGGTCGCCGGCGCGCGCTGCCTGGGCGTGCTGATCGGCGGCATCGCGGCCTGGCAGGTCCCGTATTGCCAGCGCCGCGAGCGCTTCATGCAGTCCTTCGGGGCGCAGGCCGCCACCGCGCTGGAGAACATGCTGTCCGAACGCGGCCACGCCAGGCGCCAGCTGGCCCACGTGGCCGAGGAATACCGCGAGGCTTCGCGCCGCGTGGTCCACGAAGTGAACAACCCGCTGTCGATCATCAAGAACTACCTGAGTGTCCTCGACAGCAAGCTGGCGCGCCAGGAGCCGGTGAGTACCGAGATGTCGATCCTGAACGAAGAGATCGACCGCGTCGGCCAATTGGTCAGCAGCCTGGCCGAGCTCAAGCCGGTCGACACCGGCCCGCGCCCGACCGACGTCGCCAAGGTGGTGGACGAGGTGCAGCGCCTGTTCCGCAGCACCGGCTTCGTCCCGGCCACGGTCGACATCGTCGTCACCATGCACGAGGAAGCGACCCGCATCGAGGGCGACGCCGACGTGCTCAAGCAGATCCTGGTGAACCTGGTGAAGAACGCTATCGAGGCGCTCGGCACGAACGGCGGGCGGGTGGAGATCGTCAACCGCGGCCACGTGAACCGCGAGCGCCAGCTCTACCTGGAACTGGTCGTCAGCGACAACGGTCCCGGCCTGTCGCGCGACGTGCTGGCCCATTTGTTCTCGCCGGTGAAGAGCACCAAGGACGGCGCCCACCATGGCCTGGGCCTGTCGATCGTGCACAGCCTGGTCAAGAAGCTGGGCGGCCACATCGGCTGCCGCAGCGGCCGCAACGGCACCGCATTCGAAATCCTCCTGCCGGCGTGGTCCGGCGCCGCCGCCAGCACGGGTCTTGGTACCCCCGTGGCGCTGCCGGCCCGCGCGATCGGCTCCGCATAACATCATGATCAACCCGCACAACGCCATGTTTTCCGGCGAACCGGCCCCGTATTCCCCAACGCTCGAGACCGACAGCCAGCCACGCCTGCTGCTGGTCGACGACGAACCGCGCCTGCTGTCCTCGCTGTACGAGCTGCTGCGCGACCGCGGTTACCAGCTCACCACCGCGTCCTCGGGCAGCGAAGCCCTGGCCCATTTGTCGCGCCTGCGCTTCGACCTGGTCCTGCTCGACCTGCGCCTGCCGGACATCGGCGGCCACGAGATCATGGACTTCATCAACCAGAAGGGCATCGACGCCGACGTGATCGTGATGAGCGGCGAGGTCGGCATCGATGCGGCAATCGGCGCGCTCAAGCGCGGCGCCTACGACTACCTGCGCAAGCCCTACGCGCGCGAAGAACTGCTGGCCACGGTCGCCAATGCCCTCAAGGGCCGCCGCCTCGCGCTCGAGAACCAGCGCATGGCCACCCAGCTGGACGCCTCCGAGAAGATGTATCGCTACCTGGTGGACTCCTCGCCGGACATCATCTACACGCTGAACCACGAAGGCCGCTTCACCTTCGTGAACGACCGCGCCTACCAGCTGCTCGGCTACTCGCGCGACGAGCTGCTCGGCAAGCACTATTCCCTGCTGGTGCACGAGGAAGACCTGGAGCGCGCGCGCTACGTCTTCAACGAGCGCCGCGTCGACGAACGCGCCTCGCGCAACGTCGAGCTGCGCCTGAAGTGCAGGAGCGGCGGCGGCGGCAACGGCCACGAGCGCACCTTCAACAACACCCTGATGACGATTTCGCTGAACGCGATCGGCATGCACGTGCCCGACCAGGAGGTGAAAAAGCTCGAATTCTTCGGCACCTACGGCGTGGCGCGCGACATCACCGACCGCAAGCGCGCCGAAGAAGTCATCTCCTACCAGGCCTACCACGACATCCTGACCGACCTGCCGAACCGCATCCTGTTCAAGGATCGCCTCGGACTGGCCGTGATCCAGGCCAAGCGCAAGAAGACCGAGCTGGCGGTGATGTTCATCGACCTGGATCGCTTCAAGCTGGTCAACGACACCCTCGGCCACGTGAAGGGCGACGAACTGCTGCAGCAGGCCGCCACCCGCCTGAAGGGCTGCCTGCGCAAGGGCGACACGCTGGCGCGCCAGGGCGGCGACGAATTCACCATCGTGCTGCCGGAGCTGCGCGACCGCGACGACGCGCGCATGGTCGCCGACAAGTTCCTCGAGGTCCTGCAGGAACCGTTCGACCTGGACGGCCACGAAGTGCACATCTCGGCCTCGATCGGCATCGCGATCTACCCGACCGACGGCGAATCGATCGACGAGCTGCTGCGCCACGCCGACATCGCCATGTACCAGGTCAAGGCCCAGGGCAAGAACGGCCACAGCTTCTACCACACCTCGATGCTGGACATCTCGCACCAGAAGATCGCCCTCGAGCAGGCGCTGCGCCGCGCGCTCGAGCAGGACGAGCTGGAGATGTACTACCAGCCGCAGATCGACGCGCTCACCGGTCGCATCGTCGGCGCCGAGGCGCTGATGCGCTGGAACCACCCGACCCGGGGCCTCCTGTCGGCGGGCGAGTTCCTGCCCTTCGCGGAAGAGAACGGCCTGATGCTGCCGATCTCGGACTGGATGATCGGCGCGCTGTGCCGCGACATGCTGCAGTGGAACGCCTCGGGCAGCGACCACGTGCGCCTGTCGCTCAACCTGTCGCCGCAATACCTCGACCGCGGCGACTTCTTCGAGAAGATGCGCAACGCGCTGGTGCGCTACGGGATCGCGCCGGGCCAGATCGAAGTCGAGATCACCGAGAACATCTGCATCCGCAACCCGCAGTACGCGATCGAACAGCTCAACAAGCTGTGCCAGCTCGGCGTGTCGATCGCGATCGACGATTTCGGCACCGGCTATTCGTCGCTGTCCTACCTGCACCGCTTCCCGATCCACACCGTCAAGATCGACCAGTCCTTCGTCAAGGAGATCCACGAAGAAGGCGGCCACTATCCGGTGATCCTGGCGATCATCTCGATCGCGCGCGGCCTGGGCCTGAACCTGATCGCGGAAGGCGTGGAGACCGAGGAGCAGGCCCGCTACCTGCGCGCCAACGGGTGCATGACGATGCAGGGCTACCTGTACTACCGCCCGATTCCGCTGGGCGAATTCATCAAGTCGCTGCGCACCCAGCCGACGCTGTTCGGCCTGCGGGCAGTGCAGGCGTAAGCGGACGCCATGCTCGACATCCCTGCCCAATCAGGAGACGTGGAAGGCCGCCATACCGCGGAATTCCTGCGCGTGAAGGGCATGGCCGAGCGCGGCGTGCCGAGCGCCCAGCACAGCCTGGGCTTCATGTACGCCAGCGGCCAGGGCGTGCCCCAGAACTACGAACTGGCGGTGGCCTGGTACCGCATGGCGGCCAGCGCCGACCTCGAGCTGGCCCAGTACAACCTCGGCGTGATGTACCAGAAGGGCCAGGGCGTCGGCCAGGACTACGGCCAGGCCGCCTACTGGTACCGCCGCGCCGCCGAACAGGGCTATGCGCCGGCGCAGTACAACCTGGGCTGGCTGTATGCGAAAGGCCAGGGCGTGCCGAGCGACGTGCAGCAGGCCCTGCACTGGTTCAGCCAGGCCGCCGGCCAGGGCGAGCCGGGCGCGCAGCACAACCTCGGCATGATGTACGAGACCGGCAAGGGCGTGCCCCAGGACCAGGATGCCGCCACCGAGTGGTACCGCCGCGCCGCGGAACAGGGCTATGCGCGCTCGCAGTTCAGCCTCGCCCTCCGCTCCAGCGGGGCGCAGTCGGTCGACTGGTTCCGCAAGGCCGCAAGCCAAGGCTACGCGCCGGCCCAGTTCAACCTCGGCCTGCGCTACGACAAGGGGCAGGACCTCGAGCAGGACAGCGCGCTGGCGATCCAGTGGTACGGCCGCGCCGCCGAACAGGGCCACGCCAGTTCCCAGTTCAACCTCGCGCTGATCTACGACAGCGGCCACGGCGTGCCGCGCGACGAAGCGCTGGCGCTGCACTGGTACCGCCGCGCGGCAAGCCAGGGCCATGCCGGCGCCCAGGACAACCTCGGCGTGCGCTACGAGCACGGGCAGGGCGTCGAGCCCGACCCGGGCCAGGCGGCCCACTGGTACCGCCAGGCCGCCGAGCAGGGCATGCCCTCGGCCCAGTACCACCTCGGGCAGCTGTTCGACGCCGGCAGCGGCGTGCCGCAGGATCCCGCCCAGGCGGCGCACTGGTACCGCAAGGCGGCCGAGCAGGGTCACCTGCGCGCCCAGTTCGACCTCGGCCTGCGTTACGAGGGCGGGGTGGGCGTGGCGCGCGACGAGCAACAGGCGCTGGAGTGGTACCGGCGCGCGGCGAACCAGGACTACGCGCCGGCCCAGTACATGGTGGGCGTGCTGCTGGACCGCGCCGAGCATGCCGACCCAAGCGAAGCCACCGACTGGTTCCACAAGGCCGCCGACCAGGGCCACGCGCTGGCGCAGTTCGAGCTGGGCCTGCGCCACGACTGCGGCAAGGGCATCGAGCGCGATTATGAAGCCGCCCATTTCTGGTACCTGTGCGCGGCGCGCCAGGGACATGCGCGCGCCCAGTTCAACCTCGGCGTGATGTACTCGGCGGGACAGGGCGTGCAGCGCGACCTGGTCGAGGCCTACGCCTGGCTGCAGCGGGCGGGCGGGGCGGGCGTGGCCGCCGCGTCCGGCTACCTGAAGAAGATCGCAGCGCGCATGGAGCCGCAGCTGCTGGCGCAGGCGCAGGCTTCTTCCTGAGTTTCCCCACTGGCGCAAGCCCGGCGATTCCTGTAGGGTGGTCGGCTCTGCCGACCGCGCGTCCAACCGGCGCGTGATTCGACGGGACGCATACATACAACAACTGTCCACGAGACGCCATGAAAAAACTCGCACTGCCCATCCTGCTCGGTCTCGCAGCCGCAGCAGCCCTGCCTTCCCACGCCGCACCCGCCAGCAACGCCAAGCAAACCGTCTTCGACCGCAAGGCCTACAGCATCGACCACAAGAAATTCGTGCTGCCCAACGGCCTGACCCTGCTGGTCCACACCGACCACAGCGTGCCGGTGGTCGGCGTGAACATGTGGTACCACGTCGGTTCGCGCAACGAGAAGCGCGGCAAGACCGGCTTTGCCCACCTGTTCGAGCACTTCTTCTTCAACGGTTCCGAGAACTACCCGCATGGCTTCCGCGAGGCGATGGACGACCTCGGCGCGAACAACCGCAACGGCACCACCAATGTCGACCGCACCAACTTCTTCGAAGACGTGCCGGTGTCGGCGCTGGAGCGCACCCTGTTCCTGGAATCGGACCGCATGGGCTTCCTGGGCAACTACATCTCGCAGGCGATGCTGGAGCGCGAGCGCGGCGTGGTGCAGAACGAGAAGCGCCAGGGCGAGAACCAGCCGTATGGCCGCGTGCGCATGGAAATCTCGGCCAAGATGTACCCGTACTCGCACCCGTACTCGTGGTCGACCATCGGCTACATGGAAGACCTGCAGGCCGCTTCGCTGGAGGACATCAAGGAGTGGTACCGCACCTACTACGGCCCGAACAACGCGGTGATCTCGCTGGCCGGCGACATCACCCCGGAACGCGCCTATGAGCTGGTGAACAAGTACTTCGGCGCGATCCCGCCGGGCCCGCCGCTGCCGCGCCTTGAAAAGTGGATTCCCCAGCTGGACCGCAACATCCGCGACGAGATGGAAGACCACGTGCCGCAGGTGCGCATCTACCGCAGCTGGCATACCTCCTCGTGGAAGGACGCCGACACCCAGCGCCTGAACCTGCTGGCCGGCGTGCTGGCCGGCTCGAAGAACGCGCGCCTGGACAAGCGCCTGGTGTACGAGAAGGGCATGGCCACCGGCGTGTCGGCCTATGTCAACGATGCGGAACTGGGCGGCACGTTCAACCTGTCGGTCACCGTCAAGCCGGGCGTCGACCCGATGGAAGTCGAGCGCGAGATGGAGCGCGTGGTGGCCGAGCTGCTCGACAAAGGCCCGACCGAGGCGGAACTGAAGCGCGTGAAGACCCGCGACCTGGCCGACTTCGCACGCAGCCTGGAGCGCGTGGGCGGCATGGGCGGCCGCAACGACGTGCTGGCCGAGAGCCAGACCTACGGCGGCAAGCCGGACGCCTACCTCGACCGCCTCGAACTCTTCGCCACCAGCACCCCGGCGGACGTCAAGACTGCCGCCAACCGCTGGCTGCGCGCCAACCACTACACCATGACGGTGCGCCCTTCGGCCAAGCTGGCGGCCACCAAGTCGACCCTGGACCGCAAGCAGCTGCCCGCCCTGGGCGACGCGCCAGACGTCAAGTTCCCGGCGCTGCAGCGCGCCCAGCTGAAGAACGGCCTGAAGGTCATGCTCTTGGCCCGTCACACCGCCCCGATCGTCAACGTCTCGCTGGCGGTCGATGCCGGCGCGGCTTCGGACACCGCGGCCAAGGCCGGCGCCGCTTCGCTGGCGCTGGACCTGCTGGACAAGGGCACCAAAAACCGTGACGCCTTCGCGCTGTCGGACGCGCTGGAAAACCTGGGCGCGCGCCTGAGCACCGGCACCAGCCAGGACCAGTCGCTGGTGCGCCTGCAGGCGACCAGCGCCAACCTGGCGCCTTCGCTGGCCCTGATGGCCGAAGCCGCGTTGACCCCGAGCTTCCCGCAAGACCAGTTCGCGCTGTCGAAGAGCCGCCGCATCGCCGCCATCGGCCAGGAAAAGGCCCAGCCGAACAGCCTGGCCCTGCGCCTGATCCCGTCGCTGCTGTACGGTCCGGAGCATGCCTACGGCAAGCCGGCCTCCGGTTTCGAAGGCAGCGTCCAGGGCTTGAGCCGCGAAGACCTGATGGCATGGCACGGCACCTGGTTCAAGCCGGGCAGCGCCACCATCATCGTCGCCGGCGACACCACCATGGACAAGCTGCTGCCGGCGCTGGAAGCGAGCTTCGGCAAGTGGCAGCAGGGCAGCGCCCCGGCCAAGCAGATGGCGGTCGTGCCGGCGACCCGGGGCAAGCGCCTGATCCTGGTGGACAAGCCGGACGCGCCGCAGTCGACCATCGTCGCGACCCACGTCTCGCAGGCCAACGGCCAGCCGGAAGACCTGGCGATGGAGCCGGTGATGACCAACTTCGGCGGCATCGCGACCTCGCGCCTGAACCGCAACCTGCGCCTGGACAAGCACTGGAGCTACGGCACCCAGGCCCGCCTGCCGGACGTGCGCGGCCAGCGTCCGTTCTACATCATCGCGCCGGTGCAGACTGACAAGACGGTCGAGGCGATGCGCGAGGTGCAGAAGGAACTGCGCGGCGTGGCCGGCGAGCGTCCGCTGGTGGGCACCGAGTACGAGAGCATCATGCGCAACATGAGCTCGCGCCTGCCGGGCCGCTTCTCCACCCTCGCCGCACTCGAGGCGGCAGGGCTGGACGCCGTCAACCTAGGCCTGGCGGACGACTACTGGACCAAGTATGCGTCGAACGTGCGCGCGCTCAAGCCGGAGCAGCTGGCAGCGGCATCGTCCAAGTTCATCAAGCCGGACGAGGCGGTGTGGATGGTGATCGGCGACCTGCGCAAGATCGAGGCGGGCGTGCGCTCGCTCGGTTGGGGTGACGTGAGCGTAGTGGATGCGGACGGCAAGCCGATTCGTTGATGTGAGCTTGCTTAATGGAAAGCCCGGTCCCGTGACCGGGCTTTTTTTCGTCTCGTCCCAGCTTTGAACCGCTAACCGGCGTGCACATTTGACCCGGCTCGCATGTGCATACGCGCGCGATAGTATACTGTATGCCCATACAGTTCAAGGCATGCGATGGAACTCAAGGACAAACTGGAAATCCTGGCCGACGCCGCGAAATACGACGCGTCCTGCGCCAGCAGTGGCGCGCCCAAGCGTTCGTCCGAAGACAAGGACGGCTTCGGCGCCACCACCGGCATGGGCATCTGCCACAGCTACACCCCGGACGGCCGCTGCGTTTCGCTGCTCAAGATCCTGCTCACCAACTTCTGCATCTACGACTGCCAGTACTGCATCAACCGGCGCAGCTCCAACGTGCCGCGCGCGCGCTTTTCGGTCGAAGAGGTAGTCAAGCTCACCCATGACTTCTACGTCCGCAACTACATCGACGGCCTGTTCCTGAGCTCGGGCATCATCCAGTCGGCCGACTACACCATGGAGCAGCTGGTGGCGGTGGCGCGCCAGCTGCGCGAAGTGCACAAGTTCCGCGGCTACATCCACCTCAAGACCATTCCCGACGCCGACCCGCTCCTCATCGAAGAGGCGGGACGCTGGGCGGACCGCCTGTCCGTGAATATCGAGCTGCCGACCCACGACAGCGTGACCCGCCTCGCGCCCGAGAAAAACGTCCACACCATCAAGCTGGCGATGGGCTCGATCCGCCGCAAGCTCGATGAAAAGGCGGAGGAACCGAAGGCGCCGAACTTCGCGCCGGCCGGGCAGAGCACGCAAATGATCGTCGGCGCCGACGCCAGCGACGACCACACCATCCTGAATACCGCCGAGACGCTGTACGGCAGTTATAAACTCAAGCGCGTGTACTACTCGGCCTTCAGCCCGATCCCGCAAAGCCCGAAGAGCGTGCCGGCGGCGCCCCCGCCGCTGCTGCGCGAGCATCGCCTGTACCAGGCCGACTTCCTGCTGCGCGGCTACGGCTTCACCGCGGGCGAGCTGATGCCGCAATCCGGCAATCTGGCGCTCGACGTCGACCCCAAGCTGGGCTGGGCGCTCGCCAACCGCGAGCACTTCCCGATGGACCTGAACCGCGCCGACGAGACCATGATCGCGCGCGTGCCGGGCATCGGCATCCGCAACGCCAAGCGCATCGTGGAGCTGCGCCGCATCCGCCGCATCCGCTGGGAAGACCTGTCGCGCCTGCGCTGCAGCATGAAGAAGCTGGCGCCCTTCATCGTCACGGCCGACTACAAGCCGGTTCAAGGCGCGGCCAGTTCCCACCTCCTGCGGCGCCACCTGGCCGACGCGCCCGAGCAGATGAACCTGTGGCCGGAACTGCAGGCGGCATGAACGACACCGCCGCCAGCGCTGGAACGGGCGGCCGGCCGCTGGCGGTGAACAGCTTCGCCGAATGGCGCGACGCGGCGCGCGCGCTGCTCAAGGCCGGCGTGCCTCCTGAAGCGATTAGCTGGGGCACGCCCGAAGGTGGTGATCTGTTCTCGGGTGCGCCGGCCGAGTCCGGGCCGATCGATAATGGCGGCACCCGATTGCAGGAAGCGCAATCGCCAGGACCGCCGGCCGCACGCGTGCCGCGATCGCTGCTGGAGATGCTGCAGAAAGCCGCGTGCTTCCGCGCCCCGGACCGCTGGGCTTTCCTGTACCGCGTGCTGTGGCGCTGGACGCATGGCGAGCACGATGTGCAGTCGCCCGCCGATCCGGATGGCAGCCGCCTGCACGGCATGGTCAAAGCGGTGCGCCGCGAGGAGCACGACATGCATGCCTACATCCGATTCCGCGAGCGTCCGCCTGAAGCAGGCGACCCGCGCTTCGTCGCCTGGTTCGAGCCGCGCCACGACGTGCTGCCCCAGGTGGCGGAACACTTCGTGGCCCGCATGGGCAAGCTCAGCTGGATGATCGCCACGCCCGAGGCCAGCGTGCTGTGGGACGGCCACACGCTGCACAATACCGGGCCGCTCATGTCGAGCGCCGCCGAGCTGGATGACGCGGGCGAGGCGCTCTGGCTCACCTATTACCGCAGCATCTTCAACCCGGCGCGCGTCAACGCCCAGCTGATGCAGAGCCACATCCCTTCGCGCTTCTGGAAAAACCTGCCGGAAGGCGCGATCGTGCCTTCGCTGGTAAGCCAGGCCGAACTCGGGGCGCGCAAGATCGGGCAGGTCGAGGCGGTCGGCCGCAAGAGCGGCGCCACCATCCCGATCAGCGCCGAAGCCGCGCAGCCGGACCGCGAGCAGCCCTCCAAGCTCGACGAATGCCGGCGCTGCGAGCTGTGGCAGTACGCCACCCAGGCGGTCGGCGGCGAAGGTTCGAAACGCTCGCCCATCATGATCGTCGGCGAGCAGCCGGGCGACCAGGAAGACCTGGCCGGCAAGCCTTTCGTCGGCCCGGCCGGCAAGCTGCTCGACCAGGTGTTCGCCCAGGCCGAGGTCGACCGCAAGGCCATCTACCTCACCAACGCCGTCAAGCACTTCAAGTGGGAGCCGCGCGGCAAGCGCCGCCTGCACAAGACCCCGGTCCAGCGCGAGATCGAGGCCTGCCACTACTGGCTGGAGAAGGAGCTGGCGGCCGTCAAGCCGAAGGTGATCGTGGCCATGGGCGCGACCGCGCTCAAGTCCGTGATGCGCAAGGGCACGGTGGCGCTGAAGGACTTTCTCGGCAAGCCGGTCCGCATCGATGGCGCCTGGCTGGTGACCATCTACCACCCCTCGTATGTGCTGCGGGTGCCGGATGAAGCGTCCAAGCACGAAGCCTTCTCGGTCATGGTGAAGGGGCTGAAGCTGGCGCACGAACTGCTCGAGCGGCCCGATGTACCGGAGCGCGAGTAAATCTATCGGATTTACCGAATGTTGCGCCGGTGACGCAGAAGAGTGAAAAATCTCGTTATCGAACACGCCACATTTTCGTGAATATCCACAATCGTCTCGTAGAATTTCCGTACGGCATTAATTGCTGAGTGAGCGGAGGACGTCATGCGCGCCTCCGCCGGATATCGACGAGACCACCATGACTTCCCCCTTTTCCCGGCTGTTGCCGCTTTGCCTGCTACTGGCCGCCATGCCCGCCCACGCCGGCGGCGATGACACTGCCGGCGCATCGCCTTCGGCCACGCTGCCGATCAGCACCACGCTCACCGTGACCTCCCAGTACGTCTCGCGCGGCATGCGCCAGACCTGGGGCCGTCCCGCGCTGCAGGCGGGGATCGATTATGCGCACCCGAGCGGCTGGTCGTTCGGCACCTGGGCCTCGACCGTCAGCGACCGCTTCATCGAGGGCGGCCGTGTCGAATGGGACCTGTACGGCGGCTATGCGGGCACGCTGGGACCCCTGGGCGTCAGCGTGAACCTGATGCACTACCGCTATCCGGGCGCACGCATCGGCGCCACCGGCACCAGGTACGACTACACCGAAATCGTCCCCGGCCTGGGCTTCCAGTCCTTCTACGCGAAGTACTACCGCACGGTGTCGCGCGACTTCTTCGGCATCACGAATGCGCGCGGCACCGGCTACCTCGACGTTGGCCTGAACCACGAGCTGGGCGCAGGCTATACGCTCAACCTGCACCTGGGTGACGGCCGCGTTGCCGGCGACGGCAACGCCATGTGGGACTGGTGCGACGCCAAGGCGGGCGTCACCAGGGCCTTCGACGGCGGCTGGAGCGTGGCCGCCGCCTACACCCGTGCCTGGGGCGCGACCGACGCCTACGAACGCTACACAACGGGCGTGCCGCGCGGCGACGGCGCCATCGCCTATTCGAATCCTGCCAAGGGCACGTTCGCCGTGAGCGTCGCCCGCACCTTCTGAGAACGAGAGACGACCATGAACAAGCACCAGGCGGCGCACGCAGCACAGCAAGCGGCGCGCCGTTTTTCCCTGTCCCTGAGCGCCAAGATCTGCATCACCGCCACCCTGCTGGTGGTGGCGAGCCTGGGCGTGACCTCGAGCTTCATCGCGATCAAGAACAGCCAGAGCGCCGAAGAAGCCGCGATGCGCCAGGCGCGTACGCTGACCTTGCAGGCCTCGGCAATGCTCGAAAGCCGCATCGCATCGAACCTGGCGACGCTGGAAAGCGCGGCCAAGGTGCTGGCCTCGACCCAGGCCGGCGGGCAGGCGCTGACGCGCACCCAGGTGGCCGACCTGGTGCGCGCCACCCTGGTGGGCTCGGAAGACTTCATCGGCAGTGCCGCAGCCTACGAACCGGACGCGCTGGACGGCAAGGATGCCGAGTTTGCCGGCCAGGCGCCGCTGTACGACGCCACCGGCCGCTACATGCCTTACTGGACGCGCAGCCCGCAAGGCAAGGTCAACGTCGAGCCGATCGTGTTCGTCACCACTCCGGGCGGCAACGACTGGTACGACGTGCCGAAGGCGAGCGGCCGCGCCCACTTCACCGAGCCCTACCTGTACCCGATCAATGGCAAGGACGAGGCGATCGCCACGCTGGCGGCGCCGATCATGGTGAACGGGCAGTTCAAGGGCACCTTCACCGGCGACTTCCCGCTCACCGGCCTCGGCACGATGCTGGCCAACATGAAGATCATGGACGAGGGCACGCTGGCGCTGATCTCGAACGGCGGCATGTACGCCAGCCACAAGGAGGCCGCTCGCAACGGCAAGAAGGCGGCGGATCTGCCGGCTGCGGCGCTGGATGCGGTCAAGCAGGGCAAGCCCTACGAGTACCTCGACGACCAGGGGATCGTGCACGTGCTGCAGCCGCTGCATGTGAGCAAGGACATGGCGCCGTGGGCCATCTCGCTGGCTTTCCCGCAAAGCGTGACGACTGCGCCAGCGCGCGAGCTGGCCGCTTATGCGGCACTGGTCGCCGTGTTGTGCGCCGCAGCTGCCGCGCTGGTGATGGTGACCGTCCTGCGCCGCCTGACCCGCCCGCTGCGCGTGCTGGGCCACGCGATGACCGATCTGGCCGGCGGCAACGCCGACCTGAGCGCGCGCCTGGCCGTCAAGGGCAACGACGAACTGGCCGAGATCGCCCACGGCTTCAACGTCTTCGTGGCCAAGATCCAGGACGTGCTGGCGCGCGTGCGCAGCAGCTCCGACGCCGTGGCGGTGGCATCGAGCGAAATCCGCCAGGGGAATACCGACCTGTCGGTGCGCACCGAACAGCAGGCCGGCGCGCTCGAGGAAACCGCGGCCTCGATGGAAGAGCTGAACGGCACCGTGAAGCAGAACGCCGACAACGCGCGCCAGGCCAACCAGCTGGCCGAGTCGGCGAGCGAGGTCGCCTCACGCGGCGGCGAGGTCGTGTCCCAGGTGGTCGGCACCATGGCCTCGATCAGCGACGCCTCGAAGAAGGTAGTGGACATCATCGGCGTCATCGACGGCATCGCCTTCCAGACCAACATCCTGGCGCTCAACGCTGCCGTGGAAGCGGCGCGTGCGGGCGAGCAGGGCCGCGGCTTCGCGGTAGTGGCGACCGAGGTGCGCAACCTGGCGCATCGCAGCGCCGCCGCCGCCAAGGAGATCAAGTCCCTGATCGGCGACTCGGTCGACAAGGTCAGCATGGGCACCATGCTGGTCGAGGAAGCCGGCAAGACGATGGAAGAAGTGGTGTCGAGCGTGCGCCGCGTCAGCGACATCGTCGCCGAGATCAGCGCCGCCAGCGCCGAGCAGAGCACCGGCATCGGCCAGGTCAACCAGGCCATCGTGCAGATGGACGGCGTGACCCAGCAGAACGCGGCCCTGGTCGAGGAAGCGGCTGCCGCGGCGGAAAGCCTGCAGCAGCAGGCGGCGACCCTGGTGGCGCTGGTGGGCGAGTTCAAGCTCGAGGGCGGCGAGCTGCAGCTGGCTGCGCGTTCGAAGCTGGCGGCACCCGCCCCCAAGCACCTCATGCACGCGGCATGAAAAAGAGGTAGCCCAAGCCTGTTAAGTTCCGGTTCATATTGCAGGGCTAAGCTTGACGGACAACCAACAACAAGGATGTCCTGATGCTCAAACTCGCGATCGCCCCCATGCTGTGCCTGGCCTTGTGCGCAGCGCCTTCACTTGCCCAGACCGCCGATCCGGGCGCAGCGCCTGCGGCTGCGGTCTCCACCGCGGGCGACGAGGCGCCGGTGGCGCCCGAACAGATCCTGGTGGTCGGCCAGAAGCCCGGCCCCGGCATGTGGAAGGTGTCGAAGGGCGAGCACGTGTTGTGGATCTTCGGGACCTATTCTCCGCTGCCGGTCAAGATGGACTGGCGTTCGCACGAGGTCGAAGCCGTCATCAAGCGCTCGCAGGAATACTTGGCGCCGCCGGTCAGCAGGGTCGAGGCGTCCTACTTCCAGATGGCGCTGGCGCTGCCCAGCCTCATCGGCGTCAACAAGAACCCGGACGACGCCACGCTGCGCGATGTGCTCCCGGCCGAGGTCTACGCGCGCTGGCTGCCGCTCAAGGAAAAATACCTGCCCAAGAACAAGGAGCGCGACCGGCCGATCTTCGTGGCCAACGAGCTGTCCAGCGCCGCGCTGAAGCAGGCCGGCCTCACCTCCAGCACCGACGTGCGCAAGCAGGTCGAGAAGCTCGTCGACCAGCACAAGCTCAAGGTAACGAAGACGGTCTATGAACTGAAGATCGATAACCCGCGCCAGCTGATCAAGGACTTCAAGAAATCGCAGCTCGACGACGTGGCCTGCTTCTCGAACACCCTGAAACGCCTGGAAACCGACATCGATGCGATGCGCGTGCGCGCCAATGCCTGGGCCAAGGGCGACATCGACGCGATCCGCAAGCTCGATTTCAACGAGCAGGAAAGCTGCAGCAACGCGATCCGCAACAGCGCGGTGCTGCGTGACCACCCGGCTTTCCAGGGAGCGGAAGAGCGCCATCGCGCCATGTGGCTCGCCAATGCGGAGGCCGCGCTGGCGAAGAACAGCTCGACCTTCGCGGTGCTGTCGATGAAGGACCTGCTCGATCCGAAGGGGCTGATGGCGGCGCTGGCGGCGAAGGGGTATACGGTGGAGCAGCCGGAGTAAATGGCGGACCTGGGCTGTCGAAAAACTTTACAGCCGCAGGAAAACTTCATGAGAACAGCAATGTAGCTGGCACTAAACTATTGTTTTCAAAGAGCAAAGTTTACCAAGTCCAACATTGGTATGAGAATTGCTACATGTCTCCCGTCCAAAATTTTTAGGGAGATCAGTCATGCATACCGTATCGCGTCTTGGAATGAGCTTGTTGCTGGCCGCAGTTTCGGCCTTTGCCGCCGCCGCCCCTGTTTCGCCCGAGTACACGAGCTTCGGCCCGCTGGCAGGGGCTACCTACGGCGGCTCGGGCATTCCGAACAATCCGTCCGCCATCACTTACCGCGAAGGCTTCACCATTGCCCTCACGGCGCACCAGCGCTACGACGCGCCCAAGCTGCTCAACGATGGCAAGGGGACGTACTTTGCAACCCCGGGCACCACGCTCTCGCCCAAGAATGTGCTGGGCTCGACCTGGAATGTGGGGTATTACGTCCATGTCGACCAGCCGACCTTCGCCGAAAGTGGCCTGAGCTTCAAGCTGTTCTACGACCTCGATGCTGGCATGAATACGGACGAGGACGAACTGGGCGTTCTCGACCTGAATACATTCTTCGCGATCGGCGCCGGCGGAACTGCCCTGGATACCAAGCAGGATTCCCAGAACATGCTGTTCGCTTTCCTCGCCACGCCGTCTCCCCTGGTAACCCCGCCAACGGGTGGCGCCAGCTTCAATCCGCAGGCAAACGGCCACTATAGCTTCATCCTGGCGGCGTACAACGGCCAAGGCGATGAACTGGGCCGCAGCGCCATCAATGTCCAGGTCGGCGAAGTGCCGGAGCCAGGCGTGTTCGCGCTGCTGGGCCTTGGCGCCGCAGGCCTGGTCGCCGCGCGTCGCCGCAAGCAACAAGCCTGAGCGTTAACAGAACGTCTGCCTTTGACGCCCGGCGCCAGGCCGGGCGTTTTGCTTGTCGGCGCCGGCTGGCTGAAGAAAGCTTGAGGAATTGTCAAAGCCCGGCAAACACGCGTAGAATGCAGGCAACGCGGGTGTAGCTCAATGGTAGAGCAGGAGCTTCCCAAGCTTAAGACGAGGGTTCGATTCCCTTCACCCGCTCCAGTCCTCGGTATCCCGTCCCCAAGCTGTCACGCCGCCAACTCTTCAGCGAGAATCGGGCAAGCGTCCCCGCATCACCCAAACGCGGCTGCCGCGCCCCTGGACGAGACTGCTGTTGACCAGCGCGACGATGCCATCGCCGGCCGCCAGCTTTTTGCCGAGCATGCCTTGCTGGCTGCCCTGGCGTGCTCCCGCCCCTGGTCCGCTGTGCGGCACGGTGACCGGGGCGCCGCCATCCCGGCTGTAGCGCAACCCCTGCGCCGACTCCCAGGCGACATGCACGCGGCCCTGCGCATCGATCACCAGCTGCGGCGCCATCGCCGCTTCACCGTGCGTAGACAAGGTGCGCGGCGTGCCGAATCCCAGGTCAAGGCCGTTGGAGCGCACATGGCGGATCGCCGCCGGCTGCTTGCCCGCCTGCTCCATATAAACCAGATGCAGCCGTCCGTCGCCGTCAAACGCCAGGCGCGGCGCATCGGCCCGCGCCGCCCCCGCGCCGACCAGCACTGGCGGAGAAAAGCTGGCGCCGTCGTCCCGCAAGCTGCTCACGCGGATGTCGGCGTCCGGGTCCTCGCCAACCGTCCAGGCCAGCCAGACCTTGTCGCTGCCCAGGGCAAGCGCAGGGCCGCGCGTCGGACGCTTGTCGTCACCGGCGATCCGCTGCGGCGGCGTGAAATTGCGCCCGCCGTCGCGCGAGCGCGCCAGCCACAGGGCGCCGTCGTAGTCGGTCCAGGCCGCATAGACCTTGCCGTCCGCGTCCACGGCCAGATCCAGGCTGCCGTTCGACCAGGTGTCGCGATCCAGGCGGCCCTTGCCGTCTCCACCCCGCGAGCGCGACAGGTTCGCGGGCTCGGAAAAGCTGCGGCCACCATCGAGCGAGCGCGCATACAGAATCTCGCCGCCATGCGATCCGCCCGAGAAGATGATCTCCTGCCACAGCACGTGCAGCGTGTCCGGCCCACCCGTCGCAATACGCGGCATCCAGGAAAAGGTATCAGGACTGCGCGACACGTCCACCGGCGCGGCGCGTGCGCGGCCATCCGTCCCGAGCACCTGCAGCAGCACTTCCTTGCGACGCTGGTCGACCCAGGCCACGGCCAGGCCACCGCTGTGCAGGAAGGCGAGGGTGCCGTCGTCCACGTAGTCGTAGTGCGAGTCGTTCTGGCGCCAAGGACCCTTGGTGCCGCCGCCGCTGGCGACTTCCTGCACGGGCAGCCAGGCAACGGAGTCCATGTCAGGCGCGGACCGGACCGGAACGCAGGCCAGCAGCACGGCAATGACGAGCAGGCGGGTGCGAATGTGGCGTCGCATCGGTTTCCTCCAGGCGGCGCCGGCAGGGAATGCGCCGCGCCCGGCGCCGGCGCGGTATGCTTGATCCTACTCGTCCCATCCGTCAAGGAGCGCCCGCATGCCTGTCGTCTCCCGATCGCGCCGCCGCCTGCTCGCCGCGCTGCTGGCCTTGCCGGCCTTCGCCCATGCCCAAGGGCGCCCCGCACTCCTCACGCGCGCCATTCCCTCGTCCGGCGAGCAGCTGCCGCTGGTCGGCCTGGGCAGCTGGATCACCTTCAACGTCGGGCGCGATCCCGAAGCCCGCGCCGAATGTCTTGCCGTGATGCGCCAGTTCTTCGCCGGCGGCGGCCGGCTCATCGATTCTTCGCCCATGTACGGCTCGGCGCAGGAGGTGATCGGGGAAGCCGTGGGCAAGCTCAAGCCCGCGCAGCTGTTCTCGGCCGACAAGGTGTGGATCGGCGAAGGCGCGCAAGGAGCGGCGCAGCTTGAAACCTCGCGCCGCCTGTGGCAAATCCCGCGCTTCGACCTGCTGCAGGTGCATAACCTGCTGGCCTGGGAAGCGCACTTGCCGATGCTGCTGCGGATGAAGCGGGAAGGGCGGCTGCGCTACGTCGGCATCACCACCTCCGAAGGGCGCCGGCATGGCGAGATCCTGAAGATCATGGCCAGCCAGCCGATCGACTTCGTGCAGGTCTCGTACAACGCGCTCGATCGCGAAGTGGAGCAGCGCATCCTGCCGCTGGCGCGCGAGCGGCGCATCGGCGTGATCGTCAACCGGCCGTTCCGGCAGGGCGACCTGACCCGGGCGCTGGCGGGCAAGCGCCTGCCCGGCTGGGCCGCGGAGATCGGCTGCACCAGCTGGGCGCAGGCGCTGCTCAAGTTCATCGTCGCGCATCCAGGCGTCACCTGCGCGATTCCCGCCACCTCCAGCGTCGCCCACGTGCGCGAGAACATGCTCGCCGCGACCGGTCCGCTGCCGGACGAGGCGCTGCGCCGGCGCATCGTCCAGGACGTCGAAAGGCTGGCATGAGCGAGTGGTGGACGTACTCGCTGTCGGACTTCCTGATGTTCTCGGCGCGGACCTATTATCGCCAGTTCGAGCTGATGAACCGCGAGTGGTGGCCGCTGCAGCTGCTGGCTGTTGGGGCGGGTGCGCTCATCCTGGGCGGCATCACGCACCGGCGCCTGGCCAGCGCACGGGTCGCTTTCACGCTGCTGGCCGCGGCCTGGCTGTGGGTGGGCTGGGCCTACCACCTGCAGCGCTATGCCGACATCAACACCGGTGCGCCGTATTTCGCTGCCGCCTTCTTCCTGCAGGCCGGCCTGCACGCCTGGATGGCCTGGATGGCGCCGGCGCAGCCGGACTTGCTCACCCCTGCGGTCGGCATGGCCTTCCCCCTCGTGCTGCTCGTGCTGGCCGGCTATCCGCTGCTGGCGCTGCTGGACGGCCGCAGCTGGTGGCAGGCCGAGGTCTTCGGCTTCGCCCCCGATCCGACCGCCATGCTCACGCTCGGCGTCCAGATGTTCTGGCGCGCGCCCTGGCCGCTGTGGGTGATTCCGCTGCTATGGTGCGCCATCAGCACCGCGACGCTGCTCGAGCTGGATGCAGCGCGGCCCTGGTGGCCGGCGGTAACGGCGCTGCTTGCGCTGGGCGCCGTGGCGTGGGGGAAGTTCAGGCGCTGAGCAGGTCGCCCGAGCGGAACGATTCCGTCCCCGCGATCTTGCACACGTGCATCCCGCGCAGCAGGTGCCGGTGCGCCGTGCTCGCGAACAGCAGCCCGGCGTGTTCAGCGCACAAGCTCGTCACTTGGCCGCTGACCGGATTGACGATGTCCGCCACCGGCTCGCCTGCCTCGACCAGCTCGCCCAGCTTTTTGTGGAAGACCAGCACGCCCGCATGCGGTGCGGACAGCGGCTCGACGGCATTGAGCGGCGTCGCGCGGCAGGGCGTTTCCGGCAGCGGCTCGAGCGGGATGTCGAGCACGCCTGCATGGCCAAGATACTGCAGCAGGGCGGCAGCGTCCTGGCGCGCGTAGTCGTAGCGCACGTCGTTCTCGCCGCGCAGCTCGACCGTGACCGCGATGCAGGAAGGGGGAATCGCCGTGCCCTCGAAGTGGTCGGCCAGGTCCCACCACAGGCGGCTGCAGGCTTCGTCGAAGGCTTCGCCGCCCGAGGCCTTGGCCACCAGCAGCACGCGCGCGCCCAGCAGCGCCATCAGCGGCTCCACGCTTTCGACCAGCGGCGTGCCGGTGTACATGTGCATCAGCGCTTCGTTATCGCAGTGCAGGTCGAGCACGATGTCGGCGTCAATCGCCATCGACAGCAGGGTCTTCTTGAGCGTCTCGACGTCGTCATGCGGCTCCCACAGGCCGATCTGGTGGCGGGTGTGCTCGCGGATGAGGGCGATGTTGGCGTCCACGTCACTGCCGAGCTTGCCTTCGAGCGACTTCTTGAGCTCGTCCGCCACGTGCCTGTACAGGCGGTTGAAGTTGGTGCCGGTCGTCAGGTGGTAGCGGCCGAAGGGGGTGCCGTGGATGACCTGCGACAGGCCGATCGGATTGGCCGCGGGCACCAGGATGACTTCGCCCTTGATCCGGCCTTCGGCGTCCAGGCGCTCCAGTTCCTGGCGCAGGAAGTGGGCCACCAGCATGGCCGGCACCTCGTCGGCGTGGACGGCGGCCTGGATGTACACCTTTTTACCGGTCCCCGGGCTGCCGTAGTGGAAGGAAGTCAGGTGGGCGGTGGCGACGTTCTCGTCGACGGCGATCGGGTGTTTCACTGATTGCATGGACAGGCTTCCTGGGCTCGGCATGGATAAAGCACGATTATCCGCGATTCCGCCGGGAGGCTTCGCACGCTCCCGGCTGGGCTATAATGACAGCCGTTTTTTCCTCACTATTACTCCCCATGTCCTCTGAAAAGCCTACCCCCGGCCCGGCGCGTTCCATGCTTTACGATCCGACCGAACACCGCATCCGCAGCTTCGTCACGCGGGCCGGCCGCCTGTCGACCGCCCAGGCGCGCGCGCTGGAGGAGCTCGGTCCCAAGTACCTGATCGAGTATAAAAAGGAGACGCTGGACCTGGAAGCCGCTTTCGGGCGCAAGGCGCCGGTGATCCTGGAAATCGGTTTCGGCATGGGCGACACCACCGCGCACATCGCGCGCCTGATGCCGGAGAAGGATTTTATCGGCGTCGAGGTGCACACCCCTGGCGTGGGCAGCCTGCTCAAGCAGATCGGCGAGCAGGGCATCGAGAACCTGCGCCTGATCCAGCACGACGTGGTCGAGGTGCTGAACCACATGATCGCCGACGGTTCGCTGGCCGGCGTGCACGTGTTCTTCCCGGACCCGTGGCACAAGGCGCGCCACAACAAGCGCCGCCTGATCCAGCCGGCGTTCGTGAAGGTCCTGTGCGACAAGCTGTCGCCGGGCGGCTACATCCACTGCGCCACCGACTGGGAAGACTATGCGGTGCAGATGCTGGAGGTGCTGGGCAACGAGCCCCTGCTCCAGAATACGGCCGAAGGCTACGCGCCGCAGCCGGCATACCGGCCGCTGACCAAGTTCGAGAACCGCGGCCTCAAGCTGGGCCACGGCGTCTGGGACCTGGTGTTCGTCAAGAAGTGAAAACAACGCGCCGAACGGCGCGTTTTTTTATGCGCGATGCGCTCGCCGCGCATACAGCCCGAAGTACACGATCACCGCATAGCACAGCGCCGGCACGACCAGGGACATCTTCAGACCGGCCACGTCAGCCGTATATCCCATGAGCAGCGGCACCACGGCGCCGCCCACGATCGCCACGCAGATCACGCCCGAGCCTTCCGCCGTACGCTTGCCGAGGCCCTCGCAGGCCAGCGTGAAGATGGTCGGGAACATGATCGAGTTGAACAGGCCGATGGCCAGCAACGACCAGCCCGACACCGCGCCGGTGCTGTTCGCGGACACCAGCAGCAAGCCGATCGTCACCGTGGCGGCAAAGGCCAGCACCTTCCCCGGCGAGAACATGCGCAGCAGCGCGGCGCCGATGAAGCGGCCCACCATGGCGCCGCCCCAGTACAGCGGCACGTGCTTGCCCGCCGCCTCCGCGCTCAGGCCAAGCACGTGGGATTCCATCAGGTAGTTCACGATGATCGAGCCGATCGCCACCTCGGCGCCGACGTACAGGAAGATGCACAGCGCGCCGAGCGCGAAGCGCGGCTGCTTGAGCAGATCGAAAGCGTGCAGGATGTTTTCCGAGGGCGCCGCCGTCTCCACCAGCTTGTGGCGGTTCATCCATACCGCGCCGCCCAAGAGGGCCAGCGCGATCGCCAGGCCGATGTAGGTGTTCACGACGACCCGGGTCTCTTCCTGGCGGTAGGCGTCGAGCGCCGCGCCGCTCAGGGTGGAGACATCGACCGTCGCCAGCGAGCCCAGGATCAGGATTGCGCCGACATAGGGGAACACGGTGGTGCCGAGCGAATTGAAGGCCTGGGCAAAGGTCAGGCGGCTGGATGCCGTTTGCGGCTTGCCCAGCATCGAGATCAGCGGATTGGCGACCACCTGCACGATGGTGATGCCCGAGGCCAGCACGAACAGCGCCAGCAGGAAGGTGGCGAACACGCCTGAATAGGACGCCGGGATGAACAGCAGGCAGCCCACGGCCATCGTGACCAGGCCGACCACCGCGCTGCGCATGTAGCCGAGGCGCTGCACGATGGCGGCGGCCGGGATCGAGACGAAGAAGTAGGCGGCGAAGAAGGCCGACTGCACCAGCATCGCCTGGGCGTAGCTGAGCGTGAACAGGTCCTTCAGCTTGGGGATGATGACGTCGTTCAGGCTGGTGATGCCGCCGAAGACGAAGAACAGCGCGAAGACGAAGGTCTGCAGGCTGGCCGCATTCTGCGGCACGGCGGCCTGGGCGCCATCCTTGTCGGGCGCCGCGGTAGTGCTGGTGGGAGTGGGAATAGCCATGAATGTCTCTGGGTTGAACGAACTCAACCCAGGACACTACATCATCTCGTTGATGATGGCGACGATTTCATCGCCGTAGGACACCAGCTTCTTCTCGCCGACACCGGACACGCCGCGCAGCGCGTCCAGCGAGCCCGGCTTGACCTTGGCGATCTCGCGCAGCGTCGCGTCCTGGAACACGACATAGGCCGGCACGCCATGCTCGCGCGCTGTGCCCATGCGCCAGGTGCGCAGGCGCTCGAAGATGGCCTGCTCGGAGCGCGACAGTTCCAGTTCCTCATAGCTGCCGGCAGCGCGCGACGAAGGCCGCTTGGCCTTGACCGGCTTCTGGTACTGGCGCAACTGCACCTTCTGCTCGCCCTTGAGCACCGGGCGCGCGGCGTGGGTCAGCTTGAGCGAGCTGAAGGCGTCGTGGTCGACCGTGACGAAGCCGAGCGCGATCGCCTGGCGCACGATCGCGCGCCATTCCTGCTCGGAGCGGTCGGCGCCGACGCCGTAGACGGTGAGCTTGTCATGGTGCCATTGGCTGATGCGCTCGGTCTGCGCGCCACGCAGCACGTCGATCACGTGGCCGGCGGCGAAGCGCTGGTCGACGCGGTAGATGGCCGACAGCAGCTTCTGCATCGGCACTGTGCCGTCGACCTGGATCGGCGGGATCAGGCAGGTGTCGCAGTTGCCGCACGGACCGGAGCGCTCGCCGAAGTAGTCGAGCAGGCGCATGCGACGGCAGCTGAGCGTTTCGCACAGGCCGAGCATGGCATCCAACTTCATCGACAGCACGCGCTTGAAGGTTTCGTCGGCTTCGGATTCGTCGATCATCCGGCGCTGCAGCACTACGTCCTGCAAGCCGTAGGCCATCCAGGCGCTGGCCGGCAGGCCGTCGCGGCCGGCGCGGCCGGTCTCCTGGTAATAACCCTCGAGGCTCTTGGGCAGGTCGAGGTGGCAGACGTAGCGCACGTCGGGCTTGTCGATGCCCATGCCGAAGGCAATGGTCGCCACCATCGTGATGTTGTCTTCACGCAAGAAACGCGACTGGTTCGCGGCGCGCTGGCTGTACTCCATGCCGGCATGGTAGGGCAGGGCGCGGATGCCGTGCTCGTTCAGGAAGTCGGCGGTCTCCTCGACCTTTTTACGCGACAGGCAGTAGACGATGCCGGAATCCTGCGGGTGCTCGCTGCTGATGAAATCGAGCAGCTGCTTGCGGCCGGTGGTCTTTTCGACGATGGAGTAGCGGATGTTCGGGCGGTCGAAGGACGAGACGAACTTGCGTGCGTCGTCGAGCTGCAGGCGGTGCGCGATTTCCTCGCGGGTCTGCAGGTCGGCGGTCGCGGTGAGGGCGATGCGCGGAATGCCGGGGTAGCGCTCGTGCAGGACCGAGAGGCGGATGTATTCCGGACGAAAGTCGTGGCCCCACTGCGACACGCAGTGCGCCTCGTCGATGGCGAACAGCGAGATCGGCGAGACGTCGAACAGTTCCAGGCAGCGCTGCGTCAGCAGGCGCTCGGGCGCCACGTAGACGAGGTCGATCTCGCCGCTGCGCACCAGGCGCTCGATGCGCAGGGTTTCCTCGAAGGTTTGGGTGGAGTTCAGGAAGGCGGCGCGCACGCCGACTTCTTCGAGGGCGTCGACCTGGTCCTGCATCAGCGCGATCAGCGGCGAGACGACCACGCCCACCCCGTCGCGCAGCAGCGCCGGGATCTGGTAGCACAGCGACTTGCCGCCGCCGGTGGGCATCAGGACGAGTGCGTCGCCGCCGCTGGCCACGTGTTCGACGATGTCGGCCTGCTGCCCGCGGAAGGCGGGATAGCCGAAGACCGTTTCGAGAACGTGGAGGGCGCGCGCGCCGATTTCGCTTGTCATACTCTGCTTACTGTTTATTCAGCCCAGGTCACCAGGCCGAAATGGGCGGTCACGAGGACCAGGATACCGAATACGATACGGTACCAGGCGAAGATCGTGAAGTCGTGCGAGCTGATATAGCGCAGCAGCCAGCGTACGCACAGGAAGGCCGCGAGGAAGGCGGAAAAGAATCCCAGGCCGAACAGGGGCAGGTCGGCGGCCGACAGCAGCGCGCGCTCCTTGTACACGGAGTATACCGTGGCGCCCAGCATGGTCGGCATGGCGAGGAAGAAGGAAAATTCGGTGGCCGCCTTGCGCGACAGGCCGAACAGCATGCCGCCGATGATGGTCGAGCCGGAGCGGCTGGTGCCGGGGATCAGGGCGAAGGACTGGGCCAGGCCGACCTTGAGCGCGTCGAGCGCGCTCATGTCCTCGACCGTCTCGACGCGCGCCGCTGTCGGGCGCAGGCGGTTGCGCCGCTCCACGTACAGGATCAGGATGCCGCCGATGACCAGGGCGATCGCCACCGGCACCGGATGGAACAGCAGTTCCGTGATCGTCGAGCTGAACAGCACGCCGGCGATGGCGGCCGGGAAGAAGGCGATCACGACATTGCGCGCGAAGCGCTGCTGGACCGGGTCCGCCCCCAGTCCCTTGAGGACGCGGGCGATGCGCTCGCGGTATTCCCAGACCACCGCCAGCATGGCGCCGGCCTGGATCACGATCTTGAAGACGACCGATTTCGGGCCGGTGAAGTCGAGCAGGCTGCCCATGAGGATCAGGTGGCCGGTGGAGGAAATCGGAAGGAACTCGGTGAAGCCTTCGACCAGGCCCATGATGATCGCCTTGACGGCGAGAAGGATGTCCATGTATGCGTTAGAGTGAGATCGGCTGATGCGGGGGCTGTCGGGTATTCCGTGGAGGTACGGCGGGGCCGAAGCTTAACATGATTGCAACAGGCGACGTCGCCTGCTGTGTCCGGTGCAAGATTGTACCGCGCCCGGGTTGCCGCAGGGTTAGCTCATCGGCATGACGGCAAAATTCTTCCGTGCGCCACCAGCCCGAACGCGTGCTACACTGGACCGCATGAGTATTCCTGACTCAACCGCATGAGTATCTTTGTTGTCCTGATCCTTGCTGCGCTCGCCTGGGCAGCATTCCACGGTTGGCAAAGCCCCAACTCCCTGCGTTACCGGCCCTGCCAGGGCCGGGCCTGGCGCAATACCTTCCCTACCGCGTCGCGGAAGGACATCCGCGATTTCCTGTCCGTCTTCGTGTCATCCTTTTCCTTTCGCGAAAGCGAGCGGCTGCACTTCCGTCCCGACGACGAAGTGCTCGGCATCTACCGCGAGGTGAACCCGACGCGCTGGCTGCCGGACGCGCAGGAATTCGAGACGCTGGCGAAGGCGCTGCGCGAGCGCTACGGCCTGCGGCTCGACGACATCTGGCACGAAGGGATGACGCTGGGCGGGCTGTTCCAGCGCGTGCAGCAGGCGCGCGGCAAGTCGGCCGCGGCGTAGGCGCAGGCATCGGCTTGCAACAGATTACCCCGCGTGGGTAAGGGTTCGCTCTTGCTTTCTGCAAGTATGCTGCCATGTGCCGGGCATGCTAAAACAGAAACTGAACTGGAGACGGCCGCTGTTCTATGTTTTGCTGCCGATCTTTTTCGTGATGGCCTTCCTCGGCTTTCCACTGCCCGTCGCACCGCCACCGGCCACCAAGCCGGCGGTCGAGCACGCCACTGTCATCAAGAAGAAGAAAAAACGCATCGGGCTGGTCATGCCGGAAGAGGGCGACTCCAGGGAGAAGTCGTAGGGTGGTCGGCAGAGCGTAATCTGGTCCACTGGACCAGATCACCCCTACGGCGCCGTGGCCCTTTCCAGTTCATCCAGCCAGCGAATCGCCTGCTCGCGGCTGTCCCCGCACATTTCCCTTGATGGCTGCAGTCCGCCGCAGAAGGCCGGTCGCTCGGGCCGGCCGAAGATCAGGCAGCGATTGTCCTCGCCCAGCTGCACGCAGCGCACGCCGGCCGGCTTGCCGTTGGGCATGCCGGGAATCGGGCTGGTGATCGAGGGCGCCGTGCAGCAGGCGCCGCAGTTGCTTCTACACTGCATGGTGGAGGGAAGGACACAAGGAAGGGCAGCAGTATAGCGCCGCAGCGCCCCTGGCGGGCGCGGCGCCCGCCGGTTTCCTGCTACGTTGTTGTCATCCCACAGCACAAGCAGGAGGCCCCATGTCCAGTCCCCTCAAACCCCTGAACCGCCAGGTCGTCGTGATCACCGGCGCCTCGAGCGGAATCGGCCTGGCCACCGCGCAGGAAGCGGGCAAGCAGGGCGCGAAGCTGGTGCTGGCTGCACGCGGGGCCGACGTGCTCGAGGCGGTGGTGCAGGGGCTGGTCGAGAACGGCTTCGATGCCATTGCGGTGGTGGCCGACGTCGCCGAGCGCGCCCAGGTCGAGCGTATCGCCCAAGTCGCGATCGAGCGCTATGGCCGTATCGATACCTGGATCAACAATGCCGGCGGCACCATCTACGGCCGCCTCGATCAGGTATCCGAGGAAGACAGCCGGCGCCTGTTCGACATCAATTTCTGGGGCATGGTGCATGGTTCGCTGGTGGCGCTGCCGCACCTCACGCGCCAGGGCGGCGCCCTGATCAACCTCGGCAGCGAAGCCTCCGAAGTGGCGATCCCGATGCAGGGCATGTATTCGGCCAGCAAGCACGCGGTGAAAGGATTCACCGATGCGCTGCGCATCGAGGTCGAGCACATGGACGGGGCGCCGGTGTCGATCACGCTCATCGAGCCGACCGCCGTCGACACGCCGCTGCCCCAGCATGCCCGCAACTACATGGACTGCGAACCGAAGCTGCCGTCGCCCCAGGTCGATCCGCACGAGGTGGCTGCCGCCATCCTGCATGCGGCCGTGGTGCCGATGCGCACAGTGCGGGTCGGCATGATGGCCGAGATCGACGTGCTGATGGAAAAAATCGTCCCCGGCCTGACCGACCGCCTGTCGGTATTCCAGGTGCCGCGCCAGCAGCAGGATTCACCGCCGCGCAACCCGGATGGCGCCCTGTACGCATCGCGGGCAAACGGGCGCATCTACGGGCCATCATAAGTACCCGAATCACGTAAATACCTGTTTATATTGACAGTTTTGGCAAGGGACTGCTTGACTGCCTGACAAGCCGCGACTATATTCTATGGTTGTTCAGTTGGTTTCTAGGCAGAAACATGGAATGTCCACTCGACAGCAAGCCGCGGTGGGAACGCCGGAAGGAGGCCCGTCCGCAGGAGCTCCTTGCTGCCGCAATTGACCTGTTCGTCGAGCGCGGCTTCGCCGCTACCCGCCTGGAAGACGTGGCGCGCCGCGCCGGTGTGTCCAAGGGTACGCTGTATCTCTACTATACGAACAAGGAAGAACTGTTCAAGGCCGTGGTGCGCGAGAGCATCCTTCCTTTCCTGGGCAAGGCCGAATCCTCGGTCGCCGAGTTTCATGGCCACAGTGGCGACCTGCTGCGCGACGTGGTCATGAACTGGTCGCGCCAGATCGGCCAGAGCAAGGCCTCGGGCCTGGGCAAGCTGATGCTCGCCGAAGCCGTCAATTTCCCGGATCTGGCCCAGTTCTACCGGGACGAGGTCATGAGCCGCACCGTCCACATGATTTCGAGCATCGTCGAGCGCGGCGTCAGCCGGGGCGAATTCCGCAATGTCGATATCCTGCAGATGACCCAGGTGTTGATCGCACCGATGATGATGCTCAACGTGTGGCGGCACTCGGCCGTGGCGCCTTGCGAGGATGGCGAGCTGCAGCCCCAGGCCTTCCTCGAGAACCTGCTCGACCTGACTCTGAACGGTCTTCTCCCCCGCAGTGCCTGAGTTGCCGTTTGCACCATTGCGCCGTTTTTTCGGCGTTCAACCCCTCCAAACTGCAGACTGTCGCAATTTCCCCCGGTCCGGGCAGCCCATCGCTAAGATGTGCGTCCTGAGGCCGTTCAACGATAAAATATCGGATTATTTATTTTTCCATCGAGAACTCAGATGAATATCGAACAAGCCCGCTTCAACATGATCGAACAGCAGATCCGCCCGTGGAACGTGCTTGACCAGGACGTGCTGGACCTGCTGCACGTGGTCAAGCGCGAACAGTTCGTGCCGGCCGCGTACGAGAACCTGGCGTTTGCCGACGTCGAGATCCCGCTGCCGGGCAGTGAAGCGATGTTCAACCCAAAGGTCGAAGCGCGCATCGTGCAGGAACTGGCGGTCAAGAAGCATGAGAACGTCCTCGAAATCGGCACCGGTTCGGGCTACATGGCGGCACTGCTGGCGCACAAGGCGCGCCACGTGACCACCGTGGAAATCCAGCCGGAAGCCGTGAAACTGGCGCAGGAAAACCTGGCCCGTGCCGGCGTCACCAACGTGACGGTCGAAGAAGGCAATGGCGCCGGCGGCTGGGACAAGGGCGCGCCCTACGACGTGATCCTGGTGTCGGGCGGCCTGCCGGTGATGCCGGAAGCGCTGCTCAAGCAGGTGAAGGTGGGCGGCCGCATCGGCGCGATCCTGGGCGAGGCGCCGGCGATGAGCTTCAACATCATCACCCGCACGTCGGAAAGCGGCTACGACACGGTCAAGCTGTTCGAGACCATCGTCAAGCCGCTGACCGGCGCGCAGGCGCCGTCGCGCTTCCAGTTCTGAGGCCGCGATGCAGCACATGACCGCACCGGAGCTGGCGGCCCGGCTTGCCGACGGGGCAGCCGAGCAGCCACTCCTGCTGGACGTGCGCGAGAACTGGGAATTCGAGACCTGCCACATCGCAGGCTCGACCCAGATCCCGATGCACCTGGTGCCAATCCGTGCCGGCGAACTGCCAGATGACCGAGAAATCGTGTGCATCTGCCACCACGGGGCGCGCAGCATGCAGGTCGCTGCCTTCCTCGAACGGAACGGATTTGACAACGTAACGAATTTGACGGGCGGAATACACGCCTGGGCCGTACAGGTCGACCCTTCGATGCCGAAGTATTGAGCTGATTCCTAACTATTGATGACTCCTGTGGAGAATGTAATGCAGAAACCCCTGCGCAAATCCCTTCTTGCCGTGCTGGTTGCCGGCGCCGCCTTTTCGCTGAACGCCAGCGCGGCCGACCTGCTCCAGGTGTACCAGCAGGCACTCGCCAACGATGCGACCTATGCAAGTGCGCGTGCGTCGGCGGCTGCCGGGCGGGAGCGGATTCCGCAGGGGCGCGCAGGACTTCTCCCGACCGTGGGCATCACCGGCAGCAGCATCAAGAACGATCGCGATGCGTCGCCGTTCAACGAAGGAGCAAGGATCACCGATCCGCTCACCGGCAGGGAAACCATCGTGTCGGGAGACGACTCGAACCTGCGCACCAGCACCTACACGCTGCTGCTGACGCAGCCGCTGTTCCGCTGGGATCGCTGGGAAACCTACCAGCAGAGCAAGCTGCAGCAATCCATCTCCGAAGCCCAGTTCGCCCAGGCTCAGCAAGACCTGATCACCCGCGTGGCGCAAGCCTACTTCGACGTGCTGGCGGCCCAGGACAAGCTGGAATCGACCCGTGCCCAGAAGACCGCGGTGACCGAGCAGCTGGCATCGGCCAAGCGCAACTTCGAAGTCGGGACCCAGACCATCACCGATACCCACGAAGCGCAGGCGGCGTATGACCTGGTGATCGCCCAGGAATTCGCTGCGGTGAACGACCTCGACAACAAGCGCAACGCGCTGCAGGCCATCATCGGCACGGCGCCGAACAGCCTGGCGCCGCTCAAGACCGGCATCACCCTGACCGCGCCGACGCCCGCGAATCCCGACCCGTGGGTATCGTCGGCCGAAACCCAGAACTACGGCGTGACCGTGTCGCAGCTGCAGGTGGAACTGGCCAAGCGCGAGATCTCGAAGACCCGCGCTGGCCACTATCCGACCCTGGACCTGGTGGCCAGTAACCAGCGTACCAAGATCCACGGCGGCACCTTCGGCGCTTCCGGCACCAATACCAACAATGGTATCGGCGTACAGTTCAGCGTGCCGATCTTCAACGGCTTCGGCGTCACCAGCCGCGTGCGCGAAACCATCGCGCTGGAAGACAAGGCCCGCAACGACTTGGAAGCGACGCGCCGCCAGGCCGCCCTGCAGGCGCGCCAGGCCTATCTCGGCGTGAACAGCGGCATGGCCCAGGTCAAGGCGCTGGAAGCGGCGGAAGTGTCGAGCCAGTCGGCGCTGGAATCGAACAAGCTGGGCTACCAGGTGGGCGTGCGCATCAACATCGACGTGCTGAACGCGCAGCGCCAGCTGTACCAGACCCGCACCGACCTGTCCCAGGCGCGCTACAACACCATCCTGAACGGCCTGCGCCTGAAGGCGGCCTCGGGCTCGCTGCGCGAATCGGACCTGGCAGCGGTGAACAACCTGCTGGAAAAATAACGTCATGCAGGCTAGGCCTGCAACAAAGTAAAAAGCCCGGACTTTCATCCGGGCTTTTTACTTTTGTAAATACCGCTAACTCATTGATTTAAAAATAGAATAGTTGACGCACGACAAGTAAGGCGCCGGGGAGTTTTTTTGCAAAGCTGATAAACTGACAATGTTAGGGGCTACGTTTGCTGCGCTGCGGAAGAGTCCGCCGGCAAGCGATGCCACCGTCAGAATTCTCATCCCTAAGGAAAAACACACATGCAAAAGAACATCGCGATTGTCGGCGCCGGTTTTTCCGGGGCCGTCATTGCCAACCAGCTGGCACAAGCTGGGTACAAAGTCGAGATCTTCGAATCGCGCCCCCACATCGCGGGCAACTGCCATTCGGAGCGTGATGCCGAAACCGGCGTCATGGTGCACGTCTACGGGCCGCACATCTTCCACACCGATATCGAGCGCGTCTGGGAATTCGTCAACCGCTACAGCCGCTTCATGCCCTACGTGAACCGCGTCAAGGCGATCACCAACGGCGCCGTCTACACGCTGCCGATCAACCTGCTCACCATCAACCAGTTCTTCGGCAAGACCTTCCGTCCGGCCGAGGCGCAGGAATTCCTGGCTTCGCTCGGCGACAAGTCGATCGAGAACCCGGTTACCTTTGAAGACCAGGCCCTGCGTTTCGTCGGCCGCGAGCTGTACGAAGCCTTCTTCAAGACCTATACCGTCAAGCAGTGGGGCATGCAGCCGACCGAACTGCCGGCCAGCATCCTCAAGCGCCTGCCGGTGCGCTTCAACTACGACGACAACTACTTCGCGCACAAGTACCAGGGCATGCCGGAAGACGGCTACACCGCGCTGGTCGAGAAGATCATGGACGTGCCGAACATCACCCTGCACCTGAACACGAAGTTCGACCCGGCCAACAAGGGCGATTACGAGCACGTGTTCTACAGCGGCCCGATCGACGCCTGGTTCAAGCATTCCGAAGGCCGCCTGCCGTACCGCACGCTGGACTTCGAAGTGTTCCGCGACACCGGCGACTACCAGGGCAATGCCGTCATCAACTACTGCGACGACGCCCAGCCCTACACCCGCATCACCGAGCACAAGCACTTCTCGCCGTGGGAAAAGCACGAGAAGACCTTGATGTACAAGGAATACAGCCGCCAGTGCGAAGAGAAGGACATCCCGTACTACCCGATCCGCCAGGCGCGCGACAAGCAGCAGCTCGAACGCTACGTGAACGTGGCGCGCGAGGAGCCGAACGTGACTTTCGTGGGCCGTCTCGGCACCTACCGCTACCTGGACATGGACGTGACCATCAACGAGGCGCTGGCCACAGCCGACAAGTTCCTCGAGTGCGCCAAGAACAACGCGCGCATGCCGGCCTTCGCGATCGATCCGCTGGCGTAATGCCGTGATGGGTGATGGTCCACCGGACCATCAACCCCATGCGATCAAGGGCGCTTACGCCATTCGATCATCTCCGCAATCGTCAGGATCGGGAAGCCGTGCAAGGCGGCGAAGTGTTCGATCTGCTCTCCGCGCATCATCGTCCCATCCGGATTCATCAATTCACAGAGTACCGCAGCAGGCTGCAGCCCCGCCATCGTCGCCAGGTCCACCGAGCCTTCGGTATGCCCGGCACGCGCCAGCACGCCGCCCGGCGTGGCGCGCAGCGGAAACATGTGCCCCGGACTGACCAGGTCATCCGGCCTGGCATCCGGCGCGGTCGCGGCGCGCACCGTGGTGACGCGGTCGGCCGCCGAGACGCCGGTGCTGATGCCATGGCGCGCCTCGATCGACACGGTGAAGGGCGTGCCGTAGCGGCTGCCGTTCTCCGCCGCCATCGGCGGCAATTCGAGCGTGCGCACCTTGTCGCTTGATAAGCACAGGCACACGATGCCGCTGCATTCGCGGATCATCAGCGCCATAGTCTCGACGCTGAGCTTGTCGGCCGCGACGATCAGGTCGGCTTCGTTCTCGCGGTCGAAATCGTCGAGCAGGATGACGGGAACCCCGTTGCGCACGGCGTCCAGGGCGGCGGCGATGCGGCCTTCCAGGTCGGTGCTGGTGAGGGAATGGGTGGTGGTGACTAACATGTGAAACGCTCCTCGCAGGTAGTTGGCGAAAAACGCATCAGGGCAAAGCAAAGCGCGCGCCGGCCCGGCCGCAAAAGCGGCGAGGACAGCGCGTGGCAGCGCACATCTTCTTTCATCCGGACTATACCGTCGGCCCTGGCCTCTCACCAGGTCTGCTGACCCTGCTTGCGCAGGCGCTCGCGGGCTCGAACCTTTGCAGGCTCATACCGCCGGTGGGGAATCGCACCCCGCCCCGAAGACGTAATTTAAGTGAATGCCTGAAAAGCAGGCCCGGCGATTGTAGCAGCGCCGCGCCGGTCCTGCTGAGGAAGGGAGAGCTTAGCTGCTCAGGCCAGCACCGGCCGCATTGTCCTTGCGCTCGATGAGTTCGACCTTGTAGCCGTCCGGGTCGGTGATGAAGGCGATCACGGTGGTGCCGCCCTTGACCGGGCCCGGCTCGCGGGTGATGTTGCCGCCCGCCGCGCGCACGTTGTCGCAGGTGGCGTAGATGTCTTCGGCCGAGATGGCGATGTGGCCGTAGGCCGTGCCCATGTCGTAGCTGTCGACGCCGTAGTTGTAGGTCAGCTCGAGTTCGGCGTGGTCCGGGTTGCTGCCGTAGCCGAGGAAGGCGAGCTTGTACTTGTACTCGGGATTGTCGCTGGTGCGCAGCAGCTTCATGCCGAGCACCTTGGTGTAGAAGTCGATGGAGCGCTGCAGGTCGCCGACGCGGAGCATGGTGTGGAGGATGCGCATGGGGGTGTCCTTCTGGTGAAACGGAAAGCGGCCATTTTATGCGCTGGGCGCGATTTCTGCCGGACGCTGCCTCGTGATGGCGGCATCCGGCAATGCCTTAGTTCTCCAGCCGCGAGGTCATCGTGATGTCCGCGTTCAGCAGCTTCGACACCGGGCAGTTTTCCTTCGCGGTGTTGGCCGCCTTGTCGAAGGCTTCCTGGCTGGCGCCCGGGATCTTGGCCACCAGGTCGAGGTGCACCGCGGTGATCGAGAAGCCGCCTTCGACCTTTTCCATCGAGACGGTGGCGGTGGTGCGCAGTTCCTGGGCCGTCAGGCCGGCCTGGCCCAGCTGGCCGGACAGCGCCATCGTGAAGCAGCCCGCATGGGCCGCGCCGATCAGTTCTTCCGGGTTGGTGCCGGGGCCGTCCTCGAAGCGGGTGTTGAAGCCGTACTGGGTGTCCTTGAGCACGCCGCTCGCGGTCGAGATCGCACCTTTGCCGTCCTTCAGGCCGCCGCTCCAGACGGCGCTGCCGTTGCGTTTGATGGTCATTGCTTCTCCTTACAGGTTGTTCTTGTCGGATTTGTCGTTGGTGGTGTCGTGCCGGCGCATCGAGTCGTTGTTGTCCGGCTGGGGCTTGGCCTGGCCGGTGGCGCCCGGCGCCGGGTCGACGGCGTTTTCCAGGCCGTCGGGATTGGTGCCGTACATGTCAGTGTTCACCAGTCCCTGCGCCATGTCCGACGCGGCCTGCTTCATGACGCCGCGCGGTTCCTGGTCCTGCCCGTCCGGGCTTTCGTCGCGCTCGTGCGGCTGGCGCTTGACGCCATCGTTCTCGATCGGTGCCTTCGTGTTGACGAAGCGGTCTTTGGTTTCGGTCACCATATGGGCCTCCTTGTAATCCAGTTAACCCCCATCGTAGCCGCCGCCTGCCGAAGCAGTCGCGCAATTGGCGCCGGCGGCGTGACAATGAGAGATGCTTTTTTGCAACTAACCTATTAACATGGCGGTTGGATAATATTGCAGGACCCGTAACGTGACTGCCCACGCCCTCGATACCCACCAGCATGCCGCCTTTTGCAAGAACTGCGACGCCGCCATCTCTGGCAACTACTGCCACCAGTGCGGCCAGGCGACCCACCTGCACGTGCCGAGCGCACGCGAATTCCTGCACGAGTTCATCGCCCACTACGTGGCGCTCGAGGGCAAGCTGTGGCGCTCGCTCAAGCTGCTGCTGTTCAAGCCGGGCTTCCTGAGCCGCGAATACATCGAAGGCCGTCGCGTGCGCTACATCGAGCCGCTGCGCCTGTACCTCACCTTCAGCATCATCTTCTTCGCGCTGTTCAAGATGAGCGGCGTGCAGATCGTCAATATCGGCGGCACCGACACGCCACCCGCCGTGAGCGCGCCGGCCGCCGTCCAGCAGTCGGGAGACGCAGGCAATACCGAGAATTTCCAGGAGTTCCGGGACAAGACCAAGCGCTTGCTGGGCCGTGTCAGCCCGAGGCTGGAGCAGGGCGCCGAGCGCTTCTTCGCCCTGTCGCACAAGGAACGCAGCGAAACGGCCAAGCGCGTGTTCTTCAGCTACACGCCCTACGCGATCTTCCTGATGATGCCGGTGTTCGCGCTCTACCTGAAGCTGCTATATCTCGGCTCCGGGCGGCGCTACGGTGAACACTTCCTGTTCGCCCTGCACAGCAATGCCTTCGCCTTCCTGATGCTGAGCCTGTTCATGCTGGCGGACGGCTGGAACTTCGTCCGCTTCGTGCTGCTGGCCTGGCTGGTGTTCTACCTGCCGACCGCGATGCGGCGCGTCTTCGGCGGGGGGCGGATCGTGACGGCGCTGCGCTGGATGGTCCTGATGGTGCTGCACCTGTTCACCCTGATCATGACGGTATCGCTGGCGGTGGCGGTCGGGCTCTTGATCTGATCTTGCCGGAAGCGCGGGGCGCCCGTTATACTGTTTATTTGTACAGTCATTCGCGAGCGCCCGCAGGGCACCCATATAGCAGACGCAGGGATAATCGGTTAATCTCCGTAGTCCCGACCCAACCGCCCTGGAACCATGCCTGTGACGCCTGAAAAGCAACTAATCATCGCGCTCGTGGTGCGGCAAAATACCCCCGGCATCGAGGAGCCGGCCCGGCAGCTCACCGAGTTCCTGGCCAAGGAAGGCTACCGGGTGGTGTTCGAGACCGATACCGCGGCCTACCTCGGTATCGACGGCATCGAGGCCATGACGGTGGCCGAGATCGGCGAGCAGGGCAGCTACGCGGTAGTCATGGGCGGCGACGGCACCATGCTCGGCATCGCGCGCCAGCTCGCCAAGTACGACATCCCGCTGATCGGCATCAACTCGGGCCGGCTGGGCTTCATCACCGACATCCCGCTCGACCGCATGGTGCCGGCGCTGCACGAGATCCTGCAGGGCCAGGCCCGCAGCGGCGAGCGCACCCTGCTGGAAGCGCGCGTGGTGCGCGACGGCCAGGAGATCTTCTGCAGCGTGGCCTTCAACGACGTGGTGGTGGCGCGCGGCACCGGCGCCGGCATGGTCGAGCTCAAGCTCATCGTGGATGGCGAATTCATGTACAACCAGCGGGCGGACGGCCTGATCATCTCGACGCCCACCGGCTCGACCGCCTACGCGCTGTCGGCCGGCGGGCCGCTGCTGCACCCGAAAGTGCGGGGCATCGTGCTGGTGCCGATCGCGCCGCACGCGCTGTCGAACCGGCCGATCGTCGTGCCCGATTCCAGCGAGATCGTGGTCGAACTGGTGGCGGGGCGCGACATCAGTGTCAATTTCGACATGCAGACCTTCACCAGCCTGCAGCTGGGCGACCGCATCGTCATCTCGCGCTCGCCGCACACGATCACCTTCCTGCATCCGCGCGACTGGAGCTATTACCACACGCTGCGCGAAAAGCTGCACTGGAACGAATACCCGACCAACGAAGGCAAATTGACGTAATCCCGTCACAAGCAGAGCAAAAACAGGAGACCCGATTTTTCATGCTGCGCACACTTACCATCCGTGATTTCGTCATTGTCGACGCCATCGAACTCGAATTCGCGCATGGCTTCACGGTATTCACCGGCGAGACCGGCGCCGGCAAGTCGATCCTGATCGACGCGCTGCAACTGGCGCTCGGCGGGCGCGGCGACGCAAGCATGGTGCGCGAAGGCGCGGCCAAGGCCGACATCACCGCCGAATTCGCGCTGACGTCCACGGCCTCCTCGTGGCTGCTGTCCAACGAATTCCCGACCGAGGAAGGCGTGGCCCTGATGCGCCGCGTGATCGACAACGCCGGCCGCTCCAAGGCCTGGATCAACGGCATCAGCGCCACCGCCGCGCAGCTGCGCGAGCTGGGCGACATGCTGGTCGATATCCACGGCCAGCATGCGCACCAGTCGCTGCTCAAAACCGATGCCCAGCGCGCCCTGCTCGACAACCAGATCGCCGTGCGCGACCCGGCCGCCAGCGAAGAGGTGCAGGCCACCGCGAGCGCCTATAAAGCCTGGCGCGCGCTGGTGCGCCAGCGCGAGGAATTCGAGAACGACGCGCGCAAGGTGCTGCTCGAGCGCGAGCGCCTGGAGTGGCAGGTGAGCGAGCTCGACAAGCTGGCGCCGAAGGCCGGCGAATGGGCCGAGATCAGCAACGAGCACAGCCGCCTGTCGCATGCCGCCAGCCTGCTCGAGGGCGCGCAGGAAGCGCTGCAGGCCATCTCGGAAGCGGACCATCCGATCCTGTCGCAGCTGTCCTCGCTCAACGCCAAGCTGGGCAAGCTGGTCGACGTCGACAGCCAGCTGCAGGAAGTGCTCGACTGCATGGAACCGGCGCGCATCCAGCTGCAGGAAGCCGTGTACGCGCTGAACAACTACATCGACAAGGTCGAACTCGACCCGGGCCGCCTGCGCGAGGTGGACGCGCGCATGGAAGCGCTGCACGGCGCCGCGCGCAAGTACCACGTGACGCCCGAAGAACTGCACGAAGAACACGCCGCGCTGGCCGCCAGGCTGCGCCAGCTGGCCGACGCCAGCGACCTGGAAGGCCTGCGCAAGCAGGAAGAGAAGGCCAGGGCAGCCTACATGAAGGTGGCCGAGCGCCTCTCCAAACGGCGCCAGCAGGCGGCCGTGGAGCTGGGCAAGGGCGTCACCAGCGCGATGCAGGAACTGAGCATGAGCGGCGGCCGCTTCGAGGTGGCGCTCAATCCCGGCGAACCCGGCGCGCACGGCCTCGAGCAGGTCGAGTTCCTGGTGGCCGGCCATCTCGGGGTGGCGGCGCGGCCGCTGGCCAAGGTGGCCTCGGGCGGCGAACTGGCGCGCATCTCGCTGGCCATCGCCGTGATCACCGCGCACGCGACCACCACGCCGACCCTGATCTTCGACGAGGTCGATACCGGCATCGGTGGCGGCGTGGCCGAGGTGGTGGGGCGCCTGCTCAAGCGCCTGGGCCAGCAGCGCCAGGTGCTGTGCGTGACCCACCTGCCGCAGGTGGCGAGCCAGGCCAACCAGCACTTCCAGGTGGCCAAAGGCGCGACCATCGAGGGCCGCACGGTCTCGCGCATCGACGTGCTCGACACCCGGGCGCGGGTGGAGGAGGTGGCGCGCATGCTGGGCGGGATCGAGATCACCGAGACCACGCGCAAGCATGCCAGGGAGCTGCTGGCTTCCTGAAGCCCGCAGCTCGACGCGGCCTTCATCGCTTGTCGAGAACCTCCGCCATCGCCCTGGCCAGCTCGGCCACCAGCCCGCCCTTGTCCCAGGTGTAGATCGAGATCGCCATGGGCGGCGCCGTGCCGAAGGGGGCGTGGATGCGCAGGCGCCGTCCCCTGGCTGCCTGGACGGGAAGCATGGACAATCCGAGGCCGCCTTCCAGGCCGACCAGGATGCTTTGCAGGCTGCTCCCCGAAAACGCGATATACCAGCGCCGGCGCTCGCGCTCGATGCGCTCGAACATGGCCTCCCGATACAGCCCGCCCGGCGGAAAGACGACCAGCGGAATCGGGTCGGGCCATGGCTGCGTGCTGTCTTCGCCTTCGAACCAGGCCATCGGTTCCGGAAACGTCGCCAGGCAATCGGCGCTGGCCGCCGCTTCCTTGACCACGACGATATCGAATTCGCCGCCCCGGTAAGCCTCGGCCAGCTTGCGGCTCAGCCCCGTCGTGATGTCGAGCCGGATCGAGCGATCCTGGCCGGCATGCGCCTGCAAGGCCGAGGCCATCCTGCCGTCGAAGACGTCTTCGGGCAGGCCGATGCGTACCGGTCTTGCGCCGGCCGGATCGGCGAGGGCCGCCTGCGCTTCGGTCTCGAGCAGCAGGATGCGCCGGGCATACCCCAGCAGCCGCTCGCCGGCGGCGCTGGCGCGTACCGGCCGGGCCGAGCGGTCCACCAGCGGCTGGCCGACCGCTTCTTCCAGCCGGGCGATTTGCTGGCTGATGGTGGATTGCGTCATGTGCAGGCGGTCGGCCGCCGCGGTAAAGCTGCCCGCTTCGACAATGGTCACGAAAGCACGCAGCAAGCGCAGATCGAACATGTTCTACCCGGTGGATGGTGGGGCACGCATCCTATCATGCAGGATTTTAATAATTTTAATGATTTAATTTAATTTCCCAATAAAGACCGGGATGCTTATGCTTGGCGCATCGATTCGGAGCCGACATGACCAAGTCAATAGTGCCAACCCTCTGCGCAAGCACCATGCTTGTGGGCATGCAAGCCTGTTCGGCGCAGCCCATGCCCGCCCATCCGCTGCACGCCGCCGCCGCGCGCGGCGATGTTCCCGCCATCGAACGGCTGCTGCATGCAGGCGCCAGGATCGACGCGCGCGACGCGTCCGGCTCGACCGCCTTGCTGGTGGCGACCAGGGCGGACCAGGCCGCCGCCGCCCGGGTGCTCATCGAGGCCGGCGCCGACGTCAACGCCAAGGACCAGATCAGCGACAGTCCCTATCTGTATGCCGGCGCCCAGGGCTACCTGGAGATCCTGAAGATGACGCTGGCGCACGGCGCGGATCTGCGCAGCACCAACCGCTATGGCGGCACGGCCCTGATTCCGGCGGCCGAGCGCGGCCACGTCGACACCGTGAAGACCCTGGTCAAGGCCGGCGTGGCGCTGGACCATGTCAACAATCTGGGATGGACCGCCTTGCTGGAAGCCATCATCCTGGGTGGGGAGGGGGAACGCCACCGGCAGATCGTGGCCTTCCTGCTCGACGCCGGCGCCGATCCCAATATTGCCGATCGCAACGGCATTACGCCCTTGCAGCATGCGCGTGCCCGCGGCTACCGCAAGATCGAAAGCGTCTTGCGCGCCGCCGGCGGGCGCTGAGCCTTCGAGAGGAAACGCACATGAACCAGGACACGGACTTTCTGCGGCAAGCCATCGCGCTGGCCTACGCCAATGTCGAACGGGGCGGGCGCCCCTTCGGCGCGCTCATCGTCAAGGACGGCAAGGTGATTGCCCAGGCGGTCAACGAGGTCGTCGGCACCAAGGATCCGACGGCGCATGCCGAACTGCTGGCCATCCGGGCCGCCAGTCGCATCCTCGACTCGGCCAGTTTGGCGGGCTGCACCGTCTATGCCAGCGGCCATCCTTGCCCCATGTGCATGGGGGCGATGCGCATGGCCGGGATCGCGGCGGTGACCTACGCCTATTCCAACCAGGACGCCGACCCCTTCGGCCTGTCGACGGCCGCGGTCTACGCCGACCTGGCCAGGCCCGTCGACCAGCAGTCCATGCGGATCCGGCACCTGCCGGTCCGCCTCGACGGCGAGCCGGACCTGTACGCGCACTGGCAGCAACACCATTAGCCCCGGCGCAGTGCGCCGGCTGATGCCGATCGCGGCCGTGGTGCTGGTCGGGATCAACCTGCGGCCCTTTATCACCGGCATCGGGCCGCTCGCTGCCGGCATCCAGCGTCACACAGGGCTGGGCCTGCAGGGCATGGCGCTGCTGACGCTGGTGCCGATGCTGCTGATGGGCGTCCTGGCATTCGCCGCGCCGGCGCTGGAAAGCGCGGTGGGCGCGCGCCGCTCGGTGCTGTTCGCCCTGGCCGCCATTTGCGGCGGCTGCGCCCTGCGCCTGCTGGCCGGATCGGGCGCGGCCCTGGTCGCCACCGCCGCCCTGATCGGCGCGGGCGTGGCGGTGGTGCAGGCCGTCTTTCCGGGGATGATCAAGCGCGCCTTCCCGCGCCATACCGGCCCCGTAATGGGGCTGTATTCGGCCATACTCATGGGAGGAGGGGCCCTCGGCGCCATGGTGTCCCCGCTCGTGGCCGAGGCCAGCGGCAGCTGGACGGCGGGACTGGCATGTTTTGCCCTGCCGGCCCTGCTTGCCGTGCTGGTGGCGCGGGTGGCCCTGCCTGCCGATGCGCGCACGGGTCCCGGCCGCAGCACGACGCGGGCGCTCCTGCTGCGGCCCCGGACCTGGTTGCTCATGGCCTGTTTCGGCCTGGTCAACGGCGGCTATTCGTCGGTCGTGGCATGGCTGGCCCCCGCCTATCAGGCGCAAGGCTGGAGCCCCTCCGCAAGCGCGGGCCTGCTGGCGACCCTGGCGGCCGGCCAGGCGCTGGCGGCGCTGGCGCTGCCGGCCATCGCCGGAAGGCAAGCGGACCGGCGGCCCTGGCTCTGGCTCACGCTGGGCATGCAGGCCCTCGGTTTCATCGGCCTGGCGCTGGCCCCCGGCTGGGCGCCGCACGCCCTGGCGGCCACCCTCGGCGCGGGCCTGGGCGGCTGGTTCGCCCTGTCGATGGGCGTCGCGCTGGACCATCTGCCCAATCCGGCGCAGGCAGGCGCGCTAGCGGCGCTCATGCAAGGCGGCGGATTCATCCTGGCCGCGCTGCCGCCCTGGTTCGTCGCCGCGCTGCATGAGCTCAGCGCCAGCTATGTTCCGGGATGGTCCTGGCACCTCGCCTGTGTCGGCCTGGTGGCCGGGCTGAGCGTCCGCTTCAGCCCGGACAGCTATGGGCCGGCGATGGCGCCGCGCACTCCCGTCCTGCCCCTTCCGCCATTCTGTGGCAAAGTGACAAACGCTCCGCTCCGCGGAGCGCGTCCAGACCACCACAGGAGGAATTCGAATGAGCATTGACAACGTGCTGTACCGCGCCCAGGCCACCTCGCAAGGCGGCCGTGAAGGCACCTCGAAAAGTTCCGACAATGTGCTTGACCTGAAACTGAGCACCCCCAAAGAACTCGGCGGTGGCGGCGGCTCGGGCACCAACCCTGAACAGCTGTTCGCGGCCGGCTATTCGGCCTGCTTCCTCGGCGCGCTCAAGTTCGTGGCCGCCAAGGAAAAAGTCACGCTGCCGCCCGACCTGACCGTCACCGGCGAGGTCGGCATCGGCCCGATCCCGACCGGCTTCGGCATCGAGGTCGACCTGAGCATCAAGGCGCCCGGCATGGATGGGGGCCAGCTGAAAGACCTGGTCGACAAGGCCCACGTGGTCTGCCCCTACTCGAACGCCACCCGCAACAACATCGACGTGCGCCTGCATACCAGCACTTGATGACCCGCTGTTGTTCGCGGTAGACACGTACGGCAATGGGACGCCACTTATAATATTGGGCGTCCTTTCAATATCTTTCGCTCATGCCCTTTCGAAACGAACCGCCTTTCCCCCACGGTACCGTGCCCTCCAGTGCCATCGTGCTGGTCAACCTGGGTACGCCGGACGAACCCACCCGCAAGGCCGTCCGCCGCTACCTGAAGCAGTTCCTTTCCGATCCGCGCGTGGTCGAGATCCCGGCCAGGATCTGGTGGTTCATCCTGAACCTGTTCATCCTGCCTTTCCGTTCCGGCCAGTCGGCCGCCAAGTACCGCACCATCTGGACCAAGGAAGGCTCGCCGCTCAAGGTGCACACCCAGAAGCAGGCGGCGCTGCTGGAAAAGACCCTCGTCGAACGCGGCCATGAAGGCGTGAAGGTGGTGATGGCGATGCGCTACGGCTCGCCTTCGCTGTCCGACGTGCTGGCGCGCCTGCAGGCCGATCACTGCCAGCGCATCGTGGTCCTGCCGGCCTATCCCCAGTATTCCGGCACCACCACCGCCTCGGTCTGGGACGCCGTCCACGCCCACTACGCCCAGGTGCGCAATATTCCCGAGCTGCGCCTGGTGCGCCACTACCACGACCACGAAGGCTATATCGAGGCGCTGCGGGTGCAGGTGGAAGCGTATTGGGAAGCCCACGGCCGCGGCCAGAAGCTGGTGATGAGCTTCCACGGCACGCCCAAGCGCACCCTGATGCTGGGCGACCCGTATTTCTGCGAATGCCAGAAGACCGCGCGCCTGCTGGCGGTGGCGCTGGGCATGGGCGCCGACGAATACATCGTCACCTTCCAGTCACGCTTCGGCAAGGCCGAGTGGCTGCAGCCCTACACGGCGCCCACGGTGCAGGAACTGGCGCGCCAGGGGCTGGAGCGGATCGATGTGATCTGCCCGGGCTTCACCAGCGACTGCCTGGAAACCCTGGAAGAGATCAATATGGAAGTGCGGCACGACTTCGAGGCCGCCGGCGGCAAGGAATACCACTACATTCCCTGCCTGAACGAGTCGCCGGCCTGGGTCACCGGCATGGCCGAGATCGCCGAACAGCACCTGATCGGCTGGCCGACCATCCTGACGCCGGCCCAGCGCGCGGCCCAGCGCCGCGATGCCCAGGTCGGCGCGCAGCACGCGGCCCAGCTGGGCGCGTAAAGCCCCGTCTTGTCGACCTGTTAAAATAGACGGCTCAGTTTATGCATGCCAGGGCGCCGCACTGATGCCGACATAGCACAGCCATGCCAGCACCGCGAGGGTGTACAGCACGACGGCGCCACTGATCAGTTGAAGTCTCATGATGTCTGCTCCCGGATGCTTGCGGTGTTTTCTGCAAGCTTGTCAGGAAGCGTAAGACTTTTCATTGAGAAATGATTCAGGGAAAGCGTAAATCTTGTAACAAATGATTTCTACTTTTTCATAAGGTGTACCGGAAATGCCCCTTGAAAATGTAGGACATCGCCCCATGTAGGGCCCTGTGTGTCACGCAGGACACGTTACCAACTCAGCCAAGTCCTTGATTCTAGGAGTTTTTTCGATGCAAGACCAAGAAAACCAAGAGCTGTCCCAACAGGGCAACGGCGCCCCGCCGCAGCAGGCTGATGCCGCTACCGCCGCTAGCGCGAACGAGGCGGCCCAGGCCAGCGCCGGCCAGGCCGGCGTGCCCCCGACGGCCGACACCTCGGCACAGTCCGAACTGGAAGCCCAGCTCAGCGCCACTGAAGCCAAGCTGGCCGAGATGCACGACGCCTTCATGCGTGCCAAGGCCGACGCGGAAAACATCCGCCGCCGCGCCCAGGACGACGTCAGCAAGGCCCATAAATTCGCCATCGAAAGCTTCGCCGAGGCCATGGTGCCGGTGCGCGACAGCCTGGAAATGGCGCTGAAGGTCGAGTCGCAGACCGTCGAGTCGATCCGCGAAGGCGTCGAAATGACGCTCAAGCAGCTGACCGCCGCGTTCGAAAAGAACCGCCTGGTCGAAGTGATGCCGCAAGCGGGCGAGAAGCTCGACCCGAACAAGCACCAGGCCGTGGCCGTGGTGCCGTCCGAGCAGGAGGCCAATACCGTGGTCGCCGTGCTGCAGAAGGGCTACATGATCGCCGACCGCCTGCTGCGTCCGGCCATCGTGACGGCGGCGGCGCCGAAGTAAAGCAGGAGCTGGATACTGCGCTCTTGAAAGAGCGCGGTATTTCCCAATATTGACTCTATCCGAAACTACAGCATTCAAAAGGAAAACAACATGGGCAAGATCATCGGTATTGACCTGGGAACCACCAACTCCTGCGTCGCCATTATGGAAAATGGCCAGCCGAAAGTCATCGAAAACGCGGAAGGCGCGCGCACCACGCCGTCGATCATCGCTTACCAGGAAGACGGCGAGATCCTCGTCGGCGCGCCGGCCAAGCGCCAGGCGGTCACCAACCCGAAGAACACCCTGTTCGCGGTCAAGCGCCTGATCGGCCGCAAGTTCCAGGAAAAGGAAGTCCAGAAAGACATCTCGCTGATGCCTTACCAGATCCTGGCCGCCGACAACGGCGACGCCTGGGTCGGCGTGCGCGACAAGAAGCTGGCGCCGCCGCAGATCTCGGCTGAAGTCCTGCGCAAGATGAAAAAGACCGCCGAAGACTACCTCGGCGAAGAAGTGACCGAAGCGGTCATCACCGTGCCGGCCTACTTCAACGACTCGCAGCGCCAGGCGACCAAGGACGCCGGCCGCATCGCGGGCCTGGACGTCAAGCGCATCATCAACGAGCCGACCGCGGCCGCGCTGGCATTCGGCCTGGACAAGACCGACAAGGGCGACCGCAAGATCGCCGTGTACGACCTCGGCGGCGGCACCTTCGACGTCTCGATCATCGAGATCGCCGACGTCGACGGCGAGAAGCAGTTCGAAGTGCTGTCGACCAACGGCGACACCTTCCTGGGCGGCGAAGACTTCGACCAGCGCGTGATCGACTACATCATCGACGAGTTCAAGAAGATCAACGGCCTCGACCTGTCGAAGGACCCGATCGCCCTGCAGCGCATCAAGGCTTCGGCCGAGCGCGCCAAGATCGAACTGTCGTCGGCGCAGCAGACCGAAATCAACGAGCCGTACATCGCCATGGCGAACGGCGCGCCGGTCCACCTGAACCTGAAGATCACCCGCGCCAAGCTGGAAGCCCTGGTCGAGGAACTGGTCGCTCGCACCATCGAGCCGTGCCGCACCGCGATCAAGGATGCCGGCATCAAGGTCTCGGACATCGACGACATCATCCTGGTCGGCGGCATGACCCGCATGCCGAAGGTGCAGGAAAAGGTGAAGGAGTTCTTCGGCAAGGATCCGCGCAAGGACGTCAACCCGGACGAAGCCGTCGCTGTCGGCGCCGCCATCCAGGGCTCGGTCCTGTCGGGCGAGCGCAAGGACCTGCTGCTGCTGGACGTGACCCCGCTGTCGCTGGGCATCGAAACCCTGGGCGGCGTGATGACCAAGATGATCCACAAGAACACCACGATCCCGACCAAGTTCTCGCAGGTGTTCTCGACCGCCGACGACAACCAGCCGGCCGTGACCATCAAGGTCTACCAGGGCGAGCGTGAGATCGCAGCAGGCAACAAGAGCCTGGGCGAATTCAACCTCGAGGGCATCCCGCCGGCAGCGCGCGGCACCCCGCAGATCGAAGTGACCTTCGACATCGACGCCAACGGCATCCTGCACGTGGGCGCGAAGGACAAGGCCACCGGCAAGGAAAACAAGATCACCATCAAGGCCAACTCGGGCCTGTCGGAAGACGAAATCCAGAAGATGGTGAAGGATGCCGAGCTGAACGCGGAAGAGGACAAGAAGGTCAAGGAACTGGCCGAAGCCCGCAACCAGGGCGACGCGCTGGTGCACTCGACCAAGAAGTCCCTGACCGAATACGGCGACAAGCTGGAAGCCGGCGAGAAGGAAAAGATCGAAGCGGCGATCGCCGACCTGGAAGGCGCGATCAAGAGCGGCGACAAGGCGGACATCGACGCCAAGACCGCGGCCCTGTCGAGCGCCTCGCAGAAGCTGGGCGAGAAGATGTACGCCGACATGCAGGCGCAGCAGGCTGGCGCTGCCGGCGCGGGCGGCGCCCAGGCTGCCGGCGGCGAACAGCAGCCGCAGCAGGACGACGTCGTGGACGCGGACTTCAAGGAAGTGAAAGACGCGAAGTAATTCCCTGCGGGGACGGGCGAGCTGGGTTACACTCGTCCGCTCCCTGTCACGGGACCCGCCGAGCCGCTGCGACCGTTTGGTTTCCCGGCTCGGTTTTTTTGCTCAAACCGTTTTACCAGATCAACAAGCAAGGTGCCGCCAATGGCAAAGCGTGATTTTTACGAGATCCTCGGGGTCGCCAAGAACGCGTCGGAAGATGACATCAAGAAGGCTTATCGCAAGCTTGCGATGAAATACCATCCTGACCGCAACCCCGACAACAAGGAAGCGGAAGAGAAGTTCAAGGAGGTCAAGGAAGCCTACGAGATGCTGACCAATCCGGAGAAGCGCGAGGCCTATGACCGTTACGGCCATGCCGGCGTCGATCCGAACATGGGCGGCGGCGGCTTCGGCGGCGGCGCGGGCGGCTTCGGCGATGCCTTCGGCGACATCTTCGGCGACATCTTCGGCGGCGGCCGCGGCCGTGGTGGCGGCGGTCCGCAGGTGTACCGCGGCGCCGACCTGCGCTACAACCTCGAGATCACCCTGGAGCAGGCGGCCCACGGCTACGAGACCACCATCCGCGTGCCGAGCTGGGACAAGTGCGACACCTGCCACGGCAGCGGCGCCAAGCCGGGCACCCAGCCCGTGACCTGCACCACCTGCTCGGGCCACGGCCAGGTGCGCATGCAGCAGGGCTTCTTCAGCATCCAGCAGACCTGCCCGAAGTGCCACGGCAGCGGCAAGATCATCCCGGAACCCTGCGCAGCCTGCGGCGGCGCCGGACGCATCAAGCGCAACAAGACGCTGGAAGTGAAGATCCCGGCCGGTATCGACAACGGCATGCGTATCCGCTCGACCGGCAACGGCGAGCCGGGGACGAACGGGGGACCGGCGGGCGACCTGTACGTCGAGATCCACATCAAGCCGCACCCGGTGTTCCAGCGCGAGGGCGACGACCTGCACTGCGAGATGCCGATCTCCTTCGCCAAGGCGGCGCTGGGCGGCGAGATCGAAGTGCCTACGCTCACCGGCAAGGTGTCGTTCACGGTGCCGGAAGGCACCCAGACCGGCAAGACCTTCCGCCTCAAGGGCAAGGGCGTCAAGGGCGTCCGCTCGGGCTACACCGGCGACCTGTTCTGCCACGTGGTCGTCGAGACCCCGGTCAAGCTGACCGACAAGCAGAAGGACCTGCTGCGCGAGTTCGAACGCTCGACCACCGAGGGTGGCGCCAAGCATAGCCCGCAGAGCAAGGGCTGGATGGACAAGGTCAAGGATTTCTTCGAGTAAGAAGCCGCATCAAAAAGAAACCGCTGAAGGCAAAAGCCCTCGGCGGTTTTTTTTCGCCTGCTGGTATACTTTCGCCCATTCAGCACGCATCAACCAGGAAAATCATGGATAACAACACGACGGGCGTGAGCGCCGAAGAGCTCTTCGCGCGCAACCGCAAATGGGCCGCTTCGATGGTGGCCGAAGACCCGAACTTCTTCAAGGCGCTGTCGGAACAGCAGGCGCCGGAATACCTGTGGATCGGCTGCTCGGACAGCCGCGTGCCCGCCAATGAACTGCTGGGCATGCTGCCGGGCGAGCTGTTCGTGCACCGGAACATCGCCAACGTGGTCGCGCACTCCGACCTGAACTGCCTGAGCGTGCTGCAGTTCGCGATCGACGTGCTGAAGGTGAAGCACATCATCCTGTGCGGCCACTACGGCTGCTCGGGCGTCGGCGCAGCGCTCACCGGCACCCGTGTGGGCATGGCCGACAACTGGCTCGGCCACGTGCGCGACGTGCGCGAGAAGCACGGCAAATACCTCGGCAACGTGGTCGGCCGCGCCGCCGTCAACCGCCTGGTCGAACTGAACGTGGCCGAGCAGGTGATCAACGTGGCCCAGACCACCATCGTGCGCGACGCCTGGGAACGCGGCCAGCCGCTGACCATCCACAGCTGGGTCTACGGCGTGCACGACGGCCTGCTGCGCGACCTCGGCATCACGGTCAGCAGCTACGAAGAGATCGCGCCCAAGCTGCAGCGCGTCCTCACCGGCTACCTCGATGGAGACCAGGTGCGTGACGAACGCCGCGGACAGTGATCTCATCCGGCTGCGCGATCTCGTCCGCGTCTTCGTGGACGAGCGCGACTGGGACCAGTTCCACACGCCCAAGAACCTGGCCTCGGCACTGAGCGTCGAGGCGGCCGAGCTGCTGGAGCATTTCCAGTGGCTCCAGCATGGCCGGCCCGGGGAACTCGGTCCGGACAAGCTGGTACAGGTACGGCACGAGATGGCCGACGTGCTGGTCTACCTGGTGCGCCTGGCCGACAAGCTCGACGTCGACTTGTTCGCGGCGGTGCAGGAGAAGATGGTGCTCAACCGGGCCAAGTACCCGGCCGAGCAGGTGCGCGGCGACGCGCGCAAGTATGACGAGTACAAGTAAGCCGGCAAGGACGATCATCGAACCCGCGCGGTCGGCGGCAGCACCGGCCAGCCTTGTTCATCAAGCTCCCGGGCCGCGGATCGTCCGCTCAGCCGCGCCCGAGCTGGGCGATGGCCGGCTCGGGTCCAAGTTCCGGCTGGCCTTCGACGTACCTGGCCTTGGCCTGGGCCGCCGTCTCGATGCTGCGCACCATGTCGTGGATGGTCTTGGTGACCCATTCCTCGGGCGTGCCGACCAGGCGGCTGGCGAGGTCGCGCGACACTTGCTGCAGCCCGCCTTCGGTCTTCTCGAATACTGCATAGGTGTCCAGGTGGTAGCCGGCCCTGTACTTGTACAGGCATGCATAGAGCGTCAGGTTGCTCGACCCGGCGATGCTGCGCACGGCGCGCGCCGTCCAGGCTGCGCCTTCGCAGTTGGCCATCCTGATGCCGGCACCACCGTTCTGCATCGAGGCCATCTGCAGCAGCGGCCCCATGCCCGTATTGCCCAGTTTTGCGCCGAGGTCGGTGATGGTGAAGCGTCCCGGCGTGTCCGGCACGGTCACGCCCAGCTGCAGCGGCGTGTTGGCGCTGACGCTGTTCGTGTTGCGGCCGAGGCCCGCAGTAGCAGCACGCGCCATGGTGGCGGTGGAGGCGGAGGTCTTGATGTCGAAGATATGGTACATCTCGACGCTGGTGTTCTTCTGCGCCAGATAGCTGTTGGTGCTGCCGCAGCCGGTGGCGAGGATCAGCGGGAGGAGGAGGCCGAGCTTTTTCATGGTTGTCCTTTGGTGAGGCGGTGGCGAAGGTGTTCGATGGGCGCATTCTAGGAATTTCGTCCGGGGCCGGACAGGCCTGCCGCGACGGATGCCCGCTTTTGCGGAATGGATGCGGCGTTCCGGGGAATGGCGGGCCCGGCGCCGCGCCGGGCGGTCCATCCGCTGGATCGCCGGGTCCGCTCCCTGCGCCGCCGCATCCGTCGCATGCCCCCTCGCGCTACCTGCTCCGGTCAAGCATGCTGCAGCTCCTATAGCCACCCTGGAGCTTGCATGCACCGCCACACCGATACCCAACACAACCCCCGCCTGGTCCTGCCCGCGATCCTTGCCATGGTCGCGTTCTCGTGTGCCGCGCTGTCCGGCTGCGGCGGCGCCGGCACCGAGGCCGTAGCCACGGCTGCCGCCGGCGTCGGGGCCGGCTACCAGGAAGTCATGGCGTACTGCGGCAGCGTGGCGCCCACGGGCCCCGCAGCGCAGCCGGGCGGCCTGGAGACCAGCTCGCCCTCGCGCATGGGCAATCCGTCCTATGAGGTGCATGCGCTGGTGTCCCCCGCCGGGGTCGAGCGCGAGACGGCGATGGCGCTGCGCCTGCAGGTTGGCATCCGCGATTATCGGGGCGTGAATGGCCCCATTGTGCCGAGCGGGCTGGTCAAGCCAGAATGGAAAATGGGCATCGCCTTCCTCGCCGCGCTGCCGGCGCACTCGGCTGCCTGCGTCGCCGGCCTGGCGAAACTGACCCCGCCGGTAACGGTCCTGCCGGGTTTTCCGGCCAGCCAGCCGGTAGGCTACACCTTGTCCTGGCGCAGCCGCTGGTCGGAAAACGTGCCGCTGCACGACGTGGGCGGGGCGGTCGTCGATGGCTTTGAATTCGTCAGTACCTTTGTGCCGCTCGACGCCCAGGTGTTCTTCGTGCTGCCAAAGTCCCGGATGCCGGTACTGCCGGCCCTCTCCGTCTGCCACCTCGCGCCGGCGGCCGCGGCCTGGGACTGCGCCGCTGCATCCGGCGGCGGGACTGGCGAGGACTGGATCGTGTCGCGTCCCGGTGCGCGGCCGGGTGTCTACGTGCTGGCGCTGCGCTGAACCGCACGACGCCTTGCTTTCCGCGCTGTTTACGCCAGCGCCAGCGCACGCGCGCTGCGCGGCTCCTGGCGGACGCCGCGCGCCGGCTGGGACCCTTGTGGCCCGCGCCATGTCAGAAATAAAATTTCATTTATTGTTAACAAATGAAATAAGATTTCACTCTTGTTGGCGGGGGCTGAATCTGGAAGGTGCGGGAGGGGAGAGTGCCCAACCGGTAGAAGTACCGGCTGGGCTGGTGCGCGGCGACGCGCGCGGGTAATGCGAATACAGGAAGGCGGCCGGGATCAGCGCACCCTGCGCAGCGACGAAGCGATGCCGTCCAGGCCGCGCAGGGACGAATAGCGGCCCGGCCCGTAGACGATGCAGCGGCCGCGGTAATCGTCATGCTCGCACAGCTGCCATTCGCCTTCGCGGATGATCATCGAGCCCGCGCGATCGTTGAAATTGCGTGAACGCAGGCTGTGCACATCGCTTTCCAGCATGATGCCCTCGCCGCCGAAATGGCGGTCGGCGAACAGCTCGACAGGCGGGCCGCGCCGGTCGCCGCCTCGAGGATCGCGCCGTCCCCACCCGCCCTCGTCGTAGCGCCGGTCACGGTCACGGTATCCATCGCGTCCGCGTCCGCGCTCCAGTTCACGTACCGAGGAAGCCTGGTCGTTGAAACCGTCGAACATCCGGTATTGGCCCGGCTCCAGCACGATGCAGCGGCCGCCGAAATCCTTGTGCTCGCAGATTTCCCAGGTGCCCGACTGAACGATGGCCGACGACGCGCGGTCGTTGAACCCGATCCCGTCCAGGTTCGTGACCGGGCCACGCAGGGTCAGCGGACGACCGCGGAAGTCCGCATCGGTGAACAGCGAGATCTCGCCGGCAGCGGCATGGTTCAGCGATGCCAGCAAGGCCAGGACGGCGAACAAGGGTTTCATATTTTCTCCAGGTACGTTGCGGGTGCGACGCGCACCCGGCTTTCCTTCCATAACGCAAACCGCTTGAACACGGTGCACGGCCGAGCTGTAACAGATTGCTACCGCATACGCCGTGCAGCCTGCTCCGACAAACCTGCAGGCTGTCGCATTTACTGTCGTTTTGCAATCTGTTCTCCGTAGAATCTCCTCATTCAAAAGAACTAGGGAGAAACTATGGTACGTCGCATCATCGCCGCCGCAGTCTTTGCGGCCTTGTCCGGAGCAGCCTTCGCGCAGGACGCCAAGCCCGGTGAAGCGCGCGAGGCGCTGCTGTTCGACTCGCCCGCACTCGGCTCGCCCTACCGCGAGAACATCAGCGAAGACGAGAAGATCGCGGGCCTGTCGAAATTCTGGTCCGAGGTGAAGTACAACTTCGTGTACGTCGACAAGCTCAAGGAGCTCGACTGGGACCGGCTCTACCTCGAATATCTCCCGAAGGTGCGCGCTGCCACCTCCACCGCCGACTACTACCGCGTGCTGATGGAGCTGTGCGCGAAGCTGCAGGACGGGCATACCAATGTCTACCCCGGGCCGGAGCTGCGCAACGCGATGATGGCGCGGCCGCTCATGAAGACGCACCTGGTCGAGGGCAGGGTGCTGGTGCGCGAGGTGTTCGACCCGGCTTTGCAAGCGGGCGGCGTGGTCCCGGGTTCCGAGATCGTCGAAGTCGACGGCGAGCCGGTCGTCGCTTATGCCCAGCGCGAGATCGCGCCCTATGTGAGCGTATCCACCCCTCAGGACAGGGATATCCGCGTGTACGGCTACCAGTTCCTGATGGGCCCGCGCGACAAGGCGCCGCGCCTCACCTTCCGGCATGCCGACGGCAAGACCGTGAAGCTGGAGGCGAAGCGCGTCGACGCGCAAAGCTTCGGCAAGGCGGCGGGTGGCAATCCGCCCTTCGAGCTGCGCAAGCTGCCGGGCAACGTGAGCTACGTGGCCCTGAACAGCTTCGGCGACAGCCGGGCCGCCGATGCCTTCCTCGCGGCCTTCGACCAGATCGCGGCGAGTTCGGCGCTGATCATCGACCTGCGCAACAACGGCGGCGGCAATTCGTCCGAAGGCTGGCGCGTACTGGCCACGCTGACCGACAAGCCATTCGCAACCGGCAAATGGGCGACGCGCCAGTACCTGCCGTCCTACCGCGCATGGAAGCGCCCGATGCCGGACTTCGAAGGCAAGCTGAACGATCGCCAACCCGACGGCAAGCGCTTGTTCAAGGGCCCGGTCGCGGTCCTGACTTCAGGCGCGACCTACTCGGCGGCAGAAGATTTCATGGTGGCCTATGAGGGCATGGGGCGCGGACCGATCGTGGGCGAGGCGACCGGCGGCAGCACCGGCCAGCCGCTGTTCATCAACCTGCCGGGCGGCGGCGTGGCGCGCATCTGCACCAAGGCCGACACCTATCCGGACGGGCGCGCCTGGGTCGGTCACGGCATCCAGCCGACCGTCAAGGCGGCGCCGACGGTGGCCGACCTGCGCCGCGGCCGGGATACTGTCTTGGCGGCGGCGCTGGCGGCGCTGAAGAAGTAAGGAGGTAATTTCCGTGGCGAAATAAAATTTCATGGAAGAGCCTTGCATGAAATAGTATTTCGCCGCTTCTCTGCCTTACCGTGTTGGCATGCTTCTCGAGTTACCGTTAAGCTTTTGCTATGAACATCAGGCAGATCAGCAGTAGGGAGTACGCTCCGGCCGCGCCGCATTGATCTGGCGCAGTTGATCTGAGTCATAGGCCACTCGCGCCCGGACCGGAATGCTCGTATCATGGTTTCGTGCGCTTCACGACAAGGTAGAGACCATGCGCCCCATCGTATTCGTCCCCGCATGCACGCGTGATTTCGGCGAACACCCTTATCACGCGGCCCAGCACAAGTATGTCGACGCAGTCGTCCTCGGCGCCGACTGCGCCCCCATGATCCTGCCCTCGCTGGGCGCCTCGCTGGACCTGGAAACCATGCTGGCCCTGTGCGACGGCATCATGCTGACCGGCTCGGCCTCGAACGTCCACCCCAGCTACTATTCCGAGGAAGTGCTCGACCCCTCGCTGCCGCAGGATCCGGCGCGCGACCAGACCACGCTGCCCCTGATCCGCGAAGCGGTCAAGCGCGGCATCCCGATCATCGCGATCTGCCGCGGCTTCCAGGAGATGAACGTGGCCATGGGCGGCAGCCTGCACCAGGCGGTGCAGACGGTGGCCGGCAAGTTCGACCACCGCGAGAATCCCGAACTCGGCATGGACGAGCAGTACGGTGACGCCCACAACGTCACGCTCACGCCGGGCGGCTGCCTCGAGCGCATGCTCGGCGTGCGGGAGATTCCGGTGAACTCGCTGCACGGGCAGGGCGTCAACGAACTCGCGCCCGGCCTGACGGTCGAAGCGGTAGCGGAGGACGGACTGGTCGAAGCCTTCTCGGTCTCCACCGCGCCCGGCTTCACGCTGGCGGTGCAATGGCACCCCGAGTGGCGCATCCAGCACAACCCGTATTCGATGAAGATGTTCGGCGCCTTCGGCCAGGCCTGCCGCGAATACCAGCAGCAGAAAAAAGAGAGGGGCGCATGAACATCCACACCCCGGAGGCGGCCTTTCCCTGGTCCAGCGACGCCGTCCCCTAGCTTTCCTGCCTGATGTGCGAGCGCACCCGGCCTGCGCCGGCGGTGCGCACTCGATCCGAACCAGACAGTGAGGCAATCATGGCAATCCGCGACAATTTTTCTTACACCGACATGGAGGAGTGGCTCAACGCGAAACGGGTCACCGAAATCGAATGCCTGGTCCCCGACCTGACCGGCGTCGCCCGTGGAAAAATCCTCCCCCGCGTGAAATTCACCGAAGACCGCGGCATGCGCATCCCCGAAGTGGTGCTGGGCATGACCGTCACCGGCAACACCCCCGAGCGCGACGAATCGTATAACCGCGCCATCGCGGCCACCGACCGCGACATGATCCTCAAGGCCGACCCCACCACCATCACCATGGTGCCGTGGGCGGTCGACCCTACCGCCCAGGTCATCCACGACTGCTACTTCTCCGACGGCACGCTGGTTGACTACGCGCCGCGCAGCGTGCTGCGCCGCGTGCTCAAGCTGTATGCGGAGCGCGGCTGGAAGCCGGTGGTGGCGCCGGAGCTCGAGTTCTACCTCACGGCCAAGAACATCGACCCCAACCTGCCGCTGTCCTCGCCGGTGGGCCGCAGCGGCCGCGCCGAGACCAGCCGCCAGGTCTACAGCATCGACGCCGTCAACGAATTCGACCCGCTGTTCGAGGACATCTACGACTACTGCGAGATGATGAACCTCGACGTCGACACGCTCATCCACGAGATCGGCGCCGGCCAGATGGAGATCAACTTCCTGCACGGCGACCCGCTCGGCCTGGCCGACAAGGTCTTCTACTTCAAGCGCACCCTGCGCGAAGCCGCGCTCAAGCACGAGATGTACGCCACCTTCATGGCCAAGCCGATGGCGGATGAACCCGGCTCGGCGATGCACGTGCACCAGAGCGTGGTCGACCTCGAGAGCGGCCGCAACATCTTCAGCAATCCCGACGGCACGCCTTCGAAAGCCTTCCGCCACTACATCGGCGGCCTGCAGCGCTACATGCCCTCGGCGATGGCCATCATCGCGCCCTACGTGAACTCCTACCGCCGCATCGTGCGCCATTCGGCGGCGCCGATCAACCTGCAGTGGGGCATGGACAACCGCACGGTGGGCTTCCGCGTGCCGGTATCCGGCGCCCAGGACCGGCGCATCGAGAACCGCGTGATCGGCGCCGACGCCAACCCCTATCTTGCCCTGGCCGTCACCCTGGCCTGTGGCTACCTGGGCATGCTGGACGCGGTCGAGCCGAGCCAGATGGTCGAAGTCAGCGCCTACGACATGCCGGTCGAGCTGCCGCAGGGCCTGTCCGAGGCCATCACCCTGCTGCGCCGCGAAGACCGCCTGCGTGACGTGCTGGGCGAGCGCTTCATCGACGTGTACTCGGCGGTGAAGGACCTCGAGCACCAGGAATTCATGCGCGTCATCAGCCCGTGGGAGCGGGAACACCTGCTCCTGCACGTGTAATGGGGGCGCCTAGCCCGGTTCACACGACGATGGAAGCCGATCATGACCACCAATACCCCGGTCGCCTCGCTGCGCGTCACCACGCCCGAGGCGCGCGAGACCTATGACACCCAGGAGCTGCAGCGCCTCGACAGCGCGCACTTCCTGCACCCCTTCACCGACCACGCGGCGCTGAGGGAACGCGGCGCGCGCGTGATCGTGCGCGCCGAAGACGTCTACCTCTGGGATTCCGAAGGCAAGAAGATCATCGACGGCATGGCCGGCCTGTGGTGCGTGAACGCCGGCTACGGCCGCGCCAGCATCGCCGACGCGGTACACGCGCAGATGCTGCAGCTGCCCTTCTATAACAGCTTCTTCAACACCACCAACGTGCCCGCGGTGAAGCTGGCGGCGCTGCTGGCCCGGCTGTCTCCTCCCCAGTTCCAGCACGTGTTCTTCACCGGCAGCGGCTCGGAAGCGAACGACACCATCGTGCGCATGGTGCGGCGCTACTGGCAGCTGCTTGGTGAGCCCGATCGCGAAGTCATCATCAGCCGCCGCAACGCCTACCACGGCAGTACCATGGCCGGGGCCTCGCTGGGCGGCATGGCCGGCATGCACGCGCAGGGCGGGCTGCCGATTCCCGGCATCGATCACATCGACCAGCCCAGCTACGCCGAACACGGGCGCGGCATGAGCGAAGCCGCGTTCGGGCTGCTTGCCGCCGGCTGGCTGGAAGAAAAAATCCTGGAAGTGGGGCCGGAGCGGGTGGCCGCCTTCATCGGCGAGCCGGTGCAGGGCGCGGGCGGCGTCATCATCCCGCCCACGACCTACTGGCCCGAGATCCAGCGCATCTGCGACAAGTACGACATCCTGCTGGTGTCGGACGAAGTGATCTGCGGCTTCGGGCGTCTGGGCACCTGGTTCGGCTGCGAGCTGATGGGCTTCCAGCCCGACCTGATCGCCTTCGCCAAGGGCGTCACCTCGGGCTACGTGCCGCTGGGCGGGGTCCTGGTGGGCGGGCGCGTGGCGCACGTCCTGATCGAGAAGGGCGGCGACTTCAACCACGGCTTCACCTATTCCGGCCACCCCTCGGCCTGCGCGGCGGCGCTGGAGAACCTGCGCATCATCGAGGCCGAAGGCCTGGTCGAACGCGTGGCGCTGGAAACCGGCCCGCACCTGAAGTCGCGCTTCGCCTCGCTGGCGATGCACCCGCTGGTCGGACATGCCGAGACCTGCGGCATGACGGCGGGGCTGAACCTGGGGCGGCGCAAGGGGGCCACCGTGCACGACTGCGAAGGCTTCCCGGCCGAGCAGGCGGTGGGGATGCTGTGCCGCAAGCACATGTTCGACAACGGGGTGATCATGCGCGCGGTGGGCGACCGCATGATCGTGGCGCCGCCGCTGTCGATCACGCGGGCGCAGATCGACGAGATGGTGGAGCGGATCGGGGTTTGCCTGGATTTGACGCTGGAGGAGGTGATGGGGAAGGGGTGGATGGCGTAGTCGGTGACTCGCAACGAACTTGGGTTCCCGCGCAGGCGCACTGCTGTCCGGGATAATTTGAAGAGGAGTTGCTGAAGGGTACGGGAAAGGGTTGCGAGTAAAGGCTTGGGGTTGTAAAACCCCGAGCTCTCACACTCGTAAGCCAAAACCCGCAACCATGT
>PJTO01000053.1_pt1 | contig 176651 bp, 166 predicted proteins | sample 1512101 | NCBI WGS metagenome assembly PJTO01 (sample SAMN08177690, study PRJNA422409) | Soil metagenome, whole genome shotgun sequencing project. | reverse complement strand
CTAAAAGCCCTTCGGGCATCAATAGGGATAGTAATTTACGTTCGGCGTCTTGCAAGGGATATCTGTATTAAACAAACTAAACTAGGAAATTTTTTGTATTCCCCCAAGAATTCTGCTTGATCCATTTTAATGAATTTTAACTTTTGAAACCATATAGTGTATAAAAAGAAAAGCCCTTTTGTGTTGAACAAAGGGGCTTTTAAGTACGCCAATCAGGATTCGAACCTGAGACCGTCGGTTTAGAAAACCGATGCTCTATCCAGCTGAGCTATTGGCGCGTCGCTTTCGGTAATGCAAAAGTAGACATTTGTGTTATATTTCCAAAATATCGTCAACTTTTTTTTGTGGTTTTTCAATAACTGATTGCTTTTCAATAAGATTATTTTATTGATCTAGGTCAAACAAAATGAATAAAACTGCTGTTACCTTTGTGTTATTAAACAAATAGAAAAAACATAAAATTATGGCACAAGGAAAATGGGAACTAGACGCTGCACATAGCGAGATAGAATTCAAAGTAAAACACATGATGATTACGAACGTTAAAGGAAACTTTGACAGTTTTAAAATAGATGTTGACGCCGATGGCGAAGATTTTAAAAATGCGCTTGCCAAAGTGGTTATCAATACGGCATCTATCAATACGCGTAATGAACAACGGGATGGACATCTAAAAAGTCCAGACTTTTTTGATGTGGAAAAATATCCCACAATTACTTTTGAGGCAACGAGTTTAGAAAATGAACAAATTAAGGGAAATTTGACTATTCGTGATGTCACTAGACCGGTCGTTTTTGATTTAGAATTTGCAGGTATCCAAAAAGATCCTTGGGGAAATACCAAAGCTGGTTTTATTGTAGAGGGCAAAATCAAACGTTCAGAATTTGGCCTTAATTGGAATGCGGCATTGGAAACAGGAGGGGTAATGGTGAGCGACGATGTAAAATTTAGTGCTGATATTCAGTTTATAAAAGCTCAATAAGCACAATATATAAAATAAAATTTGGTAGGAGAGTGGAAATTCGTACTTTTGTCGCGGAGAGTTGGCAGAGTGGTCGAATGCGGCGGTCTTGAAAACCGTTAACTGTCACAGGTTCGGGGGTTCGAATCCCTCACTCTCCGCCAGGTGCAAATTTTAAAATTTTTAAAAAGCACTAAAAAATAGATAAATCCTGCAAAATCAATGATTTGCAGGATTTATTTGTTTATGGGAATTGCTGAAATTTTCAAAAATACTCATAATTTTTGTGGCACATTCGTGGCACATTGAGTTTCTGCAAAAATGTGCCACAAAATGCCACATTGACAACTGAAAAAATCTTTGGTTCGACATTTATAACCCTTAAAAAGTTTAATTATGTTAGAACAAAGTTACGGGCTAACCTTCTTTCTAAAGAGCCCAAGAGAAAAAAGCCGAACTATCCGCCTTGTCTATGTTCGAATTACGGTGGATGGAATTACAAAAGAATGTTCCACAAAACGACAGTGGGATGTTACAAGATTGAACCAAAAGGAAGAAAAAGCTATAGCTACCAAGGAGGATGCTAAAGAGCTCAATTTCTTTTTAGATTCATTTAGGACCAAGATTAACAGCTATCGGACAGAACTGCTCAATAATGATAAGCTTATTACGGCTGTTGATCTTATCGATTTTGTGAATGGTAAGTACAAACGTCATAACTCCGTATTAGAAGAATTTCTGGAACATAATGATGAGATAGCTGCTTTAGTTAAAACTGGAGAGTATTCTGATGGAACACGTGAAAGATATGTTACTGCCCGTTCTCATGTTGCAGAATTTATCCAATATAAATACGGGCGGGAAGATCTTTCTTTCTCTGCATTGAACTATGAATTTGTGAAAAATTATGAATTATACTTAAAAACTATCAGAAAGTGTTCGAACAATACTCCATTGAAATATATCAGTAATTTCAAAAAGATAGTACTCCGGGCAGTTGCAAAAGAAATTATCCCTAAAGATCCATTTAAGCTATTTACAAGTAGGAAAACTAAGGTGAAAAAGAAACCTTTGACTAAAGCTGAGTTACAGCGCATTGAAGATAAAGTATTCTTATCTAATAGATTGAGTGTTGTTAGAGATATTTTCGTTTTTCAATGCTATACAGGTTTATCATATATTGATGCTTTTCAATTAAAATGGAATGATATCAAAGAAGGTGATGATGGCAGTATGTGGATTATGTCCAGTAGACAAAAATCAAAATCTGGGACTGATATCCCATTATTGCCAAAAGCTCTTGAGATAATTGCAAAGTATAACAATGATCCGGGCTGTATAAAAAGAGATTCAGTTCTTCCTGGTCGTTCAAATCAAAAAATGAACGAATATTTAAAAGAAATAGCTGACTTGTGTGAAATCTCCGAAACACTAAATACACACAAAGCGCGAAGAACATTTGCAAGTACTATCACTCTAAATAATGGCGTTTCAATCCACATTGTAAAGGAAATGCTTGGTCATTATTCCGTTCAACAGACTGAAGAATATGTAATTACGGAACAAGAAGCTATTGGCCGTGAAATGAAAGAATTACAAACAAGATTGAAGACTAAAGAAAGTGCTCCTAAAATGGACCTGGAATTCATGTTATTTGAACTTCAAAAGGAACTTGAAGCACTTAAGAATTCGAAACTTGAGATAAGTAATGAAGCTATATTTAAGAGGTTTGACCAGTTGGATAATGATATAAAACAGCTGACTTCTAAAGTGTAATTCTTTAAAAAGAAAAGAGGCTATCTTTTTTTGATAGCCTCTTTGTTGATAAATCTTAAATATTTCAATATCCTATAGTTTTTCTTCTATTTCTATCTCAGGCGGAATCAATTTATACATCACCGGAGTAACAATTCTGGAAAGAATGGTTGAACTAATAAGTCCTCCAATGAGCACGATTGCTAGTGGTGCAATCTGGGGGTTGGGATTCATGGCGATTGGGATCAGTCCGCAGATAGCAGTGATGGAGGTCAATACTACAGGAAGGAAACGTGTTTCACCTGCGATATGTATAGCGATATCCAGACTATGACCCTTGGCTCTCAGCTGGTTGGTAAAATCAACTAACAGTAACGAATTCTTGACCTGTATACCAGAAAGGCCAATAAAACCGATAATAGAAACCAATGACATCGGATTGCCTGTAAGCAATAGGAATATCACTCCACCCAGAACACCCAGCGGGATAATAGATAGAACGATTATAATACCCTTGAAGGTCTTAAATTGTAACAGCAACACCGCCACAAAAAGGAATCCACTCAGTATGATCACCGAAAGAAAATTTCCGCCCAGGGCATCGCCTTCGGATTCAGCCTCCCCCGAAAGCTTGTAATAGTATCCTTTTGGGAACTTTAGCTTCTCCAGCTGCGGAACTATATCCTTGAGAATGTCATTGGCCAGCACATGGTCTTTAGTAAGCGATGTTACCTTGGCAAAGCGTGATTTGTTAAAGTGGTTTATTGCGGTCGGGGAAGATTCAAATCCAATGCTGGCAATCTGGCTGACCTGTATCGGTGCTCCGTGCAGGTTGTTCACATATAAATTTTTCAGTGCATCAAGATTGGAGAACTTGTCCCTTGGAACGGTAATCACCACATTTCTTGAATCTCCACGGTCATCAATATAGTCGCCAACGTTAAGCCCTGCTACGGCAAGCCTGATCACCTTGTCCACGTCACTGGTCATCACACCGAGCGTTCGAGCCTTTTGCTTGTCTATAGTGATCTTTACATCAGATTTATAGGCGTTAAGCTCGTTGTTGATAAAAAATGTGCCCGGATGCTTGCGCAAAAGTTCCTCTACCTTGAACGATAGTGCGCGCAGGGTGTCCTGATCCTCACCGAAGACCCTGACCACAATGTTAGCCTCAATTGGAGTTCCCTGCTCAAAATCCTTAACTTCAATTTTGGCATACGGAAAATCCTTAAACTTACTGCGTAATTTCTTGATCAGTGCCGTCTTTTCAATTGGGCTTGCCTCTTCCTGCATTTGGACAAATATCTGGGCGAAATCCGGCTTGATATCCTGCTGGTGTACATTATAGTAGATCTGTGGATTGCCTTTTCCTACGTTGGAGGTATAATACAGGATCTCTTCATGGGATTTCAGTTCTTTTTCTACTAATCTCGCAACACGGTCACTTTCCGGAATATCGGCCTGCAGGGGCATCTTTATATTGACAAGGAACATGGGCTTCTCCGAAGTTGGGAACAGTTTGAACCCGGCAAGCGGGAACAGTGCAAATGCCAGTCCGCTAAGTACGATGGATATGGCCACCGTCACTTTAGGCCACTGAAGAGCTTTCTTCATAATTCCTTTGTAGGAAAAGGTCAGGAACTGCTGTAGCTTTCTTAGGAAGTAATTTCCTTCGCCATGGTCATGTGTTTTCAATATCTTGCTTCCGATAAAGGGAACAAGTGTCAGGGCCACGATCATGGAGGCAAGCACACTGGTTATGATAGCTACTGGCAGACTGCGGATGAATTCTCCCGCCATATCCGGTAAAAATGCCAATGGAAGAAAGGCGATAATCAATGTTGCTGTACAGCCAACCACGGCAATACCGATCTGTTTGGTTCCCTTTAGTACGGCGTCTTTTATGGAATGTCCTTCCCTGAGCCATCTTTCAATATTTTCCACCACCACTATACTATCATCCACCAGTAGCCCCAAAGCCACCACCAGACCGACAATGCTCAACTGGTTCAGCGAAAATCCCATCATGTTCATGGCGATCAGTCCCAGCGCAAGGGAAAGGGGGATTGATATCATAACGATCACCGAAGCTCTGAAACCAAGTGGAAGCAGCGTAATGACCACCAAAAGAATGGCCAGTCCAAAGTCAAAGCCCAGGTGGCCTAATCGTTTCGCCACCATATCTGCCTGATCAAAATTCTTGACCATTTTGATATTTTCCGGCAACGTTTCACTGAACTCGTCAAGTACGGGCGTGTATTCCTTTTTAACCTTACTGATATCAACGTCATCCTTCATTGCAGCGTTGATGAGGATGCAACGATGCCCGTTGATTCTCGTGATATGGTTGACAGTCCCGTCCTTATAGCTTACTTCGGCAACATCCTTTAGGTAAACGATCTTCCCATTGGCGTTATAGATCACTGTGTTGGCTACATCATCTACATTTTTGAACTTTCCGCTGGTCTTTACATTGAAGACCTTATCATCCAGATTGATACTTCCCCCCGGTATATCTGCAGCCTCGCTTTGCAGGCTGCCCATTACAAGGTTCAACGGGATCTTTAACTGGGCAAGTTTATCCAGCTGCATATCGATCCTGATCTCCTGTTCGGGCATACCAGAGTATTTCACTTCACGCAGGTCGGTGATCTTTTCCAGTTTAGATTTCAAAATGTCGGCCTGGTCACGCAATTGCTTGGCGGATGCCGTATTCGATATCAGTGCTGCCTGTATGATCTTTACATCACCCGAAGAGATCTTTTCGGTCTTGATCTGGTAGATATCCTTGGGGAGTTCACCGTTCTTCAGGGCATTGATCTCCGTGGATACCTCTTGGTATTTGTTGTCCACATCCACCCCGTATTTAAACTTGATCTGTATGGCCGCCACCCCGTCTTCGATCGTGGTCAGTATTTTGTCGATGTTCTCCAGTCCATAGATCTTATTTTCGATGGGTTTGACCACTTGTTCTTCCATATCCTTGGGGCTGGTGCCCGGATAGATCACCGTTACCAGATACTGTGGCGGGTTGGTGGTCGGGTCCTCCGACCGTGGCATGGTAAACAGAGTCAGCAGGCCTACCACTGCGACCAGGACAAATATGATCAGTGTAAACTGGTAGTTCTTAACTGCAAAATTTGTTATCTTCATTGTAGTGCCGTTTACTTGATTATTTTAATAATGGATTGTTCATTGAGGAAGGCACTGTTGGAAACCACGATCTGAACGATCCCTTCAAGCCTATCACGAAGGTAAACCCGCTTATTTTCAAATCTCAGGATATGTACAGGAATCTTTTTGACCTTATCACTGCCAACCGTTGTATAGATGAAGCCTTTGTCCCCGTCTGCTTCGACCAGCGAACTGTAGGGGATAATAACAGCGTTTCCATCACTGTCAGTCGCGATCTCGGCTTTGCCGAACATACCAACGGGCGGGGTTACCTTATCTAGCTTTAACCTGAGCTCAACCTGGAAGGAGCCGATTTCCCTGTCGGCTGAACGGAGCTTTTTACTCACGGTGGCATCAAACTGCTGACCGATATAGCCGTCAAGGCTGACCTTTGCGGACTGTCCCACATTGATGGCCGACCATTCAAGATCCGTGACACCGACCTTTAGGATGTAACTACCGTTGGCGACTGTGGAATTGGTAAGCAGTACAGGCATCCCGCCGGCAACCACTTCACCTTCGCTGGCTATTTTTTTGGTTACAAAGCCGTCAGAGGCGGCATATATTTTGGCATATCGCTCATTGAATGCCACTGCTTCCTTTGATTTACGTGCAAGATCAAGTGCAGTTCTTGTGTTCTGTAATTGTTCAAGGGTAAAAACGCTATCTCTATAAAGATTTATTGCCCTGTCATAGTCCCGTTGCGCCTTGACAACACCAAGGTCGGACTGGGCAAGACCTGCTGCTATTTCTGTCACATTGAGCGTAGCAAGTACCTGTCCTTTACGAAAGAACTGTCCTTCTTCCACAAACACACGGCTGATCACCCCGCCGATCTTGAAGGCATAATTGGCTTCATTTTCGGTACTGACCAGACCGCTGGCGTGTATGGTGCCCGGAACTGTATAAGAGGATAGGGGGGCTGTCTTTACCGCAATCACGTCAGGTTCGCCCAATGGATTTTTTTGTTTTGGATGATCTCCACAGGAATAGATCAGAAATGTGGAAGCTATTGCTACGATATTTATTTTTTTCATGTTTATTTATTTAATAGTAAAACTGGCGTTGGCACGTTCGATCGCTGTGAAGGCAATCCATGTATCGAAGAGGGCAATATTGGCCTGTAACTGTGAATCGACCCATTGGTTCTGCGCATCAAGAAGTTCAATGTAGATTGCCATTCCTTCCCTGTAAAGTTTGGATAGGTCGTTGTAATAGGTCTGGCTTGTATTCAGCTGGCTACGGGCAGATTCGTACTGTGCTACAGCACTCTGCATATTGGTCTGACGTACCTTGAGTTCGGTAAGTAATTGCTGTTCGACATATCCTGTTTGTGACTCGATGGCATGCTGTTCTGCGACTGTCTGCTTGATGCGGTTGCTATTTCTTCCAAAGGAAAACAGGTTCCATTCCAGAGATACCCCCAATAAATAATAACGGCTCTGCTTGTTGAACTTCCAGTCAAAGGCCTGCGAACCCATGTCCAAACTGGCTCCGATCTTCGGTATTAAATAGGATTTTGCAAGACCATTAAGGTCCTCATTAATGCCTTTGGCAATTTTAAGTTTGGAGAGTTCCTCACGGCTGTCAACATTTTCCATCAATGAAAGGTCTCTCTCAGGTAAAGTTGTTATTTCGTCAACTTCAATGCTATCCGATAATGGACGGTTTAGCAGGAAATTAAAATAAAACTGCGCCGATTCTTTTGTCTTTTTTGCAGAAACTATCGAGGCATCAATTTTAGAAACTTCATTTTTACTGCGGATTACTGCTGTCCGGTTGATCTTCCCATTTTCTAAAAGCTTTTTATTGACACGCTCACCTTCGAGAACTAAGCTCCGATAGGACTGATAGATCTTTTCAGCATTTACAGCCTTTAAATAATTATAATAAGCTGTTTTGATCTCTTTTACCAATTCACGCTTGTAGAGCTGAACTTCCGTTTTTTGTAGATCGACCTGTTTCAATTTGATCTTTCTGTTATAATTTAATTCTGCATTCAGAATAGGCTGGGTGACCCGAAATTTGGCGTCATAGAAATTATCGGGATTGAGCTGTTCACTACGGTTTTGAAGCTGGGGGAACGCACCGGTTCCAGTAAGCTGATTAAGGGTGGAGTAGACATTGTTTAGCATATCGCCGACTGGAATATCTATGGTACGACCACCATCTGCTTTGGTATAGGTTGTTAAAAAGCTGACGTTTGGTAAGAACATGCTCTTTGCTTCTCCAAGTGCATAAATATTCTTCTCCAGCAAGAAATTTTGCTGGTGAATGCTCTGATTCGATTCGATGCCCTGTCGGATGTAGTCTTCCAGCCGACTTTGCGCATTCACTACTTGTGTAGTTAAGATGGTGTAAGGAAAATAACACCAAAATAGAATTTTTATATATTTTTTGACCATTGTAATAAATTTAAACGGTGTTCAATTTATAGGTAAAAAAAAGGACTATCCTTTTTCTAATAATGCCACAAAGCATTCATATCCATACTTCATGAGTTCTTCATTGGTTTTATTTTGAAAACTCGTGGTACGGTCTTTACAGAAGAGTGCACAGATACCATGCATCGATGAAAGGATCATAAATGAAAAGTATTCCACATCCATTGATTTAAATCTGCCCTGTGTCTGACATTCTTTTACCAATGATAAAAGGTGATTGATTGCTTCTTGTGCAATCTGGAAACCTCCTTCATGGGATTTTTTTTCGGGTTCATCTGCAATAAACATCAGATTATAGTAATCCTTATTATCCTGAGCAAATTGGATAAATGCTCTTCCAACAGCTTTAAGGCGCTCAAATGGATCTTTAACATGATCTAGTACCTTTAACTGTGAAAGCAAAAGCCTGAAGCCTTCCTTATGAAGTTCATGAAAAATCTCACTTTTATCCTTAAAATGAAAATAAATTGTGCCCGGACTATAATTGATCTCACTTGCAATATTTCTCATACTGGTATTTTCATATCCTTTTTCAAGAAATATCATGCGTGCTGCATCCAAAATACGCTTGCGCATTTCCTGTTTCTCTTCCTGTTTTCTTTCAGCTATACTCATGTTTGATCAATATGAATCGTTAAAAATTATTGTTCGGAATCCTTCTATGAATGGGGAATTCCGGGACTTATTTTACCCATAATATTAACTGCGGCTTTCCTGCTGAGTAATCTGAAACCAAAAAGCATCATTCTGTTTTTAAGTCCCTGAACAATTCTTGGTTTGCTTCGATTATTTAGTGCATTTATTAGTTCCTCAGCCACTTGTGCTACCGAAGAGACCACAAATTTAGGAAATGCACTGGTTTCCTTTCCAGCATTGTGATGAAAATCCGAGTCCGCAGCCCCTGGATGGAAGCCTGCCACAAATATACCCTTATTTTTAAATTCGAACCAGAGTGATTCCGAAAAGTTGGCTACAAAACTTTTTGTTGCGGCATATACAGCACCTCCGGGCAATGAAGAATGGGCGAGGAGTGAACCTATGTTGATCAGCGCATCACCAGATCTTGCATTCTTCAAATAAGCATATGAAAGTGTTACCACAGCTTCCATGTTCAGTGTCATCGTACTTAACTGGTCTTCCAGTGGTATTTCAACAAATTGACCATAAGTTCCGGTACCTGCATTATTGATCAGGACATCGTACCGATTATTAGTTATATGGTTACTGAGTTGTAATATATCCGCTTTTTTCGTCAAATCTAAAGAAATCACCTGATGACGGTCTTTATCTAAAGATTCTTGCAGAGAAATAAGTTTCTCCTTATTACGTGCTACCAAGGTCAGGTTATAACCCTGAGCGGCCAGTTTCCTGGCTACCTCAAGACCAATGCCACCACTAGCACCAGTAATTAATGCTTTTTTCATTTTATAAAAGTTTTAAATTAATGACATCGCAAAGTTATTGAACAGTGTTCAATAAAGCAAGAAGTTTCTTTTAAAATATTTTTTACCTGATTAAAATGCCTGTTAGAAGGAGAGGCCCTAGAGAAGAGTAAAAGCTGGTTTAGCGCTCGGTAACTTTCTTTTTGTGTTTTACGCCCCAATCCCGGAGGGCATATATGATAGGTGTTAAAGTATCCGCGTAGGGTTCAAGTTGGTAAGAGATCTTAATGGGATAATCTTCAATAATAATCCGTTTAATCAGCTTATGCTGCTCAAGATCCTTAAGTTCCTTTGCCAGAACTTTAGGTGTAATGCCGGGTATACTCTCCTGAATATCGGTAAAACGGTCATTTCCCACACCAATTGAAATGATAATTGGAAGTTTCCATTTTCCGTTAATAACATCAAGGGTATCACGAACTGGTTTTACTGTATCCAGACAATCACAATGCATTTTTTTATGTGCCATAGCTTTATTGTAATACTAAACTTAATTTATTTGATTGAGTTTTTAAGATATTCTCAATACAAAGATATGAAATCTTACTATCCTTTGGGAAAGTACTATCTTTTAGAAAGTAATTAAGGTTTATCTTTGTCCAAGAATATTAAGCATGTTATTCAATTAAATAATGGCTGAAACAAATCATTTGAAATTGCAGATTAATACGTACTTCTGAAAGCTGTTACTTTGAAATTGGCCATCCTTAAATGAAATGATTTCAAAAAATTTAAAAAGTATATTTATATGAAAATAGGAATAATAGGTACCGGCGCAATAGGTGGTACCATTGCAAAAAAAATGGTAACGGCCGGACATGATGTTAAAGTAACCAATACAGAAGATGCCGATAAATTGAAGGCACGAGCAATGGAACTTGGTACAAAACCGTCACGTATTGAGGATGTGGTAAAAGATGTTGATCTTGTCATTTTATCTGTACCCACTGTAGCAATTCTAAGTTTGCCCAAAGATCTTTTTTCCAATGTTTCAGATGAAGTGATCATTGTTGATACTTCAAATTATTATCCGTTCCGTGATGGAGAAATAGACGAGCTAAAAGATGGAAAAGTGGAAAGCGTTTGGGTATCAGAACAAATCGGGCGCCCTGTCATTAAGGCTTTCAATAATTTATTGGCGGAAACATTGAACAATGGTGGAAAGGAAGAAGGAGCAAATAATAGGATTGCAATGGCAATAGCTGGGGATAATGTAGAGCATAAAAAAATTATAGCTTCTTTAGCTGGCCAAGCAGGATATGATACAGTAGATACCGGAGCTTTATCAGAATCCTGGAGACACCAGCCGGGTACGCCTGCTTATTGTACTGAGCTTGATGCAAAAGATTTGAAAGTGGCTCTTTTAGATGCAGACAAAGAGAAGGCTGCTGAAATCAGAGACTTTGTGATCAGTCAATTTATGGGAGCTGATGGTGCGCCAACTTCACATCAGGGAGTAGTAGACTTTAACCGATCACAATTTCCAAAGAATTCCAGAACTGCTGTTTAAATATAAAAGGTTCATAATGGTCGTATTTTCAATTGAAGATACGACCATTTTTTGTTTCTAAAAAGCATGAAACATAAGATTAGTTTATTTTATCCACTTTTGTATAGTTTCATTTGCTTCATGAATGGCAATGACTTTTTCCTGAGCTGCAATGATAGCTGTCAAGTGCGTAATAGTTTCTTTTTTTTGTTCGATCACACCTGCTTGTTCGATCATGCTTTCATCAAAGATTTCTTTGATGATACTATGTTCACGATAATAAAGGAAGAGATTAGTCTGAAGTAGCTTTGAAAAATTAATGAGCGTCTCAAAGTCCAAAGACGAACTTTCATAGATATCTTCCAGCATTGATTCATTAATGTTTAAAGATTCTAATATTTTATCCTTATTTATTATTTTTTCGAGGATAAGAGTTTTAATAATTTTTCCAATATGTGGAAGCTTTGTCTTGGTTTCGAAGTTTTTCATAACTATTATCAATGATTAGCCCAAACTATTTATCTTTTGTATCATACCCTTTATTTAAAAGATTCTCTATAATTGATTGCTTAATTCTCTCAAAGCTTTCAGGACCTTTACCGAGCCGTGATAAAATTGGCATCATGGCCAAAATGTTCAATATTTCAATCGATTTATTCTTGGGGTTTTGTTCACTCAGAAACTGATTTTCTTTCATTCCTTCTTCTAAAACAGAAGCAAGCCATGCAGATAGAAAGTCATAAAACTTTCTTACCTCGACTTTGACATTATGATCAATATCATTCATGTCGGACGAAATAGAAACAATTGGACACATTTTGCCTTTATTGGCTAAGTCTATATAAAAATCGATCAGTATAGAGAGCTTTTCTATGGGTAAATTTTTAGAAATTGATTCAAATAATGCTGTTTGCGTACTTTGCGAGTAGCGAATAATTTCAACAATAAGATCTGGTTTTGTTGGAAAATAGTAATGTATGGAAGAGGTCTTAATACCAATATCCTTGGCAATGTCATGAAAACTAAAGGCATTAAAACCATTATTTGATAGCATATTGGCAGCAGTATCTATTATTCTTTCTTTTGTATTCATATCTATCTACTAGTAGGTAGATAAATGTACGATTTTTACTATTATTAATTGTAAAAATCAACTCTTTTTTATTCATAAGGATAAAGCAGTTCTTTTTTATTTAATCTATTCATGAAAAACAACCATTATAAACAAAATCGTGGACTCCTATTATTTATATTAACAGCTATTTCTATTTTATTTTCAAGTGATTAAATGATAAAACAACGAGCATTTACGTATATTCATCGAATGAATTTATATAGTTGTTAATTATTAATTAACTAAATCTAGCTCTATTTTCCCTCATTTTTGGTCGCTTTGTGCGGCCTTCACGCATGCTTATAGTACCTTTAAAGCGCATTTTGCTTTATACATGAACAGTGCTTTATCTGTGCTTTATCTGTGCTTAGCATGTGCTTTATCCCTACTGGGGCTGTGAAGCTTCCGTTTTTTCCTTCGAAAAGGCACTAAAAGAAAAGTGAATATTAACCTATAGTTATAGAAAAACACTTGTTTTTTTGCCCTATATCAATGTGTTTTGATAGGAAACGGAATGAACAACTTTTTGTTAGGGAATAAAATTTCCAGTCACGAGTGAGTATGGTACTACGAGGAGCAGCCTTCGAGCTGATCCAAGGCAACTGATCGGTTTGATATGTAACGAATACAGAGATTGGGAGCACGAAATCCCAATAACTTATGTAAATTAGGCAAGCAGCAAAGAGCGTTGTCTGTTAACAACACAAAACGCTTTTTTTTGTTTAATTATTTACTTATTAGCGTTTAAAGGCATAAAATATGGGCGGAAAATTGATTTTACAGCTCTCGCTTTTGGTCGTACAGCTATTCTTATGGCAAAGCTGTACGCATAACTCACATCGGGTGACAGCAGAAAATAATAAAAATGAGATTACTGCAGTGTCAATTTATACGGTTGGTGGATTTACAGTAACACCTTCAAAAGGTTATACGATGAAGATAACACGAGATAGTGTTTATTGTCTGTTTTCTGCAATTGATACAGCACAGAGTACGATAAAATCATACGGCAATACGGAAGACAAATGGAACTCGCTATTGGATAAAATTGATTTGGAAAAATTTATTGCCGCTAAAGAGGAGGAATCGCGTCAGCCATACGATGGAATAGATATAAAAATAAGCATTACAACAAAAAAGGGGCAATATGTAAAACTGAATGCTGATGATAACCCTAGCTGGAGTCGTGTATATAGACAATTGGAAGAATCTTTTCCCCCTCAATCATATGGAAACAAAAAATTAGACAAGTGAATCAATTAAAGACAGTAATAACTTATAGTAGCTTTTGTAACTTAGTTTACTTTCCGTTTTCGCTGCGGAAATAGGAAATAAGATTTTTTGACATGCTAAACAACGCAAATAAAATATAAATTAACATGGATGAGCAATTCAAACAACAAGTATATGAGGTTGCAAAGCTGATTCCCAAAGGTCGAGTAACGACTTATGGAGCGATAGCAAAAGCTTTAGGTTTTCCTAACCACTCAAGGCACGTTGGGAAAGCGATGGGAGGATGTCCGAAAGATGTTCCTGCCCATCGTGTTATATCTAGTAGCGGTACACTTGCTGTGCCTGGATTTCAAGAAAGGCTTGAAGCTGAAGGGTTTGTTGTGAATAATTTACGGATCAAGGATTTTAGGAAGTTGTTTTGGAATCCGATGGAAGAATTAATCGATTAATTTAATAACATGAAATACTGTGCTTTTCTACGCGGCGTCAATGTGAAGGGAACCAACATGAAGATGGTAGATGTCTGTCAAGTTTTTAAGGACGCCGGTGTAACTGACGTTACTTCGGTACTGGCTTCTGGAAATATTGTTTTTTCGTCGGACAAAGCGGCCGACCCGCTCAAGCGGCTATTGGAGGAGTCCATGTCGGCATATTTTTCTTATGAAGCTTTTTTATTCATCCGGTCGCAGGAAGAGGTAGAATTGCTGCAGGCAAACATTCCGTTTGAAATGCATACGGACTTCCATGTATATGCTTTTGTAGGGGCAGAAGGTGTCGAAACCATACTGATGGATGAATTCAGCAATTCGACGCAGGTGCCAGGGGAGAAGGCTGAAATTGTCAATACAGTCTTTTATTGGCGTGTGCCCAAGGGAAATACTTTAGATTCCAGTTTTGGAAAGGTATTAGGAAAAAAGAATCTTAAAGATAAGATGACAAGCCGGAATATCAACACCTTTGAAAAGATATTGAAAAAAATGGGTTAATCAACGGAAAGAGCCCGGATAGTGCCGGGCTCTTTTTTGTTTTATGGAATTCAACCGCGCGCGAAGCGGTTCCCCGGATGAAAACTTCTGTGGCATTAATCTTAATCGATCTCAGCCGATTTAGCCCAGATATTAATATGGCCATCTTTTGCATAAAGATCAATTTCGTGAATTTCCTCCGGACTAAACGACAGATTTTTCAGTGCACCAACGCAATCAACAACCTGTTGTGGTCTTGACGCACCAATGAGCGCCGATGTAACCTGCTTCTTACGTAATACCCAGGCAATCGCCATCTGTGCGAGCGACTGTCCTCTACGCTGTGCAATTGCATGTAAAGCCTGGATGTTCTTTTGATTTTCTTCGTTCAGAAATTTCGTCTGAAGTGATTTGGACTGCGAAGCGCGACTATTCTCCGGGATATGTTGTAAATATTTATCGGTGAGCATACCCTGTGCCAAGGGAGAGAATACGATAGAACCAATCCCTATCTCATCCAAGGTGTCAAGCAAGCCATCGGTTTCTACCCATCTGTTTAACATGGAATAGCTGGGCTGGTGAATAATAAAAGGTGTACCCAATGATTTCAGGATCGCATAGGCCTCTTTTGTGCGTTGCGAGTTATAGGATGAAATACCGACATAAAGTGCTTTTCCACTGCGGACTAGCTGATCCAGTGCCAACATGGTCTCCTCCAAGGGGGTATTGGGGTCGAAACGATGTGAATAGAAAATATCGACGTAATCGATACCCAGGCGCTTGAGTGATTGCTCGCAGCTTGATATCAGGTATTTACGGCTTCCCCATTCTCCATAAGGCCCATTCCACATGTGATATCCTGCTTTTGATGAAATAATCATTTCATCGCGGAGGCCGTAAAATTGTTCTTTTAATATTTGTCCGAAGGCCTTTTCGGCGCTCCCAGCAGGTGGACCGTAATTGTTTGCGAGGTCAAAATGGGTAATTCCCAAGTCAAACGCGGTTGTGCAAATATCAACTTTGGTTTGATGGGGCGTGTCGTCACCGAAATTATGCCACATTCCCAATGAGATGGCAGGCAATAGAAGACCGGATTGACCACAACGATTATAGATCATATCTTGATATCGGTCTGGATTTGCTGTATACTGCATAGTCTTGAATAGTTTTAATCCAAACTAAGATAAATTTATGCTTATTTGCAAGTTTTAACTAGACACTTTATATGTAATTTTTTAGTGAAGGGCAACTTTCGAAAGGATCTTATGCAGATGTCCTTCAAGCGTATTTTGAAAACTGCAGGGGAATGTCTTTTATAAATCGAAATTTAATGTATTTTTATATGAAATCTAAGAAACTGATTAATTCGTACTATGAGGAAAATTCTGACCATCCTATGCGTTATTTTTATTGTATTGGGGAATTGTTATGCACAATCAAGACATCTGCTTTTCAAGACTGATTTTGGCGATTTTAAAGTTGTACTTTATGACTATACGCCCAATCATCGCGATTTGATGTTGCGATCCGTTCGGGATACTGTGTATCAGGGAGCATTGTTTAATCGCATTATTGAAAATTTTGTTGTGCAGGGCGGAGAGCATGATATTGATATTGAAAAACGTGAGGCAGCAGATCCCCTTCATAAAAAACCACGATTGGCAGCAGAGTTCGATGACCGGGCTTTTCATAAAATGGGTGCTCTGGGGGCAGGACGGGATGGAAATCCCGCGAAAGCATCTTTTTTGAATCAGATCTATTTCGTGGTTGGAAAGAAAATCACGGCAGCAGAGCTTGATAGTCTGGAATTAAAGAAAGCCATAAAATATACTGCAGCACAACGTAAGGAGTACTTAGCTCGTGGAGGACAGCCAAGACTAGATCATGATTTTACCGTTTTTGGTGAAATTTATGAAGGCTTTGATGTGATCATGAAAATAAGTCGTGTAAAAACAGATAAGCAAGATTATCCACTTCATAAAGTGCCTTTTAAGATTGTTGAAATAAGTAAATAATCTTGACCGCAGAATTAATATTGATAAAAAAAGGGCTTAATTGCCCTTTTTCTATTTACGATGTTGATCAAATTCTTCTTTAAGCTTCTGATAACGTTCTTTCCATTCGTCTGGTAGCTTTTTCGGGATATCTTTGAGACTTTTCAGCTGAAATGCAAATACACAGGCTGCGAAACCAACGGTACTAATAGCCATTCCTGTCCAGATCACCAGTGAGAAACCGGCAAATAGTGGATTCCAAAGCAAGATAAAGCTGAAAATAATGCCTAAAATGGCAAATAACAAATTCCAACCCCAAGATTTACTACCGTAATTTTTGAGATCAAAGGAAAAGGACAGCAGCTGGAAGGATTTAAAAAGTGCATAAAAACCCACAATAAATGCCAAGGTGCTTGCTGATAACAGCGGATTGGCAATCAGCAATATACCGAATAGGGTATAGAGGATGCCCCCGGTGAGGTACCAGCCCCAGCCATCCACTTCATCTTTATTCTGCACGGCAAAAATGATTTCCAAAATACCGGAAATAATAAATGACCATGAAAATAGAATTGCTAATGTGAGAAATGCAGCAACAGGTGTGGAAATGGTATAGAAACCCAAAAGAATTAATAGAATACCGATAATCAATGGGATATACCAGTGCTTGATGGATGTCCGGATCGTTTTAAAAAATGAATTTGCCATAATAATGAGTTAAAATATTGCAGATAAAAAAGCCCCATTAATTTCTTAACGAGGCCTTACATATATAAAACTGATTAAATTAGGCAAAAGGAAAATGTACTAGATCTTTCCAGTCTCTTTTAAAAGTTTGTAATATGCATACACGATATTGATTTCTGCATTTGTGTATTTCAATTCCGCTTCAAGTTTTGAGTTTGATGCATCCATGATATCGACGATCAACGCCAATTGGTTCAAATACTTTTTCTCAATAATACGATAGTTCTCATCTGCAAGCGCTTTATTGTACTCCAAAGTCTTGCGTTGTGAGTAGGCCTCATTGTATTTAATGTATGCAGTATTAACAGCTACGCTGGTTTTTTGTTTCAGAGCGCTTGCGTATTTCTCGTTTTTTTCAATTTGTAGATCATTTAGCTTAAGCTTTTTTCCAGTGGTGTAGACTGATGAAATCGTATAGCTTAGCGAGATACCCGTATTCCAGGTATTCATGTATTTGTCGATCACCGGCATCACATTGGTGATGGGTTTCACAAGACTGTTTCCCGCGAATATGCTTAGGGCAGGGGATCGTTCTGATTTTGTAATAGCCTTTTCTGTCTGCAGAAGTTCGGTCTCTTTGGCCGCAAGTTGAAGGCCCGGGCTGTATACATAAGCGTCTTGTTTCAGGCTCACGAGGTCTGCCAGCTGAAATCTGCTATCTAATAGTTTATCATCCGGCTCAATTACTGTGCCTTCCTGTAGTCCTAACGCGACTATAAGCTCGTCATTCAGGATCTTCCGATTGTTTTGAATGACCTCTTTCGCTAGTTCCAATTCGGATATTTGTAATTGGTTTCGGATGACATCATTTTTGGTGATCATGCCCTGTTTATATAATTTTTCTGTCAGGTCTAGCCTTTTGTGGGCAAGCTCAATATTTTGATTATAGACAGCTTCTTGATTTTTCAGTTTAAATAGATCAAGGTAATAGCCTAAAACCAAAATTTTAATGTTCTGTTCTTCATTCTTATGATCTAATTCAGCCAGCTCCTCACCCAAGGAAGAGGCTTTGATGCTATTTTTTACCACACCTCCTTTCCAGATAAGTTCTTTCGCCTCCAAAGCATAATTATTGCCGAAATGGGGTAGAGGCACCTTTTCCGATCCTGATAAGTCTTTGTCGATCAACGCGGCATTGCCGAGGTAAAAGGCAGATGCCGAAGCGCTGATTTCGGGAAGCCTTCTTAATTTTGCCACTTCTGTTTTTTGTTGGGCGATACTTACAGCTGATGCCGAAACGATAAGATTTGGGTGGTTATGGATAGCAAGTTCGAACAGTTTTTCAATTGTTATTTTCCGGCTGTTTATGCTGTCTTGACCGTATGTTTGATTGCAAAAGAATGTAAAGAAGCATAACGTCAAGTAAAAACCTATTTTTCGGGCTCTTGACTTCGTATTCATGGTATTTAACTTTGTTTATATATGTGATACAAAGTTAGTATGCCTTTGGGGGACAAGAAATGTTTGATTCCTGCTTTATGATGTTCAATTGGTAACAAGATTGGCTTGCTGTTCACGAAATAGCTTGGGTGTTATCCCGACATGTTTTTTGAAAAACTTGCTAAACGCATATTGATCTGAAAAATTAAATTCTTGTGAGATCTGATTGATTGTTTTGGTAGAAATGGTGAGCTGCGCTCTAGCTTCTGTGACTAGCCAGTTACTAATAATTTCAGAGGGCGATTCTTTTGTAATCTCCTTGACGCTGATCGACAAGTATTTGATGGAGATGTTGAGGCGGTCGGCGTAGAATGCTAGATCGCGCTGTTCTTTGTAGTGATCGGCTATAAGCTGTAAAAAATGCACGGTAATTTCTTCCTTTCTTTTGTTGTGTGTCTTTCCGGAGCTTTCGCCGGCGGTATAGATCACATCGGCCAAAAGGTAAATAATCGCCATAAAAATATTGATATTGGCTTTTTGGAGAAAATCCTTCTTCGGATCGATCGGTTTTTTACGGTTGCTATGCAAAGTGCATAACAATGTCCAGATCGCTTCAAAATCGTTGGGGGAAGGAGTAAAGGGTGTGGAGCGATTGGCATTGATTAACCGATACGCATCGTATCGACTGATCGACAACCGTATTCGGTTGGAAAAATTCCGGTCATAATGGAGTATTTTAAAAACAGCATCGGTACTAATTGCCGTAAAGCTGTAGTACTTATTGTATCCGATAAAGAGGATGTTGCCAGCTTGAAGATCGGTGGGGGTACCATTGCTATTGACCTGAATAGAGCCTCTATACAGCAGGATACAAGTCGTCCATAAGGGGTGATAGTAGTAGTCTTCTCCCTGCGCAGGAAGTTCCGATTGATCTATAAGTTCTATTTCATTCATTTTTTCAATAAAAAAGTAAGGAATAGCGTAGGCAACTTTACCGCTATAGTAGCAAAAATTTGTTATATACTGTTCAGCAAAAAAGGACAATCAATTTCTTTTGTGCTGGAAGCTCTACAATATAGGATTATGGAGCAGCCTTGGAGCTACTCCATAAATTCTGTATTATCGCTCTTAAAAGGCGACTTTTTTAGGGTCTGATCCAGAAAAACCCATTTGAGGCAGTTCGAGGATAGTTTTTATATCGCTTGCTGTCAGCTCAAAATCGTCGATAGCTAAATTTCTTTTTATATTATCGGGATTGGTTGATTTTGGCAACGGCAAGATGCCCTGGGATAAAGCAAATTTGATACAGAGTTGTCCAACACTTGTATTCTTTTCCTTAGCCAGTGCAACGAGTGTTTCATCCTGCAATATTCTGCCCGAACCCAGCGGTGACCAAGCCTGAACAAGGATGTCATTGGATTGGCAGAGCGCCACGGTATCTTTCTGAAGATAACCCGGATGAAATTCAATTTGGTTCACGGCAGGTACGATTGTCGCTGACTCCAATAATTTGGCGAGGTAGTCTTTTGGAAAATTACTCACACCGATCGCTTTTATTTTTCCCTGTTGATACAGATGCTCAAAAGCTCGCCAGGTGTCCGCGTTGATGTCGGCCCAGTTTGCAAACTGTGTTTCATTGGCTGGCCAGTGAATCAGGTAAAGATCGAGATAGTCCAATTGTAGATCGCTGAGTGATTTTTCAAATGCAGCAATTGTCTTATCGTATCCACGTTCGGTATTCCAGAGTTTTGTTGTAATAAACAGTGAATTACGATCTATACCACTGTCTTTTATAGCCTTTCCAACACTCTTTTCGTTTCCATATATAGCTGCGGTGTCAATATGTGTGTATCCAGCGGCAAGAGCTTCTTTAACTGCCTGATAAGCTTCTTCGCCCTCGGGAATTTGCCAAGTTCCAAATCCAATTGCCGGAATTTCAACTCCATTGTTCAATTTGAATGTTTTCATTGTCAGTTGTGTTTTTTAATTTGAGCTAAAATAGGATTTCGCCTGTAGTATCCCGTCACTGAAATGTCAAGAGGGATACTTTTGGGCGGAGGTGAAGCGACTTATTCTGTATTGCCAAAATATATTTATTTTCACAATTTTATTGTCAAAAGGGGTGCAATTCCTCGTTAATTATGGCATTAATTCTTATCTTTAGGCGAATTTTTGAGAAATTCAGATTTTTCAATGATTTCACATAGCATTAAAAATTAAACATATTTCTAATAGATTACTATGTCAAACAAATCAAAAATTGTTTGGACAAAAACAGATGAAGCTCCTTTATTAGCGACTTATTCGTTTTTGCCTATCGTTCAAGCGATTACAGCTACAGCTGGTATCGATGTTGAATTGAGAGATATCTCTTTAGCAGGCCGTATTCTTGCTAGCTTTCCAGAATTTTTAAAAGAAGATCAAAAAATTGCTGATGCATTGGCTGAGTTGGGGCAGTTGGCAACAACTCCTGAAGCAAACATCATTAAATTACCGAATATCTCCGCATCAATTCCGCAGTTAAAAGGTGCTATCGCTGAATTACAGCAAGCAGGATACGCTGTTCCGAACTATCCTGATGAAGCGACCACAGATGAAGAAAAGTCAGCCAAAGCTAAGTATGCAAAGGTATTGGGTTCTGCTGTAAATCCTGTATTACGTGAAGGAAACTCAGATCGTCGTGCACCTAAAGCGGTTAAGAATTATGCAAAAGCAAATCCACATAAAATGGGTGCTTGGGCGAAAGATTCCAAAACAAAGGTGTCATCCATGACTTCAGGTGATTTCTACGGCTCAGAGCAGTCTGTAACCGTTGAAAATGAAGGCCAATTCAAAATTGAGTTTGTTGATGAGCAAGGTGCAGTAACAGAATTAAAAGGACTTTCTGCATTGAAAGCGGGTGAAGTTATTGATTCTTCAACGTTAAGCTTAACTGCATTGAAAGCTTTTGTAGCTGATGCTATCGCTGAAGCGAAAGCCGCAGGAGTATTGTTGTCTGCACATTTAAAGGCAACAATGATGAAAGTTTCTGATCCGATTATATTTGGTGCTGTTGTTGAAACTTATTTTGCAGATGTTTTTGCGCAATATGGCGATTTGTTCAAAGAGCTGGGTATCAATAAAAATAACGGTTTAGGCGAGGTTTATGCTAAAATCGCAGGTCATGCAAAAGAGGCTGAAGTGAAAGCTGCTATCGACGCTGCTATCGCAAATGGTCCTGCTTTAGCGATGGTAAATTCGGATAAAGGCATTACAAATTTCCACGTACCTTCTGATGTAATTATTGACGCTTCTATGCCAGCAATGATCCGTATCGGTGGTAAGATGTGGAATAAAGACGGTCAAGAAGAAGATACGATTGCTATGGTTCCTGATCGTTGTTACGCTGGCGTTTACGAAGCGACAATTGAAGACTGTAAGGAGCATGGTGCTTTAGATCCAAAAACAATGGGTTCTGTGCCAAACGTAGGTTTGATGGCGCAAAAAGCTGAGGAATACGGATCCCATGATAAAACTTTTCAAGCTGCTGGAAACGGAGTTATTCGCGTGGTGGATGCGGAAGGAAATGTTTTCATGGAGCAAAAAGTAGAGACAGGAGATATCTTCCGTATGTGTCAAACGAAAGATGCTCCAATTCAAGACTGGGTGAAATTGGCTGTAAATCGTGCTCGTTTATCTGAGACACCAGCTGTATTCTGGTTGGATGAAAACCGTGCACATGATAGAGAAATCATCAAAAAGGTAGAAAAATACTTACCAAACTTTGATACAACTGGTTTGGATATTCGTATTTTATCTCCGATTGATGCGACGAAATTCTCTTTGGAACGTATTCGTAAAGGCGAAGATACTATTTCCGTGACTGGTAACGTATTACGTGATTATTTGACGGATTTATTCCCGATCTTAGAAGTGGGTACATCAGCTAAAATGTTGTCGATCGTTCCATTGATGAATGGTGGTGGTTTATTTGAAACAGGCGCTGGTGGTTCGGCTCCGAAACACGTCGAACAATTCCTTCAAGAAGGTTATTTGCGTTGGGATTCATTAGGTGAATTCTTGGCACTTGGTGCTTCTTTGGAACACTTGTCTCAAACACAAAATAATCCAAAAGCGCTGGTGTTGGCGGAGACATTGGATGAGGCAACGGAGAAATTCTTGGCTAATGACAAATCTCCGGCACGTAGAGTTGGTCAGATCGATAACCGTGGGTCGCATTTCTACTTGACATTATACTGGGCGCAGGCTTTGGCAGCGCAAACAAAAGATGCTGAATTAGCTGAGAAATTTGCGACCGTTGCAAATGTGTTAACAGAAAATGAAGCGAAAATCAATGAAGAATTGATCGCGGCTCAGGGCCATGCACAAAACATCGGTGGTTATTATTTCCCGAATGATGAATTGGCAGCTAAGGCAATGCGTCCATCTGAAACATTGAATAATGCAATTTCCAGTATTTAAGCGGGAATTGCTTTCATAAAAAAGAAGCCCAGTTCGATTGATCTGGGCTTTTTTGTTGTTTGCAAAAAGAAATAATTCTGCTATTTTAATGGATGTTTGACACCTGTAAAGGTCATCTTAACAGGTATGATATGTCCATTTTTGTCAAATTTCATTTCTTCGATACAGGTTACCCGCTCATTGGCTCCATCTTTGCCAAGCGGTCTACGGTGATAGACAATAAAATATTTGTCCTTGTTGGGTACTTTGATGACTGAATGATGTCCGGCGCCAACAGCGACTTCAGGATCCCGTTCCAATATTGTCCCGATGCGCTCAAAAGGGCCAAAGGGCGAGTCGGCGATGGCATAAGCGACTTTGTAGTCGGGGCCTGTCCAGCCACCTTCCGACCACATGAAATAATATTTTCCATCTTTTATAAACATAAATGGTCCTTCGACATAATCCTTAGGGGTGATTTCCTTGTAAAAGGTGCCGTCATCAAAAGGGAGCAAGCCTGTGAAATCTGGTTTTAGTTTGACCATATTGCAGTGCTTCCAACCACCGTAATACATGTAGAAAGTGCCGTCTTTATCTTTGAAAACAAACTGATCTATCGGCTGCGCGCCATTGATAATATCGTTGATTAAGGGTTTGCCCAATAGGTCCGTATAAGGGCCTTCTGGCTTGTCGGCCACAGCGACCCCAATGCCTCCGATCTCTCCCTGATGCACATCATTGGCTCCGAAAAACAGATAATACTTACCCTTATTTTCCAATACCGCAGGTGCCCACATGGCTTTTTTCGCCCATTTAACGTTGCTGTTCTCCAAGATACGGCTATGTTTTGTCCAGGTGGCCAAATCGGAAGATGAAAACGCGTCAAAGAATATCTGCTCTTCATAAGGCGCCGAATAGGTTGGGAATATCCAGTATTTATTGCCATAGATAATACCTTCAGGATCAGCGTAGTTTCCCGTGATAACAGGATTTTTCTGGGCAAAAAGTGTCGCGGTTAAAAGTAAGGTTGTTGATGTTAAAAATGTTTTAATCATTATGTCGGTTTAAACTTGTAAGGTACGGGATAGATTTGATTGGGATATGCCTAAATGGATCATTTATATGCCCATTTGTCTCATTGTTTTTTGAAATGTTAAAATTTTGTTAAAATCTTATTATGCTTTCGATTGTTTCCGATTTATTTCACATATTTGTTTATGTCATTTCCAAATGGCATAAATACTTTTCATAAAATAGGTTAATAATATGGCTAAGATACCCAAAGTCTCCCAGACTTTGGGTGTTTTTTTATTCTCGCTCTAACCCAAAAATCATCACTAGTTTTCTGTCGTTATATAAATTTAAGGTTTGTTCGGCTATGTCAAATTGAATTTGTTTTTGTTCAAAAATTTGAAAAAAGTCATTTTCGATATTTATGCCATTGCAGGCGCGCATGGTGCTTGCTAGATGTAGGAAGCTGATTTTATCGTCTTTAATGGCAAAATTTCCCCAAAAATTGTTGCATCCCGTTGTGCCGGCAATCGTGCCATTTTTGGCATCGAACCCGATACTTGCTTTGCTGGAGCTGACATCCTTTCCATTTAACTGAAGCAGATTCCACTTAAAACGAGCAAGAAATGCAGCCACACTGGGCAGTTCGTTTGTACGTTCTTTCGATAGGACTTCAATTAAACTGTAACTGACAGAGTCTGTATCTTTTTGTTTCGTTTGTTTTACGCGAATGCGGTAACGGTAGCCCTCCTGGTAATCGAAACCTTGAATTGTTGACGTGAGGTATTCCCATTTATTCCTTTTATCAGATTTTACCTGTAGACATTTCAGTTTGCCAAGGCTCTGGGCATTCACGTAGTTTTCTCCAACTTCCCATGTGGCCACCGCTGTATTTTCCGATAGTGATTTTGTAATCGTTTTGGCTAAGGTATATGTCGAATGTGAACCGTTTTGACGTTTGAGGATCCTGATGTCGTAGTCGAATTTGGGGTTATAATCAAATTGCAAGATTTCGGCATAGAATTTCTCCCAATCTTTGCTGTTATAGTATTTGACAAGATAGGGTGGTGTTTGCCGAAGACCTGATTTTACTTTTACGCGAAATGAAGAGCTCTGGGCAAGTAAGCTTTGACAGGGGAGTAAGAGTGTTAAAAAAAGGAGTAATGAACTGTATGTGGAAGGCTTCTTCATAATTAGAATGTAAATATCAATAAAAACGTATCTTTAAACATGAATATTGCACGGGTGAATCTGTGCCTGCTACTTGTATTTTCTCTGTTAAGTCTGCAGGTTTACAGCCAAAATAGGAAGGATTATTTTAAAACGCAAATTGCCCTTGGGGAATTGACGGATCCACAACTGAAAGAGGTATCGGGTATTACACCGGCATATCGGGAGGACAATTTTTGGGTGCATAATGATAGTGGTGATGGTGCAACTATTTATTTAATCGATCGTCAGGCCAAACTACTGAAGAAGTTTTCACTCGAAGGGGTATCTGTCGTCGACTGTGAGGATATCGATCGGGTGAAAATTGGGGACACCTATTTTCTCGTCCTTGCGGACATCGGAAACAACACCGGGAAAAGAACCTGGACATGCCTGTATGTATTTCCTGAGCCTCAGGCTGATGATGCTGGGCTTATTCCGAAGAAGTCAATTCGGGCTATCTTTCTTAAATTTCCGGGCCAGAAACGTTTAGATGCCGAATCGATTATGATTGATCCAATAGACAAAATGTTGTATGTAATATCTAAACGTGAATTTCGATCGACTGTTTATTCCGCAGCGGTATTTACAAATTCTAAACAGCAGTATTTTACCTTAAATAGCGTAGCGGAGCTCCCATTTACTTTTGCTACTGCTGCCGCTATAGATCCAACCGGTACACAGTTGCTTGTAAAGAATATTACCCATATTTTCTATTGGCAGAGGAACCGGAGTGAATCCTGGAAACAGGTACTCCAACAAAAGCCAGCTATTCTGCCTTATCAGGTGGAGCCACAAGGGGAAGCGATAGCTTTCGATAGCAAGGGAAATGGATTTTATACAATTAGCGAGCGTCCATTTGGTTTAAAATCCTATCTTTATTTTTTTGAAAGAAATCAATAAATTTATGATAAACACTAGACCTATTTTCAGTTATTCGGTGCATAATTTTCATCAAACCGAGCCTATCAAAAACTGCCTATTTTGTTCAAGAGGAATTAGGCTTATGTTAATTGCCTTCGTTTTATTTTTATGTACCCTCACGAACGCCTTTGCTGCCAAAGTGGACACCTTGTCCATTCAGAGCCCATCCATGGGTAAAGCAATTAAGACTGTCGTAATTCTTCCTCAAAATTACTCGAACAAAATCAGTTATCCGGTCCTTTACCTGTTGCATGGTTATTCCGGTAATTATAGCAATTGGGTTAAAAATTCAAGTGTGAGCGCATTGGCGGATCAGTATGGTTATATGGTCGTTTGCCCCGATGGTGGTTTTGGAAGCTGGTACTGGGATGTCGCGAATGATAAAAACTACCAATATGAAACTTTTGTGTCCAAAGAGCTGATCGAATATATGGATCAGCATTATTCGACGATCAAAGATCGGAGCGGTAGGGCAATTACGGGATTAAGTATGGGTGGGCATGGTGCGCTGTCGCTGGCCATAAAACATCAGGATAGCTATGGCGCTGCAGGAAGTACAGCTGGTGGGGTAGATTTTAGACCCTTTCCCTTAAACTGGGAAATTAAAGATCGCATTGGGAATTATGCTGATGTACCGCAAGAATGGGATAATCGTGTTGTTATTAATATGGTTCCCAAATTAGTCAATAATAAACTTCGCCTAATCATCGATTGCGGTAAGGAAGATTTTTTCTACACCGTGAATGTTGCATTGCACGATAAATTGATGTACCATAATATAAATCATACCTTTGTTACAAGTGAAGGTGGGCACAATTGGGAATACTGGTCTCGGTCAATTGTTTATCAAATGGCTTTTTTTAAAGGATATTTTGATCAAGCGAAGAAAAGTGAAAAGAAAAATGGATAAATATTTGGCATAAATGAATAAAATGCTATTTTTGTTAAACAGAGACCTTAACTAACAAATTATAAACTTATTATTAAGCCTTACAAATTGTAAGGCTTTTTTATTATTTTCAGCAAAATTTTTGACTTCACTTGATTATGTTTAAACCTATAAAGGTTGTATTTTGTTTTTCTTCCATTTTGTTCTGCGCGCAGCAAGCGTATAGTCAACAGTCTAAATCTATTTCTGGGTTTGTTAGGGACAGTATCAGCGGTGAGAATATCATTGGCGCCGTCATACGAAACGATACAGAGAAAAAATCCACCGCTTCAAATAAATATGGTTTTTTTAGTTTGTCTGTCCGTGATGCCGGCAAAGGGATGGAAGTATCATCTGTAGGCTATCGAACGAAAGCATTTTCTGTCCACCTTGACAAGGACTCCACTTATATTATTCAGTTGGTGCCTGAGGAAAATCAGCTCGCTGAGGTTACCGTAACCGGAAATAGGCGCAAATCAATAAAGGATCTAACCCCCGGGCTGACACAATTTAGCCCTAAGGAAATCGAAAAAGTCCCCGTACTATTTGGAGAAAAGGATATTCTCAAGACCATTCAGCTATTTCCGGGAGTAACCAGTGGGGGGGAAGGAAGCAGCAATTTTTATGTTCGTGGCGGCGGTGGCGACCAAAATCTGATTTTGCTGGATGAGGCTCCTGTCTATAACAGTTCCCATTTGTTCGGTTTTTTCTCGACCTTTAATTCCGATGCGATCAAAGACGTGAATTTCTACAAAGGAGGTGTTCCAGCCCAATATGGAGGCAAAATATCATCGGTCATGGAAATTACCACCTTGGATGGAAACAACCAGCATTTCAATGTAGAAGGCGGCTTAGGGCTTATTGCTTCGCGCCTTAAATTGGAAGGACCAATTCAAAAAGGCAAGAGCTCATTTATGATCTCCGGTAGACGTACCTATGCCGATCTTTTCTTAAAGCTTTCAAGTGATGAGAATATTAAGAAGAGTGCGCTCTTTTTTTATGACCTCAATGCAAAATTAAATTATCGCATCAATGATAAGAATACACTTTACTTGTCTGGATATTTCGGCAAGGATGCGATGGCTTATCATGATTTGTTTGATTTCAATTGGGGAAATGCGACTGGAACCATGCGTTGGAACCATGTGTGGAGCAATAGGTTGTTTAGCAATACTACGCTTATTTTTAGCAAATTCAATTATCAGGTTAAGATTGAGGATGATAACAACTTTAAAATCCGTTCAGACATCTTTAATTATAATTTTAAACAAGATTTTCAATACAATCTTTCGGACCGTCACAATCTAAAATTTGGATTGCAGGCAGCCTTGCAGGAAATCCGACCGGCAAGTATCGAAGCGGGAGAAGATTCGAAGGTGAATTCATTGCAAATTCAACATCGCAAAGGTGCTGATGTTGCTGCTTATTTAACCGATGACTGGTCTATTACCGATCGTTTAAAATTAAACTATGGACTGAGGGCATCCGCTTACGCAACATTGGGGCCGGGTACATTTTATACCTTCGATTCTGCAGGCGAGGCCGTAGATTCTACCTATGTGGGAAATGGCAAGTTGGGTAAAAAGTACTTCTATCTGGAACCTCGCGTTTCCTTAAACTACGCTATCAATGATTTAACGACGTTAAAGGCTTCTTTTAATACCAATGTTCAGTACCTGCATCAATTGAGCAATACAACCAGTAGTCTTCCTACAGATCAATATGTACTGAGCAATAATACGATTAAGCCCCAGCTATCCAATCAGTATTCGCTTGGTTACTTTCGGAATTTTGCATCCAACAGATATGAATTCTCTGTTGAAGGTTATTATCGAGATTTAAAGAACCAGATTGATTATAGGAATGGCGCCGATCTACAGGCCAATGAATTGTTGGAAGGAGAATTGCTGTTTGGAAAAGGTAGAGCGTACGGCATTGAATGGTTTCTGAAAAAGAGACTGGGACGATTTAGCGGCTGGCTGAGTTATACCTTATCCAAAAGTGAGCGCCAATTTGAACAAATCAATGATGGCGCATGGTTTAGTGCACGGCAGGATAAAACACATAATATAGCCATTGTAGCGCAGTATCAATTAAATCCGAAGTGGAATTTAAGTGCCAATTTCGTCTACTATACAGGAGACGCTGTAACGATGCCTGCGGGGAAATATTTTGTTGACGATCGTACGATCTTCTATTACGATAAAAGAAATGGGCAGCGGATGCCTGCTTATCACCGCCTGGATTTGGCGGCAACTTATGATATTAAGCGAACAAAGAATAGCTACTCGAGCTTGTCGTTTGGTCTCTATAATGCCTATAATCGAAAAAATGCTTATTTGATCGACTTTAGAGAAAAAGAAGGACAATCCAATGTCACCGAGATTTATCGGATAGCATTATTTGGGACGATCCCATCGATTACTTGGAATTTTAAATTTTAGCAAAGAATGAAGAAGATATTAGGAGTAATAGCTGTTGCATTATTTACTTTAGGGAGCTGCGAAGACAAAATAGATTTGGAACTGCCCGAAAATACAGGTCAATTGGTTATCACCGCAGATTTGATGGTTTCGGATCAACAACATGAGATTAGTATACAGAAGGTTGTAAGCATTAAAGACTCTCTATTTTCTCCGATAACAGATGCAGAAGTGATCGTTAAGAATATGCAAAATAATCGCACTTATACGTTTCAAGCGGGGGCTGATGGGCTGTATACCAATAAGACATTACGGTTACAGGAGAAGGTCACTTACCAGTTGCAGGTAAAGACCGCTGATGGAAGGGAGATCCAAGGGGTATCAAAGGTTCCCAGCTATGTGGATGTGGATTCTATAGGGCTTTCAGAGCGAATTATTTTTACTGATACGATTTACTATCCGACCCTCGTATTTATTGATCCACCGGAAAAAGGTAACTATTATAAGTATAAAATGTCGGTCAATGGAGGTAAATTACGTTTTATTGATGTCTTTAACGATAAGTATAACAATGGCTTAGAGGTGCAACATGATATTGTCGACCGCGATAGAGATTTGAAAGTTGGTGATCGTGTGCGTATCCTACGTCAATGTATCGATGTAGGCGCCTACAATTACTGGAATAGTTTTCAAATGATTAATCCTGGTTCGGCTTCACCATCTAATCCGATTTCAAATTTAAGCAACAATGCACTGGGGTATTTCAGTGTCAGTGTAGGTAAATATTACGAATCTGAGGTGACGTTTGTTAGAAGTAAACCTTAATCTATTCTCGAAAGCTGATAGTGATTTTTTAATAGAAACTCTATTGTTTTAGGTAGAACATATTCGACACGAGGAATGGCTTTGATATTATCATGAAAAATGATAACAGAGCCATTTTTAATGTTGGGCAGAACGTTTTCCAGGCATTTCTGGGGACTTAAATTCGGATCAAAATCACCAGACATAATATCCCACATGATCACTCGGTATTTTTTATAGAGTTGACGGAGTTGGGATTTTGTTGCTCGGGCATAAGGCGGACGAAAAAGATCGGTCTGGGTCAGTTCCTGGCATTTCGCAACATTTGCCATATACTGCTCATCATTTGTTTCCCAGCCTTTGAGGTGGTTGTAAGTATGGTTGCCTACCTGATGCCCTTCATCTAAAATTCGTTGAAACAAATGTGGATTTTTTTTAATATTTTCACCAACACAAAAAAATGTTGCCTTTGCCTGATATTTTTTTAGGATATCGAGTATAAAAGGTGTAATTTCAGGAATTGGACCATCGTCAAAAGTAAGATAGACTTTTTTTTCATGACGTGGCATATTCCATATTGATTTGGGATATAGCCATCTAAGGAAAAATGGAGATTTGACAAAATACATAACCGATAAATGAAGTTCAAATCTAAAAAAAATGTATGGTTCTACATATGGACATGAAAAGATTTTATTATTCTGCAGTAGTATTTACTGGGTTATTTCTAGGAACTAATGATTTGGTTCAAGCCCAACAGGTTGTGGGGGTGGCAGAAGCCATTCATATGACATTGGAACGGAACGTACAGATAAAACAAGCGGCGCTGAACAAAGATCTTGCTGAGCAGGACTTGTTTCAGGCAAAAAGTAATTTATTGCCGAACCTGAGTGCTAGCGTGGATCAAAGTTTTCGTTATGGCTTTGGTTTCGATTTAACTTCCGGACGAATCGTCAATAACACCTGGACAAAAGGAACCAGTGGCTCGGTGGGATCAAGTGTCAATTTATTTCAGGGCTTTCAACAGATCAATCAGATCAAAGCGAATAAGTTGCAACTGGAGTCTACGGCGACTCAGGTGGATAAGATCAAGAATGACCTTGTGCTCAATGTGTTGGTTAATTATTTGGAAGCTATTACCAATCATGAGATGATGGTTGCGAGTGAAGACCAGATCGCTTTGTCGAAACAGCAATTTTCACTGGATTCCATCCAGTTTGCAGTTGGTAATAAAACGATTGCCGATCTTGCCAAATCAAAAAATCAGGTTGCTACAAATGAACTGAACAAAGTTAATTTGAAAAATTCATACGAAATGTCCTTGTTGACCTTGAAGCAGCTGATGGAAATGCCTCCTGAAACGCCTATTTCCTTGGAACGTCCAAGCTTGGAATCTATATTGGTTCATGCAGTGGATAAAAATGCGGTGGATGTCTACCAGAAAGCGCTCACATTGCAGCCGGATATTCACAAATCTGCATTGGATAAAGAGGTCGCATTGAAACAAATCGATATTGCGAAGGGGGGCTATTATCCCACACTCAATTTGAACGTGAGTTATGGAACGAATTACTCCTCTGCGACAACAAGGCAAACAGATCCATTGGATCCTGCGACCCTTTTTAGAGTGCCTTTTGGCCAACAAATATCGGATAACAAGTCTTTTTTTACCGGTTTATCTCTTGCTATTCCAATTTTTTCAAGAAATCAGAATAAAGTAAATGTGGCCAAGGCAAAGATCGGTTTGAAACAGGCTGAAGCCTCCGAGCAATTGGCAAAAAATAACTTAAACAAGGCCGTTAATCAGGCTGTATTGGATGTGAATGCGGCCAAACAACGCTACAGCTCGGCTACCGTAGCATTTGAAAGTGCTGAAACAGCATTTAAGGCGACAAAAGAACGTTACGATATTGGTATGGCGAATTCACTGGAGTTGTTTACTGCTCAAACGGAACGAAATAAGGCCGAATTTGACCTTATTCAAGCAAAATATAATGTAATATTCAGATCAAAGATCATCGATTATTACCTCGGAAATCCAATTCAATTCGATAACAATTAACCTATTTGATTTAACAAAAGAAATGGCAAAGAAAAAACGTAGCATTGGAAAAATTATATTGATTATAGTAGTGCTCTTGGTAGTCCTTGGTTTTATAGGTTTTAAAGCAGGCTGGTTTGGCAAAGGAGAGATTACCAAAGTCGCGGTGGATGTAGTAAAAGAGACTGATGTTGATGAGTTAGTTTCTGCAAGTGGGAAGATTCAGCCTGAAGTGGAGGTTAAACTGAGTTCAGAAGTATCTGGAGAGGTTGTTGAGCTTAACATTAAAGAAGGTGATTTTGTAAAAAAAGGACAAGTACTCTGTCGGATCAAACCAGATATTTTGCAATCTGGTTATGATCGATCTGTTGCAGCAATGAATTCACAGCGAGCCAATTTAGCCGCTGCGCAACAGCAATTAAAACAACAGGAAGAAAACTTCAAAAATGTAGCTGCTACCTATAAACGGAATCAGGAACTTTTTGAAAAACGTGTTATTTCTGCCTCAGAAATGGATAAAAGTTCGGCAGAATATCATGCGGCACAGGCTTCTATCCAAGCACAAAGAGAGACTGTACGTTCTACAAAGTATGGAATTGACCAATCGCAGGCATCAGTAAAAGAAGCACAAGATAATTTAAATCGGACGACAATTTATGCGCCATCAGATGGCATCATTTCTCTCTTGTCTATTGAAAAGGGTGAGCGTGTGGTTGGAACGGCGCAGATGGCGGGTACAGAAATTATGCGTATCGCCAATATGAGTTCGATGGAGGTTAATGTCGATGTAAATGAAAATGATATTAACAATGTAAGAGTAGGGAATCAAGCTGAGATTGAAGTCGATGCTTTTAAGGACAGAAAGTTTAAAGGTGTTGTGACCGAAATCGCTAGCTCGTCTAAAAACATCGCAACGACAACTACCGCGACATCATCGACAGATCAGGTGACAAATTTTAATGTAAAAGTTCGCATCAGCGCAGAATCGTATCAAGACTTGATGAAAGAGAATGTGGCATCGCCATTTAAACCGGGTCTGTCTGCAACAGTTCAGATATTTACAAAACACGATAAAGGACTGGTTGTACCGATTCAATCGGTAACCGTGCGCTCTGATGATAAAGACTCTACAAATACAAATAAGAAAGTTGATGAATATGTATTTGTCCTAAAAGATAAAATAGTTAAGCAGGTTTTGGTTAAGACAGGTATTCAGGATGATAAAAATATCATTGTTACCTCGGGACTGAAAAAAGGGGACGAGGTCGTTTCTAGACCATTTGATGCGATTTCCAAAACCTTAAAAGACGGTAGTCAAGTTGAAAAAGTTGATAAGTCAAAGTTATAAATCTCTTTGTAGATAATAATTAATAAAAAGGGAATTGTTTTTTAATAATTCCCTTTTTATTTTCCTTATAATTTATTAAATTTAAACAACCCAATTGTTAGCGGCTTATGAAAAGGCTATTGGCTTATTTTAAATTTAGTAAAACAGAACAAAATGGATTTTTCATTATTTTGATGATTATCGTTTTGTTTGCGACGATTTATACGCTGATTAAACGTAATACGAGAGATCCTATTCCAAATCAGGCCAAACTTTTTGAACAGTCCTTTCACGATTCTATAGAAATTTCCAGTACACCCAACAAACAGGAGTTTAATAACCCCTATGTGAATAAAAACGAAAGTGGTGTATCCATCTCGCCGACTCCAGATTTAGATGATGAAAAGCTATTTTATTTTGATCCAAATAATTTACCTCACGCTGATTGGCATAAGTTGGGACTTTCTGATAAACAGATTGCAGTACTGAAAAATTATGAAAAAAAGGGGGGGCGTTTTAAGGTAAAAACCGATCTGAAGAAAATCTACTCCATTAATGATCGACTTTACAAGAGATTAGAGCCTTACATCCAAATAAAAACAATTCCCGATTCGGAACGAACGAAACAACAGGACAGAGCGCCTTTGCTGTATGATAAATTTGAAAGAAATAAAGCTGAACTTATCGATATTAATACCTGTGATACTACGGCATTAATCAGTCTTAAAGGGATAGGCTCAATTCTATCCAAACGCATTTTGAAATATAAAGATGTTCTTGGTGGTTTCTATCGTATAGAACAGTTAAAGGAGGTTTATGGAGTTACGGCTGAAACGTATGATCTAATTAAAGACTATATTGTTGTAGCTAATTTAGATGGAATCAAAAAGATCAATATTAATAAAGTTGATGCAAATTCATTGGCTAAACATCCGTATCTTAGCCCTAAAGATGCGAAACTAATCGTCAATTATCGGGATCAACATGGAAGTTATGTCAATATAGAAGATTTGACAAAAATAGGAACACTTTCAGATCTTGCGATTGCGAAGATTGCGCCTTATTTAATATTTGAGAATGATTCAAGATAAATTGAAACTGGAAATCCGGGATATTGTGGATTTTCCTAAACCTGGTATTGTCTTTAAAGATATTACCCCTTTGTTGAAAGATGCGGCATTGTGTAGCGAAATGGTTGATGCGATTATTGATCAATTGCAAGGAATAGAGATAGATGCTATTGCTGGAATTGAGAGCCGGGGTTTTCTATTTGGATTTTTACTTGCCAATAGGCTGGGCTTGCCTTTTATTCCAATTCGAAAACAAGGTAAATTACCTTTTAAGACCGTGTCTGAATCTTATGCATTGGAATACGGCCAAGCAACGATTGAAATCCATGAAGATGCTTTTGAAAAAGGAAGCCGCATATTGGTTCACGACGACCTTTTAGCAACAGGGGGTACCGTCGTTGCTGCCAGTAAACTTATTGAAAGACTTGGTGGCGAGATCGTCGCTTATAGTTTTATCATCTCTTTAGACTTCCTGAAGGCGAAAGGAAGATTATCCAGGTTCAGTGATAATATCTTTTCATTGGTAAGTTATTAATTTAAAAATATACGATTTAGAGCATTTCACATGATACTTTTTGCAAACGCTAAACTAAACATTGGACTGCAAGTAATTGCCAAGCGTACGGATGGTTATCATGAGCTGAACAGTGTTTTTTATCCACTTCCAATTTACGATATTATCGAATTATTGGATACGACTGCTACGGAGACAACACTAAATATTCAGGGAGAACATATCCCAGGAAATCTCCGTGATAACCTTTGTATAAGAGCTTTTGAATTGTTGGAAAAAGATTATGGCATTCCACCCGTTTCAATTGATTTGATCAAACAAATTCCGATTGGAGCAGGCTTAGGGGGCGGTTCTGCCGACGCGTCTTTTGTTTTGAAAGGGCTCAATACGCTCTTTCAATTGAATCTTACAGAAGAGCAACTAGCGGGGTATGCCGCAAAGTTAGGAGCCGATTGCCCTTTTTTTATTGCAAATAATCCTGTTTTTGCAACAGGCATTGGGACTGATTTTAAAGACTTAAATCTAAATTTGGATGGCTACCATATTGCAGTCATTATGCCCAATATTCATATTTCTACAGCTGAAGCTTATGCTGGTGTAGAACCTAAGGTGCCCGAAGTTAATTTGGAAGAAGCGATTCGTTTACCTATCCAAGAATGGAAGTTTCATATTCGAAATGATTTTGAGGATGGTATTTTCGAGAGTTACCCATTGTTGAAAGAAATTAAAGAAACTTTATATCAAAAAGGAGCGATTTACGCTTCTATGTCAGGTTCCGGAGCGGCCATTTATGGCATATTTTGGGAAAAAACAGATTTAAGCGAGCTTGCAAAATATGGCAAGATCTATCATCCAACCAAGCTGTAAGCGTACTATCGGTTACTAAAAAAGCATTATGTATACCTGTTTGGACAGATAGACATAATGCTTTTTTTAGTATGTTATTAATACTCTTCTTCCACTTGATAGGTTATGAGTTCGCGAGCCTCATTTAAAACCTTTTCTTTCCGTTCTTTTGTTAAGTTTAGAAGATCCAATTTTTCGGGATTACTGACGATATCTTTCACTAAAATAAGCTGATTTTTGAGCAGTTGTTGTTCCTCAAGGTCTGAAAGAGTTGTTAGACAAGTGACTGGATAGAAAACTGCTTTATCTACTCTTTTTTTAATGCTATTTTCTTTGGGGTAATCCCAAGAGAGCAGGTTGATATTATAATATTTAGCAAAATCAATCGAGTCGGAAGTGAAGTAAGCATTGGTAATCAGCCAGCCTTCTTGAAACTGCAGCTGCTTTCCAAAAAACTGATAATTGATATTGCTGATATCTTTGAATCTTGAAAGATAATACATCGGTGTTGTTACGGATATTTTAGCGTCAATATCGTTTCGAAATTTGCACTCCGCGGTAATCAGTTTGCCGTCCTTATAGGCCACAACGTCCAATTCATGCGAAACAGCATGCCCCTGTACGGTCTGTCCCGTGGTGCTTTCATAGCCGATGGATCGTAATAGGTGAGCAATATATTTTTCGAAGTAGAAGCCTTCAGGGCCGAGTTCACGCAGGGCTTTCTTAAGGCTGTAACGTGCGGCGAAGGAATTTCGTACTGTTTTTAAAGTATCAAAGGCCAGCTGATAGAGTTCTCTTGTTGAAATGCCATCATATATTTCGTTGAGTACCTTATCGTAGACCTGATTAACCTGGTCGGCATTGGCACCGGAACGAGAAAGCGAATGGCGTAGCGATTCACCATTAAAGGGTACTAATTCACCAGAATATTTTTTGATTTGCATGTATTTCTAATTTGTTAAATACGAATATAAGAGATGTCGTCGGAGAAACAACATAAAAAACTATTATTCTATTCCTAAACTTTTTTAGGGCACCATTTGTTTATAACATGTACGATAAATAAAATAAAGATAATTATGAGTAACCTACTAAACTTTGCATTTGATAAGATAAAAACGAAGATCGAAGACGATTGTATCGAAGAAAATATTGGCACCTCTGAGCGTGTTTTGTCGGTGATTGCCGGCGGATTCATATTGGGCTTGGGTGTTAAAAAACTGTTTAAATCCCCACTTACTGGATTGTCTGGACTAACCCTTGGTGGAGCTTTGATCTATCGTGGCGTAACAGGCCATTGTGATGTTAAGAAAGTGTTAGAAGATAAGGATATCAAAAAAGTAGAGGTGATTGAGCATCGCTATTTTGTTAAATAGTAAGCCTTGTATCCCTAGTTTAATGTAAAAGTGTTTTTAGTCGAGGCTTCTACAGGTCTGCTTGACAACAATGCGGTACTTACTTCGCCCTGTGAGCGGGGTTCGACTACGGTGAGCGCACAGTGACTGTACAATAAAAAGGTGGACTCAACGTGGACTCATGGTGGACTCACTGTGCTTACAAGGCGAATTTGGTAATAGCTCGTCCACTAGGTGGGGCATAGTTTTGACAATAAAAAAGGAGATGATAAAGTATAAAAAAGAGGCGAACACTTCAAAAGTGTTCGCCTCTTTTTTATGTTTACCTGTTTGAACAGGCGGGATGGTTATACGTTAAAACGGAAGTGCATGATATCGCCATCTTGGACAATATATGTTTTTCCTTCCACTGATAATTTTCCAGCTTCTTTTACTGCATTTTCGGAGCCAAGCGTGACGAAATCGTCATACTTAATTACTTCAGCGCGGATAAATCCTTTTTCGAAATCTGTGTGGATGACACCTGCAGCCTGAGGGGCTGTAAATCCGTTCTCAATCGTCCAAGCGCGGACTTCCTGTACACCAGCGGTAAAATAAGTTGCCAGATTTAAAAGCGAATATGCGGCGCGGATCAGCTTGTGTACGCCAGATTCTTCAAGGCCAAGGTCATCTAAGAACATTTTGCGTTCTTCGTAGCTTTCCAGTTGTGCAATTTCGGATTCGATCTGCGCAGAGATAATCAATACTTCAGCTTTTTCGTCTTTTACAGCTTCCTTAACACGTTCGACATAAGCGTTTCCTGTGTTGACGGAGCCTTCATCTACATTACATACATAAAGTACAGGTTTAGCAGTCAATAATGCTAAATCCTGAATAAACTCAAAATCTTCAGCTTCAATCGCTGCAGTCCGTGCAGATTTGCCTGCCTCAAGATGATCTTTAACGATCGATAGGATGTCAAATGTTCTTTTTGCGTCTTTGTCGCCGCCTGTTTTAGCCATTTTTTCAACCTTTTGGATACGTTTTACAACAGTGTCCAAATCCTTAAGCTGTAATTCGGTGTCAATGATTTCTTTATCTCTGATCGGGTCTACCGAACCATCAACGTGGATCACGTTTCCGTCGTCAAAACATCTTAAAACGTGAATAATAGCATTGGTCGTACGAATATTTCCTAAGAATTGGTTGCCTAAGCCTTCACCTTTCGAAGCTCCTTTTACAAGACCTGCGATGTCGACAATCTCGATTGTATTTGGAACAACACGTTGTGGGTTGACTAATTCAGCTAATTTATTGAGACGGGCATCCGGTACGGTAATTACCCCAACATTTGGTTCAATTGTACAAAATGGAAAGTTAGCCGCTTGCGCTTTCGCGTTCGACAAACAGTTAAATAATGTTGATTTACCGACGTTTGGTAAACCTACGATACCGCATTGTAAAGCCATATATAGTGCAAATTTTTGAAATTGCACAAAGATAGAAAATTCACTGTAATTTTTAGCTATCTTGTCGAATGGTTCATTGGTACAAAATTGAACATGCCGATTTTCTGAAAAATCAGGGCATCAGCGAACATAAATTCGGTGGGAAAATTATTTGCATTACCTGGTTTGAAGACCAACTCTATGCGTTCTCCCGAAAATGCCCCCATGCTGGAGCACCATTGAAAAATGGCTGGTGTGAACGTGGAAAAGTAATCTGTCCTTTTCATCGCCATGAATTTGATTTAATTTCAGGAAGAGGTAATCCAGAGCAACATGATTTTATTACTATTTACCCCATAAAATTCGAAGATAAAGACTATTATGTTGGTCTGGAAATAGGGTTTTGGCAACGTTTATTTGCTTAGAAAGTAACGAAAGTATCATATCTCACCGCATGAATCGTATATCTAATGAGTAAATAAGTATATTTGCTATCGAAAACAAATTAAAGACATGCAGGGGAAAAAGATTGGTATAATTGGTAGCGGAAGTTGGGCTACCGCTATGATCAAGATGCTATGTGAAAATGACCAAGACAAGCATATTTTTTGGTGGGTAAGAAAGGAAGAAGATGCAGAATATATTCAAAAATTCAAACACAACCCGACTTACCTGAGCAGTGTTTCGGTTGATCTTAGTATTACGACGATTGATACCGATGCAAAAAATGTAATTACGAATTCGGACATTGTCATTTTAAATACGCCTGCGGCTTATTTGAAGGATGCACTGGCGAATGTTACGAAGGAAGATTTTAGAAATAAAATTGTCGTTTCGGCCATTAAGGGGATTATTCCCAAAGATAATTTGATCATCGGTGAGTTTTTGGAGCAACGATATGAGGTAGATATTGAACAGATCTGTGTGGTTGGTGGCCCATGTCATGCGGAGGAAGTTGCCTTAGGCAAATTGTCTTATTTAACTTTCGGCTGTAAAAACCTGGATAGTGCAGCATTGGTTGCTTCCTTTTTATCGTCAAGGGTCATTAAGACGATTCTTTCGGAAGATGTCCTAGGGATAGAATTTGGTGCAGTATTGAAAAATATATATGCGTTAGCTGGTGGTATTTGCCATGGCTTAGGTTACGGTGATAATTTTCAAGCGGTGTTGGTATCCAATGCAATTCGCGAAATGCGTCGTTTTGTAGGTAAAGTGGACGGTGATACTTCCAGGGATGTGAATACTTCGGCTTACTTAGGGGATCTTTTGGTAACAGCCTATTCCCAATTCAGCCGAAATAGAACCTTTGGAAATATGATTGGAAAGGGGTACAGCGTACAATCTGCCCAATTGGAAATGAATATGGTGGCAGAAGGGTATTACGCTTCGGCATGTATTCAGGAATATGCAAAAAAATATGCAGTGGAACTACCAATATGCGATGCCGTGCACCAAATTTTGTATGAACACCTTCCTGCATCTAAAATTATTCAAGCATTAAGCGAAAAATTAACATAATAAAGTAGCAATAGAGTAGATGATAACAAAAGAAGCGATTGCTTTAGCTTATAAAGAAATTCAGGACGAAATATGTCAGGCGTTGGAGAAATTAGATGGATCGGCGCGCTTTGAAGAAGAATTGTGGGAACGTGAAGGTGGTGGCGGAGGTCGTACCAGGATCATTCAGAATGGTCAAATTTTGGAAAAGGGAGGTGTTAACTTTTCGTCTGTCTATGGCAAATTACCCGAAGCAATCAAGAAATCATTTGCTGTAGAAGAAGATGATTTTTTTGCGACCGGAGTATCCATCGTCATTCATCCAAATAATCCCCTAGTCCCTATTATACATATGAATATCCGCTATTTTGAGCTAAACGATCAGATTCGTTGGTTTGGTGGTGGAATCGATTTAACGCCGCATTATGTCAATGAAGAAGATGCAAGCTATTTTCATCAGCAGCTGAAAGATGTATGTGATCGGCATGATGCTACATTCTATGAAAAATTTAAAAATTGGGCGGATGATTATTTTTATATCAGACACCGCCAGGAAACACGGGGAATAGGAGGTGTATTTTACGATAAGTTGAATACAGAAAAAACAGGGATGAGCATGGAGGATATTTTTGCTTTTTCGTGTGATCTTGGCCGTACGTTTGCACCAACCTACACCGCTTTGGTCGAGAAAAATCGACATAAAGCCTTTACTGAACAACAAAAAAATTGGCAATTAATCCGCCGCGGACGCTACGTCGAATTTAACTTGGTATGGGACTCGGGGACTAAATTTGGACTTGAAACGAATGGTCGAATTGAGTCGATACTGATGAGTCTACCTGCCCAGGCCAATTGGGTGTACGATTATCGTCCTGAAGAAGGCTCAGAAGAAGCCAAAACCTTAGCTTTACTACGAAAAGGTATAAACTGGATTTAAAAACATCGAAGAAAAATCAGATGGTTTCTTATCAAAAATTTACGTTAGAAAACGGCCTGCGTGTATTGGTACACGAGGATCATAATACGGCCATGGCTTGTGTCAATATCTTGTATGATGTGGGCGCAAGGGATGAGTCTCCGGAACAGACCGGATTTGCACACTTATTTGAACACCTGATGTTTGGTGGAAGTATCAATATTCCTAACTTCGATACCGAATTGCAAAAAGTAGGTGGTGAAAATAATGCATTCACTAGCAACGACATCACAAATTACTACATCACCTTGCCTTCTTCAAATCTCGAAACAGCATTGTGGCTTGAGTCGGATCGGATGTTAAGTCTGGCTTTTTCAGCACAGAGCCTTGAGGTGCAACGAAATGTCGTGAGTGAAGAGTTTAAACAGCGTTATTTGAATCAACCTTATGGCGATGCATGGCTAAAATTGCGGCCATTAGCTTATCAGGTACACCCTTATCGCTGGGCGACTATCGGAAAAGAGTTAAGCCATATTGAGGAGGCTACCATGGAAGATGTAAAAGCTTTCTTCAAATTACATTATAATCCACAGAGTGCAATTATGGTTGTTTCGGGAGATGTACATTTTGAAGAAGTAAAGGCTTTGACCCAAAAGTGGTTTGGCGATATTGAGGCTGGCGAAAAATACAATCGTCAATTGCCTAAAGAGCCGGCGCAAGAGGAGATAAGGCGTGAGACTACTTGGGCAGAAGTGCCTCTAGATGCACTTTACATGGCATTTCATGGCCCCGCAAGATTGGAAGAAGGGTATTTCGCAATGGACCTTTTGTCGGATATTTTATCAAGAGGATCTTCCTCACGTTTGTATCGTCGATTGGTAAAAGAGGGGCAGTTATTTAGTGAAATAAACGCCTATGTAATGGGAAGTATTGACAATAACCTCTTTGTCATTGAAGGAAAACCATCGGAAGGCATCTCGCTAGAAGAAGCTGAACGTGCGGTCTGGGCCGAATTGGAGGTCATAAAATCCGAATTAGTACCTGCAGTTGAATTGGATAAAGTAAAGAATAAGATCGAATCGACAAACGTTTTTGCGGAACTATCTATTTTGGATAAAGCCATGAACTTGGCTTTCCATGAGTTGCTGGGTGATGCAGATGGCATTAACACGGAGGTCTCAAAATATTTGTCGGTGAGTGCGGAGGAAGTTCAACAGCAAGCTCAGGCTATTTTTAGACCGGAGAATGCTTCTATATTAATGTATAAATCAAAAGAAGAGGAGGCTGTACATGTTGGATAGAACAAAAGCACCTGAGTTCCGTGAAATTGGAAATATAAGTTTGAAAGAGCCAATCAAGAAGCAGTTTGCAAACGGATTGCCTGTCTATGTTTTCCAGTCGCCCGAGCAAGAGCTGGTGCGGATAGAATGGATCTTTGAGAATACCTATCTTGATGGGCAGATTGAAAACCCGTTGTTAAATAGTGCTTTAAGCGCCTTACTTAAAGAGGGAACAAATACCATGTCCAGTGCGGAGATCGCAGATAAAGTAGATTTCTATGGTGCATTTCTTGTCCCTGAATACTCTTTTGACGTAACTTCTTTGTCGCTTTATACATTGAACAGGCACAGTCAGGTCCTCTTGCCGCTTGTAAAAGATATTCTGACAGAGGCATCTATTCCGCAACAGGAGTTAGATACCTATTTGCGTAATAACAAGCAAAAGTTTCAAGTTTCTATTCAGAAAAATGATTATCTGGCGCGACGTAAATTCTATAACTTGATCTTCGGTAAGAATAATCGTTACGGGCGTACACCAAAACTGGAAGATTATGATGCGATTACACGTGCGCAGTTGATCGAATTGTACCAACAGGAAATTGTTCCTAGTAACTGTACCTTAATTGTTTCAGGTAATGTTTCGGATGAGCTATTGCAAGAGCTGGAACAAATTTTTGGCGTAGATTGGAAGGGAGCAGCTATTCACTCTTCTTTGGATGGGCCTGTTTTGGCACAAGGATCTAATGATTTGGTTTACGAAGAGAAAGAAAATGCATTGCAGTCAGCCATTCGTTTAGGTTGCCAGACAATTGGAAGGACACATCCTGATTATCCTGCACTACAGTTTGTCAATACTTTGTTAGGTGGTTTTTTTGGTTCCCGTCTGATGCGCAATATCCGTGAAGAAAAAGGGTATACCTATAGTATCGGTTCGGCGGTCGCAACCTTGAAGCATACTGGTTTTATGACCATTGTAACCGAAGTAGGGGTAGATGTTACGCATGCAACCTTGACAGAAATAGAAAAAGAGATCAATTTGTTGAAAACAACATTGGCCTCCGAGGAAGAGGTGAATCTCGTTAAAACCTATATGGAAGGTTCTATGTTGGGTTCATTGGAAAGTATCTTTTCGCATGCGGACAAGTTTAAAAGTGTTTTGTTAAATGGGATGACATTAACGTATTATTCCTATTATATGGAACAGATCCGAAACATGTCGCCAGAGAAGGTGCGTGATCTTGCCAATAAATACCTGGACTTTGATGCAATGGTGAAAGTTGTTGTTGGGAAAATCAGTCAAGCAGAATCAGTTCATCAAGCGGTTGTAAATTAAATTTCTTAGACTACAAAAATTGAATACTACTTTGTATTTTTGGTTTTTGATAAAAAAGCGTATTATCCAGCATGGAATTAAAATTAAAAAGACCATTGGTATTTTTCGATTTGGAAACTACAGGTGTTAATGTGGCGACCGATCGTATTGTCGAAGTATCATTTTTGAAAGTGATGCCCAATGGTGAAGAAACAGTCTATACAAAGAAGATCAATCCAGAAATACCTATTCCCGCAGAATCCTCTTTTTTTCATGGTATTTATGATGAAGATGTGAAGGATGCTCCTAATTTTAAAGCAATTGCAGTGGAGCTTGCGGCTTTTATTGAGAATGGAGATCTGGCGGGATATAATTCCAATAAATTCGATGTCCCTATGCTTATGGAAGAGTTTTTGCGGGCGGGCGTTGATTTTTCATTGGAGGGAAGGGCATTTGTAGATGTTCAAAACATTTTCCATCAAATGGAACAACGAACGTTAAAAGCGGCATACAAGTTTTACTGCAATGAAAATCTTGAAAATGCACATACGGCTGAAGCTGATGTTCGCGCAACATATGAAGTATTGAAAGCACAGTTGACGAAATATGAAGGGGCAGCATTTGAAGATAAACATGGTGTCGTATCTTATCCAGTAGTGAACGACGTCGAGGCTCTTCATGCGTTTACCAACCTAAGCAAGCCGGTAGATTTTGCCGGGCGTCTCGTATATAATGCGGAAGGATTGGAAACGATCAATTTTGGTAAACATAAAGGAAAACCTATTATCGAAGTATTTGAGCAGGAGCCTAGTTACTACGCTTGGATGCAGAATGGTGATTTTCCATTGTATACCAAGAAGGTCTTAGAGAATATCTGGAATCGGTATAAAAAGGAAAAGAGTGAGCAAAAAGCAAAAGCAGCTGCAGCCACCCATTCTGTAGAAGATAAAAAACTTGCGAAAAAGGAATTCAATCAGCAAAAAGAAGAAGCGCCACAGAACATTTCTTTAGATATGTTGAAAGGATTGCAAGATAAATTTAAAAAATAACTTTAATTAATAGCTTAGAAAAAGGATTATGGAATTCAAACAAGAAGTGGAGCATGTACAGTGTTTGATTATTGGTTCGGGGCCAGCAGGTTATACTGCAGCAATTTATGCTGCACGTGCGGATATGAAACCGGTCGTTTATACCGGTATTGTACCAGGAGGACAGTTGACTCAAACAACTGAAGTGGACAATTTCCCTGGTTATCCAAAAGGTATTACCGGACCGGTGATGATGGAAGATTTGCGTGAGCAAGCTGAACGCTTCGGAACTTCAGTACGTTTTGGATATGTGACTAAAGTAGATTTTACTGGTGAGGTACACCGTGTTGAGATCGATGGAACAGTACAAGTTACCGCAGATACAGTGATTATTGCAACAGGAGCTACAGCAAAATGGTTAGGCTTAGAATCTGAACAAAAATACAACGGTTTTGGTGTTTCAGCATGTGCTGTATGTGATGGGTTTTTCTTTAAAAACCAAGAAGTTGCTATTGTTGGTGCCGGGGATACAGCGGCAGAGGAAGCAACATACCTTGCAAAACTATGCTCAAAAGTACATATGTTGGTTCGTCGTGACGAGTTTCGTGCTTCTAAAGCAATGGTACATCGTGTCATGAATACGCCAAATATTGAAGTTCACTACAATTCTGAGGCAAAAGAGGTTTTAGGAGATGGTCAAGTGGTGACCGGAATACGTGTTATTAACAATAAAGACCAGTCTGAAAAAGATCTAGAAGTAACAGGTTTCTTCGTTGCTATTGGGCATAAGCCTAATACCGAGCTTTTCACAGGTGTACTGGATATGGATGAAACAGGTTATTTAATCACAAAACCAGATAGTACTGCGACAAACATACCGGGTGTTTTTGCTTGTGGTGATGTTCAGGATAATATTTTCCGTCAAGCAATCACTGCAGCAGGTACAGGTTGTATGGCAGCCTTGGAAGCTGAAAGATACTTGGCAGCTAAAGAAAGCGGCGAATAATCGCGATAAGAATAAACCAATAACTTGTTCAAAAAATTATCTTTCAAAAAGACGACTTATCTAGTAGTCTTTTTGAAAAATAATTTTATATTTGTGTAGTCGTTAACAATTGGCGTTGGCAACGATTACTAAACTATACTACTAAATTTTGAACAAGTATGAAAAACGACCACTTTACAGTTCGCGAGAACAATTCAAATCCCACCTTTCTTTTTAATTCCTTTCTCATTAATTGTCGAATGTGCATGTGCTGAAAAGCATACAATTCCTCCATGTTTATATATCATTAAACATGCAGTAAAGTTTTTATAACAAGAGTACCAATGGCGTTGGCACTTGTTTGCATTTTCACATTAAATTGAACAGACAATGAAAAAATTTGGAGTACTGCGGTATTCTGCTTTAGTCGTGCTTTTTCTGTACGCATTCGAAATCGTACAAGCACAAGAACCAAAACCCATTATTAATGCATCCTTAGTTGGAAAGGTTATTGATGCGACAACCAAGGAGCCCATTCAGGGTGTTACCGTACAATTGGAGGCTGTTACCCATAGCGTACAGACAGACAATCAGGGTAATTTTCAATTTGTTACTGGACAGAAGCTTCCTTTTACTTTAATTTTAAGTTTCTTAGGTTACGAAAAAAAACGATTGGTTGTCAATTCGTCGCCAGCTGTTATTGAGTTGACCCCTGCATCAGCGGACCTCGATGAGGTTGTCGTCGTTGGCTACGGTACGCAGAAACGTCGAGATCTGACAGGTTCGGTAGCCACATTGCCTGATAAGCTTCTAAAACAGCCTGTTTCATCACTTGATCAAACGTTAAAAGGTGGGATATCGGGAGTGCAGGTCACGCAAACCTCTGGACAACCAGGAGGTGGTGTCAGTATCCGAATTCGCGGGGGGGCATCCATCCAGGGAGGAAATGAACCACTTTATGTCATTGACGGATTTCCGGTGTATAACCAAACCGAAAGTACGGGGGTAGGAAGCGGGACGCCAGTGAATCCACTAGCCAGTATCAGTCCTACGGATATTGAGAGCATTGAAGTCCTTAAAGATGCGGCTGCAACGGCTATTTACGGGTCCAGAGGAGCTAATGGTGTCATCCTGGTAACAACGAAGAAAGGTCGGGCAGGGCATGTACAATTAAGCTATGATGGTAGTTTTGGCGCACAAAATGTACTTAAACAAATAGACGTGTTGAATGCCCATGATTTTGCAGTTTTAAGAAATGAGGCATTGTATGATGCAAATCCAGGCTTAGGGGCTTACCAATACCGCACAAAGGCTGAAATCGATCAATTAGGTGATGGCACTAATTGGCAAAAAGAGGCCTTTCAAAGCGGTAAGGTTTATAATCAGCAGCTTTCGCTGTCTGGGGGAGCGGAAAAAATACAATATTATCTGGGAGCAAATTATTTCGATCAAGATGGTGTTATTATTAACACAAATTTTAAGCGTATAGGGTTTCGATCAAATATAGATGCTAATCCTTTCGATCGATTACAGGTCGGTGCAAATCTATCAGTTAATAAAACAAATGCGCAGATAGCTCCCACGGGTATTGTCAATGCCTTACTCATCATGCCTTCGACAGCGACCGTCTATGAAGCCAACGGTGCGTATACGTTACGGAACCCTTTTGAAAACATATTTGCCAATCCAATAGCAACCTTGAAAGAAACGACTAACAATTCTAATGGACTTCGGATATTGGGGACATCATTTGCTCAATATCGGATTTTAAAAGGTTTACAGGCAAAAGTATTAGTCGGTGTTGATTTAAATAGCAGAGACGATAAATATTATTTGCCATCTTATATTTATGAGGGAGCTGGTACTAAAGGAAAAGCGAGCTTAGGAAATTTTGACGGAACTTCCTGGTTAAATGAAAATACCCTGAACTATACGGGTTCAATTGGTCAACATAATTTTAATGCTTTGTTAGGATTTACCCAACAGGAGTCTAAAAATGAGATCTTTAATGCCGGTGCTGAAAATTTTGTAACCGATGAACTGTTATTCAACAGTTTGCAGAGCGGCTCTACTATCGTTCGGCCATCTTCTGACAGCTATTCCTGGGTCTTGCATTCTTATTTGGCGAGGATCAATTATAACTACGCAAATAAGTATTATGTTTCTGCAAGTTTGCGCCGCGATGGCAGTTCCCGCTTTGGAGCGGACAATAAATGGGGTAATTTTCCCTCTGTAGCATTATCGTGGCGTGTTGCAAATGAATCTTTTTTTAAGGAGATTTTTCCCGCTGTGAATGATTTTAAAATACGTACAAGTTTTGGTACCACTGGTAATCAGGAGATTGGACAATACCAGTCGCTGTCGACCTTATATAGCTTGAATTATCTCTTTGGAAACAATGTTGTCGCCGGTTTTGCCCCACAACGTATTCCCAACAAAAATCTTGGTTGGGAGAGTACGTTGCAATACGATGGCGGCTTTGATATCAGTCTCTTTAACAATCGCCTTCAATTTACAGCCGATTACTATTATAAGAAAACCAAAGATCTCTTGCTGAATGTGGAAATACCGTGGACTTCAGGGTATGCCACTTCTCTTCAGAATTTTGGTTCCGTATCGAATAGGGGATTGGAATTGAGTTTAAAATCACGGAATTTACAGGGGAGAGTCAGCTGGAATACAGACTTTAACTTTTCCTTTAATCGCAACAAAGTGTTGACTATTGGTGAAGGTGCTAGTTCCTATATCTCTGGAAACTATATTATTAAAGTGGGCGAGCCAATCGGTACATTTTATGGAACGGTAACCGATGGCATTCTGCAATTGGGCGAAGAGAATAATAAGGGCAAGTTTACAGGAAATGCTACACCGAAAGCGGGAGATCGCCTATATAAAGATATCGATGGTGATGGTCAATTTACCACGGCAAATGATAGAACGATTATCGGTAATGCGCAGCCCGATTTTATTTTTGGGCTGACCAATAGTATTTCCTACAAAGGTTTTGATCTGTCATTTCTTATACAGGGAACAGTTGGTAATGATCTGCTTAATATCAATAGACAGAATCTAGAGATGTTTACCGGTCAGCAAAACGCATCAAGTGATGCATTGATGCGCTGGACACCTTCAAATCCAAGTCAGTTATATCCGCGGGCAAAATTAGACCCGGCACCGGTATTTTCCAATCAATTTGTAGAGAGCGGTTCCTTTGTTCGGCTGAAATCATTGCATTTTGGATACAACTTCCCAAAGGAATGGCTTGAAGGGGCCAGTATCAAGAGTCTTAATCTCTATTTAACAGCACAAAATCTTTTGACATGGACAAAATATAAAGGTTTTGACCCAGAGGTGACGTCGGGAAGTAACGTGCAGATAGGGACCGATTCGGGAATTTATCCTGCAGCTAGATCTATTTCCGCAGGGATTTCTTTGACTTTTTAATATACCTGTAAATGTATTGAAGGGGGATTTTGTGATAAGCCCATTCGTATTGACAAGCAATTTATTCAAATGAAAAAAAAACATCTTTTATCCACTGTCTTTTTGATCTTTCTAACAACAATTTCGTGCTCGAAATTGTCGGAAGATCCAGCAGGTGCTTTGGTGTCAGAACAGTTTTACCTTAATCAAGATCAAGCAATCGCGGCTGTGACTGGGACTTATAGAAAATTATATGAAACTGGTCAATCATTGTATAACAGCCTATTCCAGTTCGGTGTTGAGATGGCTACAGATGATTATGAAGCAGGACCAAGAGCCAGAAATGCACATGTCCGGGCGATTAGCAATCTGACACATGATGCCTCCAATGATCGGATGGAGCAGCTTTGGAAGCAGAGTTACGATGCGATCAATGCTTCGAATGTTAACATTGCGAAGATTGGTGCAATGTCTTCGGGTCAAATTGAACCTACTATACAGCTGCGCTTGATTAATGAAGCGAAATTTCTGAGAGCTTTGCATTATTTTAATTTGGTACGCTGGTTTGGGGCCGTACCGTTGGTAACAAGTCCTGTTGAGACCTTGTCTCCGCAGGAACTTTATGTAGCTAAAGCTCCAGAAAATGACGTATATGAGTTGATTATCGCTGACCTAAAAGCTGCATCGGCGCTCCCGAATTACAAAAATTACAGTGACGCAGATAAAGGCCGCGCAAGCTCGGGAGCCGCCAAAAGCTTATTGGCAAAAGTCTATCTGACGCGAAGCGATTGGAGCAACGCAAAATTATTAGCCAGGGAAGTTATTGACAAGGAGGGGTACGCGCTTTTTCCGGAATTTGCTGATGTCTTTAATATTGATAAGAAAAATGGCAGCGAACATATCTTTTCGGCTCAATTTAAGGGAAACAGTGGTTATCAGGGAAATTCTTTGGCGAGCAGGTCTGCACCTGCGGATATTCCGGGGATCAATGGCGATTATGCCGACGCACTGCACGTAGAAGGCGGATTGTACAAGAGCTTTGCCGCAAATGATAAACGTCTGACGGTAACCTTTACCACGGGGATGCTGTCGCCTACAGATGGCAAATATTATCCATTGGCTAAACCGCAATTCAATAAATATTATGATGAAACCGTTGTGGGAAACCAAGGGCAGTCTTCTAAAAACACACCAATCATCCGTTATGCGGAAGTACTGTTAATTTTTGCGGAAGCCGAAAATGAGTTGAATGGCCCAACGTTAGAGGCTCGTAATGCAGTAAATGCGGTGCGTCGCCGAGCCGGTGTGGAAGAGGTTTTAGCTTCGGAAACGAAGGACGTTTTTAGAGAGTCTGTTTTTGAAGAACGAAGAAAGGAGCTGGTCTACGAATATCAGCGCTGGTTTGATCTGGCGCGAAGGGGAGCTGTATATTATGTCGCTAAGTTGAAAGCTGCTGGAAAGACTAATGCTGCTGCCCGCCATATTCATTTTCCGACGCCACAACGCGAACTGAGTCTCAATCCAAATCTTTCACAGCATCCCGATTGGATAAATAAATAATAGACGAATAAAATTTTAAGTAAATGAAAACGAAACTTTTATATCTTATACTGTGTCTGTGCAGTTTGCCAGGGGCGAGCTGGGGACAAGATAGCCGTCCAAATATTGTATTGATTTTGGTGGATGATTTGGGGTTTTCGGATATAGAACCTTATGGAGGGACAGACTTTCATACACCGAATTTAGCCGCCTTAGCCAAAGAAGGGACGAGGTTTCAGGAATTTTATAACAATTCCATTTGCGCTCCTACACGTGCATCCTTATTGACAGGACAGTATGCGCATCGTGCCGGCGTAGGGTATTTTAATGTTAACTTAGGCCTTCCTGCTTATCAAGGCTTCTTAAATCGTGAATCAAGGACCTTAGCTGAGGTTCTTAAAGAGGCTGGTTATTCAACCATTATTTCGGGCAAATGGCATGTGGGTGATGATTTCGATCAATGGCCAGCACAACGTGGATTTGAACGTTCTTTTAATTTTGTAGGTGGCGCGTCCAATTTTTATGAAATCAACGGTCCAGAACGTCCGACGGTTCCTTTATATCGGAACAACAAACCGTTCTACCTGCCAAAGGGGCGTTATTTGACTGATGAGATTACCGATCAGGCCATTGGTTTTCTCAAAGAACAGCAAAGCGAGAAAAAGCCCTTTTTCTTGAATTTAGCTTTCAACGCTCCGCACTGGCCTTTGCAGGCGCCAGAAGAGGAAACACAAAAATACAATGGCGTATATCGTCAGGGATGGGATAGTCTACGCATCAAACGTTATGAAAATGCGCAACGAACTGGCGTTTTCCCTTCAGGACAGACTATTGCGAAAAAGGATTCCGCTGTACAGTCCTGGGAGAAATTGACTTACGATGAGAAGCAGTATTGGCAGCGCCGGCAGCAGGTTTTCGCTGGTATGATTGATCGAATGGACCAGAGTGTCGGACGCATTAGGAAAACACTGAGAGAGTTGAAAAAAGACAAAAATACACTAATCATTTTCTTATCGGATAATGGTGCTCAGGGTGGCGATCGGGCCCGGATTTATACCGCAAGGAATACCGAAACCGTTGGTTTGCCCGGATCCTATGAGGTGCAAAATAGCAATTGGTCCCAAACCGGTAATTCTCCACTGCGTAGTTATAAAGATAATCCTTATGAAGGAGGCATCGGTGCCCCATTTATTGTATGGTATCCTAAGGAAGTAAAGGCGAATGCTGTTAAGAAGGGAGTAGGGCATCTTATCGATATTGCTCCCACACTATATGACTTTGCTGGTGCTCACTATCCAACCCATATTGGAGATACTACAATAAATGCGCTCCCTGGCTTAAGCTTAAGAGCTGTTCTTCGTTCAGACCTTAATCAGGTCGATCGCAATGTTCCGCTGTTCTGGGAGCGGGCCGGAAATCGTGCTGTTCGATATGGAAAATGGAAACTAGTTTCCCTGTTTAGGAAAGAAAACAAACCAGAGCTATACAATATTGATGAAGATCGGGGGGAAAACATCAATTTGGCTGATCGCTACCCAGAGATTGTGAATGATCTTGAAAAACGCTATGAGAAGTGGGCTAAAGAGAATGCTGTAGTGGATTTCAATCGGTTAAAGACAAACAATCAATTTCGCTAGTAATAAAAGAAGGTAATATGAAAAAGATAGTTTTTACATTATTTACTTTGCTTGTCTTGATGGGGATAGGCAATGCACAGCAGAAGAAGCCCAATATCATCTTAATTTTGGCGGATGACCTGGGCTATTCAGATTTGGGAGCATATGGATCAGAAATTTCCACACCTAATTTGGATCGTTTGGCCAATGAAGGGTTACGACTGAAGCAATTCTATAACAATTCTATTTGCGCACCTACACGGGCTTCTCTAATCACAGGACAATATCAGCATAAAGCTGGTGTCGGTTACTTTTCGAACGATCTTGGTCTTCCTGCCTATCAAGGATATATCAATACTGAATCCCTCACTATTGCTGAAGTGCTCCGGTCTAATGGGTATATTACTGCAACTTCCGGCAAATGGCATGTTTCGGGAAATGGAAAAAGTCTACCATGGGATCGTGGCTTTGATCTGGTATTCCCCAAACAGGAAAAAAATGCAGATTCAGGAGCTCCGACATTTAAAGCGCAAACGGACCCAGAAGGATACCCTTTGGAATCGTCGTTTTCAACAGAGGTAATCAATCGTGAAGCGGAAGGGTTTTTAGATCAGATTAAAACCCAAGAGAAGCCTTTTTTTCTCTATCTGGCCCATACCGCACCACATTGGCCATTGGTGGCCTTGCCACAAGATATTGCGAAGTACAAAGGACGTTATGATAAAGGATGGGAAGCTATTCGACAAGAACGTTTTGAACGGCAGAAACAATTGGGACTTACGCCGATAAAGACAGAAGCATCGATTCCTGATGAAGATATTTACGATTGGTCAAGATTATCATACGATCAACGACAGCTGTGGGCAAAGAAAATGGAAATCTTCGCAGCAATGGTTGACCGTCTGGATCAGACTGTAGGTAAATTACTGAAGAAGCTGAAAGACAACGGGCAATTGGACAATACGCTTATCGTGTTTCTCTCAGACAATGGAGCTCCAGCGGAAGATTTGGTGCGATGGTTTCATGGCGCTCGGTTGAATACGGGACCTGTGGGAACAGAGGGCTCGTTTGAATCACAGAGCAAAAATTGGTCGTACGCTTCCAATACACCCTTCAAGGCATTTAAAGATTATACCTATGAAGGAGGGATCAACGCGCCATTTATAGCATGGTTTCCGGGTAAGGTCGCGAAAGGTATCAGACAGGGGACTGGGCATGTGATTGATCTGGCGCCTACCTTCTATGATTTGGCTGGTGCTGTATATCCGAAAGATTATAAAGGAGTTAAGTCTAACAAATTGCCTGGGAAAAGCTTGCTCCCAGTGTTATTTCAAGGTCAAGATACTGTGTCGCGGGCAGAGGGCTTGTTTTGGGAGCGGGCTGGCAACCGTGCTGCACGTATCGGGAAATGGAAGCTCGTATCAACCTGGCCTTCCTATAAATGGGAACTCTATGATTTGGAACAGGATCCTACTGAACGCAAAGATATTGCTGGACTGCATCATGATGTTGTTTCTCGCTTATCTACAGCCTATTTTCGTTGGGCTAAGGATAATGGTGTTGTGGATTTCGCTGAATTAGAGGCTAGAGAACCCCAAAGCATGAAGGATTTTAGAGAAAGTAAAGTACAAGAGATTGCTCCACCGGCATTTCGCTTTTAAATAGAAAAGGGAGCATGTATTAAAATGCTCCCGTTTTTATTTCCCTTCTTCAATCTCAAAAACACTGTCGATTTTCCAATTTGCCTTATCTTTGGAGGCCGCTACAGCTAAGCGATCACAGCGCTCATTTAACGGATGCCCAGCGTGGCCTTTTACCCACACAAGACGCACATTATGCAGTTTATAGGCACTCATTAGACGTAACCAAAGATCTTTATTCTTCTTTCCGGCAAAACCTTTTTGTATCCAGCCATATACCCATTTCTTATCAATGGCATCAATGACATATTTGGAATCAGAATATACGGTAACTTGTTGCTGCAGGTTTTTCAGCGCCTCGAGACCAACGATCACAGCCATCAATTCCATCCTATTGTTCGTTGTTTTGCGGTAACCGCCCGAAAACTCTTTTTCGATAAGTTTGCCTTTAAAGGCCTCATTATCGCCCGTATAAATGGTTCTTAAGATGGTTCCATAGCCGCCAGGGCCCGGATTTCCACTTGAAGCCCCATCTGTATATAATTCGATCATACCTGCCAAATATACATGAAGTTTTTGTAAGCACATACAAATGGATAAAAATGATCGAGACAGTTGATATTTTGATGCTCGAAGTGGAAGATTTTTGTACCGTTGCACCTTCAATAAATTCAAGGATAGGGCATAGCGCTATAAGCGTCAAATTTATTAAGTACTCACAACTGATTTAATAGGTATTAAAAAGGGACTTTACACGGTTTTATCCGAATAAAGTCCATATGAGGTCCCTATAAAGTCCCTATTAGATCCGTTTAAGTTATAAGAATATTCCCTAAGTGTTTTAAGTTTGAGCTAGAGAAAAATATAATGTTAGATTTCAACCGCTCTCCAACGTAATTTATCCCTTACACAATTGGATTTTGCTGATTTATGTGTATTTTGCCGGCTTAAACTCGTTATGTAATCGATAAAATAGCTTTATGAAGTTTCGAAAGATTTCTCTTTTTGTTCTTTTGGCGTCTGCGTGCTTAAACGTTTCAGCTCAGAACAATGTATCAACGCAAAAAATGGATTGGTTTGAAGATGCCAAATTGGGTATTTTTATTCACTGGGGTATTTACTCTGTAGATGGAATCTCGGAATCTTGGTCATTCTTCAATAATTATATTAACCATGACAATTATATCAATCAGCTTAATGGGTTTACAGCAAAGGATTATAAACCCAAGGAATGGGCTAAATTGATTAAAGAAGCTGGTGCGAAATATACGGTGATTACGACCAAACACCATGACGGAATCTCGATGTGGAATACGAAGGCTGATAAAGCGATCACTACATTACAAGACGCGGCTGCAAAACAGGATGTAATCACACCGTTTGTGAAAGCAATACAAGAAGAGGGCTTGCACACTGGACTGTATTATTCGTTACCCGATTGGAGCCACCCATATTATGATGTTTTTACGCGCAATAGAAAGCGTTATGAATTGAAAGGTGAGCCTACACGTTGGGATAATTATGTGAAATATTACCAAAAGCAATTGACCGAGCTATCCGAACACTATAAGCCAGAATTACTTTGGTTTGATGGAGATTGGGAGCATAGTGCCGAAGAGTGGAAAGCGAAAGAGACCTTAAATCTTTTGCGGAAATATAATCCGAATATTATTATAAACTCGCGATTGAATCATCATGGAGATTACGATACACCTGAGCAAGGGATTCCGGTCACGCGCCCTGATGCTAAATTTTGGGAACTCTGTTATACCATGAATGATTCTTGGGGCTACCAACCCTTTGATAAAAAGTACAAATCACCCAATATGATCATCCGAACGCTGGTCGATTGTATTTCCATGGGTGGAAACTTATTATTGGATATTGGTCCAAAAGCAGACGGTACGATCCCTGAGGAGCAATTAAATATTTTGAAACAGCTGGGGCGATGGACGCATAAGCATGGGGCTGCGATCTACGGTACAAGAGCCGGTATTCCTTTTGCGAATTACGGTGGGAAATCTGCTTTATCAAAAGACGGAAAAACACTTTATCTGTATGTGTATGAACAGAAACCCGAATTGCAACTCAAAGGTTTAGTCAATCATTCGGCCATTAAAAGCATTTCAGTTGTTGGTGATGCATCCGCGAAAGTAAGTGTTAAGACGGAAAATGAAACCGTTCGAGTAGACTTGACGAAAGTAAACTTTGATCAGGATGTTACCGTGATTGCACTGAACTTTGCGGAAGCGCTTCGTTGGACTGCGCCTCAGGAGACTGAAGTTACGTTGAAATCTGTGCTGGATAATAAGTTGACAGATCGTGCTTTAGGTCAGATCGCTTCAACACTGCATGCAGGAAAAAATGTTTTTGATAATTCCGGATTAACCGTAGATGGCTTAGATACGAAATTGCCGAGTAGTTACGCGACTAACCCGACGGTATTAAAGTGGATTAAGGACCATGCCGAAGCACTTTATGAGACTGGAAAAGGCTTGCCTGAAGGACATTATGAAGGATTAAGTGCACTCTCCAAAGATCGCCAGACCTTGTATTTGTTTGTTGAAGGAAAACCTACAGGCCCAATTGCATTAAAAGGTGTTAAAAATGGAGTCGCTAGGATCCGGGTAGTCGGTGACGGTTCCATGATAAACCATGAAGTTTTCAATAAGCTTTATTGGAGTAGCATACCTGGTATTATCTACATTCAGGCACCAGCGGAGCGCTTGGATAAAAATATGACCGTTATCGCTGTGTTGTTGGATGCGCCAATACAACTATATCGCGAGAAAGTGGGGGCTATCGAAAATAACCTTTAAGAGGTTGGATAGTGCTTAGCATTGAAAAGAAGCCTAGGATAACAAAATATCCTAGGCTTTTTTATGGGTGATATAAACCATTCTGATCAATTTTCGGGGATATTCGATGCATTTTCTCCTGAATTGTGGCAAGGAAGCATTTTTTATTATAACTTAGGCGTATGAATCTAATCAACACTGTTTTGATCCCAATTATTGTTTTTCTTTGTATTTGTTGTTCTTCCGGTGACGGAAGTAAATCCGAGCGGTTGCGGGCAGATTCGTTAGTGAATGAAGTTGTTGATGGAAAGTTAAAGATAACAACACTCGCAGAGTCGAATGAATTTATGTATTTCAACGATAAATACTTTCATGAATCAGCAGATTTAAAGGTCATTCCAAAATTTGATAAAGTGCAGATTCAAGTTGTTACTTACCGAATTTATCAGCATGTCAGACTGAAAAATAATCGTTATGAGTTCAATGTGCAGAAAGCCAGTGAACTGCATATTCCAAATAGCGCTTTTGTGTATTACCAACGTTCTTTTGATGATATGAACAGAAAGGCTGTCTTGAGTAAAGATTCTATCCGACTTGAGCTGCCGGATAACTATGCATCCTTATTGATAAATGAATGATCCAGATCTACAGACAGGATGAAAGTCATATAAAAAGTCAATCTTAACTATAATATAGCGTAACAAATAGATTTAAGATGGAAAAGAAAAATATTGTTGTATTGACGGGGGCCGGTATTTCGGCTGAAAGCGGTATACCTACATTTAGGGATGCCAATGGATTGTGGGAAGGGCATGACGTCATGGAAGTTGCTTCAATTGAAGGTTGGCACAAAAACCCAGCCTTAGTCCAGGAGTTTTATAATTTGAGACGGAAAGCGGCTTTGGTGGCACAGGCAAATGCAGCTCATTATGCGCTGGCAAGATTAGAATCAGCGTACCGCGTGAGTATTGTAACGCAGAATGTAGATCTGCTGCATGAACAGGCGGGATCATCTCATATTGTTCATTTGCATGGCCGCTTGGATCAGGCCAAGTCGTCTATCGATGATCGCTTGGTGTATCCCGTTGTCGGTGATGAGATCAAGATGGGCGATCTTTGCGAGAAAGGTAGTCAGCTGAGGCCAAATATAGTCTGGTTTGGAGAAGCTGTGCCAGCCATTGAGGAGGCCATAAGCCTGGTTTCGAATGCCGATATTTTGATTATCGTTGGAACCTCCCTACAGGTTTATCCTGCTGCAGGACTTAAAGAGTTTGCGCCTAGCCACTGTCAAACGTTTTTAATTGACAAAAAAATACCTAGTGACAGGGCTTTACGTAATATACAGTGTTTTGAGGAGTCAGCGACAATAGCTGTTCCTAAGTTGGTAGAACAATTACTTTATTAAGTATTGTATAGTAATATATAAAATAGAGGTTTATGAAAAAGATATTAGGGATTATTTGCCTATCCGTTGCTTTTGCTGCATGTCAAAATAATTCGGAAATCAACGTAAATACGAGTTCAAATGATCAGCCTTTGACCTTGGATAGTGTCCAAGCCAAGCATTTACTCAGTTTGCCATTGCATTGCATCGAAGTGGAGTATCCCAATAAGTTAGGGCAGGTACTCGGCAGTGATAGTGATCTAAAAGCACCGCGCACATTACATCCAATTTTTTACGGTTGTTTTGACTGGCATTCTTCTGTACACGGATATTGGTCAATTGTACATATTTTGAAGGAATTTCCAAATTTGGACAGTTCGGGTGAAATTCGGCGCCAATTGAACCGAAATATTACGGCGGAAAATGTGGCCGTTGAATTAGATTTCTTTCAAGATAAGAACAATAAGAACTTTGAGCGCACGTATGGCTGGGCCTGGTTGTTGCAGCTGCAGAAGGAGTTATTAACTTGGGAAGATACAGATGCAAAACGCTGGGCATCGAATCTTGAACCGTTGGTGAAACACGTTGTAAAATCTTATCAAGAATATCTGCCCAAGTTAGTCTATCCGATTAGAACAGGGTATCATGATAATTCGGCATTTGGCCTTTCTCTGTCCCTGGACTATGCAAGAAGTACGGGAAATGTGACGTTTGAAAAATCATTAATGACGAATGCTTCTCGTTTATATAGTCAGGATAAGAGCTGCAATATTGCTTTTGAGCCAAGTGGAAGCGACTTTCTTTCTCCTTGTCTTGAAGAAGCCCTCTGTATGAGTTTGGTGTTGCAACAGGAGGATTACCGTAAATGGTTAAAGGATTTTATGCCAGATCTGTTTAATCCCGATTTCAATTTAGAACCAGGTATCGTGAAAGATCGAACAGACGGACATTTGGTCCATCTGGATGGACTTAATTTTAGTCGTGCAAACTGTTTAAACGGTATCGCAAAAGCGCTGCCTGAGTTAAGTTACTTGCATAAGTTGGCGAATAAACATTTAAAGTACTCTTTGCCCAATATTACTACTAAGGATGATTATATGGGGTCACATTGGTTAGGTACATTTGCACTCTATGCACTATCAAAGCATTGATTCGGGGAGATTATCTTCTCCCCATTTATCCATTAGTGTTAATATTTCCTCGAGTGAACGGCCAAGCGCAGTTAATTCATATTCTACCTTTGGCGGGACTTGTTGATATACTATTCGAGTGATCAAGTTGTCCTGTTCCAGTTCCTTTAATTTAGCAATCAGCATACGCTCTGATATACCTACGAGCCTTTTTCGCAACTCACTATAGCGGAGTTTACCTTCGTTTAGCAGATAGGAAAGAATGTTGATTTTCCATCTGCCACCTATGGTGGCTAAGGTAAATGCAATACCACAACGATCTTTCCAGTATAGCTCATTGATGTGATTGGTTGAATTCTCTTTTCGCGTGTTCATACGAACTTTTTTGTTGGTATCATACAATCTTGTATGTACTGTTATTCATGCAAATTAATAAAGAAATTTGTAGGAAAACAAAAAGTATAAAATGGAAATGATTAAATCAGTCGCTCATTGGTTGAGCTATGCGTACTACCTTTATGTATTTGGTTATGCATCATTGTTCAAAGTGTTTCAGAAAGGCTCCATGATGCAGAGCATGCAGTCTCTGGGTTTTAATAAGACTTGGACGGTCATTATTGGAATAGGTGAACTTATAGGAGTGGTATTGCTCTTAATAGGTTTGTATAACCCGCAATTTAAGAATGGGGCAGTACTGGTATTGTTCCCGTTTGCAGTAGCAGCATTTACAGCGCATATGGCACATCAGGAATATCATCATTTCTACAACTCATTGCTTATGTGCATACTCAGTATTTTACTGTTGGCCACAGACAAAACCTTTAAAATTATACTTTAAATCTTGCATCCGCTTAAGTATGATCGTTAGAAAATTTAGGTCATTTATGCAGATTAATTTTCTGATGATCGTGTGTTTATTCCGATGAAACTGGAGCTTAACATACAGGGAATAGCCTAATGAATTTAAAGGATAAGCGGGATGGCTAGTCGGTTTCCTGTGAGGTTATTGGATTCATGTACTGCTATACATGCTTTCGCTATAAATAGTATGGACTATTCTTGTTTATTTATGGCCGATAGCTACAAAATAAATGAATAATAGGTTAGAATGTAAATCGTGATTTGTGCTAGTTTGAGTCTGTTGGTTTATTCGTAAAAGCCTTGTTTTTTTATATTTTATTGGTTTTCTATCGGTTTAAGCGAAGTTTTTGTCTTATTTATCTAGCTGTCTTTTCTTTTTCTAGGTTATAAAAAGGCTATAAAATTCAAGATTTGTGCTACTCTATAAGGTCAAACTTATAATAAATTTGATCTATCAATCCCATAGGGATGTGACATGCTATGTATAGGTATATAAGACATCTTTTAATGTTAGTGCCCATTGTTTTTTCCTGTATATTTTTTACAGGTAAAATAAACAAGGATGTCTTTTCACATGCTGCCTATAAAAACGCGTCAAAACCGTCAATAGCTTCATCACAATCCCATTTCGATTTTTATGTCGGGTCGATCGAAGAATGCTCATTCGAATTGAGTTATGATCAACATTTAGCATATGCCGTTCGGCTCTGTGCTTTGGGACTGATTCTGCCTATTTTCTTGCTATTTACGGATAAGAAGTCGTGGCATAGTTTTTATGAACTCCAAAATAAATATTTGTCTAACAGACTGCCAGACAAGTGTATCCTATACCATTCCTTTAAAATTTTCGGTTAAATCCCTTTTTCTTTTGGTGAATATCATCGGTTGAGTCGAAACACGGCTATATAACCTATGTAACAAATCGTTGCTTGAAGAAAGCGGCTTAATCATCTGCTTTGCTATTAAATTATTTATATGAACACAACACTTTACGCATTAGCTATTACAGCTATTACGATCAGTTTTTTTCATACTGCATCGGGCCCCGACCATTATCTGCCCTTTATTGTATTGTCCAAATCGAAAAAATGGTCGTTGGGGAAAACTATATTATGGACAATTATATGTGGACTTGGGCATGTTTTCAGTTCGGTCATCCTGGGGATTATTGGCGTTTATCTTGGATGGCAGCTCAATAAAATCAGCTGGTTACAGGACGTGCGTGGCAATGTTTCGAGTTGGGCACTATTTATTTTTGGACTTGGATATTTGATTTACGGGATCTGGAAAATGTCTAAGAAGCATTCCCATAAGCATTTTGATGTGATGGGCGATGAAGTTTATGTGCATGAACATACCCATGGGAAAAGTGCATCAGGGCATCATCACCATCATCAAAAAACGAAGGTAACGCCTTTGGTATTATTTGCAATTTTCGTCATGGGGCCATCGGAACCATTGATTCCACTTTTATTCTTTTCAGGTGCACACCGCTCAATGGCGGAGGTGATTACCCTGATTAGCACTTTTACCATCACGACAGTGGTAACCATGGTCGGAATGGTCTTGTTGGGAATTTATGGTTATAACTTGCTCAATACCGAAAAACTTGATCGATATGTACACGCCATTAGTGGCGCTGTCCTGTCAATTTGCGGTGCGGGAATGTTATTTCTGGGATGGTAATTTTTTAAATATTATATGAACAAACGTCAAATCATCTTTTTTATAGGCCTACTGGCTGCGACCCGCAGTTATGCACAGCAACATGTAATTCAGGGGACTGTGAAAGATAAGGATAGTAAACAGCAATTAGAAGAAGTCAATATACGCTACCAACGTGGAATAAAGCATAGTCATACCGCATCGAATGGTGCTTTTTCCGTACAGCCGGGAACATTTCCGGACACCTTACTGTTGAGCCGGATAGGCTATCTCGATCAGATTTACATCCTAAAAGAAGCAAAGTCTCCTATTGAAATCGAGATGCAAAAAAACGAAGTGCAGTTGAGTCAAATTCAGGTGGATGAATTCAATAGCAGTAAAACATTGAGCAAAGTTGATTTAAGTAAGATTCCAGTTAATTCGGCGCAAGATCTATTGCGGAAAGTTCCTGGGCTCTTTATAGCACAGCATGCCGGCGGTGGAAAGGCTGAGCAGATATTTTTACGTGGATTTGATAATGACCACGGTACAGATATTGCCATTACTGCAGATGGTATTCCAGTCAATATGGTCTCTCATGCGCACGGTCAGGGATATGCAGATCTCCATTTTATTATTCCAGAAACGGTTAAAGATATTGATTTTGGCAAGGGGGCCTATTATGCAGACAAAGGTGATTTGAATACATCGGGTTATGTTAACTTTACGACCCTAGATCATTTGGATAACAATCTTTTTAAGGTAGAAGGAGGTTCTTTCGACTCTTGGCGTACAGTAGCTATGCTCAATTTAGTAAACAATCACGAGCAGAATAAGTATGCCTATGCCGCAGGTGAGTTCAATTATTCGAATGGTCCTTTTGACATCAAGCAAAATTTTAGTCGTGTCAATCTATTTGCGAAGTATAATCAGTGGATAGATGAGAAACATTATATCAATTTCCAGGGGTCCATATTCAGTTCGGGTTGGAATGCATCGGGTCAGATTCCGGAGCGGGCCGTTCGGCAGGGACTGATTAGCCGTTGGGGGTCGATCGATTCTACTGAAGGCGGAAATACATCTCGCATGAATTTAGCGATGCAATACCGTGCGCTGATCAGTGATCAGGAAAGCTGGGAAAGCAATGTTTACTTGTCGCGCTATAAATTTCAGTTGTTTTCCGATTTTACCTTTTTTCTGAAAGATCCCATTCATGGCGATGAAATAGAGCAGGTTGATGATCGATACCTGTATGGTATCGAAAACAAATACAATCGCCAATTTCAGTTTGATCATAGTCAGCTTTCTTGGACATCGGGTTTTGGACTCCGAGTGGATGATATCAAAAATCTTCAACTGAACCATGTCTATCAGCGCGACGAATTATTGGATCGGCTTTCGCATATTTCGGGCGTAGAAATGAATCTGCATGCCTATAGCAATCTGGATTGGCGTATTGGTAAATGGACTATTAATCCTGCAATACGTGTCGATCATTTGATTTTCAACTTGCATGATAAGCTGAAAAGTGACCCCGCCGGACAAGAGGCTTCCGCGACAAGGATTAGTCCAAAGCTTAACTTTGGATATACGTTCAGTCATCGCGCACAATTATATTTGAAAACGGGTATGGGATTTCATTCCAATGATATCCGCGTGGTGATGGAACAACATGGAAAAGATATTATGCCAATTTCCTATGGTGCAGATCTTGGCTTGATCTGGAAGCCAACTGATAACCTCTTTATTCAGCCTGCTTTATGGGGGTTGTACCTTCAGCAAGAATTTGTGTATGTCGGGGATGAAGCTGTCGTAGAGCCTTCAGGGAAAACGAAACGTCTGGGGGCAGATTTGAGTTTACGCTATCAAGCTACCCCTTGGTTATATTTTGACGGCGACATAAACTATGCTTACGCGCGGGCGATTGACGAACCTAAAGGCGAAAACTATATCCCGCTGGTGCCTTCTTTAACAAGTACAGGAGGGGTATCTGTGAAGTTACCGCTTGGCATTTCGGCCAATTTGCGCTATCGTTATATGAATACAAAACCAGCGATAGAAGATAATTCGGTACGTGCTAAAGGTTATTTTGTCAATGACCTCCTGCTAAACTATGACCTAGGAAAATGGAATTTTTTGGTGCAGGTCCAAAACTTATTTGACACCAAGTGGAATGAAGCGCAGTTTGAGACCGAGACTCGATTAAGAAATGAACAGCAGTCCGTTTCTGAATTGCATTTTACACCTGGAACACCTTTTATGGTAAAAGCGGGCCTGAGTTATAAATTCTAAAGATTGGGAGCGATGGTAGCTTTAAAATTTTCCTTTGTATCTTTAATGGGGATTATAACTCCTTATAAATAATAATGTATTATGGAAAAGAGTAAGTTACTTCGAATGGATAATATGGGTATCGTGGTGGAGTCATTGGACAACGCGATTTCGTTTTTTTCAGAACTTGGTTTATATCTGGAAGGGCGAGCACAGATTGAAGGTGAATGGGCAGGTAGAGTGACTGGTCTCGGTGCGCAGCATGTCGAGATCGCCATGATGGTGACACCAGATGGACATAGCCGATTAGAACTTTCAAGATTTATTGATCCTGCGATAATTGCAGATCATAGAAATGCTCCGGTCAATGCCTTGGGCTATTTGCGGGCAATGTTTACCGTTGAAGATCTAGATGATGTACTGCGGAGGCTAATTGGCAATCATGGCGCTGTCCTCGTAGGGGAGGTGGTACAATACGAAAATGCTTATCGCCTTTGTTATCTAAGAGGAGTAGAGGGATTATTGATTGGTTTAGCCCAACCGCTATAAGGTAAATGATTGAATCGAATCTTTGTGCGAAAAAAGAAAATTTAAGAAATTTCTATGTTGTACAAAATAAATAGAAAACTAAGACGTTATTGATACAAATACTTTTCATAAAATAGGTTAATATATGGCTAAGACCCTAGAGTTCCCCGCTCTAGGGCTTTTTTGTAATTATACGTGTGGGAATAACTAAGTTTAGCACAATCTGTTCGGATTGTGTCCTTTCCTGATCAATAAAGTGAAATTTATCTGCTTGATGAAAGCCATGGGGAAGGCTTAAGAATCTATTTTTTTAGACTCTATTTTCAATGATGAACTCGTCATTACGTTCATGACTGGTTTTACAATTTTGCCCAAACTGGATGTAATTTAGGCAATTTTTGAACACGTGGTCATTAGTACAATCACACATAGGACGAGCAATATAATAACAGATGTGGTGTAAGGCGTTCTTCTCATAATACTTTTTTTTAATTAGTAGTTTACAAAAGCCGTGCCTTTATTTTTAGAACTTGCAGTGAGTCTGATTGTTGTAGCTTCGTGTCTACAGGATAGCCGATATAATAAAGGGAATTATATGTTGGCAAAAGCTTTTACCGATGGCTTGTGCATCGATTTTGGGATTAATCGATCGGGCTACTATTGTTCCCCTGAAACGATGTTTTTTTTGATAGCATATAGACGATCAGAATACCTAAAAGCATTACGATGGTATAGGCAATAAACGCGATGTTTTCAGACTGATGTTCACTGCCCTTTGCAACACTTTCTATCCATAACCCTGTACTATTTTTAAACCCCAAAGCCCAATGGGTTAGGTTCCAGCCGAAGTGCAGTCCAATAGATAGTGCAATATTGCGGGTTCTTAGTACAGCAAGACCAAAAAGTACAGCTCCAAGTCCTGAACCCAGTACTGCCGCCTTTAGTGTAAAACCGGTAAATAAATGTTCTAAAATAAAAATAAGTACCATAATCGAAAAGGCTACAACAGTGCCGAGTTTATCTTTCAGGCGCCATAAGAAATAGGTTCTAAAAACCAACTCTTCCCGACAGGCGACGAAAAAGTAAAGAAGAATATGTATTGCCAATAATTTAGTGTCAATAAATGCCTGTTTCTTAAAAGATACTTCGGCAAAATTTGTTAGTATTATAACCATTAGGCCGACCATAACAATACCTAAGCATAAGCCAGCGCTAAAATTGAGCACACTCTTTTTGTTAAATCCTAACCCAATTTGAGAAAAACTAATTTTATCCCAAGCTTTAAACAGGTAAACTAAACCCAAGCTGAGGAATGTAGCGAGGCTGAGTGAAAGTAAATCGGGGAATATTGTTTGTTTGGTTATGCCTGCAGCGAAAGCAAACACCACGAGGGAGGCAAAGTAAAATAATATTACCTTCAAAAATACCATTTCTCTTTTCATGTCTTAATTGTTTAGCTCGATATGAATTTACGCTATTTTGGCTTAAATGAAAAAAAATGCTGTGCTACTTGTTGATCATAAAGTGCAGGTTTTGTTTCTATAGGTAGGTTCTTTTGTTTACAACGCATGTTGCCTCTTAAAACAGGTTGATTTATCGTTTGTTTTTTCTTATATTAGGCAATAAACCAATGAATTATGGCTATGGTCAATCTAAATCGGAGAAAATTTATTCAAGGAGCGGGGGCAGTTTTAACTTTATCAGCCTTAGAAGTTAAGGGGCTTTCATTTCGTGATGCGATTAAAAATTTTCGGGTCGGATTGATTGGTGCAGGTTGGTATGGGAAAAGTGATTTATTCCGTTTAATTCAGGTTCGGGATGTCGATGTCATCGCCTTATGCGACGTCGACGACAATCAGCTGCAGGAAGCTGGGCGGCTGGTTAGTGAGCGTCAAATTTCAAAAAAAGTTCCAAAACTGTATAAAGATTATAGGGAAATGCTCGCCAGTCATAAGTTCGATCTCATTCTCATTGGAACACCAGATCACTGGCACGCCAGACAGGCAATTGATGCGATGCGTTCGGGTGCTCATCTCTATTTGCAGAAACCGATCAGTGTTGATGTGCTTGAGGGGGATGCTATATGGCGTGCGGCAAGAAAATATAACCGGAAAGTTCAAGTGGGAACACAACGGAGAAGTACAGCCCATCTCATTGACGCCAAGAAGCGAGTGATCGATAGTGGCTTACTTGGTAAGATTTCGCATGTGGAAATGTGCTGCTATTATCATATGCGAAAGAACGGCAATCCACCGATCGAGCCGGTTCCAGATTTCCTGGATTACGAACTTTGGACGGGTCCAGCACCTTTGCGGGCTTATGATGGTTTGCCTCATGGTGGCTGGTGGCGAACTTTTATGGCCTATGGGAATGGAATAACCGGGGATATGGGAATGCATATGTTTGATACTGTGCGTTGGCTTCTGCAGCTTAAATGGCCCAAAAGCGTGCATGCGAAAGGTGGCATTTATGTGCAAAAAGGAGGAAAATCGACGATCGCGGATACGCAGACAGCCTTATTTGAATACGAAGATCTTAATTGTGTCTGGCAGCATAGGACATGGGGGGCAGCAGCAGACCCTGAATACCCTTGGGCATTTGTGATATATGGTGACAAGGGTACCTTAAAGGGAAGTGTGATGAAATATGAATTTATTCCAATCGGAGAAGGCAAGCCCATTCGACAGGATGTTATCTTAGAAAAGGAGAAGTTCCCCAAAGATTTGACGGAGCACCGAATAGAATTGCATACAGCGCCTGCAACCAGACAACATATGCTTGACCTTTTATCGGCAATTGAAAATAATCATCTGCCTGTAGCGGATATTGAAGAGGGCTATATATCCACCGCAAGCTGCATTCTGGCGAACTTGTCGATGCAGTTGAATCGTCCCTTGATTTATGATCCAATACAAAAAATATGTGTCGATGATCCTGAAGCAACTCAATTACTGCAAAGACCGTATCGCAGTCCATGGCAACATCCTTAATAACATAGGTCATGGACGTTGAGAAAAGTTGAGGTCGGGAGTTATTCGGTATTGAACCGCAACGGTGCGGTAAACTGAACAAATATCAATATATTGGTATCAGGTGGTCATAACATAGAAAAAGGAATATTATGCAGACGATATTGGGTGCCAATGGACAAATTGGAGAAGAACTGGCGCGCGAGCTAAAGCGAAATTTTACTTCTGCTATCCGCATAGTCGGTCGAAACGCAAAAAAAGTAAATGATACTGACGAAGTTTTTTCCGCGGATCTATCGATCCGTGAACAGGCAATCGAGGCGGTGATGGGAAGTGATATTGCCTATTTCACTTTAGGGCTTCCTATAAGTTCGGATCTATGGGAGGAACAATTTCCAGCTATTCTTCGTCATGTGATTGATGCCTGTAAGATCAATGGTACTAAGCTTGTCTTTTTTGATAATACATATATGTATCCTCAAGACGATCGTGTTTTGACGGAGGAAAGTATCTTTGCTCCTGTCGGAAGAAAGGGGAAAGTGCGGCGGAACATGGCAGAAATGGTACTTGCTGAGAGAGCATCGGGCCAGCTTGAAGCCGTTATTTGTCGAGCACCTGAATTTTATGGTCCTGACAAAACACAAAGCATTACCAATACCCTAATTTTTGATAATATCAAAGCGGATAAAAAACTGAAAGTTCCTTTACGTGTTGATAAAAAACGAAGTCTGATTTGGACTCCCGACGCAAGTCGAGCAACTGCACTTATCGGAAATACACCTGATGCCTATGGACAGACCTGGCATTTGCCCGTAGATAAAGCGCATCCCACTTACCGGGAGTTTATCAGAATGGCAGCAGACATTTACGGTAAGGAGTTCAAATATACTGTTGTTCCCAAATTTATCTTTAAAATAGGAGCTTTGTTCAATAAACGGCTAAAGGAGCTTTTGGAACTTCTTCCACGATACGAACACAATAATCTATTTGATGATTCAAAGTTTAGAAATAGATTTCCTGAATTTGAGGTTACTTCTTACAAGCAGGGAATCGATCAGATTAAACAGGACAAGTTTTAACTTATGCATAAATGAGAGCGCAAGCGACTTCGTTCACCTGACGACAACCGCATCTGGTCATAATATTATGCTTGAGGAGCCAACTTTGGTCATCAGCGCTTTGTCACAGCTGCTGGGAAAACTGTAAGACAAGGAAACCGATCTTCAGCCTTGTGCTCTGAGATGAAGCAAAATACGTTGAATATCGGTTTTCTTTTATGATAAAGCTTTTTTGAGAGGCAAGTGAATCAATAATGGGCACGGAATAAGAAAACCTACGCTGCATTTGTAAATTCTAAATTTCTACAGAATTCGTTCCGTTCTTTACGTGTTTAAAAAGACGCGTGCGAGATGAATATTAATTCGACGATAATCCATAATTATGCTAGGCTTAGAAAATCGTTGTTCTTTCTACCTACAATCCTGTTAGCTCTGCTCATTCTATTTCTATATTTTAATCATGCATTGAATGTATATGGCTATACCGTCATTCAGAAGAGTAGCTTTTTCGCGATAAATGCTTATCTGGGGCAATATCCAAATCTTGAGTCAAATTTTACACAGTTTGGAGATTGTTTAATCAGTCTCTCGCTTTTGAGTGTCTTTCTGCGCTATGGCCCTAAATTATGGGAGGCGTTAATATCAGCATCTCTAATTTCTGCTTTCTTTTCGATCCTTTTAAAGGTACTATTTGCTGTGCCACGACCCGCAGCAGTATTTAATCATACTAGTTTTTTGATTACCGGTAAGATGCTTCTGGGGAACAATAGCTTGCCTTCTGGCCATTCCATCACGATATTTACAACGTTGACCGTTATCATGTATGCTTTTATGCCGCAACGATTGATTTATAAAATAATGTCGTTTTTAGGTTTAACACTTATTGGGTTAATGCTTGCTTTATCTCGTGTCGCATTGGGGGCACACTATCCTTTGGACGTGGTCAGTGGCTGTATTATAGGATATCTTTCGGGGCTGCTCGGAATTTTTTTTAGCAGGGAATTTAAGATATGGAACTGGATCAACAACAAACGATATTATCCAATTTTCATATTATTGTTCCTCGTTTTCAGTATTGTATTGATCAATAGAATAATTAATGATAATTTGCTAATATTTTATTTTACATTTATCTGCTTAATTAGTACACTTTATAAAATCATTACCGTTTATGCTAAAAAATAGCTTAAAATTAGTTCATTTTGTCCTTTTCATGAGTGTGTTGAATTTTATATTCTTCCATTTTCCATTTTATACTTTTGTTTTTAATAATGTTGATTACAGGAGTTTTGGGGGTATTGTTCTGATCGGTAGCTTAATGGTTCTGATGCTGGTGATGAATGCTTTTGTACTTTATCTGTTTTTTTCGGCGTCACGTCGCTTCGGGAAATTCATACTTGTTTTGTTCTTTTTGATCAATTCAGTCGCCGTTTATTTTGTTAACACCTATAGCGTTATTTTGGATGAAACAATGATCGGTAATATCTTGAATACCCGATATTCCGAGTCCAGCGGTTTCTTTTCCCTGAAACTGATCGTCTATCTCGTGTTTCTCGGTATTATACCCAGTATCTTCATCATTAAAGCTAAAATAATAAAGGATAAACCAAGGAAGTTTTTTATCACTTCCTCACTTTCGTTATTATTTATCGTTATTTTAATATTTGCCAATGCGACTAATTGGTTGTGGATCGATAAGAATTCGAAGACTTTGGGTGCACTTGCCATGCCTTGGTCTTATACCGTCAATATTTCACGCTTTTATATTCATGAATATCAAAAAAATAAGAAAGAGATTCTATTGCCGGATGCGACAATAACTGACCACAAAAAGACAGTAGTTGTACTTGTTATAGGTGAATCTGCTCGAAGGGATAATTTTTCGTTGTATGGCTATCAGAAGAATACAAATCCTCTGCTTTCCAAAACACCCAATCTTTATCATTTTGACGCAACTTCTTGCTCTACCTATACGACAGCTGGAGTAAAATGTATATTGGAACATAAAAATACGGATGATTTGTACGAAATCCTGCCAAATTACCTTTACAGAAATGATGTCGATGTGATCTGGCGAACAAGTAATTGGGGGGAGCCACCTGTACATATTAAAGAATATGAAACGAATGATCAACTTGCTACAAACTGTAAAGGTGAAGGATGTGCTTACGATGAGGTACTTTTAACAGGTCTAAAGGAGCGGATATCATCCAGTAAAAAAGACAAGATTTTTGTTGTGCTCCACACAAGTACAAGCCATGGACCAACATATAGTAAGAAATATCCCGCTCAATTCGAGCAGTTTAAGCCGGTCTGCAATAGTGTTGAATTAGGAAACTGTTCTAAAGAAGAATTGATAAATGCTTATGATAACACCGTTGTTTATACAGATTATATTTTGCATAATCTGATTGAGGATCTAAAGCAATTGAAGGAATATAACAGTGCCATGTTGTTCGTCTCGGATCATGGGGAATCACTGGGTGAAAATAATCTGTATATGCACGGACTGCCGATGAGCATTGCACCAAAAGAGCAATACGAGATTCCTTTTATCGTCTGGGTGTCTGATCATTCAAAACAGTTGAAACCAAATAAAACCTTGACCCAAAATCATGTATTTCATAGTGTGCTGAAATTTCTGGATATGAAGAGCCCTATCTATGATGAGAATATGGATATTTTCAAATAGCGAGCAATAGAGATTGTCAAGGTTTATTGATTTTACAGTATGAAATCAGCTAAGAAGATTATAATTGAACCTGTAATAGATGATTCTTTTTCTATAAATCGAATAGATCACCACCTTAACGATCATGAAACATTTAATAGGCTGACCTATCATCGTATTTTTTTTGTCGAAACCGGTACCGGCTATCTTTCTATTGATAATAATGTATTTGAACTACATGACAATAGCATCTTTCTCTTATCCAAGGGACAGATCTATGCTTTTTCAGATCAGACTTCGGTAATGGGTTTTTCCATTTCCTTTGGAGATTGTTTTTGGCAAAAGACACCTCCGAGCGCAAGTAACTGTAAAGCTGTATTGTTTAATAACACCAGTGCAAATCCATATCTGAAGCCTAATACTACCGAAGTAGTGGAGCTGTTATTTCTATTCAATGCACTGTTGTCAGAGTATTGTGGTCCCCAGTATATCAATCAGATGGATGCTCTTGCGGCGTTTTTGAAAATTATTATGATTAAACTTGCGAACGTTAAACTGACCGCGGAAGCAACTTTCGATAGTCAGGATTACATCTTGTATCGCAAATTTATGGAAATGCTCAGTGCACAGTTTGATCAATATCATGCCGTGTCGGAATATGCCAAAATGCTTCATATTTCAGCACGAAGATTAAGCGAACTTTGTAAACGATGTAGCGGAATTAAGGCGAAGGAGATCATCAATGGGCAGCTCATAGCAGAAGCGAAACGATTGCTGCAGTTTAGTGCGATAACAGTGAAAGAAATCGCCTATGCACTTAATTTTAATTCGGCAGAACAATTTAGTCATTTTTTTAAAAAGAATACAAAACTGTCTCCCCTGAACTACCGTAATCAATTTGTTGATGCAGATTGAAAGTTACACACGGTAAATTTTGACATTTCAAACGTACTTATTGCTATTCCTATAGGGCTGTTGCCATCATAACTTTGTCCTAAATATCTTAAAGTTATGGCAGTAAATCATCTTAAAAAAGTGGCCGGCATTGTTATTCCGGACAGTAAAATCGCAACGCAAGCGACAGCATTACTCTTGGAACATGGTACTGAATTTATCTATAACCATTCGTTGCGTGTCTTCCTATTTTCATCTTTGAATGCAAAACGCAAAAATTTGGTCTACGACAGTGAATTATTGTATGTAGCTTCCGTATTTCATGATTTGGGCTTAGTATCGCATTACAGCAGTGCAGATCTTCGTTTTGAAGTGGATGGCGCTAACGCCGCCCGAGACTTTCTAAAAAGCCATGGTGTAGAGTCGACGAAACTACAGCTCGTATGGGATACCATAGCACTCCATACAAGCATAGGAATTGCTGAACACAAAGAAAATGAAGTTGCCCTGATGTACTCGGGCGTTGGGCTTGATGTGATGGGAGAGGGCTATGCGCATTTAAGTGCCAAAAATAGAGAAGAGATTGTTCAAGCCTTTCCTAGGGATAATTTTAAAAAGAAAATTATTCCGACTTTTTTTGAAGGTTTTGAGCATAAGACAGGAACCACATTTGGCAATATAAAGGCAGATGTGTGCGCTTTTATGATCCCTAATTTTGAGCGAAAGAACTTTTGCGATTGTATTCTTCATTCGCCTTGGTCTGAATAGTAGGTCTAAGCCCGAGGTCTGAATAACAGGTTCGGATCACATAGCTTTCGGGACTATCTTGCATTAACGATAGTCCCGAGCTATTTTCTCCTATTCAATACTCTTGCAATAATCGATGACTGACTTCTAACCGAACTAAAGCACATTTTGTATGTATATCATTTATTGGAATTTGAAACTCGTTAAATTTATGTCTTAACTTTATAAAAGCTCTAGTGTAGTTTTTCAAGTTTCAATTTATACAATGGCTTTTTAATGGTATCAACGTATGGTTTTAAATAGTATTTATCGGATGGTTTTCAAATTGATTTTGTTTATAACAATGACGGTGATTTCGTTTGACTTGTTGGCCCAAGCTCGAAATCCTGAGAAGAAGATCATTAGATCTGACTTTCAAAAATATTTTGATGAGTGTCATGTTAAGGGCGCTGTTGCACTTTATGACAATAACAAAGGTGCTTGGATTTTGTCCGATATATCGGACACACAAGTTGCAACATTACCTGCGTCAACTTTTAAGATTATAAATTTGTTGATTGCCTTGGAAACGAAGACGATCAAAGACGAAAATAGCATTGTTCCATGGCCCGGATCAACAGATACCTTAAAATATGGCTACCGACCAGATATTTATAAAAATATCAGTGTAAAAGAAGCATTTAAGGTGTCTGCAGGTTGGGCATTTATCGAGTTAGCAAAGAAAATTGATCGTTCTGTCTATCGGAAGTATCTTAAAGCTTGCAACTACGGGAATGTGGACCTTTCCGAATCAGGTCCCGACTTCTGGAATTTTGGTCCAATGGGCATCTCACCAATTAATCAGGTTGAATTTTTGAAAAAGCTTTATGATGGAAATTTGCCATTTTCAAAAAGAAATATGGATATTGTCAAAGGTGTCATGATTTCGGAACAAAACGCGGACTATACGGTTCGCTCTAAAACGGGCTGGACAATGGCCAATCAGATCAACACCGGATGGTGGATAGGCTATGTTGAACAAAAGGAAAATGTTTATTTCTTTGCAACGCGACTTATTCAGGACCGGAAGTTCAACAGCCCTGATTTCTCGAGCTGCCGGAAGACAATTACACGGAAAATTTTTAAGGATCTAAAGATTTTGCCCTAACACCAAGGTTGATGGTTATCAGTCAATAAATTTTATCAGGACAATAGACAGATGGAAAATTTTAATCGAAAAAAGCATTGGGAAGAGATATACGAAAATAAGCCGCTGGAATCAGTTAGCTGGTACTAGCCTACCCCAGAAGTATCACTACATTTTATAAATCAATCTAGTCTCCCAAAAAAGGCTAAAATTATTGATATAGGTGGTGGTGACAGTTTCCTGGTTGATTTCTTATTAAAAGCAGGATTTGAAGATATTACTGTATTGGATATTTCCAGCGCTGCCATTGAAAGAGCGAAGAAGCGATTAGGGGATCAAGCGACTAAAGTCAAATGGATTGTTTCAGATATCTTAGACTTCGTTCCCGATACACCATATGATTTTTGGCATGATAGGGCCACATTTCATTTTTTGACTGCTCGCCAGGAGATTGAACGCTACATCGAAATCGCAGATCAAGCAATTGCAGTGGGAGGTATTTTGGTTGTTGGAACCTTTTCTGAACAGGGACCAACGAAATGCAGTGGCATTACAATTAAACAATATTCAGCACAATCGATAAGCGATTTGTTCCAGACATATTTTAGGAAAATTGAATGTATAGATATTGACCATATAACACCCTTCGACACGAAACAGCGTTTTGTGTTTTGCAGTTTTCGTAAATAGCTGTCATAGCAGGGTCGAATACTTCTCTCGCAAATAGAACATCGCTGTGTCGATCGAATCTGCCCGTTTGCGCTAACTTTTATTGGAATTTTCCAATAAAAGTTCTCCCCAAGCATTCAATTTCCAGAGTACTTCCACTAAACTTTTCCCTAATGGGGTCAATGAATACTCCACTCTAGGAGGAAGCTCATGGAAAGATTGTTTGGTTAGAATGCCATCATTGACCATTTCACCCAATTGTTGGTTTAGCACTCGTCTATCAACTGTTGCGATACCACGAAGCATTTCACTTGGGCGTTTTTCCCCTTCATTGATACGCCATACAATCGGAATTTTCCATTTCCCACTAATCGCATTGACGGCAAATTCCAATGGACATATTTTTTGTTTTATTGTTTTCTCTGTTATACGCATAAAATTGACTTTTTTGTCCCATAGGGATAATAAAATGCGGTATTGTGATTGTGCATTTACTTTTAAAACTTTGCAGAAATAACATACAGCATCATGAAAAATTTAGAATACGAAATTGCTAAATTAAATGCGAATTTAGCAACTCTTCCTCTCGAAATAAAGGAAATATTTGGCAGATCGATTCAGGATCTACAGTCTGGGGATTTAACCGAAAAGAGCCTACAGATAGGGGACAAGTTCCCTGATTTTAGTTTGGTGAATTCGAAGTGTGAAGAAATTGAGCTGGGAAAACTTCTGAAGAAAGGAAAGGTCATTGTGGCCTTTTTCCGCGGTAGCTGGTGTCCCTACTGTAACCTCGAGTTAAGAGCTTTACAACAGAATTTGACTCATTTTACTGCTGTTGAAGCCACTCTTCTTGCAATTTCGCCACAAGTGCCTAAATTTAGCGAAGCACTTCTGACGGATAACAATTTGGATTTCGAATTGTTGTTTGACGAAGATAATACTTTGGCAATCAGTGTTGGCATCTCATTTGAACTTCAGGATTATGCCATTTCAAGCTATGATCGCTTGGGAATCAATTTGTCCACCTACAATGGTAATGACAGCAACAGACTGCCGGTCCCTGCTGTTTTTGTGATCGATCCTGATTATACGATATCTTATCGATTTATGGATGTCAACTATATGAATAGGCTTAATATCGAAGAGTTAATAGCACAGCTATGAGTAAAATACAACGTAAAGGAGCAAGACGGATAGCGGATATTTCGATAGATTGCCTGGCCAGTCTGAACCGCGGAGAAATTGAAACTGCAAATCTTATGGAGTGGCTCGCTGTTGACCAACGGTTTTTACTCGAGCATATCCTTCAGCAAAATGGGCGCATTCATTACTTGAAACCAATCTTGGTGCTGCTTGATCAGTTACAGAAACCGACGGTAAATTCCATCAATGAAACGATCGGGCGGGCGCTGCTCGATTTGATCACACAATATCGTGATAATACCTTCTTGATAATACTATCCGATCATGCTGCAGATCTCGTGCGTTGCTGGGCAACCTACACGGTCGGAGATGATAAGCAGCTTGAAATTGAGAAACTACTGTTGTCCATGCGTCCTTTTGCCGCAGATCGGCATTTTGGGGTGCGAGAAATCAGCTGGATGGCGATACGTAATAGGATAGCTTTGAACTTGGAAAGGAGTATTGCCGGTCTGAGTCTATGGACGATGGAGAAGGATGAAAATTTGAGACGTTTTGCTTCGGAGGCGACCCGACCGAGAGGCGTATGGTGTAAGCACATCGATAGCTTAAAGCAGGAGCCAAGTCTGGCCTTGTCTATTTTAGAACCGCTAAAATCTGACCCTTCAAAATATGTTCAGGATAGTGTTGGAAATTGGCTGAATGACGCAAGTAAAAGCCAACCCGGTTTTGTTAGGGCACTTTGTAATCGCTGGGAACAGGAAAGTGATACCAAGGAAACGCGATACATCATTCGAAAAGCACTTCGAACTATCCTGAAATAAATATGTCCGGTAATTATCGAACAAAAAATGATGATCGCCCGCTTGAGCGACATTTGACCTCAATTTCTTGAGCGACATTTGACCTCAGTTTACGGCAATAAATCTGAGTTTGCGTACTTTAACTAACGCAGTTTAGATGGATGATCGGCTTATCCGAAATTAAAAGCCGCCATTCATTGTTCTTAAAAGGACGATAAATGGCGGCTATCACTTGAAATGATTTATTCGATACGTATGATTTTACTCTTCCTTATTTTGTGTTTTCATTAGTAGCGCGAAAGCATTTTTGAGTGCTAATTGTGTGTTCGGTTGAATGTTATCGGCCTGAATCTGCTGTTTTCCGTTCTCTTGGATACCTTATTTTACCTCATTCATTTGAAATGAACCAGCGCTATGTTGTACAAATACAAAATATTTATTTTGCCAACGTACGATAGCCTCTTCTGGTACAACCATTGCCTTGGTATTATTGATATGAAGATCGGCATTCATGAACATCCCAGGGGTCAAAATAGCATCGAAAGAATCTTTTTATCGCCGTAAAAATGCAGTTGTTCAATCAATTTCGCAACAAAACTATAACCTATTATAAGATCAATCGGAAAAGGGATTCTTTTTTTGAAATGATCTTATAGTGAGCCGATTTCGCATGGCCGAGTATAAATCTAGGTGAGCCAATCGGGTGCCGTTTTACTGCTTTGCGCGTTTTTTGTTGCTTTGTTGTAATCGTTTGTGCGTTATATTATTTAAATGACCGTCGAACAATATTCAAGCTGTGTTTTGGTATTGTTCAATATGACGTAATGGAAGGAGACATCTTCATGACTGCTTCTTGCAAAAAAAAAGGTTACCCAGATATTGGATAACCAATGTTTTAAACAGATACTGGTAGGGTGTTTATTTTTTTTAAATATCGTGAATTCTAACGACTTATAAAGAAATTTTAAAAAGATGGCGATATCTGTTTGTTTACTTCCTTTTTGTTCTGACTAATTTGTATCTTAATAAACTGTATAGCCATCCACAATCTCATGTTTTAAGGCCTTAACAGGGGTATTAACTTGTTTGTTGTATTGGCTTCAAACCTCTGTCAAAAGAATATTGCTGCAGTTTTAAAAATAAGGAGAAAATACGAAATGAAAAAAATTATCGTCATTGCTGTCTACTGTGTTGTGTTGTTTATGTCGTGTAACAATAGGGATGAAGATAGGGGAAATGATGAGGTTGCTGAAGTATCTCAAAGCGGAATAGCCTCGGTCGTAAAATCATACTTTCTCTATCATGAAATAAGAAATGTAGACTATGCTATCTATATCAATGACGTATTGGCAGGACAATCTCATGAAAATGATGGTATTCCGGGGCCCTATAAGTTGAACCAGTATATAACTTCATCAGGAAAGCAAATTGTGAAAATGATCATATCTGCCAACAGTCGAGAAAGAGAGATCACTCCAGAAATATTGGGAGAAATCAGTAAGAACACAGGTATATATTTGCTTTTAAATAAAGATTTCGAGAATATTAAGGAGCTCAAAAAACTGCAATTTCCGCACATCGAAAAGTCTGTTCCTTCCTATGAATGTATATGGGAATTTGAAGCGGACTAGTATAATTTTCCGCTAGGCTTGCGTTACTAGTTGATTGACCAGCCGGAAGTTATCATCATCAAAACATACTATTTTGACTTGCGTAAGTGTTGTATCTGCCATCAGAAACTGCGTAATGACGCGGATGGATATTTGAGCAGCTAGTTCTTTCGGGAATCTGTAAATCCCTGTACTGATATTGGGAAAGGCGATCGAATGGCAACCATTTTCTACAGCTAATTTGAGTGCATTATAATAACAGCTTTCTAATTTTTCAATTTCGTGATTTTTCCCTCCATTCCACACAGGGCCAACTGTATGGATTACATATTTAGCGGCTAGCTTGCCTGCAGTTGTAATGACGGCTTCACCGACCTTGCAGCCTCCTTGTTTAGCCACAATGTTACGGCATCCTTCCAGAATTTCCGGCCCACCGGCGCGATGAATAGCGCCATCTACACCTCCACCTCCAAGTAACGACGTGTTGGCAGCATTTACAATAACATCGACTGTAATTTTTGTTATATCGCCCTTTACTACGGTTATTTTATCGGTATTATGTGACATAAGATTAATCTTAATTCAAAGATATGAAAAATAAAATAGCAGGTCTAATCAGTGTATTAGGGGGATAGCTATTGAAGTTAATGTCTCAGATAAAAAAAATGAAATAAAATGTTGTGTAGTTAAATAGCTACGCTTATATTTGTAGTCAAATAACTACATAATAAGGAGCGGTCGGTAAAAGACCCAGCTTATTTTAGGAAATAAGAATAAGACCAAGTGTTGAAGATAGGAGAGGTGACTATTAACGTGAAGTAATTAACATTATAATAAGTAAATCATAACATTATGAAAAGAAATAGGATAATTTATTGGATAGCGACAGTATGGTTGGCTGTAGGATTATTGTCAACTGCTATCATACAGATTTTTAAAATTCAAACGGAAGGAGCAGGTGGAATACAAAATGTTACTCATTTGGGATATCCTAGTTATATACTTCCTTTACTTGGAATCTGGAAGCTTTTAGCCGTGGTTGCCTTGCTTTGGCCCAAAAAGCCTCTTTGGAAAGAATGGGCATATGCGGGTATTTTCTTTACAGCTACTGGTGCTTTGTATTCACATATTGCATCGGGAGATTCTTTCGCTTTAATGGCTCCGGCACTATTATATATTATTCTAATTGCTACTTCTTGGCATTTCAGACCAGTCGATAGAAAATTTGATTTGAAATCGTGTTGAAACCTATATCGAATTTAATGAGTTACCCGAAATATGCACTGGATTTCCGACCCATCAGGAACAGTATTTAATGCTTTAACCTTTACTCTTCAGATGAAATATGGTGATTTCTGGTAGTATCCCAACTCGGCTTGGATAATCCAGATAACCGAATCCAACATTTACGTACAGTGCCTGATGCTTTTCACGGTACAGGCCGGCCCATTCACGGTAAGCATATTTTACTGGACTCCACTGATAATTCGGGTTGTTATAGCCGAATTGTCCCCCATGTGTGTGTCCACTGAAAGTGACGTCGATTGTGGGATATTTGGGTATGATCTCCGCGCGCCAATGGGAGGGATCGTGTGAAAGCATAAAGTTGATGGGCGAAGATTTATCTACTTTAGACATGGCCAAATCGATATTCCCATAATTTTTGGGATTATTTGCTCCCCAATTTTCGACGCCTATAATGGTAATCTTTTCGTTATTCAGTATCAGTTCTTTCGATTCATTGAGAAGTAGTTGCCAGCCTAGTTGTTGATGAATGGATTTGAGATTTGAAAGATTTTGTTCGTTGGTCAAGTTCATTTGATCAAAGAAATGATATCTGTTAAAATGATAATCTCCATAATCGTGGTTTCCAAGTATAGAGAATGTTCCTAATGGAGCCTTCACTTTATCAAATATGGATAAATAGTCCTCCATTTCGGTAGCAAAATCATTGATTAGATCCCCTGTAAAAAAGATGATGTCAGGCTTCTGTGCTAACAAGAGGTCGATCCCTTTTTTTACAGCAGTTGAATTAAATAGACTACCTGCATGTATATCGGAAATTTGCGCTATAGTAATTCCTTCAAATGATTTCGGTAAATTAGGTAAGATTAAATCGAGGTGGTTGACCTGGTACTTATACAAATTGAAGGCAAATCCACGTGTAAGTGCAAGGATGGGAACACTGGCTAGCAGAAGACCGCTTTTGACAATAAAATCTGATCTTTTTATAGGGGGTAAATTTCCAGCCTGTTTCGGCGAAGATTTAGTTTTTATAAACCATTTGTTGATTATTTTGAACGTATATACAATAGTATCAATACCGATAAAGAAAAGACAGATTATCTTACCAAGTAGCAACGAAAGCGGAAAAAACACGAAACAGGCAGATTCAAAACTAGTCCATTTAAAAAATAGATTAAGAAATATGCACAGATAGGAAAGTATACTGACAGACCACCAGACTATGTTTAGTAGCTTTGGATTGGATTTCCAAATTGACAATGTCCGAATTCTTAAGAAGATTAAAAGATCTAAAAAAATGAATAGCATTAAAATTTTTAGATAAGCATAGAACTGTTGGAGCATATTCGAAGTTTAACTAATTTGGACCAGGCATATCTGGAATAAATAATTGGATTACAAAACCTAAAATAGGTGTTTTTTTCCGTAATCATAATTTCATTGTTAAATTATTTTCATAGTAAAGACTATTACGCTTTGGAGCCTATAACCTCCTCTTGTTTTGTGTCATATTATTGACGAATGTGGTGTCACGGATGTAGGGTAGAAGTTTTAAATTTGTCCCTATTTGCAACGGATTGTACGCTATTAAAGAAATTTTAAATCATGGGAAAACGAAAAGAAAATTCGACAAATAGGATTAATGAACAGTATATTATTGAATGTGATTTAGCATATGCTGTATGCAAAATCGGCGGCCGATGGAAGCTGCTGATACTTGCTAAATTGCAGCATGGAAAGTTGCGGTTTGGTGAAATTAAACAATTGATTACAGGGATTACAGATCGCATGCTCACTTTGCAGCTCAAAGAATTGGAAAAGCAAGGACTTGTTAAAAGGATTGCTTATGCAGAAGTGCCCCCCCGAGTGGAATATCAATTGACTGAGATTGCGGCAGAACTTATCCCTATTTGGTGTCAGTTGGAAAAATGGGGCGCCAAGCATAAAATGATAACATAACGGCAACGTTGTTTCCTGTAATTTTTTTATCAATACCTAAATCAAAAAAGATTATTATGGGCGCAATGGAAATTTACACTATGACTGTCTCTTAAAGATTTTTATTTCAGAAAATCGACCTTGTTTTAGATCCCAGGTATATTCGAAGGCAATGGAATAGCCTAAAGATCTAATTTTCCACACCTGGTCTTTTTCATGGCCAACTATATAGTGTAAAAACCCTGACATTGCATTTTTTCCAATTTCGTCAATATCTTGATTAAAAGGGATAATGCCATTTGAAAATGAAAATAGCTGCTGTGCAGCTTCGTCGGGTTGAAGTATATTACTTTTTAATGTTTGTTCTACCATTAAATTTTCATCAGGAGATAGTTTTAGTTCCTGCCAATTTGCACCTAAATCGTTCCCCTTCCCAGTTTCTTTAAGTATTTCATTTTGAACTTTAATGAAATGAGACTGATTTTTTAGGTAAAACGCCGATAATCGCTTATCAATAGTATCTTGCCATTCTTGAGGACTGATTTGCTGTATACCTGTTGATGAATAGCTGTTCCAGCGTATTTCGTCCATTTCTTGGTAGAGTTTCTCTAATTCATTGGCTGACTTCTGAATTACGAACGGGAACTGAAGTCGTAAATATTCCGCTTTATTGGGCAGCGTATATTCCGAATTATGAATAACCATAGTTTGTAGATCCAGGTTAAACCTAAGCATATAAAGTCTATTTACTAACCAAATTTGCCAAATATCCTCTTTTAATTGTTTAGCGAACACTTGATTTCCAAAGGTATAAGCTATTGTAGCTTCGTTTGTTCCTGTATTCGATTGCTGATAAATCACAGGTTGAATAATTCCACTGATAAGTCTGGCTATTTCAAGCGGACGATAACATTGCAATAATGTCACAGTTGTGAATTGTGGATTTTCAAGCATTTTTGACAATTCTTCTGAAGGATTTCCATCAAACCTAATTGCGTTAAGGACAGCTGGGGGTGGCTGTATCTTTTGAAAATACTTTTTGCGCAGTTGTGTTAAACTACTGTGCTCTCTATTGGCATAATCAAAAATTGGATTGAACAATGCAAATTGTTGTTCAGTCGTTAACGTGGAATCCGATAACTTACTTTCTATTTCACTAATAAATTTAAAAAATTCCTTTTGAGTCTTTTGCTTTTGATCCTTTAGTTCGCGGTCAATAATCTGAGAAGTACAAGTGGCCGCCATCAATAAGAAAAGAACTGTTGACAGCGTTATTTTTAAAGATATCATGTGTTGATAGATTTTATCTTAATGTTAGCGTACAAATATCGCCTTTATATTTAACATGCATATCATATAAAATGTTTATGATTACTTAAAGTTCGCTATGATAATGAATGTAAATTAATTTATTTAAAACGATCTTAGGTTGTATGCTGTTTGGTTTTTAGAGCGATTTGGACTGCGTAATTTAGCCCCATTCGTATCAGGTCAGTAAAAAAGTTATGCTATTATGGACAATAAAAATAAGGAACAAATGACAACAGCATATTTGCAAATTGTGTTAAAAGCGAATTCTTCCGGTAGAGGAGAATTGGGAAGTACCTATAATAAATTCAAAGATTTATTTCCGGAACAAATAAAGGGAGCTAAAACACAAGAGCTACTCATCAGAGATGAGGACATACAGCTCTTATATGGCTTTGATACCTTTGAATATGCAGAGGCCTTTTTGTCAACAGAATTATATAACAATATCATCCTCCCCGCATTAAAACCATTAATGAGCAATAATCCTGAGATCAAAATATACAACGTGGCTTAAAGAAGATTTAACTTACATCTAATAGACGGAAATTATCCATGTTTTAATATAGGATGAAAATAGAGTTTCCAAAATTATTAGTACACGAGGTCGCTAAACATATTAGTTGATGAAAACAGAATTGCTGTTGCTGAAAGTGTAACTGTAGGATTCTTGCAATTGGCCTTTTCACATGCAGGCAGCAGGTTAAGTTTTGTTCGCTTATATGTAAATTGCTCATCGGCACAGGAGTGTAACCACCGAAAAAGTGGAACTTCGATCAGGTATTAAAATGGAGGGTGCCCAGGCTATCTATGCATGATAGCCATTCGAAACTTTAAATGAGCTATTAAAGCTAGATAGATCGTCCCACAATTTAGGACCGTCCTTTTGAGAATTGAATATTCGATATAGCGTAGGGAGGCCAAATAAAAAAACTTTTTAATGGAAGGGTTGTCCATGTTAATCTCTGTCCAAGAATTTAGGCTTTGGACAACCCCTTAACTTTATGCCTCTCTTTTCAAATCAAAAGAGACATATTTTTCGTAATCAACTAAAGATCTCACCGGAGTTGTTACACGCTGTAAAAGCTCCATATACATTTTTGCCACGTTCTTCCATACCGTTTGTTCTCCATAGCTGCGTGCTTTGAAACGATGCCATGCGAGTAAACGATGCGATCTATACAATAGATTGATGTTGTCACGCATGCTTTCTATGTCATTAAAAGGGGTAAGGATGCCTCGTTCATCTTTTAATAAATCTTTGGCATGCCAGTACGGTGTGGAGATAACTGCAGCGCCGGCACCAACAGCAAAAGATAAGGTGCCACTACTAATCTGCTGTTCGTGAGGGTATGGAGATAGATAAATGTCACATGCGGTCAAATACTCCTTTAGTTCATCATCCGTTAAGAATTTATCAATAAAAACCACTTTATCGTCTAAACCGAGTTGATTAACCAAATTTTGCAATTCGTAACGGTAAGATTCGCCTTCATGAGCAAGCACATTGGGATGTGTTTTTCCAACGATCAAATATTTGAATCCTGGGAGATCAATACCCGACAAGGATTTGATGGCGTATTCCAGACCCTTGCTTCTTCCGATTAGACCAAAGGTCATCATCACAAAGTTCTCCTGCAGGTTCAATCTGTATTTGGCCAATCCCTGATTATAGTCAAATTGTGGCACGCCATGTGGTATAACCTTAATCTTATCAGCATGCGCCGAATTGAATTGCTCCTTTAACAATTCTACTCCTTTTGGCGATAGACTCACAACAACCTGAGACTTTTCTAAAAGTAACTCGATAATTTCTCGCTGCTGTAAGGATGGGGTTTGCAGAATAGTATGAAATACGGTTAACAATGGTACATTAAGGTTGTTGGCGATTTGCGTGATGAAAATACCGTCAACACCACCAAATATTCCAAATTCATGTTGAATAATACAATAGTCGTATTCCTCATTAATGATACGGGCGGCTTGATGATAGCTGTCAAGTTGGTCCTTAAAGATGATAAAACGCACAGATTCGTCAAAATCCTCTAAACCCAGTTTAGATAAAGCGATTATGTCTATTTGGACATGAGGATCAAGCTCCATGCCTTGTTTGAGATCTTTGGTAAAAGTTGCCAACCCACATTCTTGAGGCGGACAAGTGCTAATGATTGCTATTTTTTTCATATAACTTAACCCTCCTTTATTGTATTTTGTACTTCTTTAACCGGAAGGTCCAAAATAGCCATTAGCAATAAATAATAGCCTTTCTCTAGGTTTAATTTTTTCGCTTTTTCATTAATATTTTCCATATCCGTATGCTATATTTGAGTGTAAATTCTTTTGATCTAAGTGAATCAAAATTTATACCTAAAGACTGTTTATCATGCTTTAACCGTAGTTTTTGAATAGAAATAGCGTAAGATTTTATGGAATTTCCAAAAAATACAGATCAGCTACGTATTTATAGCGTAGCAGAGTTAGAATTATGCTCTTATCATTTAAATAATTCTATAAATCAGATGCAAATTTTAGAAATACTGTTTTGTTGATACAAGTTTCTTTACGAATTCAACTTTTTATACATTTGATCAGCTATAATGTTAACTTAAACTGCTGTTCGTGGAAACGATTCGTATCGTGTACAGCGCTGGACCATGGTCTGAATTAAATTTATCATATATTAGTAATATGATAAACATCAGAAAGGTTAAACCAGAGGACAATCTAATATTAGCAACGATTATACGGGGTGTTTTTGAAGAGTTGAAGGCTCCGCGCTTGGGAACAGTTTATTCCGACCCTACTACAGATAATCTTTTTGAGCTATTCCAAGAGGTGAAATCTTGTTTGTGGGTCGCTGAGGTAGGTACTGAAATTGTAGGTTGTTGCGGTATTTTTCCGACTGTTGGACTTCCTGAAGGTTGTATTGAACTCGTAAAATTCTATTTGTCAGCTAAAGCAAGGGGCAAAGGTATCGGCCGGGAATTAATGGATAGATCAATAAATTCAGCCAAGGAACTCGGTTATTCCAGCATATACTTAGAGAGCTTACCGGCTTTTAGCGATGCAATTAATATGTATAAAAAACAAGGATTTGAGACACTCCCCGCACCAATGGGCGAATCGGGACATCCCGGTTGTGATGTCTGGATGGTGAAAGAATTAATATAAGGAGATATTTTGTATCTTATTACCATGTTAAAATTTAATAAATAAATTTTTCTGAGCAGCTCTCAAACAATTGAAAAGCTTCTTTGGTTGTCTATTTTAGTTAGAAGGACAATTTCATGAAAATAGCCACCTATAATATTAATGGCATCAACGCACGTCTTCCCGTGTTGCTACGTTGGTTAGCGGAAGAATCACCTGATGTCGTATGTCTTCAGGAGTTGAAATCTCCACAGGAACGTTTCCCATTGAAAGAAATTACTGACATCGGATATCATGCGGTATGGCATGGTCAGAAAAGTTGGAATGGGGTTGCGGTACTTTCCAAATACGACATCGAAGAAGTCTCTAGAGCTCTTCCAGGGGATTCCGAAGATGTACAAAGCCGTTATTTGGAGGTTATGATCCAGCAAGTCGTGATTTGCTGTCTTTATCTGCCCAATGGCAACCCATTTCCGGGGCCCAAATTCGACTATAAGTTGAAGTGGATCGAGCGCTTAGCGAAGCGAGCCAAAACGTTGCTTAGTATGGATGTTCCAGCGATACTCATTGGGGATTTTAACATTATTCCAACAGAAATGGATACGTATAAACCTGAAAAATATGTCAACGATGCATTGTTTAGGAAGGAGGTGAAGGAGGCTTTCAGTCAACTTCTTGAAGAGGGCTGGCAGGATTCTATTCGTCAGCTTTTTCCAGATCAGCAGGTTTATACGTTCTGGGATTACTTTCGCCAGGCTTACAGTCGAAATGCTGGTTTACGTATCGACCATATCTTATTGAGCCCTTCAATTCAGGATCGTTTAATTGAAGGCGGAATTGATCGCGATGTGCGCGGATGGGAGAAGAGTAGCGATCATGCGCCTACATGGATTCGATTACGAAATAGCAGCATAAATGGCTAAGAAGATAAATACCAGTGCGGGATTGTTATTGTATAAATTTCAGGCGTTGGAAATTTATTTTTTCTTAGTACATCCTGGAGGACCCTATTTTACTAAAAAAGATGAAGGCTCGTGGACAATCCCTAAAGGAGAAATCGATTTGAATGAAGATGAACTTGATGCGGCCAAAAGAGAGTTTATTGAAGAGACAGGCTATCTTCCCCGTGGAAATTTTATTGCGTTAAATGCTATTCAACAAAAAGGAGGCAAAATAGTTAAGTGCTGGGCAATTGAAGGAGATATAGATCCTGCTAGACTTGTTAGCAATACCTTTGACATCGAATGGCCACCTAAATCAGGAAAAATGCAAACTTATCCTGAAATAGATCGTGGCGATTGGTTTACATTTACGGAGGCCAGGAAGAAAATAAACGAACGACAGATTTCTTTTCTGGAGCAAGTTATTGTTCATGGGAAGTGATCGCTTATTTCAACACAAGTTTATTGTGCAAGCGCTACCTAGCGGATTTCATTGCTTTAACTTTTGTTGTATTATCATCCGATACAAATTGTTGGTATATAGTTGTTTCCATTCCGTATAAGGCGACCTTGCCTTCACTATTGCTATGAATCCCATACCCATATGTCTTTGTAAGAGGGGAGGCGCGCAGGCATGCTTGTCCTTTAGAGAAAAAAACTGTTCTTGCTTCGGGATATTCGTCTGGCGTTAGGTCCCTTCTTTCCGCATAGACTTGGAAAATAATATCGTCAGATGTATACTGATAAGGCGCTGCGGCGATTAATTCATATTGTCTTTCAGCTATGGTTTTATGGCGTTTTGATGGTGGAATAGTACCCTTAACTACTTTGGTGTCTGTAGCAGCTTCAATTAAAGTATTGAAGTAATTTGTCGAATGGGTTTTCATAATTTTTATTTTTCTTTAAACAAAAAGCATGTAATGATAGAAACAAAAATAATAGAATATCTTGCGATCTGATAGCGGATCGCAAGATATCTTATGAATTACTGATTATTGTTGCTGTTCTCTATTACAGTGCTGCTTTTATAGCGGCTAGGCAATCGGACTGATATTTCATGATATTATCTTTATCCGAAGCGGATATTTTTCCTTCAACAAGATTTTTTTCAATCTCATTTTTTATATCCAATATCGATTTTTCTTTGTCCAATGCTTTTTCTGCGGATTCTGCATTGATGCGGTCTACCCAAGTTTTGCCTAGCTTTGTATAAAGCTCTTTAGCTTTATCATTCGAGAGTACTGGGGCAGTCACTGAAGCAATTGCTGCATTGGCCGCAGCTTTATCTGAATAAACGACTGCTTCCGCATCTTTTGTTGCAGCATCTTCTGAGGTTTTCATGGCCTCTTCATTAGCGTCAGCTGCTTTTTCCTCCGCATTTTCCATGTGCTCGGTTGCTTTTTCTTGTGGTGTTTGATTGTTACATGAAACTAGAATTGCTGCAGTCGCTAATGAAGCGAGTAATGTTTTGTTTGAAATCATAATATTATTTATTTAGTGACAATGGTTAAATGACAAGATTTACTGATGAATAGTTTTACGAACTAAAGACTAACATCCTATCTTTGCGTAAATATTACGGAAAATGTGGTTTATACTTGTTTGTTGTAAACAGTTCATTATGAGTTTTGTGGCGTTTTGCTTCAGGACTTCTCAATCTATTAGCCAATAATATAAAACCGTATAAAAATTTCGCCGATAGCTTATATTCTTTCGAATTCTTTATATGACGTTATTTATACTTTAATTGAGTAATACCCAAGATAATCCAAACAAAGTCGTAAAAAGTATTGTTGATTAAATACAGACTGCTTGTCCGGTCATGAAGAAAGTTTTAAAGCTAGGCACCTTTCCAACCTAGCTTTTTTATTTTTCACCGAAATAACCAATTAATAAGCTTCAATACCAGCCATCCGGATTACTCAGATTCTGAATAATTATTGGACAATCGTTTGATCTCCTTTTCGTAGTTATTTTTTTCTATATTAGCCTTAGATATGACATGTTTGAAGAGGGGTGCTAGATTTTATTATGCGTGGCAAATTATCTCTTTCGAGAATTTCCTATTATTAGTAAGTTAAAAGATTAAAAACTAGCAAAATATGCGTCAACTGGAGTGCCACGAAGAAGAAATCCACCTATGCGGTAAAATCCAATATTTCGGTTTCCTTTGTATTTTTAATGAGAGTGGCTGTATTGCCGCAAGTGAAAACCTATCTGCATTGCTCGATATTTCTATGAAAGAAATCTTGGGGAGATCGATCGAGCAGCTATTGCCTTTGATATCGTCCGATCCGGAGTTGAATCTCAAAGAAATAGAAAAACAGATCACAGGGGAGATATTTACCCGTTTTGTAGAACGTATTCGTATCAAAAATGTAGATTATTATCTGAGCATTTACCGGTATGATGAGAAAACATATCTTGAAGTGGAGATCTGTAGTGAGAATCATCTAAAAGCGACCCGTTTATTTTATTATGCGAAATACCTGGAAGAGCAACATGGAAATGCTTGGCAATCATTGACTGTGTTGATTCGCCAGATTATTGGTTTTGATCGTGTCATGGTATACCGTTTCGAAGAGGACAATAGCGGACAGGTAATTGCAGAGTCCATCGCAGATGGGATGACCTCATTGATGGGCTACCGTTATCCAGAATTTGATATTCCGGCACAAGCACGCGCGCTATATGTTAAATTCCTTGCACGCCATGTAGCAGATATTGAGGCACCAACTATTGCTATACATGGCCTGGAGGCAAGTGAAGTAGACCTGACTCGTTGTAGCCTCAGAGCATTGTCTCCCGTACATTTACAGTATCTTAAGAATGCAGGTGCACGTGCCAGTGCCAGTTTTTCCATCGTGATCGAGGGAAGACTCTGGGGGCTGGTGGCCTGCCAGAATAGTCTAGCTTTGAATGTGGACCTTGCCCAACGCCACTTATGCGCCTTCTTAACGCAGTATGCTATAAATTATTACCTTTCAGAATATCAAAGGGAAAATCTTGTCGCGCAGACTATTATGGGCGTTATGGAACGTGACCTAAAGTCTGAATTATTGGTAAACAGTGATATCGGAATCGTGCTTGAACGCTTCGCTCCGCAAATCTTGGAAATAGTGGAGGCAGACGGATTGGTGATCAAACATGACCGTGGTTCCAAAACTTGGGGTGTAGTACCGACAGAATCAGAGCAACGACAGATTGATCTGTATATAGAAAAACAGGGCGAGAGTGATTTATTTTTTACATCAAATTTTGTTCCTGACAGGGCCGACCCAGTACAATCGCTCATATTTCCTGGTATTTTACGGATAAATATTCTTCCCAGCAATAAATGGTACATTTATTTATTCCGCAAGGAGCACGTATATGAAGATGTGTGGGCAGGGAAACCCGAAAAAATATATCATTACGATCCCGAAAGGGAAATAGAGTTTCCGTCACCCAGGACATCATTTGATGCCTGGCGTGAAACGATGAAAGGCAAGTCTATTAAATGGAAAAAAACGGAGCTTTCCTTCATCGAAAAAGTTGCACAAATAACCCAACAGGCTATTGCGCAACGGGGTGGGGAGATTGCTCAGCTCAATAAGGAGCTCGTAAGATCAAACAATGCCTTAGATACGTTTGGCTATACATTGACTCACGATCTTAAAAACCCTCTTTCTTCTATAAAGCTTGCTGCACAGATGATGTTGATGAAAGATGATCTTCCGAAAGAGATGTTGCGAAAAATGGCAACGAATATCATCGATGCGACTGGACTGATAACAGAAATGATGGATAAGGTTTATCAACTCACACAGTCTAATTATGTAGCATTCAAAACAGAACTGATCGATCCGCGAAACAAAATTCTTAATATTCTCGAAAGCTGCAAGCAGCAGTTTGACAGTACAAGGTTGGAATTTGTCTTAGGGGAGACCTTGCCCATTCTCGGGGAAAGAACACTGCTATATCAGCTGTTTTTAAATCTGATCGGCAACGCGATAAAATACAGCAGTAAAAAAGATCAACCAAGGGTGGAAGTTTATAGTGAAAAACACGGCCATTCAGTTTACTATTATATTAAAGACAATGGCATTGGGATGGATATTCAGGATGACAGTAATATATTTGACATTTTTAAACGGCTGTCAAATTCGCAGGGCTTTGAAGGATCGGGGATTGGACTTTCCATCGTCAAACGGATAGCGGATCGTCTCGACGCGAAGGTCACAGTAGAAAGCGATCTCAGCGTGGGTACAACGTTCTGTGTTAAATTTAGAGGTTGATAGATAATGATCCAATTTACAAATCCATTATGGTATCCAAACCACGTTTTAATCCTTTAAAGGTACCCATTTTAGCAAGGGCAATCTTAATGCCATTCAGATAAGGTGCTACACCAGTTCCAGCTTCATGTTTGATGATTAATTTTTCATCTTCCATACCAAAGATTGTTTCGACACCTAGTACATAACCCGGCAGTCTTATCGCATGCACTTGAATACCATTGATATCACCACCACGAGTCTCTTTGTTTCCGATGGTATCCTTTATGGGAACTTCAACCTTCGGCGTTTTAATTTTGGAAAGACTATAGGCTAATTCTGCGACTGTGCCGCTTGGTGAGTCCACCTTTCTTTGGGATGCATAATCTATAATTTCAAATTGATCAATATATTGAGCGGCAGTCTCCGCAAATTTCTTCAACAAAACAGCGGTGATCGAAAAATTACCGGCGGCGAGTACGGATACCGCGCTTTCTTTCGCATGTTCCTCAATTTCCTCATAATCCTGATTTGAGAGCCCTGAAGTCCCAATAAGGACATGCTTACCTTTAACTATCGCATTCAGGATGTTCTTCTTGGCAATAAGTGGACTGGTAAAGTCAATTAAAATATCAAAATCAATATCCTCAATTGCATTTTCTATTGTATCAAATAGGGGAATCGGAGACGTTTTTATCTTTAGAATCTCAGCGAGATTTTCTCCTGCATAAGAGCGTGAAAGCCCGCCAACCAATTTATAGTTTGTATCGTCGATTATATTTTTACTCAATTCTTTACCGACCCAGCCTGTTGCTCCTGCAATAAACACCTTTTTCATCATTGTTTTTTTAACAATTAATAACTATAAATAAGCTGTTTTTGTTTCGATAATTAACTAAATGAGGTAATACTTACTTTTATTTTACACAAACAAGAAGGATCTTTAATTTGTTGTTATTAGTAAAGTGTGTTCAATTTTTTAACTATTTGTCTATGATTATGACCGAAAAACAACTTCTACAAATACTTATTCGTGTTCAGGATGAGTTATGCGTTACCATTTCCCTTAATACCCATCGCACACATCCTGATAACCTAAGCGACCGAATAAAGATTAAAAATTTTATCGGAGAAGCGATTGATAGACTAACGGATAAGTATGATAAGAGGGTCGTTGCTGGCCTCATCAAACAATTGGAACAGATAGCGCATGAACTTGATATTAATTATAATCTTGAAAGTCTGCATATCTTTGTTTCAGATACAATCGCAGAAGTTTTCAAGTCATCATGGGAGACAAACCAAGAAGGTGTCCATATTAGCAATACATTTGCTGTACGACCTTTGGTTAAGGAGATTGGCCGTCAAACCAGTTATCTTGTGATGTTGCTCTCGCAAAGCGGTGTTCATCTTTTTCGTGCCTTGAATGGACGTATTGTTGAGGATATCAGTAGTGAAGAGTTTCCTATTGCCGAAAATCAATTTTACAATACATTTCCCGATAAAAGTAGCGATGCCAAACATCTTGATGACCTCTTAAGGGAATATCTTAATCGGGTGGACAAAGCGCTACTGCGTTATATAGGGGACACAAAGAGCGTAACACTCGTGTTTTGCACGGAGGATAATTATAGTAAGCTCTTACAGGTTGCGGATAGACCATCAATCTATTATGGATACTTACCAATAGATTACAATAACATTGAAACACATCAGTTGGAGAGCCGTGCCTGGAATTTTATGAAACAGGAGCTGGTACGAAAAAATGAAGACTACTTTAAAGAGCTGGAAGTAGCTGTGGGCAAGGGGTTAGTGATCACTGATCTGCAAGAAATTTATCGTGCATGTCAAGATGGACGCGGGGATATCCTGGTCGTTCAAGAGAGCTTTCATCAAGCCGTTAAGATTCTTTCGGATCAGGATATAGCGATCGTAGACAACCCTATCGGATTGGATACAATCGACGATATTAGCAGCCTATTGGCCCTATTGATCGACGAACGAGGAGGACAAACCGTATACGTTCCCCAGATACCGAATGAGGAATTGCAACCTATTGCCCTTAAGATTAGGTACTAGCCTAGATTAATTGCCAATCCAACTACTTCACTCGTTAATTTCATCGTACTGAATCGCGATTTCGACGAAAAAGGAGACAAGACAATTATTCCCGCTCGGACGCTATTAAACTAGTATTTATCTTTGAAGAGTAAATCGGTAATTAAACTTACAATACATGGTAGCAGAGACGATGGAATGAGGTGCTCGAAGAGCATCTGAACCTTGAATAATTTTTATGGAAAATGAATTTTAAATGCATCGTTTAGATGAGTGATCCAATAGTGCATTCTTTATCCCGAAAAAAAATATACCTATTTTATAAAGTAATCGATCAATTTGATTATGCAAAAGCCTCTCGATTTACCAAAAATCAGAGGTTTTGTTTTTAGCCTCAGGTCAAACGTAATCTTTAAAATAACAAGGCCACTTCCGTTAAACAGGCCTTGTTATTTAAATTGTTCAATCTAAGAGAGTTTTAATCATTTCCATGATCCTCTGTCGCAAATGAAAATTTAACTGATTTTTGCGGATAAGCCTCCATACTCTTACGGCTTGTATTTTTGATAATGGTTTTGATGCTAACGCGATCGCCCAATTTATAGTAAGTTTCTACGGTCTGATAATCCAGTAGGTAGGGACCACAAAAGTAGTTCCCATTATCATCTTTTTCGATGATTCCCTGATAAAGCCCTGTTCTTGTCTCTTTTGGCATGTTAATTTAATTTGAAAAACAAAGGTAGCAAGAGTATTTGGAGAAAATGATATGAAAGATGAAATTAAGGACATTTTATTAAAATCTGGAAAGACGGTTCCCTTAGGCCGTTCTATATATAGCATATGTTTTTGTTCCATAGGGCTCGAATGTAAAAGGCGAAGGGCTTATTGGAATAGATGACATGAGGAGGGGAGGATTTTGTAATTAAAACCGGTAACCTATGGATAATGCGGTGCGGATACCGGCAAATGGTCCGCTGGTGCTGAGTGTTACACCATCAGCATTTACTTCTTTTTTGATCTTCATGAGATTACTGTCAAATTCCTCCAGTTGTCTCTTTACTTCGCGTTGCTCGTCCGTATTTAATGGGGTTTTCCCTTCGAACTTTCCATTGTTGAAGCCATAACTGGGACCGATAATGCGCCAGTCTAAATAGATATTTTCTCCAAGCTTCCATTGGTTACCGACTGCCACACCGGCGGTAAAAGCATTTAAGGTACCCGATATGGGTACTTCTCTGTGATAATTTGATTCATCGACGGTAATCTTTGTTTGTACACTGTAATTGGCGTATTTGACAAAGGGTGCGATATAGAATCCCTTTAACACTTCTTTATTACTGATGTAGAAACGTACTTCTGGGGTAATGGAAAAAGCCCCTAATTTAGCTTCACCCAAAATATTATTATCATCGTCAAAAGCAGATTCCCAAAGGGATTTGAAGGGTAAGTTGGCCTTTGGACGATAACTGATCGTTCCATTGATCGATAGATGCTCATTGAGCGATCTTTCATACTCGAGTGCAATATTCCCAACAGATAGAGGCCAAAGATTTAATTTGATAAGATTTGATTTTTCTTGTGCTTTTAATCCAGAGATAGTACATATCCCAAGTGTAAGCACCGCAAGGTAGTGCAATTTCATCGTAGTTTTTCCAAAATTCAGGTAGCAAAGATATTAGAATATATGATTTAAGAGAAATCTAAGACATCGATATTTTGACCTAAATCCGTAAAACTGGTAGATATTTCTGTAATATATATAGTGGTGTTATCATCCAATATAACGAAATTTGTGAAGCGCTTTGATTGGAAAAAATGATCAGGCCCAAAACTTTTAAACTTAATCGCATGAAATCATTATTGTCTTTGCCCTTAACGCTAATCATACTTTTCTTATGCGGGGATATTGTTCGTGGACAGGATAAGGAGTCTATGGTACGTATTTCTGAAATTGAGGTTTATGTTGAACACCTCGAAGAATATAAGACCATTTTAAAAGAAGAGGCTGCTGCATCTATCGCGCTCGAAGAAGGTGTTGTTGCGATTTTTCCAATGTTCAAAAAAGATAATCCGACACAGATACGTATCTTGGAAATCTATCGGGACAAGCAAGCTTATCTTGCCCATTTGAAAACAGCACACTTTTTAAAATATAAGTCTACTACACTCCATATGGTGAAATTATTGAAACTCATTGATATGGACGTATTGGATCCAGAAACTGCAAAACTTATGTTTACAAAATTGAAAGAATAGGTGAAGAGCTGAATGGGGATTTGACGATCAGTAACGTGTAGGATTTAGCGCATATCGGATTTTAAATTATGTACTGAGGGAGTGGACTCCCTCAGTACAATTAATAAATTAAAGTTTGTTGCCTTCTAAAGTGCTTATACTTTTAGCAGGTATTGTTAAAGAATAGACGCCTGAACTATTTGGAGTTACGGTGCCAACGTTCCCCCAATGACCTGAACTGCTCGCGGTTGTTTGGTAATTATTCAATGCTCCGCTTGCAAAACCTGTAAGGTTGATATCCAATGGAACTGCTGCGGTTCCCGTGTTGGTGACAACTAAGACAAACTTACCTGTTTGTGGATCTTTGTAAGCCGAAATCAATAAGCCATTTCCATTTTGAACCGCTACATTGATTCGCATATAACCTGCTTTGATGAATCTGGAATAATGTCCCATCACATCATACGTTTTTGGAAATTCCAAGGAACCATCACTCTTTGTACAAATAAGCGCCTCATTATTTTGAAATGCTAGCATACCTAGCCAAAACACATATGCATTGGCGTTACAATCCGCGAGAAGCTTGTGCATATTAACCGCCAGTTTCAGGCCACCTTCAATGCCGTTGTCATAATTACCGCCATCATCGGAAGCTTCTGTTACCCACATTGGTTTACCTCCAATACTAAAATTCCACATGGAAGGGCTCTGGTTAAATCCACGTTGACCAGTGATGATGCCGCTTATCTCTACGTAGCCATGCCCGGCGAGGATGTCGACTTTGCTTCTGTCCATGCCTGAAAGGAAATTATCGGCTGTTCCCCAGGCCGCATTCTCAGAAGATATGATCTTGGTAGATTGAAGGCCCGCACTGTTTAATTCGGGACGGAGGTTGTTGGTAATAAACTGTCCCAGATGTGAAGAGTCCCAATAAGAAGCATCCCAGTCAGAAAAGACATTTTCAGGCTCATTTGACGGAGAAATAGCATTGATTGTAATTCCCTCGTTCTGAAACGATTTTACAAATCCAGTCAGATAGCGAGCAAAAGCTGTTGAAGAAGTATTAAAATTAAGTCCATTAAACCATTTCGCGGAAATACTACTCGTATTGGTCTTCATGTATAATGGCGGAGTCCAGGTACTTGCCATAACGAAGGGAACTTCATAGCGTTCTTTTGCTTTCTTGATGATCCAGACCTGCCCAAGCTGTTCTTTTTCGTCTGCTGTTAAATTCTGATAAGTCGTACTATTGGGATCCACGTCAATCGAAACTCCTGCTGGTTTAATGGTGACGACCTTAGTCTGTTGGTTAAAAGGGTAGGTATGAAGTACCTTACCACGAAGGATATTCAGTTTCAACCCACTGCCTCCCCATAAATAATCCAGGATACTATCTCTTTTTGAGGATTCAAAGAATGGAACAATCCGACCTCCGAATGCACCAAATCCATCAATCTTTTGATAGGTTTGATCCCAATTCAATGTAGCAATTGTAGCTCCTGCTTGCGCGGATACTGCAGCTTTTTTGTTAAGTTGTGCCTCTGGACTCTCTAGAGTCAATGAATTTTTTTGGCAACTAAAAATAGAAAATGTGGAAACTACGGCCAAAACAGTATAAAGTCTGTTCCAGCGACTGGTTAATTTTAACATAACTTAGTTTTTAAGATTTGTGAATGAATCATTAATTTAATTGTGCTTGGTTTTCCAAGCCGTTCTCATCGTCGTTGTTTTGTTTGCCTCCTTTCTTTAGTTAAAAAAATAAACATTCACCGATTTCCACATTGGTTAGTTTCCGAAAATTAATAATATTTTGGGAGAATTTATTATTACTTCTATTATTTTAATTTTATTTTTTATTGATTTAAAAATAAATACATATTTTTTTAATGATAACTTAATTTTACCCCTTCTTTTCAGCCGAAGATGAAGATTAAGCTTGTCATTGATTATGCATTAAAAACTGAAATCCATCGTCTTTCCCATGAATAACGTGTTACAAAAAGGTACGAATTGTTACTGTAAATATGACAAGGTTGAGTTTTTAAAGGGACGACACTTCTTAATGAAGTATTGTCCCTTTTAATGGATGTAAATTTAGAGTAATTTACTGTAAATATGCTTGTTAAGGTAGAGTTGTTAAATTTATTGAAGGCGCTGTGCCAGAACCTGGTTGTGTGAACTTCGTTCCGGGATTTACGACGGTATTGAAAAAACCGCCATTTTTCAGAAAGAAGCTATTTCCGGCTGTTCCGCCAATCGCGTCTATACGTTGGTTGTTTGAATAGGTCGCATCAACTGTAAAGGTACTTTCCACAACTTTCAGCCAAGTTCCAGTAGCTGTACGGACCCATTGATTACTATATTCTGCAGAACGGCCAAGGAAGCCGTTGTCGGCATTGAAGTTTTCGAGGAAGCTATGAAAGCCCGTTAAATAGGTGTTTGTTTTGGGACGTTTCCAGCTTGCAATGAGTATCCAATTATTTGTCGAAGGATCATTAAACCATGCCGTAAAATCAGTACTTCCATTGTTATCAGGTTCTCCCTTCAATAAAAATTTATAGGTAGTGGCGGCAGTCCAATTATACTTGAGGTAGCTTTGTCCACCAGAACCTTCGCCACCAAACTCACCTGTTGTCGTATTTGTCCCTTTTCTATTTAATGTGATGCGATCCTCTGCTGGTATTTGGGACGGGTTATCGGTGCTATATGGACTCCAAACAGAAAATAGTATTCTGCGCTCTGTCGCTGAATTGACTTGCATACCGAAATATCCTTGGCCGAACCCATTTGCCATAAAGTAAGAACCTATCTTATCTTCTCCGGCAGGCACTTTCACCTCGCTATAATAATAGGATACTTGCTGATTTGTCGGAATGGTATAACTCAAATGGCAAGATGGGCCTCGTCGCGACCAATAGTAAGTATTATCTACATTATTGTCACTATAAATTACAGTGCCATTTGTTGCCGAACTGTCTAAAATCAAGTGTGATACATCTGCAAAATAACCGCCTGACTTGGTCACACCTTGAAGATCCATTTTTATATATCCCGCCGTATTTAGCGAATAGGTACCGACCGTGTAATCCTGTAATGTTCCACCCTTAAGTTTGATTTGTTTGCTTACACCGTTGATTGTTAACTTCACCGTACTACTATCGCCTGAAGGTAACACTTTAGCCCTTATTTTAACACGTAAAGCGCCCGCTTGGGGGACCTTAGCATAGGTACTGATCACGCTATTGGCATTGGTCCAGTTTGCCAATCCATTGCTATTGATGACTTCTACTGCACCGGAAGGTGCCGAAGTAACAGAAGCATTGCCACCTAAGGGAACTTCGTATCCACTTATACCAGGGGATGCGGCCCGTAGCGATAATTTCTCTTCTAAACTTGTTTGTACCTCGCTTTTTTGGCAAGAAAGAAAGCTTGCCAATACTGTACAGAGCAGTAGCGTAATTTTGGGATATCTCATAATTTAAATTTAATTGTTCACCCTAATTTTATAAATACAATTAAATAAAACGAAAATTATGCAATGCAATCGTTTGTGTAAATTGCTTTTGTAACAAAAGGAATACTTTAAGTAATCGTCATTATCCATTTAATAAACTGTCGTTAGGTAAACATTGCAATGCGCAATAGTTTAAATCGTCCCCAATGGTTGGTTTCAAAGAAAAGGCTGAGGCCAATTATAAAAATTAAGCCAATGTCCGAAAATAATTTTGCTGAACTTTATAAAACTTGGTCGATAAATCAGTTTCTGTCTGTGGTAGATAATCCCGATCACTATGAGCCTTCGGCCCTTGAAGCTGCTGAGATTGAATTAAAAAGTTGACCTTTAACCACCGAGGAGTTGACAGCGGCAAGACATGTGCTTAAGCAATTTTACTTATGAATGTAAACCTGCTTTTATCGTTTTTTTGTAAGTTCGCGACTTCAAATTTTGCAGTCGTTATTAAACAAAAAACAGTTGCTGTAGGGACAAGAAACTAATAAATAGTGTATGAATATTGAAAGCATAAAAAAGACGAACTGGTTGCGTATCGCATTATTTTACGGATTGCTGATGGTGGGAACTTTTGCTATACGAAAGCTTCCTAATATTTTCCAGATGGCTATGAAAGATGTTTTTAGTTTTCCATTGCCTTGGAATATGAATCACGGATTTATTATTCTGATTATCTCGGCATTTTTTTATGCTTTGTCAAAAGTCGTTTCCAACGTTACACTTTTTGGTCCTAATAAAATAAAGTCACTTTTGTTTCCATTCCTTTTATTTGCAGGATATGGTATTTATGGATTCAAAAATAATTACGGTGTTGATGAGCACGTTTGGGCACTTTTGTTCTGCCTGTTTACATTGCTGTATGATATCATGGAGGAATTTACTTGGCGGGGCTATTTGAATGATAGTCTAGGAGAAATAAAATGGCCCATTAAAAGTGTGATTACGGGAATATTTTGGGCGATTTGGCATCTTTTAATTTTTGATAATTTTAGTCAATTTGGTGGCTTTGCCGGATTTGTGCTTTTGTGTATTGTCTTTTCATTTGTATTGACTTTCTCCACCATAAGAACCAATTCAATTATAGCTCCAGCTACTTTACACGCACTGTTGGGGAAGACAAATTTAGTCACCCTGTTATTATTTATACTGTTTATTATTTTATTACTCTTTTGGAATAAGAAATTCAAGGGATCAACCAGCGATGCCGAACTCAAATCGTAGGAAATCGCTGGTGGACCATTGCTGCACACAGCCGATCAATTTTGAGTATCTGACCATAAAGAGCAGAGGGCACAAACCATAGCGATCTATAAATAAACTGCTGCTTCCTAGGTCATTTAGACTATTCGGACAGTGTATCGGCATGTCGATGCATAAGCTTCCAGCTACCTTGCTCTTTTCTGAAGATTTCGGTGATTCTGAGATTGAAAATCACCACGGTATCTTGCCCTTTTATGTTGACGGACGAACGTTGTATACCCGTCCAATAGGCTAGTGTATCACTTGCATCTTGATGTATCACTTCAAATTTGTTTTGTGCACCTGGAAGGAAATTGGAAGCTCCTTTTTGGTTAAAATCATTGACCTGTAATACTCCAGAAAGATATATTCCATTGGGCGGAAAAATTGTTGCAGGCTCATTTGAGACGGAAATATCTTTTAGGGAATCAAAATGACCCTCCACAAAATCTGTAGAGGCTTTTAAACGGATAGTCATAAATTTTTCGAAATCCAAGAGTGCATTATTGGCTGTTTTCATATTTTTTATCTTTGTTTAATTGATACAAAGTTCCCAAAATGAAATTATTCTAACCCGTGACAATCGTCACATAATATCAAGAGTTTAGCCTTCTCCTACGAATTCTGCTTAAGGTTTCTCGAGCTACTCCCAAAAAGGAAGCCAATTGAGAAAGTGGCACACGTTGTAGGATTTCAGGATATTTGCTTTCTAGATAAGACAGGCGTTCAGCAGCCGAATAGAGTTTAAATAGATTGGCAAACTCTTCCTGGCGTGAAGCAAACTGCCTGATACAATGTCGTCCCAACCGCTCTATTTCTATAGCCTGCGCAGCAAGTTCAAATAGTGTCGACTTATCAAAAATAATGGCTCTTAAGTCCTCACAGGCTACGATGTTAAATTCGGATTTTTGCCCACTGCCAAAACTTTGAATATTGGTAGCGATATCGTTTTCAAAGAAAAATCCTGTGTTTTTGACAGTTCCATCAATAACATAATAACTTCTACAATAGCCTTTGTCGATAAAAAAGAGCGAATTGCAAACTTTACCCTGTTCCAGCAGTAAATCATTTTTTTTGAAGTTACGCAATGTCAATGCTGGCTGCAGCAAGTGCCAGCTATCCGTCGAAAAGTCAACCAGTGCGTGAATATAATTGCGAAGATTGTCCATCGTTAAATGGTTTCATCGTCGTAGTGACGCATAATGTAATAAAAATAGTCTATCATCTTCAGGTAGTTTTCAATGCTGATGTATTCATTGGTACTATGCATACTCTGCTGTTCAGCGTGATTAATTTTAATTGGCATAAAGCGATAAATATGATCACTGAGATTTTGGTATTTGATAGCGTCTGTTCCGCCAACGGTCAGGTAAGGTGTAACGATAAGATCAGGGTATAGTCTGCGGATTGAAGCTTCCATCATCTTATAGGCTTTAACGTCTGTTGGTGAGACTTTGGATGCTTCTCGGGCATTGTCGACCTGTTCGATCTCAACATCAAACCCGCTTGCAGCCTGCTCGACATGATCCCGAACTTCCTGTAGGGTGTTTTCAGGCAATAGCCTAAAATTGACGACAAATTCAACTTCAGGTGAAAGCACATTGGGGGCATCGCTGCCCTTCATCATCGTCAGTGCTGTAGTTGTTCGCACGAGGGCATTAGTCGAATGGTTTTTCGTTAGTTGAGCCAGAAGTAAAGATTCCATAATCCAGCGATTAGCAATCGCAAAACGGGAGGCAAAAGGCATGCTACCACCAACCTGTTGAAAGAAGTTTTGGATAATAGGGCTGATCTGTGCTTTCATCTGGTGATTTTCTAAGCGCTGCATGATGACTGCCGCTTTACCAATTGCACTCGTTGTTGGTGGCATCGAAGAGTGCCCACCAAGACCTTTAACCTTTATTTTCAGAGATAAAAATCCCTTCTCCGCACAACCGATCAATGCTACATCGGAGCTGATTCCCTTGACCGAGCCCTTTTCCAGAATGAGTCCACCCTCGTCATAAACGGCTTCGAATTTAAGACCTTTTTCTTTGAAGTAGTCTGCTATTTTAGCTGCGCCGCGTACGCCACCAACTTCTTCATCAAAACCAAAAGCGAGGTAGATATCCCGCTTGGGCTGTACCTGTTCTCGAACCAACTGTTCCGTAGCTTCAAGTAAGGAGAAGAGCATACCTTTCATATCTAAGCTTCCGCGGCCATAAATGTGGCCGTTGGCTACTGCCCCCGAAAAAGGTGCATAGTCCCATTCTTCGGCTATTTCACTAACAGGCGGTATTGCCTGGTCTCTAGGCTGAAATAGCGTTGAATCGTTGTTTTTTATAGCAGCTGAACCGGGAGGAACAACATCCATATGCGAAAGAAAGAGTAGCGGAAGCAAGCTATTGTCGCTTCCCTTGAGTCGAATGACCAGCGCGTGGCCATTGACCGTATAGGTTTCCAGAGAGCGATAGATCAGTGGAAAATTGTGCCTGATGTAACTATTAAGTTCTTCAAAAGGAACATAGTTAAATAATGTCGAGTCGCCAATAGAGATTGTGGCTATTTTGATGCCGCCGGCAAATCGGGCAACAATGCTATCATTGACCGCTGGCTGCACAGGCGTTGCAGCAGATTTTTTGACACGCGTAAACGGGTAAGTCAGCGTTCTAATTAAAAGCCCAATGATAAATAGGATAAGTAAGACAAAAAGGATTAAGAGAATTTTCTTCATAACAGACCTCATATTAACATAAGAACTTACCTTATATACGCTGGGAAAAACCTGCCCAGCGTATATCCTGTTGTTTTTAGTAGAACACGAAAGCCCTTCGTTTGTTTCTTATTTCCCGTTAAATGTGCAATAGCTCAAATTCCTGTTGAACCGTTTCTTGCCCATTGACAATAATTGAAATTTTATGTTTCCCTGCATAGAATTTACGGGTAGTAATCAATTTGAAAGATTGCTTTCGCTCGATACGGTTTATTTCAGTTCCCTGATAGATTCGTTCACTAATTTTAAAAACCTTTCGAGATAGCTGACCATTTGACTTTTGATAATACAACCCATACTCCAGACGTAGTGATCTGGCGCTGCTGCTTCCATTCTCAATTTCAAAGGAAAAAATAAGGTGTTCACCTATTTTAACTGCCGGTGTATGGATACTGAGATTCCTAATATGAAAATCACTACTATCCAGTCCATAAAAGCTTAGAATTGCTGGATGTCCTTGTTTGAGTAAGGTACGGCAGCCATGTTTGATGATGGCATCTGTATTTTTACTGATTCCATTCCACTGCTGGGCAATGGTCAGAACGAGATGGGGATGATCTTTGGCAATATCGTTGAGATTGTTGGCCACACTTCTTCTTACGCTCTCGGATGGGTCATTATGGAGGTTTTGGAGGATAGGCAGGATAGGGGAAGGGTTGTTTTTCAACGCTGGAATTGCCATCGCCCAGGGGAGTCGGGGCCTAGATCCTTCACTTGCAAGGCGTCGAACTTGAGGATGTGGGCTTTTGGACCATCTTTCCATTTCCGCGATCATACGAGATCCATAGTTGATAATAAATGGACGAACGGCAAATTCGCAGGTTATGAATCTCGTGACGATTTCAAATGACTGCACAGCTGTTTCAAAATCTCCGATACCGTAAGTTTCGATATAGTCCGGAAAAATAACATATTCAAGGCCTCCCCGATGCTTCGTTTCTAGGAGATGTTCCACCACTTGTGTTAGTAAGGCCGCTGCTTCGGGAAAGGATGCCGGCATAAATTCATGTAAGGCCGCTGTGCTATGTTTTGTACGCTGTTTCCATTCCATTTCATGAAAACTGCCTGAAAAAACGCGTTTGATAAACTGTTCTCTGTTAAAACTGTTGTCAACGCGGTGGAACTGATCGGCAATAAACTGATAAAATTCCGGTGTATATATATCTTTAATTAGGGCCATGAGTTGAAGAAATAGCTGTTAAATATCGATTAAGGAAGACAAGATACTAATTTTTAGACTTTAGTATCTTGTCATGTGAGCGGATTAGTTCGTGGCTTCTACGCCAAATTTTTTGATCGCCTCAGGGCTCAGCGGAGTGAAAAAGTTAAGCATGTTACCATCGGGATCACAAAAAAGCAATGAGCGATTACCCCAAGGCATTGTTGTCGGTTCCTGAATGATTTTTGAAGCACTATTTTTGATCCGAATATATTCATGATCTACATTTTTCACTAAAAATTCAATAATAATAGGGGCCATGTTACCAAAGATAATGGGGTTGTCGCTAAACATTTGCATCGTGCGAATACTTCCTATAGCTAGGGTAATCGAACTGGTGGAAAGCTCGGCAAAATCTGGTGTAAACCATTGTGCGGTGAGCCCCAGTATTTCTTCATAGAATCTGACGGACTGCTGAATGTCATTTGCAATCAGTCGAATGGATGTTAGTTTCATGCTGATATAAATTTATTGATGGCAAAGTTAAAAGGGCCATTGACAATAGTCTGTCAATAGCCCGATTGAAACTGTCCATAAATTTACTTATCCTTGCTAGATTAGTACGTCGTCAATAATTCCAAATTCTTTTGCTTCTGCAGCAACCATCCAGTGATCCCGGTCGCTGACATCATGTACGCGTTGATAACTCTGTCCACTGTGTTTGGCAATAATATCATACAGCTCTTTCTTGATTTTCAGCACTTGATTGGCTGTAATTTCGATGTCCGAAGCCTGGCCTTGAACACCGCCAAGTGGCTGATGAAGCATCACCCGTGCGTGTTCCAGCGCGCTACGTTTGCCGGCAGCACCGCCGCAGAGTAATATCGCACCAAAGGAGAGTGCCATACCGGTGCAGATCGTTGCAACATCTGGACTGATCAATTGCATTGTATCATAAATACCTAATCCGGCATACACTTCGCCTCCGGGAGAGTTGATATACAGTTGTATATCTTTTTTTGGGTCGACAGATTGAAGGAATAACAGTTGGGCTTGTACGATATTGGCGATGTTGGATTCTACGGGAGCACCCATAAAGATAATACGGTCAATCATCAATCTGGAAAATACGTCCATTTGTGATACGCGCAATTCGCGTTCTTCGGTGATATATGGCGTCATGGCCAGCGGAATGCGTGACTGCTCGATGCCTGAAATATAATGATCCACCAGATCTTTTTGGACATAACAATGCCCTACCGCAAATTTGCGGAATTCATTTTTGTCAATCGTCATGATGTTAGGAATTTAGGATTTGCTAAATAGCTTTATTATTTTTTTTCTAAAAGACACATGTTCAGGATGTGTAAATAATGCCTGCGTTATGGCTTCAATTTCCATTTTCACTTGTTTGCGCCCGAATTGCCGAATAGCTGCATAAGCTTTTTGTTGCGCAATAACCTTGTGTGCCAACTCTTCGTCCAACACCAATTTCGCTTCAAAAAGCAGTGCATCTTCCGGCTCCGCTATTCCAAAGATATACGCTTCTATCTGTTGGATTTCATTCCATGAAGTCATCATAAACCAGGGATTTTTGTTTAACGGATTCTCTAACTTTCTCCAGGCATTTAAATTTCTGTACAGTGGCGCTCCTTGCTCCCGAATGGCCATATTCATCTGCAATTTCCTGCAGTGACATTTGATCATAATAGAAGCTTTTCAAGAGTTCTAAACATTTACGCCCAGCAGTCTCCAAAAAACGAAACAGCCTTGTGCTAGAAGGAGACTCTTCGGTTGTCAATGCAATATCCACTTGATCTATGGGAAGGTTTGGACTGGATTGACCATACCGTTTTAACCATAGATTTTTGGTCGTTCCAACCAAATAGCCAATATCGTTGTTTAGTGGTGCTGCTGTTAAAAGAATCTTTTCATAATACACCAGCAAAGCGTCCTGAAATACATCTTTGGCTTCATCCAAATTACCACCCATACGACTGATATACTTAGCCACGATGGGAAATGTACTTTTATACAAGTTCATAAAGAGCACCTGTCGATCTATTGTTCGATTTGAATTGATCAATTGTTGCATAGCAATATCATTTATAGACATGTACCAATTTAGTGAAAAGTATCACCTTTTATTTGAAAAATTAGTTAAACAAAAATGCTTCCCTTTTTTGGGGAAGCATTCATTCGCTTATCAGAGTTAGCTTATTCCAGTTTATGTTTCTACTGCTCAAGGTTATTTTTTTAAATCCAGTTCCATCTGGATATTACATCGTTGATAAGGACTTGGATAGCCGCTAATCTTTTGGAACCCCAACTTGTAATAGAGATTGATTGCAGGTTTCAAAATGGTGTTGCTCTCGAGAAACAGTTTTGATGCCCCTAAGGTTTTTGCTTCTTCAATAATTGCTCTTCCCAAAAGATAGCCTATACTTTTGCCTTGCACTGTTGGAGATACCGCCATTTTTGCCAATTCATAGTCAAAATCGGGATGATTCATTTTAATAAGTGAGCATACACCTACAGGTTCATCGTTATAAAGAGCAACCATAATTTTACCCCCTTTTGCCAAAATATATTCCTCGGGATTGTCAAGTGCTTTATGGTCAGTTTCTTCCATTTCAAAATAGGTAGAAATCCATTCCTCATTTAAAGACTTAAATGCCAGGCGGTATGTTGGATCATATGGAACAATGTTGACATCCTTACTTTCACGCATTTTCTTTTGTTCCTGAACGCGTTTCAGCAAGGATTTTTGTTCAAGTAGAAATTCCCATTCAGCTAAAGCTTCCCATAGATTGTGCGTGGCTTCCTGGATAATCCCATCTATGGCGCGATCGATATCGATGCATTGAATTTTCATTCTTTCCCAAAGCATTTTTCCTTTATCGGTCAATCCAACCATATTTCGCCGTTTATCCACAGAGCGAAGGTTATCCTCTACAAGACCCGCATTGATCATTTCTTTAACGATTTTAGTGACTGATGGCTGGGAGTGGCCAATCTCTGTTGCTATATCGGTAATTGTTTTTGAATCACCCTCAGACAAGATAAAGAAAACGGGAAACCACTTGGGCGCAAAATCAATCTGATAAAGCTCATGTAATCGGGCGGCCTCTTCTGTGATATTTGAAGCCATGTAGCGCAATCTGCTGCCTAATGCTATTTTTCCTGTTTTTTCAAATAGTTCCATTGTATTATAAGTAATTATATAACCAGTTATGTAAATGTAGGAAAATAATTTAAATGTTGTAAAATTTAAATTTTAAAATTCTGCTGAAACAAAAATATATCGTTGCTTTTTTCGTTATATTTCAATAAATTCAAAGCATAAAAAACCAGAACCCCTTAAAATAGACCGAAGGACATGAACGAGTTAGAAACTTATTTCCGAAATAATGATGCGAAGCTAATCAATAAATGGATGCATTATTTCGATGTATACGACAGACATTTTAGTCGTTTCAAAGGCAAAGAGATCGTGGTGTTGGAAGTTGGGGTTTTTCAGGGCGGAAGTCTTCAGATGTGGAAGAACTATTTTGGTGATCGTGCGAAAATTTACGGTATCGACATCAATCCGCACTGTAAGGAACTCGAAGAAGAGAATGTAGAGATATTTATTGGTTCACAGTCGGACCGGAAGTTCCTGCGCCAGGTAAAAGAATCCATTCCGCCGATTGATATATTGATCGATGATGGCGGCCATACGATGATACAACAGATTGTGACATTTGAGGAGCTTTTTGATCATGTGAAAGATAATGGTGTTTACCTTTGTGAAGACTTACATACATCTTATCAGGTATTTTATGGTGGAGGCCATAAAAGGAACGGTACTTTTATTGAATACAGTAAAAATTTTATTGATTACATCAATGCTTACCATTCCGAGCAACGTGGATTGAAGGTCAATGGATTTACGCGTTCGGTAAGTTCCCTACACTACTATGATAGCATCTTGGTCGTGGAGAAGCATCGAAGGGATGAGGCGCCGATACATATGAAGACAGGAGCGGCGACAGTGAAAGATTTCAATGCGGCTCCCACAGGATTCGATGGATTAAAATGGAAGATTAAGAAACCTGCTTTGACCATGATCAACAAGTTGCTCCGTTTTTTCCGTATTGGCGGGTTTATGTGGCGTTAAATTGTTCATGTTATATTTTCTCTTTCTTCGGGATGTTGGCCTGAGAGATAGTGTTTTATGTAAGACTATAAGCCAACTCGCACTGGGTAATTTTTGGTGAGAGTTGGTTTATAACCGGTTTGGAGCTGAATAAGGAACAAAGCCTCTGATTAGACACCCTATGTTCAAAGTCTGTTCTGCCAAAAGGGAGCTTCATGCCAACGCTGTTCTTTTTTATAAAAAAAGGCTTTGGTTTCGATATATTGACGATAAATTTCATTGATGTTTTCCTGATAATTTGAGAAGGTCCTTTCGTGCCCTAGATCTGCATCGATAATAGCTTTGGCAGCATTGCATGCAGAATTTATGGCGAAACCAATGCCCATGGAGGAAATTGGATCAAATGATGCTATTGCATCACCAACTGCTAAAAAGTTGTTTTTCGAAAGCACGTTGGAAATCTGCGAAAAAGCATTTCTTACCCAAGGTTTTCCTTGACTCTCAGCAGGGGCTATTTTATGTTTAATGTATTTCGTTTTTGACAGCATGTCGTTCCAATTTTCTATTTTTTCGAGTCTTTTTTTTCGAATAATAGCAGCATCTGAAAAGAATGTAAGCGTCATTTTTTGATTGGGTAAGGTCGCGCAATACCACCATCCATCTTCGACGGCTTCGATAAGAATATCTTGTTTGACCTGTTGTGATGCTTTAACGTGTAAAAATTTTCCAATTGCGGCTAGTTCGTCGTATCGTTTTGATTCAATGCCTAATTTTCGACCGACACTTCCTGACCTCCCGGTAGCGTCGATCAAATATTTTGCCCGTACTGTAAAATTTCCCTTTATGTCATGTTTTAACTTCACCGTCCAATAATTCTTGTCGTCCTGTTCAAAATTCAGACATTTCGTCCTTGGGAAGATGAGTGCACCTCTTGCAGCAACTTTTTCCAGTAAGAGATAATCAAATTCTTCTCTATTTAACTGAAAATTTTCGCTTTCGGTATTAAAAATAGAATCTCTAATGACCATTTTGTCGCTGCCCCAGGCTGCAATATTGCTGTAGCCTTGTATAAAATGATCGGGACTGAGATTGTCTTTTTCAATGCCCATATAGTCAAGTAGGTCAAAAATACTTGAATTGACCTGTTCCCCGATTTTTATTGTTTCTAAATTCGTCTCCTCAACAATAACGACCTTTAGGTTCGAATATTTGAGTAAACTTAAAGCGGCGGAGGTCCCTGCGGGGCCCCCACCGACTATGAGTACATGAGTTTCAAAAAAATGTTGCATTTTTTATCTTCGGTTTCGTGTTCCAGAGCGAGGCAATGGCATGCGTTCTGCCGCGAGCTCAATCTTTTTGAATCCAACTTCTTCCAGATGTTCCATCAATAGCCGCCCTTTGTTACTTCTTTGCGTGATAACATGTGCTTGCTCCTCGATATAAAAAACAGGAATTGACGTTTCTTGATCCTCCTTATTACCGCTTATCTGACTCACTGGCACATTGTCATACGTAAATATTTCGTTGTTTCTTTCCGTTTCAACAAAAAATGGGAATCCTGTACTATGGGAGTTTTTATCTCTGATGAAGCCTAGTGCATACCAATACTGAACCATCTGTGTAAAGCTATTTATTCCGCGGGCATAATTCATTTGCTGGCCTGCAGGCACGTTTGTTGCCTGCTGTCCTTCAGTGGTGAACTCGCCGACCAAAACATCCCAAGGGCTTTGAGGCGGCCACCAATACGCGTAGTAAGTAGGAGGTAGCGGGGCTGCCGGGGAACCGGCTTTATTCACTGAAGGATCCGTGAAATTGATTAATTGGATCGTACATTGGAAGAAGTCTGCCTGCCATGGGCAAGCCATTCTTTTTGTCAGGTCACCCGGTTCACAGCCGCCGCCTTCGCACTCATCACGTGAAGGTGTTAGGCCCGATGTTGCATATTGTGACTCGTTTCCATACTGTAAAATTTGATAAGGAGCAGCGTAGATAATTGGATTTTGCAGACTCCAGGTAACTTCAATTCCAGGGCACATTGGCAAACCTACACAGTTGCCAACACTTGCTGTATCCATTGGATTTATAGGATATTGCTCATAATTTGGATCGTTTACGAAATTACCATTAGCCCATTGTTGCATCAAGAATAGCTGTGTTTGGTCCAAAGCCAAGAATTTCATGATATTGATGTTGCTTACCGAATTGCTGCCGGAATTCATTGGCATCATAGGAAATATATCGGTCCCATTTTCTTTTAGTAATTGCTCCTGTGGCAAATATTCAGGTGACGGTGGCTGACCATCATTTTGCCTGAAGTATGAAAAATAATTTTGTCTATTTTGCCAGTTTGCTTGAGAATTATCGGTAAAATCAAAGATATTGCTGGTAAAGGCCATCATGGACTGTACATTAGAGACCCACTGATAGCGCCCTATTCGGTTGATAATTGGCAAAATGTCCCGTTGAAAATTCGCTATGTAGTTCGAGTTATAATAGCCATTGCTGTACATGCCCGGAACTAAATTGAAATTTCTTATAGCGACGTCAAACATAGTATCGCTTAAGTTAGAGATATTTACAATTTCAGGTGCAAAATCAGGGGATCCGATCACAACCCAAGCTGTTAAGTAAGAAGAACTTCCGTCATTAAATGTTACGGTGCAATAGACTGCCCCGTCGGAAATATCATCGTGCCAGGTACTTGACCCTCCATAACTAGTCAATGGAAGATCGCCACCGGCATTTCCAAAACCACCCAAAACGACGAGCCTACCAGCGTTATCTGTTAGGAGGTCTCCCAAGGTAGTTACGGGCACGCCATAGTGGACATGCTCCGGTGGATATTGGGCAGGATAGCCTGCGGGAACATTATTCTTATCGAAACCGATTGAATTAGCTCTTCCAGAAATGCTTCTAGGTCCGGGATCTATAATTAGCTTGCTTCTATCTGGTGCGTCTGGGTTTCTGAACTGAACATCCCAGCTTTTATAGCTGTTTTGTGGACCATACAGCAAATTTCCCTTTAACTCACTATACTGATACCAAGCTGCTTTTTTATTCGCCAAATGCACTGTCCACTCAATGGATTGTACACCAGGGCTATCGAGCGTGATTTCTTCGCCATAATCAGTAAGGATTGTAAATGGCTGGCCTTGTCGTTTGATCAGACCTTTCGCATCTTTGAAATCTGTAATGGGACCCCGGGAATTTCCGTTGCTGTCCGCATCAAAAGGAAGGCCTCCGATCGTAGTCGGAGATAAACAGATATCGGTAGTACTGTTGCCAAGACGGGCAACACCTACAGATGGATGAATTGATAAATTCATGGTTTATTTGTTTGGTTTTTCCTACTCTATTAATGGCTTTTCGGTTCCGCCATATTGAAATAATAATTGAATTGCGAAAAAACAATACCTGTAATGGTAAGTAATAGTTTGTAAGGGTAAAAATATGCTATTATAAATTTAAGTAATGTTTTTAATATATGTGTATTATTTTATTAATAATTTAAATAAAATCTATTTTGTCTGTTTTTTACGTATTTATATGATATTTATTTATTGTATTACATTTTGTTTGAAATGTGCAAACTGCCTTTTCTTTCGGTTTTTGTAACTTTGTTTGTTGTTAAAATTCTTATAATTAGTTTTTTGTGTTTTTTATATATTCGTTTTAAGCAGTCTATATTTACAAATTTATTTTTCGAGGCCATAGTTCGGCATGTAAAGAGAGTGAAATAATGAAGTAATTAATTTTTTTCCTCGGTTGAAAACGTTAAAAAAACTTAACGTAGCTTCGTCTGTGTTTAATCCGCTTTATTAAATAGGGATTTGACAGCGGGTGATTGTGGCTGTAATATTGGTTTCATCCAAAATAGGGGTGTAACATGGTAAAATGAATTGTCTGTTTTCGTTAGAATAATATCCGAATAGTGTGAAACAAAAAAGTCAGATCATTTGATCTGACTTTTGGATAAGTGATTGGGCAGAATTCGAACCAAATACTTGATGATTTATTTGTTTTTAGCGCTTTTGACGTTTTTCTAAATTTGTCTCAAAATGTTCTTAAGAATTTAGTCAGCGCTAACCGGATATATCGAACCGATTGTTTTTCAATAAGTATATGTAGGAATAGTAATTCTAGTGTTTAAACTTTATAGATAGCAGGCAATATTATTTCTTTACTTTCCGAAATCAAAAATATGTGCCCCGAAAAACCATAAAATAGTTGAATTTGTAAACTGAAGGAATGATTTTGATAACGTACTTTACATTTCAATAGGTTAAATTTGTGATATCAAAATAGGAATAACAATCATAATACACACTTACCTTGCTTCGGTTTCCCGAATCCGTCAAGTTCCACCGGAGCGGGTAAGTTTCTTTTGATTCCCATAGATTCCATAGCTAAGGTCGAAAACTCTCCTGCATCTACCTTTAAGATTATCAATATGCTAATTGCCTTCGATACAAAAACGATAGATGATGAAAATACTGTCGTTAAATGGCCGGGAACTACGATCTGCTTTATTCCTTGCACGATTTAAATTTTTACTTATACTATTTGTTGACTTAGAATAAAAAACAATAGAAAATGAATTCAAGCCATTTTTTATTGTTTTTGAGGACTGATCAGATGAAAAAAATACTAGCCTAGTTGATAAATAAATTTGTAAACAAATGGAATGATTAGGATAATGAAAGAAAGGACTAATGAATTAGCTTTGTTCTTATTACGATATGGCAAAATTATTAGCTATAACATTTAATTTGCCTAGCTCTGGTTCCCAAAGAATCCGGCAAATAGGCTGCTAAAAATCCCGCCGTGTCTGCATGAGTGGGATTTTTTATGTTTTATAATGAATTCCCTTGGACAGTATAACTTTTTTCAAATTGGATAAGGGGAATAATTTAAGATACAATAAGAGTAAAATAGCACTAACGTATGGGAATATTTGAGATTACATTAACGAAATATGGCGAATATCAGTTTCAATTAATCGCAGACAATGGACAGGTAATTTTAAATAGTGAATGTTATATAACTAAAGAAAATTGTTTAAATAGCATTGCTTCCATCCGTAGAAATGCAAAAGATGATACTAAAATTAAGTGTAGAGCTATTAGTGGAAAACTCTATTTTGAGTTAACAGGGGATAATGGCCAGATCATAGGTAGTGGCCTAAAGTATGAAAGCTTGGCCAGTTTAATAAATGCAATTGAATTCGTCAGATCATTTTCTGAAACAGCATTGATCAATGACCGGACTCTTTAGTCATGTGTTTAATGATCTTAGGATAGTATTTAATGTCCAATAATGTAGCCCTTGATTTTTCCCAAAAGATTTACTTACGAAAATTTACAACATGAATCGTATAGGTCAGTTCAGTTTTTTTGAATAGATTAGATTAACAAGGAGTTATAAGAAAACAAAAAAGGCAGATCATTTGATCTGCCTTTCGGGTAAGTAATCGGGCTCGAACCGACGACCCCTAGAACCACAATCTAGTGCTCTAACCAACTGAGCTATACCTACCGTGATTTTGATGTCACAAAAGTAGTATTATAGCTTATATGCTCCAAATGTTTTTTAAACTTTTTGACTAAACAATTGTCTATCAAAAGGTATAATTTTCAAGTATGCCCGTTTAGCGACCCTAGAGAATAATATTTAGGTAATATTTTCAGGTTAAATGCCTAAAAAAGCAGCTTGGTCTTTAATTTGTATACTATAGTTTATGGGAAAATTTTTAAAATTTTTAATTATCGTAGCCATTTTGGCAGTGGGCGCTTGGTTCGTGTATAAAAAATATAACAGCGGACCGACGGTGGAAAGCAAACATCAGTTGTTGGTGGATCGTATTGAAGCAATGGGAAAACTGGAATTGGTCAAATACCGATACAGCGATGTGGTGGAGCATAAAAACGTGAATACGTTTTTACCGGATGCAAGTGTATTGTTAATTGTCAAAGCAGATGCAGTAGGCTGTGTGAACCTTACAAAACTTAGTCCGGAAGATATCAAGGTGGTAGGGGATTCGGTTTCCATCAAATTGCCGGCTCCAGAAATCTGCTACATTAAGATCGATCATGAAGCATCCAAAGTCTATGATACCAAAATGGCTTTCTTGCGCGAAGCAGAGCTTGTGGATGAAGCTTACAAAGCTGCGGAAAAAGCTGTTGCTGATGATGTTAAGAAATCAGATATTCTGCAGCAAACCAAGGCCAACGCAACCACCGTGTTTAAACCGCTCTTACAGGGATTGGGGTTTTCGAAAATCAATCTGACTTTCGAATAAATTCAAAAAAAAGCTAGGCAATGTTAACATTGCCTAGCTCTCTACAATAAATCTAATCTCCAGCCATCTCTCGACGGGTGGATTTCATAATTATGCTATTATCAAGCAAAGAACAATAGCCAAGTTATATTCGTTTTACTTTTTTGTTGATGTATCGGGTTGTGGTGTTGGCGGGATTTCTCCACGGGATTCTGCAGATGTGGTATCGCGATATTGTATCGTCGTGGTATCGTTGGGAACGGAGTCCCGCATCAGTTCCTTTGATTTTTGATCATCAGTTTTAACGCCATTACATCCATAGGTTGCTAAGCAAATTAGACCGACGGTAATTAATTTTGTTGGGTTTTTCATATTATTTATTGTTTAATGATGGCATGCCGCTGCATACACTCAACCGAAGAACCAAGGTCAAATCAAAATGGTTTCGGATTTTTAAATTAGCTATTATGATATAAAAAGAAAACACATCTTATATTATTAGTTTTTAGGTAAATTACATTGTAAAAACTTTTTGCAATTGATTACTGTCCTATGATCGAGAAAACCAATACAAAAAACACCGCTGGCCTTGTCCGATTTGGTTATCATCACATGCTTTTACATTAATTAAACAACAAAAAATACAGGAATATGGCTACAAAGAATGAAAACTGCGTTGTCGGGACCGAAATGGAAAAAAGAAAAAGGTCAAGCTAGGAGTGAACGGGGAGGCACTTCGGAATGTAAACGATAAGGATCAAGGAGATGCCGAGGCTGGTGTAGACCCGCAGGTGGATCAGCTCAATGACATGCCCAATGACCCTGCCGATAGGCCCAAGGAAAGGAAGAAATAAAAAAGACCCGCAGCACATGCGGGTCTTTTTATAGTGGCCGAACCTATGCGTTAAAAACGGTTCTATTTTTTGCCCTGTTTGTCGATGGCTTTAATAAGTTCATCTTTTGTCATATCATGACGTCCTGTGATCTCCATTTTCTTTGCCATTTCCAAGAGCTCAGCTTTGGTTTTTTCGGAACTTCCCTTTTGTGAACTCTTAGACGCAGAAGCGCTTTTTGCAGTTGCTGGAGCTGATTTTTTTTCTTTGTTGCTGCTGTTGCCCTGCGATTGTCCTTTGACAGTCGTATGGCTTGAACTTTTTGTTGTATTCATAATGTTCTGTTTTATTTGTTACTTATATGCTGAACATGTTACAGGCACAAAAGGTTGGTCGTTTTAATACGTTATTAGACGGTACTATTACGCTTTGTTCTTTTTTTCCATAGCAAATGCTTTGATAATGGCTTTATTAAAAGCGGGTAAATCGTTGGGCGTGCGGCTCGTAATAAGTTTATCGTCAACGACGACGTTACTGTCTTCCCATAATGCGCCTGCATTAATCAGGTCCATTTGAATGGCTTCGACAGATGTTATTTTTCTATCACGTACCAAATCCGCATTAATAAGTAATTGTGGACCGTGACAAATTGCCGCGATCGGTTTATCGCGTTCCCAAAAAGCATTGATCAAAGCAATAGCCGTTTTATTGGTTCTCAATTTATCGGGGCTTATGACTCCGCCGGGTAGCAGCAATCCATCGTACTGATCCTCTTCTGCCTCCTGAAGAAGAACATCGACAGGATAATCATTTGACCATTCATCACCATTTTTTGCGCGAACTTTTCCTTTAGCCGGTGATAAAATGTCTGTTTTGGCACCTGCATTTTCCAGCGCTTCTTTGGGACTGGTCAATTCAATTTCTTCAAATCCATCGGCTACCAATATGGCAATCCGCTTATTTTTTAAATTTTCCATATCTAAAGTTTGTTTGTATTATATGTTTTGTGTTCTTAAAGGGAACGGATCTAAACCTATGAAGGTTTGATATAAATTACCGTCGAGCTGGGCTTTGCCAATTACCATAATGAGTAGCTAAAGTTGATTTTGAATTTAGATATCGATAAGTGCAAAGCATGTATCGTCGCCATGATGGGCCTTCAATACAGGTACTGCCACATTATAAATCGGTATTCCAGCGGGGGATAGGGCTTTGAATTTTCCCGCATGCGCATGCCCATGGAAGGCAGCAGTAACTTTACGCCGCTGGAGCGGTTCCATTAAATGTGTTGAGCCTAAAAAAGGATAAATTTGTTCGGGTTCACCCAATACTGTTTCTGCGATAGGTGCATAATGGAGCAAAGCGACTTTTTTTATAGCTGCATGCTCTTGCTCTAACCTTGCCAAAGCGCGGTCCAGGAGCAATGATTCGTTAACAGCTTCCTGCACAAAACTTTTCATGGCATCTTCGCCGAACATCGACAACATATAACGGTCAAATCCACCACCAAATCCTTTTATCCCAGCAAAACCAATATTTTCGATCACGATTGCTTCGCCGTTCAAAACCGTAATTTTACTGTCGGTCAAAATTTGGCGAATCTGTTTCTGCCGTCCTTTTTCATAATCGTGATTTCCCAATACGGCGAGGACCGGAACTTTGATGGATTGAAGTTCGGCAACAAGTAATTCAGCCTCTTCTTCATCCCCGGTGTCGGTCAAATCACCACATAATAGCAGGACTTTTGCCTTTTCTGAAATCTCTTCAAATTTTGTTTTCCATTTCCCATGCTGATTAGCATTCATATGTATATCGCCCAAAGCGGCTATTGTTGTCTTTTTATTCATCTCAAACAGTTTTTATGGTATATGATTTATAATCCCATTCTTTAATATCGATCTCATATTGTGTCTGGTCGATGAGCGGTCCCAGGCAAACTTTCTCTAAGCAAGGAGGCAGTTCATACTGGTCTGCTGCGCGCTTAATAAGCTGATCAAATAAGTCCTTCGGAAGAATATCGCGATAGTCATGCGGATAGGTAAACTGAAAAATGAGCATTTGGGCCAACAAGAGATGCCAATGTTGATCCATCCGCGCCAATAAGTGATCCCAATCTAGTTTCTTCCCATATTTTAGCCAAATATGGTTTATATCGGCACTGTCGTGCCGCTCTCTGTTTTGTACATACAGTTTACACCAAACGAGTTCTTCTGCGGGTATATAACGTACGGTTGTATCAAACAGCACTCCCTCAGGCCCCCTGTCAAACCAATCTTGTTCTACAGTACAATTGTGGTTAACACTATCAAAAATAATATCAATAAAATAGGGGGGCTTATAAATCTTGGCCAGCCATCTTACATCCGTCAGTTCCGTTTTATAACCGTTAGCGGCAAAGTGCTTGAGAATTTTTGGGTATTCGCTGCTTTTGCAAAAAATATCCATGTCTTTCGTAGGCCGTATGATCCCTGTGTAGTTAAACATAGCCAAACCGCCACCTACCATAAATTGACATCCGTTCTCCTGAAGCAGTCTCAATGTATCCTGAAAGAAAGCCAGGCAGTCCTCAGGTGGATTATCTAAATGAATCATATTGTCTACTTTTTCTTAAAGACAGTCAAATAAATGCAGTAGTTTGTTGATAGTCAATGAAAACGTATTATCCACCTGTTTAATGGGTAAAAGTACTCAATTTAAAAATTGTTGGAACTCGGAGGGCTCTTATCGATGTTCTGAAATAAAAAAAGCTCATTGCCTGATGAAGTATGGGTGGATATATCACAAAGATCTAAACAGCATAAATATGGACAGTTTTTTTGGCTCTAGTGAGGATCTCACGATGTTACAGATGGGATCGCGCGCGTTTATTATGTTTATTATAGCGCTTTTTCTGGTTCGACTAGGAGGAATTCGAATTCTCGGCCGAAAGTCAGGTGTAGATTTCGTAATCATTATTATACTAGGGGCAGTGTTGGCTAGAGGAATAGTTGGCGCCTCGCCGTTCCTGTCAACGGTGTTTGCAGGCTTTGTAATGATTATTGTCAATAAAATCCTGGCCCAGGTATCGGCCCGGCTTCCCTATTTGGGTAATATGGTAAAAGGTAAGCCGGCTGTTTTATACAAGAACGGTAAAATCCAATGGGATCAGATGGATCGACTGGGTGTAAGTCGCACAGACCTACTGGCGAGCTTGCGGCTAGAAACAAACAGCAAGCACCTCGATGAAGTAGATATGGCTTTAATGGAACCGAATGGCCGAATAAGCTTTACACTCAAGGAAAAAAAATAAATACTTAACAGATAGCTCTTCCTCGGTAAAACCATATTGCGACGTCAAAAGGGATCACCTGAATCAAAACCAGCTGACACTCCTAATAGCTAACCTGGGAGGGGGTAAACAACATAAATAAAAGATAAAGATTATGATAAAATATTTTTATTTGGTCATCGCATTTACGGCAACAGCAATATCTTGCGATAATAGGGCTAATAATGACGGAGAGGATACTATGATAGACACAGCAGTCAACCAAAATGGCCTACCGTTGGACAATATTCACCGAAGCCGTGGAAAAGATACGACAAAAAATGAGGATGGGAGCGCAAAAGAAGGGGTGCCACTGGACAATCTGGATCGAGATAAAAGTGCGGATTGACCCTGGTTGTATTTTCTCGAACAATGGTGCAAAATTATTTACATCCAGAACGATAATAGATCCAACCTGGCAACTGTTCTAATGGGTTTGGTATTTTCAGATCTACAAGTGAATTCAACCCTAGTCCTTGGGCTAATTTTCCGAATGCATCTAAGTCATGAACTGGGTAGAATATCGCGTGCTCATTGGGCATATCCACATTCCCTTGTAACCAGCAATAGCTCTGGCTTTCTTCAATTTTAGCACATAGCGCCATTTGTCTATTAAGAAGTTCATGTCTATAGTCGAATGTTTGTTCCATGGTATGATAAGAATTAACGAAGGACATAGCCTTAATGGCTTTGTCCTTCGGAGTGAATGAATGAAATAAATATGCTTATTATTTTAATGTCGGTTTCAGCACTTTTGTTCTTAACAGCTGGTGATGGCGCATTTGGTGTAATGTGCATATCACTTATTGAAGGATCTGAAGGCTGCATATTTTTAATTTGATCAAGATGTTTTCAAATACGGGGATTTATTTTTTATCATCCATAATTTGAAATGCTAATCCGTCTTGTCTGCTCTATTTCCGTCTGAGGAGTTCTGTCTTTCTTTTCGAGCCTTCATTTTAAAAGCGTGATTTTCCTTTGCGGCATCAATTGAGTGTGTGCAGGTAAGATCACCTTCCTGAAGCGCCAGTTTAGCGACGTGGGCATAAAATTTCGCAAGCTGATCAAGCTCTTCTTCACTGAGATCTTCCAAATTAACCATTCGGTTGCTAGTGCCTTCGTGAGAGGCAATCAACTCATTTAGCTTGAGGTGGATTGCCTTTGAATCTTTATTCTGCGATTTTTGAATAAGAAATACCATTAGAAAAGTAACAATGGTCGTACCTGTATTGATGACCAGTTGCCAGGTTTCAGAGTAGTTAAATATGGGACCACTCACTGCCCAAATGATAACTGTAGAGGTTGCAATAATAAATGCTGCTGAACTACCAGTTGCGTGTGTCGCCCAGTTTGAGAACCGTTCAAATAAGTTTTTTCTCTTTTTCATCGCTAAACTTTAAGTTTCTATAGAGACCCCACTGAAACCGAATTTGTTTGCATTTATTAGCTTTATCTTAAAAGATCGGTTCCTCAAGGGTTTGTCTGCTCCATAGCTAAGAATGACCTACCTGCTTTGTTGCTACTATCGTATTTGAGATTTGTACTGACTAGGTGTGACTCCTTTAATTGACTTGAAAATTTTATTAAAGTTTGAAAGGCTATTAAAACCACAGGCATAAGCAATGTGCGTGATTTGATGCTTATTTTCAACGATCAATCTACAGGATTCGCTAATGCGCACCTCATTGACAAACTGGACGAAGGTTTTTTGCGTACGGGATTTGAAGTAACGGCAAAAGGAATGTTTCGACATATTAGATAGCTGCGCAACTTGATCCAATTGAATTTCTCCTGTATAGTTGTTAAATACGAATTTAAAGATGCTGTCAATTTTACTATTGTCAATAGGACTATAGTTGTGGGTGTATCCCGCGCTGGAGAGGTAATCAAATTCATCTGTGGATAACATCAATTCAATAATCTCCAATAACAAAATGGTTTTTTCAAAGCCATAATCCAACTGTACGATCTTTTTTAGCTTTACCTTCAATTGTTCCTTTGTTGCGCCACGGAATAGGAGACCACGTTTTGAGGCCGAAAAGAATGCTTCGATTTTGTGTGTCTGAAAGAAATGCCCTAAAACTTTAATCATTAATTTAGGTTCTATATACAAGGCCAAAGAGCGGGATGTCTTTGTCTCCGCAATAGCAGAGCCTGGGCAATTTATATTGTTATTGTGCCAGACATGTGGCAGATCGGGTCCTACAAAAGTGAGTTCATCAGAAGCAAAGTTACTCACATTATCTCCAATAATCCGTTTTCCCTCACTTTCCACAATATAGGTCATCTGACAGGCGCTATGAAAGTGAAATTCGGTGGAGAAGAATGGTCGCTGCACATCCTTGGTCGCAAAAGTCGTAATAGCTGCACCTTCCAGAATTTTTGCAAAAACAGGTTTCATGCGTTTGGTTATTTTAATTAAGAACAAGCAAGATAGCTTATTTTGTCCTAAAAATAAGTAAACAGAGGTGAAAATGTTAATATAGTGGGAGAAATGAGCAATCTAGCAGTAGTCACGGTACTGTTAAGCACGTAATTTCGAATAGTATAAAATAACGCGAAGAGCTTATGAATCCTAAATTATATCCTTATAGCATGATGATCGTTTTTGTCGTACTTTGTGCGACAGCCTTTCGGTCTGCAGAAAGAAGCCGCCCTGTGGCTCGCTATGCATCTATAACAGGATTAAAAGCAGAGAAAGTAGCTTATTATAAGAAACTTCATGCCAAGGTTTGGCCCACAGTACTTCGAAAGATCAAGGCATGTCATATTCGCAATTATTCTATTTTTTTGAAGGAAATAGATGGTAAATTTTTTCTTTTCAGCTATTTCGAATATGTAGGACAAAATTTTAAGCTTGATATGCAGAAGATGGCGTCCGATCCAGAGACACAGCGTTGGTGGAAAGAAACGGATCCTTGTCAGCAACCCCTGTCTGATGCGCAGGAGAAAGGGGAAATATGGTCTGGTATGGCGGAGGTATTCCATACGGAATAAAGAAAGAAAAAGAATAAATGCTGTAATAACCAACATTATATAACCATGAGAAAGAAATTATTATTTAGTTTGGCACTTGCTGTATTGGGAACAAATCTCTGTGCTCAGACAAAGACTATTGTACCTGTTCCATCGATACATCCCAATGCTTATCAGCGGGAGCAAATTGACCGAAAATATGGTATGTTCGTTCATTTTGGCATGAATACATTTCATGATCAGGAGTGGACAGATGGATCTAAACCTGCTAGCTCGTATGCACCATCGGCTATTGAGGTTAAACAGTGGGTTTCGACAGCAAAGGACGCTGGGATGAAGTACATGATTTTGGTTACGAAACATCATGAAGGTTTTTGTTTATGGGATAGTAAGTATACGGACTACGATGTGGCGAGTTCTTCAAACGCGACAAATGTTGTGCAGGAGCTGGCTAAAGAATGCGCCAAACAGGGGATGCGCCTTGGTTTATATTATTCTTTATGGGACCGAAAGCAGAATCCCAATGTAAAAGACATGTCTGCAGATGCAGCATATAATCAATATATGTTGAACCAGCTTAATGAGTTGGTTGATATGACCAAAAAGTATACAGATATCGTTGAGCTTTGGCTGGACGGTGGCTGGGAAAAAGAGAATTATCGATGGCCCACGCAGGCGATTTACAATTTGATCAAGAAAAAGGTTCCCGGATGTCAAATTGGTATAAACTGGAGTATAGGATCACCTGAGAATACAGACAAACACATAGTTTTGCCGAAAGATCAGCTGAATTATTACCCTATACGTTATTTTCCAAGTGATTTTAGGCTAGGCGATCCTTACCTTCCGGTCGATCCTGACCCTAAGCTTTTTATGGCCCAGGGGAATACGTATTATATGCCTTTTGAGACAACAGTGGTACTTGGAGAACGCTGGTTTTATAATACTACAGACAAGAAGTATAAGTCTTTGGAAGAGCTTGCGGGGATTTATCAGACCGCAACCGCACAAGACAATATCCTGATCTTAAACGTTGGTCCCAATCGGATGGGACGCATAAAGGATTCGGATGTTGATATTTTGCGCAAATTAAAAGATAAGTTAAAGTTGTAATTCAAAATAGATTAACCTAAACACTAAAAACAAGTACGTTAAGATTTTATGATAAAGACGTTTGATATTCAGGATCGGAGATTTCCTTTGGCTACAGGTGCGGGCAGTGATGCGATACACAAGGATCCGATCTATTCTTATGCTGTGACTCGATTGGTAGATGATAAGGGGCGCGTAGGGACAGGTCTGGCTTTTACATTGGGTGCAGGAAATGAGCTGGTCTGTCGTGCTGCAGCTTTTTATGCCGAACGATTGAAAGGGATTCCAATTGAAGATCTTATGGCAGATTTTGGTCAGTTGTTTAATAAGTTGAGCAACGAACAGCAATTTCGTTGGTTGGGTCCCCATAAAGGTATCGTTCATTTGGCCCTAGCTTCGGTAACAAATGCTTGTTTCGACCTCTGGGCTAAAACAAGAGGAGTTCCACTTTGGAAGCTGTTAACCGACCTCAGCGCTGAGGAGATTGTCAATACGTTGGATCTTTCCTATTTGGAAGATGAATTTACAAAGGCTGAAGCCATCAGCCTGCTGGAGTCGACTATCTCAACCAGCCATAAAAGAATGGACATTATTGAAAAGGGCTATGCGGGCTACGACACTTCAGTAGGCTGGTTTAACTATTCTGATGAAAAAGTACGGGAGAATTGTAAACGTGCTTTAGATAACGGTTTCTCGGCAATGAAACTCAAAGTAGGTAGTGAAGATCCATTACGGGATATTCGTCGTGCGCATATTGTACGGGAGGTTGCGGGTGAAGAAGCTAAGGTAATGCTCGATGCGAATCAGCAATGGACGCTACCTCAGGCGCTATCCATCTGTCAAGAGCTTAAGGAGATGAACCCTTTTTGGGTAGAGGAGCCGACACATCCCGACGACATTGTTGGGCATAAGCGCTTAGCCGAGCACATTGCGCCGATAAAAGTTGCCATGGGTGAGCATGTGCCGAACCGCATCATGTTTAAAAATTACCTTCAAATGGGTGCGGCGGGATTTGTACAGGTGGATGCTGTTCGAGTCGGCGGTGTGAGCGAGTTTATTTCAGTGAGTCTACTTTGTCGAAAATATAATATTCCCGTTGTGCCGCATGTCGGTGATATGGGGCAGCTTCATCAGCATCTTGTTTTGTTTAACCATATAAGCCTTGGGCATGAGGCTTTGTTTTTGGAGCATATTCCACACCTAAAGTCTCATTTTGTACATCCTGTGTCTATAGCGAATGGTGTGTACCGTACCCCAATGGATGTTGGAAGCAGTTGTGATTTGTTATAAGTTGACGTTATGTTAGGAAATTTAGATTTAGGTATCGCCATCTTTTATATTGTGTTGATTTTGGTTGTCGGCGTATTGGCTGGATCAGGGCGATTTAAGAAAGTAAAGGAAATAAGCGCTGAGGGGTATTTTTTGGCTGGAAAGACACTCCGGTGGCCGGCCATTGGGTTGGCGCTTTTTGCAACTAATATTTCAACGGTACATCTGGTTAGTTTGGCGCAGAGCGGATTTGATACAGGCTTGCTTAACGGCAACTTTGAATGGATGGCTGCCTTTACTTTAATCTTACTGGCGCTTTTTTTTGTGCCATTTTACCTCAAATCGGGTGTTACAACCTTGCCCGACTTTCTGGAACGGCGTTATGATCGTTCCAGCAGAGATTGGCTCACGTTTATCTCCATACTATCGGCCATTGTTATTCATATCGCTTTTTCGATGTTGGCCGGAGGGATTGTGCTACGAACACTTTTTGGATTTAATATGTATTTGAGTATTACGGTAATCTGTGTGATAACTGGAATATATACGATATTGGGTGGGCTGCGCGCTGTTGTGGTGACGGAGTCTATCCAGACAATTGTGTTGCTTGCAGGGGCTTTTATTATCAGTTTTGCAGCTTTTGACAAGATGGGCGGTTGGATGCCGATGAAAGCTGTTCTGGTAGAGGATAATGCCCTTGATCGTCTTTCTATGCTCCGTGGTAGCGAAGATGGAAGTGGAATGCCTTGGTATGCCGTATTGTTTGGCTATCCGATTTTGGGTATCTGGTATTGGTGTGCTGATCAGACGATTGTTCAGCGTGTTTTAGGAGCCAAGGACGAAAACCATGGACGTGTGGGCGCCCTTTTTTGTGGTTTTCTGAAAATCTTGCCGGTATTTATTTTTGTGCTTCCCGGGCTATTTGCGTATACCCTGTTTAAAACAGGTCAATTGGATTTAAGCAGTCTTGGCGTAGACCATCAAGGGCAGGTCAATTCAAAAGGTATCTATACACTCATGATTACGCAACTTTTGCCTTCGGGATTGATCGGTGTGTTGGTAGCGGCGCTCTTATCGGGTTTAATGAGTCAGATATCGGGTGCGCTAAATTCGATATCGACCATGGTGAGTTACGATATCTTTAAACAGCGGCGCCCTGCTGCTTCCGATGGGCAGCTGATTCGTATCGGGAAAATTGCCGCAGTTATTGCCATGGGATTTTCCCTGGCGCTTTTACCGCTATTGGATCGCTATGAGAGTATTTTTTATGGCATAAATGATGTGATTGCACATATTGCCCCACCAATAACCTGCGTGTTTCTTTTAGGTGTGTTTTGGAAAGGAGCATCAGCAACAGCTGCAAAACTTACTCTGTGGATAGGTTCTGTTTTGGGGGTTGCCGTATTTTTGCTGAATAAGCTGCTTCCAGACTCGTGGGTAGGACAGACACCATTTATGATGATGGCTTTCTATTTGTTTTTGCTCTGTATGTTACTTCAGGTTTTGTTATCGTATAAGTATCCTGTGCAGCATACTGCGCAAAGCCGGGATTTGTATTGGAAGAACCCTATGGATCCACTTCGGGGTAAAGCCTGGCCGGGTATCGGGAATTACCGTATTTTGTCGGCATTGCTGTTAGCTATTGTCGCTATTTTATATGTAATTTTCAACTAATTTTTACTTTGTTCCGATTCTTTGGAACTTGATGCTAAATACAAGAATAATAAAAACGTGAAAACCTTAGAAGATAAAATAATATTGATTACAGGAGGAAGTGCTGGGATCGGTTTGGAATGTGTAAAAGCCTATGTCAAAGCAGGGGCAAAGGTTGCTTTTATTGGTCTCGATCAAGCATCGGTGGATGCTACAGCCGAACTGATCGGCGCGCCACATATCGGTATCTGTGCGGATGTCACGCAAGCCCGCGAAGTTGATTTGGCCATCCAAAAGACTGTTGCTGTTTTTGGGCGGCTGGATGCAATCCATAACAATGCTGGTCTGGCAAGCCCAGCAAAGCCTTTGCATGAAACTACGGACGATGAATGGACAAGGTTGCTGGAAACCAACATGAAAAGTGTTCTTCTGACTACACGGTATGGTTATCCTCATTTAAAGGAATCTGCTGGTTGTATTCTAAATACGAGCAGTTTAGTGGGGGATATTGGCCAGGAGAACCATGCTGCATATGCTGCCACAAAGGGTGCTATCAACGCGTTGACAAAATCTATGGCCATAGATTATGCACCTGTCGGTATACGTGTCAATTCGGTTATGCCTGCAGCTGTTATGACACCCATGCTCAACAAATGGACACTAGAGCAAGCGCATCCAACACAGGTTTTTGACTTTTTGAAGGATATTCATTTGCTGGGATACTGTCCTGAGGGCGATGTCATTGCCGACGCCTGTGTGTTTCTGCTGTCAAACCAAGCACGCTTTATCACAGGGGTAAATCTACCTGTAAGTGGTGGTGCTGAATTGGGGTATCGCAGAAATGTATGACAGATTTTTTTATATTAGCAACAATTAGCTTGCATTTGAAATGCAATTTATCTAAGTTTGGCGCGCAGTCATAGACTGTTTATAAATAATACATCAATCATGAGCCAGAAATTTATATATAATACACGTTATCCTTCTGTTGAAGATCTAAAGATTAAAGCGAAGAAAAGGATTCCCCGATTTGCATTTGATTATCTGACCGGAGGTGCAAATGAAGAATTGAACCTTGCCAGAAATGAGAATGATTTTGATAATATTCTGTTGAAGCCGCAATATCTGCTTGCGAGTGAAGAAATAGACCTATCTGTAGAATTATTCGGTCGTCGTTACAGTGCACCTTTTGGTGTTTCACCCATTGGACTTCAGGGATTGATGTGGCCGAATGCGCCGGAAATTCTTGCGAAAGCGGCAGCAAAAAATGATATTCCCTATATTTTGAGTACAGTATCAACAAGTAGTATTGAACGTATTGCCGAGGTATCTAATGGGAAAGCCTGGTTTCAGCTCTATCATCCTACGGAAAACAGGTTGCGCGATGATATTATTAAACGTCTGGAGGCTGTTGAATGTCCCGTATTGGTGGTTCTGGTGGATGTGCCTGCTTTTGGACTTCGTTATCGTGAAATAAAAAGCGGATTGTCTATGCCGCCTAAAATGAGTATCGCCAATATCTTACAAACCTTTGCCTGTCCGACTTGGGGGATAGAAACATTAAGGCATGGAATTCCTTCTTTTGCAACATTGAAGCCTTACATGGAAAAGGGACTTGATTTAGCGCAGCTGGGACAGTTTATGAACAGAACATTTACGGGTAAAGTTGATGTTGAGAAAATTAAAGCTATTCGGGATCTTTGGAAAGGGCCCTTGGTGCTTAAAGGGATTGCCACCGATGAAGATATGCAGGCTGCTATCGCATTGGGCGTTGATGGAGTCATTGTGTCAAATCATGGTGGACGACAGCTCGATGCAAGTGAATCTTCGATCAATTCATTGATCCACCTGGCGAGCAACCCAGAATATAAAAAGAAGATAAAAATCATGTTAGATGGTGGTATTCGATCGGGGGTTGACCTTGCGCGGGCACATGCAGTTGGATCAGATTTCAATTTTATGGGAAGACCATTTATGTATGGCGTTGGCGCATTGGGCAATGAAGGTGGGGAACATACAATCAATATGTTTAAGACGCATTTGTTTCAGGTTATGAAGCAATTGAGTCTTTCAAAGATTGAAGATTTTCCAAAACGTCTGCAGGCTGTCCTGTAACTGCAGCAGTAGGTCGAGTTTTCGATCCGGCGTTGGGGTGGCAATCAGACCTAAGATAAAAAGAAGAAGATGTCTCTTATGTTTGTATTAAGCAAATGTAGGAGACATTTTTTTTGCTTTATAGGTTCGCAGGAAAGGTCGTCGGCTTTTACCTTTTCTCCTTTAGTTCTTAGATGCAACAGATGGTAGCCAAATTCTACTTTTAAACAGTGCTTGCTCAGTGCTTGCTCAGTGCTTGCTCAGTGTGGACTGAATAAACAGTGACTAATTACTGTCTAAGTATTGATTGAAAACTGTTGTTTGTTATAATTTGATATGCGTATGTTTCCGTATTAATGTTTATCTTTATTATCTATAACATAATCAATCAATTATGGCAATCATCAAAAATGGTGTAAATGGAACTGTTTCCGGGAAAGCAGGTTCTGTTGTGTTTGTGTCGACTAAAACGGCAAATTATGTACGATCTCTCCCTAGCGTTAAAAAACGGGAGCCGACTCCTGAGCAATTGCTGAGTAGAAAACGCTTCAAAATTGTGAGGTCACATATTAGCCAATTAAAACCGATCATCAATATGGGGTATAAAGCGTACAGCTATCCTAAACGGGCATACGATGTCGCGATGTCTTATAATTTGAACGAAGCACTTATCCGGGAAGAAGACGGTTTTGTGATTGATTGGCCGAAATTTAAGATTGCCAAAGGAAGCCCCAATCCCATTACTTCCTACACAATGGATTTCGATCAAGAAAATCAAGTGCTTCAGGTCACCTGGGAATTTGATGCCTATCTGGAGGAAAAGTTTGACACGGGATCTTACGATTCGTTCTTAATCCTATATAATGCAGCGGATAACGGAGGTGAATATCCACTTGTGACAAACGAGTTGAAAAGCAGTTTAATGTCTGGCAAACAAAATGTTGAAATTCCAAAACATAGAAAGGAAGCGACCTATGAGGTATATATCTTTTTTATCGAGAGTTATGGTGGAGGTAATACAGACAGTCTGCACTTGGGCACGCTAAAGGTTTGAGTATAAATATGGATGACACAATCGTGTATTATAAAATTGCATAAAAAAGGGGCAATCCAAAGTTGGATTGCCCCTTCCTTTTGTCTACTATTGGAAATAGTTTACCAGTCGATATTTCTATTATCTGTTGATCCTACTTCCCATTGTTCGTTTACTTTACCGCTGTTGGCATCTTCTGGTCTGGCGTAGGCCGAACCAGCTGCAATACCTTGCTCAAGTTCGATTGTCGTTGTATTAATTTTGGGGGCGATGTATGCTAATTTCTTTTCCATAATATCTATTTTTATCTTGCTGTTTTTTTATGTTATACGCAGCAAGTTTTAGTTTTTCTGATTATTGATCTATTTATTGATTATTGGCAAGGGATTTTCTTCTTTCCAGCACCTACACCCTTGATAATAGTACGTCCATCAACAAGTTGGGTTACTTTCACGATATTGCTTTGTGTTGCACTCCAAGGGAATGTGTTGAAGCTGTTGCCATTCACGAGTTTAAGTTCATATAAAGGACCGCCGGATGTTTTGCTACCAAACATGGTTACCTGACCAGTTCTGCTAATCACGACCTTAACCAGCGGATTTGTACTGGTACCTTTCATGTTGTACACTTCGTCAATTCTTTTGCCCGTTTCGATATTGTTGCCTGCATATTTGCTTCCGTCGAAAAATTGGATATTTTGTGTTGAGGCAACCGCATTTGATTGAAATTGAATTTCCTGTTTGGCTAATTTGACACCATTTACTTCCAGATTGAATGCATTATCCAATTCGGTAATGTCGAAAACAAAACCATAGTCTGCCGCTGGAGCGGTAAAGCTTCTGTCAATGGCAGTTCCATTGGCATAGAACTTACCGTCTTTCATAATACCAGTTTTGCCACCCGATGTTGTTGCTGGATAGCTCCAGTCCAAACCATTGCTGGTTACATCTTGTGTACAGGTTCTGAAGTTAAGTTTCAGATCGTATTTTTGTCCGGGATTGATCTTAACATTTGGAATGGTGATGTTTGTTTTGGTCTCACCATCAAGGGTTAGACTGCCGAGCATCAATGTCCCGTTACTGGTTGTGGGGTGGATCAATAACGCTGGGTTACTGATTACAGTCCGTAAGCCATTTCCTAAAGCCGGGAATTGTGTGGTGACACCGGCGTTGTTCAAGCCATTGTACGTTAATGTTTCATCTGAGAATTTCAAATTTGCACTACTGTGACTAGGTTTTAATACTGCAGTCCCGATTTGAGTGATGGCTCCGGTCATACTTGGATCCATGGTCAATGTTGTGGTGATTTGGCTAAATCTGTGTTTTAATACAACATTTAAGTTGTTTACACCATTTTTTAACGTTAATGTACCTGTGTAATACATTAAATCACCGCTAATATTGCTCAAGTTCGCTGCAGAAAGCGTGTTTTGATTATTAATAGCCGGTAATGCTGTGGTGCTATTGATCGAATAGGCAATGAACGTATATGATTTTCCGGCGTCAAGAACGATACCTGCGGCAGTAGCTTCCTCCCCATAGCTATAATCTTTTGCGGTTACGTAAGCTCCTTGGTTGTCATAGACAACAACTTTATACTTGACGTTTTTGTCCAATGGCTTCTCTTGTGTTTGGACAGCCGCTAGTTTGGGGTTGGATGAAGCGACGAGGCTTTTTGTAACCGCTGAATTGTTTGTTAGAACAACGTCAACTGAGCCTCCGTTTTCTAACGGTACAGTCATTTCCTGTACATCAGGTGCATTGCTTGATGAATGCGAAGCGTTTGCAGATGCTTGCTTTTGAACAGCATTGTTGTCTGTTTCATTGTAAGCTTCTACGCCCGATAGATTGATTTTAACGACAGTTTCTCCTGTTAATGCGGCGTTTTCTCCACTTTTGTTACATGAGTAGAGGCTAAGTGCGAAAGCACTGCAGCCTAGCATGAACAGGTTTGTCAGTCGGCGATGGGGGATTAGATTCATGTTAATTGACATTTTGTTTTGTTATTGATTTTTGATTATTTGATTTCGTTGTTGATTTGTTTTGCAAAAACTCTTGCAGTTGTATGCCGATTTGTGTTTAAAATGTGGTATACCATTGCTTTTTTTGTTGCTTTTATTTTTTATCGATGCAATTATATAAATAGCATTTTACTTAATGTACTGTATTTATGTTATCTTGTATTTCTTGTAGAGAAATATCTACAATAGTGTTGTTTTGTGTTTAAAATGCTGTTTAAACATGTTTTATGTGTTTTTCTGTTAATTACAATTCGTTTTATTTGAACAATAATTTACTTATAATTAATGCGCGTATCGGGTAGTAGTGCTGTGTAGGATTGTGCGGTTTTGTGAGACCTAGGGAAAGAAAAAAAACGCTCGGTTGAGAGCGCATGTCCCTTTATTTTATAGTAGGCACTGGAGATGATGCGAACCAATAGATTTCCGATGTTAAGGGGAGATTATGATTTATTTTTTTTAAATTTGCGTATTCATGAGGTTAATTGTTTTCATATTGATAGCATATATTATGGGACTTTCTTTTGTTCCCTGCAGTGATTCTAGCAATCGCTGTGAGCAGACTGCTATGGAAACACAATTAAACCAAACTCATAACCATAGTGATGACGCATCTGATGCTTGTTCTATTTTCTGCTATTGCAATTGTTGTAGTGGAAATATAACGGCTTATGCGTATCAATTTCCGCAAATAGATGGTGTCCCGGTATCAATTTATTTTGATAATCGTAATCCTGTCCTCAATACAGCGATTGTTTCCAGTTATTTTGGAAGCATCTGGCAGCCGCCAAAAGTTAATGCTTAATTTTTCGTAAAAATTCTAAAGACAAATCTGATGGAACGCGCTATGCTGTTCTTTATTCAGCTTTGTGCTCGGAAGCCGTTTGTTGTATTTTATTACGACAAGCGATGAAGCTATTCTAACGAGCTATTATTTAAGCATTAATCACGTATATTGTGTTAGATCATATTATAAAATTTAGCATTAAGAACAAGATTGTTATCGGTTTAATGACCTTGTTGCTTATCATTTGGGGGGCATGGAGTGCGACGAAACTACCCATAGATGCCGTTCCCGATATTACCAATAATCAAGTCCAGATCTTTACCTCATGTCCAACTCTTGCCGGACAGGAAGTAGAGCAATTGGTGACTTTTCCAATTGAACAAAGTATTGCAACTGTACCCAAAATTGAGGAGATCAGGAGTATTTCACGCTTCGGGCTTTCTGTCATTACCGTTGTTTTTGACGATGATGTAGATATTTATTTTGCCCGTCAGCTGATCGGTGAGCGTTTAAAAGAAGCGGTGGATCAGATTCCACTGGGTATTGGTAAACCTGAGTTGGCTCCAGTAAGTACCGGATTGGGAGAAGTGTATCAATATATCATCCATCCCAAAAAGGGAAGCGAAAAGAAATACAACGCAAAAGATTTGCGAACCATGCAAGATTGGATTGTTGCCCGCCAGCTTTATGGAACTCCTGGAATTGCCGAGGTCAATAGTTTCGGTGGCGAGCTTAAGCAATATGAAGTAGCTGTTGATCCGAATAGACTTAAGGCGATGAATATCACGATTCCAGAGATATTTACTGCCCTAGAGAAAAATAATCAAAATACAGGTGGTGCCTATATTGATAAAAAACCGAATGCATACTTTATCCGAGGGATTGGACTGGCGACCTCTTTGGAAGATGTCAGAAATATCGCTATCCGAAAATCAGGGTCTATACCGATTTATGTAAAAGATGTTGCAGATGTACGGTTTGGTCATGCTGTGCGTTATGGAGCCTTGACATACAATGGTGAGGTAGATGCTGTGGGTGGTGTTGTCATGATGCTAAAGGGTGAAAACAGTAATGAGGTGGTCAATCGTGTGAAAGAAAAACTACCGACTATCCAAAAGTCTTTGCCTGATGATGTGGTTATAGAGCCTTATTTGGACCGGACAGACCTCGTTGGACGTGCGATCAGTACCGTTGAAAAAAATCTGATTGAAGGTGCCCTGATCGTAATTTTTGTCCTGGTATTATTTCTTGGGAACTTGCGGGCAGGTCTTATCGTTGCTTCGGCAATTCCACTGGCGCTGCTGTTTGCACTTGGACTGATGAACGTCTTCGGCGTAAGCGCCAATTTAATGAGTTTGGGTGCAATAGACTTCGGTTTGATTGTGGACGGAGCCGTCATTGTGGTGGAAGCTACGCTACACCATTTAGGCTTACGAAAGTCAACCGAGAAATTGACCCAGGCCGAAATGGACCATGAGGTATTTGAGTCTGCTTCAAAGATTCGTACCAGTGCAGCCTTTGGTGAGATTATTATTCTTATTGTCTATATTCCAATTTTAACATTGGTGGGTGTTGAAGGGAAAATGTTTCGTCCAATGGCACAAACAGTTGGGTTTGCTATTTTCGGGGCATTGATTCTCTCGTTAACCTATATCCCCATGATGTGTGCTCTGTTTCTGCCGAAAAAACACAGCGACAAGAAAACGTTGAGTGACCGGATGATTGCAGGACTGCAACGTATTTATGAGCCTTTATTACAAAAAGCAATTCGGTTTAAATACCTGATCGTGAGTTTAACTGTTGCCATTTTTGCTTTGTCGGCCTTCTTTTTTAAGAACATGGGGGGCGAGTTTATTCCGCAATTGCAGGAAGGCGATTATGCATTCCATTGCATACTTCCTCAGGGAAGCTCGCTTTCGCAAAGTATTGAAACCTCTATGCAGGCTTCCCGGATTATCAAAGAGTTCGATGAAGTGAAGATGGTTGTCGGTAAAACAGGAGCTGCGGAGGTGCCAACGGACCCTATGCCGCCGGAAGCGACAGATATTATGGTAGTATTGAAGCCTCAAAAAGAGTGGAAGTCGGGCCGTTCTTATGAAGAACTGGGGAGCGCTATTCTGGAGAAGCTAGAAGTAATTCCGGGTGTCTTCTTTGAAAAAAATCAACCTATTCAAATGCGTTTCAATGAGTTAATGACGGGTATCCGTCAGGATGTTGCTGTAAAGATCTTCGGTGAAAACATCGATTCACTGGCCGCTTACGCCAATGTGGTTGCTGCTCAGATTCAATCTGTTCAAGGGGCAACTTCTCCACAGGTGGAGCGCGTATCGGGTCTCCCGCAAATCAATATCGTTTATGACCGCACCCGTATCGCAAATTATGGATTGACAATTCAGGACGTTAATGATGTGGTGAGTACCGCCTTTGCTGGTCGGAGTACGGGACAGATCTATGAAAATGAACGTCGCTTTGATCTGGTCGTCAGGTTAGATACAACGCACAGAAATAGCATTGATGATGTGCGTAATCTGATGATTCCTACAGATACGGGTACGCAGATCCCTCTTTCTCAGGTTGCTGCCATTGATTATAAATTGGGGCCGGCCCAAATCAGTCGCGAAGCTGGTAAACGAAGAATAGTGATTGGATTTAATGTGGCAGGACGTGATGTTCAAACCGTAGTAAAGGATATCCAGCAACAATTGGCTGCAAATGTAAAACTTCCTGCGGGTTATTATTTCACCTACGGAGGTCAGTTCGAGAATTTGCAAAAAGCGAGTTCGCGTCTGCTGATTGCCGTGCCAGTTTCCTTATTGCTTATTTTTATGCTGTTGTATTTCACATTCCATTCCTTTAAGCAGGCCACGCTAATTTTTACCGCAATACCAATGAGTGCTATCGGGGGTGTATTTGCATTGATGTTGCGCGGCATGCCTTTCAGTATTAGTGCCGGTATCGGTTTTATTGCCTTGTTTGGTGTGGCCGTACTTAACGGTATCGTTTTAATTGGGACATTCAATCAGTTGAAGAAAGAAGGTGTAGATGATATTTTTCAACGCGTTAAAGAAGGTACTTTGACTCGTTTACGTCCTGTACTGATGACAGCGACGGTGGCCTCACTGGGCTTTTTACCGATGGCAATCAGTACAAGTGCCGGCGCTGAAGTTCAGAAGCCTTTGGCAACGGTTGTTATTGGCGGGTTGATAACAGCAACTTTCCTGACGTTGTTTGTGCTGCCCTTATTGTATATAATTTTTAATTCTAAATTGAATATGAAACGAAGTAGGGGGGCTAAGACCTTTGTTACAATACTTGCTTTCTTATTTATGGCCTTGGGATCTCAGGTGTTTGGCCAAGAGCGCATTTCTGTTACAGAAGCTGTGGAAACTGCGCTGAAGAGCAATCGTCAGTTTCAGATCAACCAGGCTGAAATCGTGGGCGCTGGTTTCAATGTTAAAACGGCGACCGAAATCCCCAAGACTGGGATTTTTGCAGAAAATGAAGATTACCGTCCTACGGATAAGGCCGGCTTATTGAAAATTGGTATAACGCAAAGTATTGCCTGGCCCGGGCTCTATGCGGCGCGCAAGGAGTATTTTAAACAGAAACTAAAATATGCGAATTTAAATACGGATGTATTGAAAACAGCGATTACCAAAGATGTGAGGACAGCCTATTTTCAACTTTGGTATCTCCAGGATCGCCAAAAGCTGTATATGGAGCTAGATAGCATCTATACAGCCATGTTCAAAGCAACTGAACTTCGCTTCAGAACGGGTGACGTGGCTGCGCTGGACAAGATCGCAGCTGAAGCAAAACTGAAGGAGCTTCAAGCACAACTTGTTCAAAACAAAAAGGACATTGTTATCCAGCAACAGCAACTTATGCTCTTGTTGGACCGTAACGAGTGGATGCTCCCATTGGATCAGTCCTTGGAGAAGATTCTCGTGAACGCCAGTCCATCTGAGGAAACAACACATCCTTTACTTGTTTTACAGCAGCAAAACGTAAATATCGCTACATCAAATATCAGTGTTCAGAAAAATACAAATAAGCCTGAGTTCTCGGGTCGATTTTTCTCCCAACGTGTTTGGGGAGCCAAAGATCCATTATCTGGATTTTCGGTCTCCGCATCTTTTCCGGTCTTTAGCCTAGGCGCGTATAAAAGTAAAGTGAAGGCTGCCAACGCTGAAATGGAAGTTCAACAGCGTAAGTTGGAATATGAGACGCAGGTATTCCAGACAAATAAAGGAAACGCACTTGCTGAAATTGACAAGAATAGTGCGTTACTACAATTTTATGAGTCTTCGGGTTTAAAACAAGCTGATGCCATCATTAAAGCGGCTAGTTTGGGTTATAGGACAGGGGAGATCAATTTTGCTGAATTAAGTCAATTTTTAAGTCAGGCCATTGGGATTCGTCAGAATTATTTAGAAGTCCTCAATCAGTATAATCAATCAGCAATTCAATATAATTACTTCAATAACAAATAAGTCAACAATGAAAGTTTTCATAAAGATATTTATCGTATGTATAGCTGTTACTGTTTTTTACGGTTGCGGTTCTAATGAGTCGGAGCCTAAAGGTCAACCGGAGGGAAAGGAAGCGCCTAAATCCGAAGAGGGGCATGAGGAAGGTCCGGTTACGGTAGCGGCACTGAGTGCTGCGCAAATAAAAGCTGTGGGCATCGTTTTTGGAGGTATTGAAGAGAAGGAACTAACGGCTACAATCAAGGCCAATGGACTTTTAAGTGTACCCAATAACAATAAAGCGAATGCAACGGCGCTTTATGGTGGTGTTGTAAAGACATTAAACGTGCAGCTGGGTGATCACGTACGCAAGGGGCAGGTGATCGCTACGATCACCAACCCCCAGTTTGTACAGTTGCAGGAGGAATATGTATCCCTTGCAAGTAAGATTACCTTGGCGGAACAAGAAATGGCAAGGCAACAGGAACTCAATGAAGGTAATGCGGGCGCACGGAAAAATCTGCAGGCAGCAACAGCAGACTTCAACAGTTTACGGGCTCGAAAGGCCTCCTTGCAACAACAGATCCAATTGATGGGCATTAATCCCAATAGCGTGAATCTTTCTAATATGCGGACCTCATTGGCCGTAACAAGCCCTATCAATGGAACAGTAAGTAATGTTTTTGCGAAAATTGGGAGTTATGTAGATGTCTCTTCGCCAGTGATCGAGATTGTTGACAATAGTCTGTTGCATTTGGATCTGCAGGTGTTTGAAAAGGATCTACCTTTGGTTAAAGTCGGACAGCTCATCAACTTTCAATTGACCAACAACCCGGATAAGACCTATACCGCCAAAGTTTTTACAATTGGATCTTCCTTTGAAAATGATAGCAAGACCATCGCTGTGCACAGTACGGTTGTGGGCAGCAAAGTGGGGTTGATTGATGGGATGAACATCACGGGTATGATCGGTGTCAATAATGTACGGACTCCGGCTGTTCCGAATGACGCAATCGTGGAGGCTGACGGCAAGTATTATATTTTTGTGGAGACAGACAAGAAACCTGAGGAGCATGAAGAAGGGCACGACGATCACGGACATGCGCACGATGAAGGTGAAGCAAAACATGCGCATAAAAATGAGCAAGAAGCTGGGCAGCATGGCGAAGAACAGGCTAAAAATATCAATTTTGAAAAAATAGAGATTCAAAAAGGCGTGTCTGCTTTGGGATATACAGCGATTACCCCGGTTACCGAAGTTCCTGCTGGAACGAAAATTGTTGTAAAGGGTGCCTTTTTTATCAATGCTAAAATGAGCAATACAGGTGGGCACGAACATTAATTGACAGTATTTGTTAACATAATCAAAGCAAGTTATGGAACATCAACATAGTTATGATGCACAAGGCAGACAGCTTTGTTGTACACAGACAGAAAAAATATATAGTCAGGCGGGAGCTGAAGACCTTATTGGGAAAGCTCCGGCTTCCAGTCATGGTCATGATCATAGCCATGATGAAGACGGTCACGATCACTCAACGGCAGGGGCTAGTCAGATGCAGTTATTTCTACCTGCGCTAATTTCTTTTATTTTGCTCATTGCAGCAATAGCGATGGATAATTGGATTGCGCAAGCATGGTTTAAGGATTGGGTTCGTTCGGGCTGGTATATCGTATCTTATCTGCCTGTTGGGTATCCTGTGATCAGAGATGCTCTAAAGAGTATTGCTAAAGGGGAAATCTTTTCGGAGTTTCTTTTAATGAGTATTGCTACGATAGGAGCTTTTGCGATCAAAGAATACCCAGAAGCTGTAGCGGTGATGTTATTTTACGCCGTAGGCGAGGTATTTCAGACCTTAGCGGTGAGTAGAGCTAAAAGTAATATTAAGGCACTACTGGATCAGCGTCCCGATGAGGTGACCATTTTGGAGAATGGAAAGAGCAAAGTAATCAAAGCCGCAGACGCAGGTATCGGAGCAATTGTTCAGCTGAAACCTGGCGAAAAGCTCGGGCTCGATGGTGAGTTGCTTTCTGAACAAAGCGCATTTAATACTGCTGCGCTGACTGGCGAGAGCAAGCCAGATACAAAAATGAAAGGTGATGTTGTGCTGGCAGGAATGATTAATATGAACACGGTGAGCTTAATTCGGGTGACAACAGCTTATCAAGATAGCAAACTGAGTAAAATCCTAGAGCTTGTACAGAACGCAACAGCTCAAAAAGCGCCTACTGAACTGTTTATCCGCAAATTTGCTAAGATATATACCCCAATTGTCGTGTTTTTGGCTATTGGAATTTGCCTCCTGCCTTACTTGTTTGTCGATCAATATGTATTTAGCGACTGGTTGTATAGAGCACTCGTATTTTTAGTGATCTCCTGTCCCTGTGCACTTGTCATCTCGATTCCTTTGGGGTATTTTGGTGGAATCGGTGCCGCGAGTAGAAATGGTATACTTTTTAAAGGCAGTAATTTTTTGGATGCGATGGCAGATATCCGGCATGTGGTGATGGATAAAACCGGAACAATGACTGCCGGCGTTTTTAAGGTGCAGGAAATTAAGCTACAGGCTGGTTACGACGAGGCAAGAATTTTAAAGCTCGTCAATAAAATAGAAAGCCACAGTAGCCATCCAGTTGCAACAGCGATTAGGGAATATGCAGGTGCGATCGACGAGTCTATTAATCTCCATAATATAGAAGAAATCGCCGGACATGGATTAAAGGGAATTACTGAAGGCAAAGAGTTGCTGGTGGGTAACTTTAAATTGCTGGACAAATTTAATGTAGCCTATGATATCGATCCGAATAGTATCGTATATACGACCATTGCCATCGCTTTGGACGGTAAATTTGTAGGATTCATGACTATCGCTGATAGCATTAAAGCAGATGCCGCGCTTACAATTCAGCTACTGCATAAGCTCGGTGTAAAAGCAACGATGTTGAGCGGGGATAAGACGACGGTAGTCGCCTATGTTGCCAAGGAACTTGGAATAGATCAGGCCTATGGTGACCTGCTTCCGGAAGATAAAGTGAATAAGGTCAGGGAAATAAAGGGGCTAAATGAATCTGTTGCTTTTGTTGGTGATGGCGTTAACGATGCTCCGGTTGTCGCACTGAGTGATGTTGGAATAGCGATGGGTGGACTGGGCAGTGATGCGACGATCGAGACGGCAGATGTCGTGATACAGGATGACAAACCTTCGAAGATTCCAATGGCCATTCGCATTGGGAAACAAACGAAAAAAGTTGTTTATCAGAATATTGGCCTTGCTTTTATAGTCAAAGGGATCGTGTTGATTCTTGGAGCTGGAGGTTTGGCAACAATGTGGGAGGCTGTATTTGCCGATGTTGGCGTATCGCTAATTGCGATATTGAATGCCATTAGAATTCAAAAAATGAAATTTTAACAATTGGCGCTAACTTACACCCGTCCTTTTCATTGGACGAAATGAAGGGCGGGTGTATTCCTATTTTTATTCGCTATCATTTAAAATACTAAATATATTAGTATATTTGGGCGTGATTTTTATTGCTTTTAGGCGATATAAGACGTCAATACATGAATGATATGGAAAGGAGCATCGTACATTGTGATCTTGATACATTTTTTGTATCAGTTGAGCGGCTGATAAACAGTAAACTTAATGGTGTACCGGTACTTATTGGCGGTAGCAGTGATCGGGGCGTGGTGGCTTCATGTTCCTATGAAGCCAGAAAATCTGGGGTGCATGCCGCGATGCCGATGCGCTTGGCATTAAGAATGTGTCCGGATGCCGTTGTCGTCAAAGGCGATCACGATCTCTATAGTTATTACTCCAATATGGTGACCGAAATTATTTCGCTTGAGACACCGGTTGTAGAGAAAGCAAGCATCGATGAACATTATCTTGATGTTTCGGGAATGGACCGTTTCTTTGGATGCTGGAAATGGACACAGGAATTGCGGCAGCGTATTATTCGGGAAACGGGGCTTCCGATCAGTTTCGGCCTTTCCGTCAATAAGACGGTGTCTAAAATAGCGACCGGCCAGGCGAAACCATGTGGTGAGCTGCAAGTAAATGGAGGTACAGAGAAGCAGTTCTTGGCACCGCTTTCTATTCGGAAAATACCGATGGTCGGCGATAAGTCGTATACCTTGTTGCGTAATATGGGGATTTCTAAAATTGGAACGTTGCAACAAATGGAGATTTTCACGTTACAACAGGTCTTAGGAGAAAATGGTGTAAATATCTGGCGGAAGGCCAATGGTCTGGATGATACGCTTGTGGTCCCTTTTCGTGAACAGAAATCCATGTCCAAAGAAACGACCTATCAGCAGGATACAATTGATATGGATGTATTGCGGCGGACACTCATCGGTATGGTTGATAATCTTGCCTTTGAATTGCGTAAAGAACAGCGGCTTACCAGCTGTGTTACCTTGAAGATACGCTATAGTAATTTTGATACCCATACCCAACAATTGCAGATCGGTTATACCAATTCCGATCGAAAATTGATTGAAGTTGTGCTATCCCTATTTAAAAAATTATATAGTCGCCGCATGTTAATTCGGTTGGTGGGGGTTAAGTTTTCTGGTTTGATCTATGGAGCTTACCAAACCGATCTATTTGCGGATAATGCCGAAGAGGTAAATCTGATGCAGGCGATGGATCGTATTAAAAGTCGTTACGGTACAGCGTTTTTGATGAAAGGAATCTGTGTGCCCATGCCCGGGGAGAAAGGAGGGGTAGATGCTCTTAAATCTTCGTAGTTTCTATAGTTTGCGTTACGGCACATTGAGTCTGGAAGACCTTATCGAAGGTATTCAGTCCGGTGGTTACGATACTGCCGTACTAACCGATATTAACAATACTTCCGGATCATTGGATTTTATTCGGTTGGGTCGGAAAAAGGGACTGAATTTACTTGCAGGAATGGAGTTTCGAGCCGATGATAAGCTTTGTTTTGTCGCTATAGCGAAGAACGAACGTGGTTTTCAGGAGATTAATGCCTATCGTACCAAACTCAATATGGAGCAACGATCGGTACCGCAACGTGCTCCTGATTTTGAAGAGGTATTTGTTGTTTATCCTTTTTCAGCGATCAGCCACCATGGCTTGCGCGACTATGAATATATTGGCATAAGGCCTTCGGAACGCACCAAAGTACGTTTGCTGGACCGGAAAATTTTGGCGAATTGTGTCATATTAGCACCGGTAAGTTTCCAACAAAATGACTATGTGTTACATAGGCAATTGCGTGCCATTGACAATAATCTGTTGATATCACAATTGGAAGCGGATCAGGTGGCCCATCCAGATGAAGTACTTTTGTCAAGAATGACCTTAACAGAAATGTTTTCGGATCTGCCCGAGCTTATGAACAATACAGAGCAACTGCTTGCCCAATGCTCTTTTTACTTCGACTTTGAGACAGTTAAAAATAAAGCCACATTTACAGACAGTCATTATGCAGATAAGCAATTGCTTTTTAGTCAGGCATTAGCGGGACTGGAAAGACGTTATGGAAAAAATGATTCCGTTGCAATGGAACGAATCCAGCGGGAATTGGAAATTATAGAACAACTTAAATTTTCAAGCTATTTTCTGATAACGAATGATATCTGTCGCTATGCACGACGTAGCGACTTTCATTATGTAGGGCGTGGCTCTGGAGCAAACTCCGCCGTTGCTTATTGTTTGGGAATTACCGATGTTGACCCCATCGCTCTGCATTTGCCATTTGAACGTTTTCTAAATCCGAAACGGAAGAGTGCCCCCGATTTCGATATTGACTTTAGCTGGAATGAACGTGATGCTATGTATAGTTATATTTTTAATAAGTATAAAAGTGGACATGTTGCATTGATGGGCGCAATGAGTACATTTCGGTCGCGGAGCATTTTGCGTGAGCTCGGAAAGGTATATGGTCTTCCTAAAGGAGAAATAGATCGGTTGATCAACGAACCTGAACATATGCTGAACAAAAATGAGGTAACCAATACCATTTTGAGTGTCTATAATCGGATGGCGGATTTTCCCAATCAGCGTTCAATTCATGCGAGTGGTGTCCTCATTTCCGAGGCTCCCTTAACATGCTATGGAGCGATGGACTACCCACCTAAAGGACTTCCCACGATGCAATTTGACATGTATGTTGCCGAAGATATTGGTTTTGAAAAATTTGATATCCTATCGCAACGGGGAATAGGGCATATCAAAGACTGTAAAGCAATCGTACGTGAGAATTTGGGCGAGCTGATCGATACCGACAATCCCAAGCTTTTCTTTCATGATCCGCTCATAGCAACGCAATTACAGTCAGCCCATACTATTGGGTGTTTTTATATAGAAAGTCCTGCGATGCGGCAACTTTTGACCAAACTGTCCTGTAATACCTATAACACATTAGTGGCAGCATCTTCCATTATTCGGCCTGGTGTAGCGAGTTCGGGAATGATGAGCGAGTATATTCGACGTCACCACGATCCGTCTGTTGCGAATTATCCGCATCCAGTATTCAAAGAACAGCTCGAGGAAACTTATGGTGTGATGGTTTATCAGGAAGATGTGATGAAAATTGCGAATGCCTACGGTGGTCTTGACATGGCAGATGCAGATGTACTGCGACGAATGATGTCGGGCAAGTATCGTGATAAAGATCATCTTGCGGCCATCAAAGGACGTTTTTTTGCCAATTGCAAAACTCGAGGATACGAGGAGCAAGGAAGTTTGGAAATTTGGAGACAGATGGAGAGCTTTGCGGGCTATTCATTTAACAAGGCACATTCGGCCTCCTATGCTGTTGAGAGTTACCAGAGTTTATACTTAAAAACGTATTTTCCATTGGAGTTTATGGTTGCGGTACTCAATAATTATGGTGGTTTTTATAATCGTAAGGTTTACGTCAATGAAGCGCGCGTTGCGGGCGCTACCATCTGCCGACCCTGTGTCAACCAGTCTCGTTTAAATGCACGTATTTTTGGAAAGGATATCTATCTGGGCTTTGATTGCCTGCAGCATCTGGAGGGAAAATTGGCTTTACGGATTGTTAATGAACGGGAATTGAATGGACCTTATCTCAGTTTAGAAAATTTTATTGGCCGGACGGAAATTAGCTTGGAGCAATTGATCATTTTAATCCGTGTGGGAGCCTTGCGTTTTACCGCCATAGGGAAAAAGCAATTATTGTGGGAAGGCCATTTGATGATGAGTAAATATAAACCTACCCGTGGCGGAAATGTTCTCTTTGAAATCGAAACCAGAAAACCGCTACTTCCTTTGCTTGAAGAAAACATCTTGGAAGACTATTATGATGAACTGGAATTGATTGGTTTCTGTGTTACGGGGACATTGTTTGATTTGGCAAAAAGCAGCTATAGAGGCGATATTTTTGCAGAAGACATGAAGGCGCATGAAGGTGAAACAATTCGGATGGTCGGCGATTTCGTCTGTGAAAAAATTGTCCGGATGCGCAATGGAGGGCAGATGAAATTTGGGACCTTTTTGGATGCTGAAGGGCATTTTTTTGATACCGTTCATTTTCCGCAGACGCTTGTCGAATTTCCACTTCGGGGAAATGGTATTTATTTGATCGAAGGGAAAATTGTGGTTGACTATGGTTGCCCCACACTCGAAGTGAGACGATGCGCCAAGATGCCCTTAAAATCTGATCCGCGAAGTGAATAGCCTATTTTTTAAATTACCTTTTAAGATATTACCTGCTGTTAAAGTGATGACGAAAGAGCAAATTGCCGGATTGCTTGAAGGGGTACCCTCTGCAGTCGGCGTATATTATATTTATGATAAGCATGATGTGCTAATTTATGTCGGCAAGAGTATCGATATTAGAAATAGGTTATTGCAGCATTTTAGAAGTACAGATTTTAAGGAACGCAAAATCCAAGGAGCAGCCCGCAGAGTTGGATTTGAACTGACGGGCCATGAACTACTAGCGTTATTGCATGAATCTGACCTGATCAAGAAATATCAACCCTATTATAATCGGGCGCAGCGTCGAACCTACTACGGATTTGGCCTTTATCTAGCAGTGAATCCATTGGGCTATCAAGTTCTTCAAGTTGAGGCGCTTGATCCCGAGCGAGAAGAGCTGATGACCTTTTCGAGTTACCAGGAGGGACGCGAGCAATTATTCAATATTGTGGAAGCTTATCAGCTCTGCCAAAAAATAAACAAATTACAGACGTATACGAAACATTGTTTTCAATATATGTTGAAGACCTGCAAAGGGGCATGTATTGGGCAGGAGCTTCCAGAAGACTATAATCGAAGAGTGCAGGAATTTGTAGCCTCTTCGGAGCTTCCGATGGGCGAAATATTTTTGGAGTTTTTAGGGCGTAATCCCAAAGAAAAGGGACTTGTTTACTTGTTGGATGGTCGGTATAAAGGATTTGGCTACTGTAATAAGCGTGTATATAGCGAAAAGAAAAAGCGAGAAGCCATCATCTTCAAAGCCGACAACAGGGACGTTAGACGTATTTTGAGACGTTATTTCAAACTCAACCCTGTTTAGATTTTTAACAACAATAGTTTACTGGCTTTGTAGGCCAGTAAATTATTGTTTTACCTTCGGTAAAAACTTTTTGTCGTTCTCATCGGAATCTTTATAGTAGGCTCGGGCTTCATCCAGTTTATGATGCATTTCATCACGTACCTTTTGGTATGCTTGTACATTGTATACATTCTGCATTTCCTGTGGATCTTTCTCTAGATCGTATAATTCCCACTCATCTTTGTCATAATAGAAATGTATCAGTTTGTACCTTTCGGTACGAATTCCATAATGTCGTTTTACCATATGAATGGAAGGGTACTCATAATAGGTGTAATATACTGCATCGCGCCATTGTTTTTCTTTTCCATTGAGTAGACCACGAAAAGATTTTCCCTGCATATCTTTCGGGATTGCAAGTCCTGCATAATCTAGGATTGTGGGGGCAAAATCAAGATTCTGAACAAGTGCTTTTGAGGATTGGCCAGCTTTAATTTCTGCTGGATAGCGGATCAATAAGGGCGTTCGGAGCGATTCTTCATACATAAAACGTTTGTCAAACCAACCATGTTCACCCAGATAGAACCCTTGGTCTGAGGTATAAATGACAATTGTATTTTCGTCGAGTCCATTGTCTTTCAAAAATTCCAATAGACGTCCAACACCGTCGTCCACCGCAGCAACGGTACCCAGATAATCCTGCATATAGCGTTGATATCGCCAGCGCATCAGGTCTTCTTTGGACATGTTGTGATATTTCATCTTAAAATCTGCCATGATTGGGTTGTAGATTGAATCCCATGTTGCGCGCTGCGCTGCAGTCATTCTTCCTAGGTTTCCATTGAAGGCAGCTTTATCCCAGGAGAGATATTCTTTTAGTCCCAATTCATCCATTAGCGCAGGAGGTATCTTGTTGTCACCAGCCCAGTTCATGTGTTTAAGGATATTCATTTCAGCGGTTTTAGCAGCAGTTCCTCTTTCTTCGTAGGTGTCGAATAGATTATTCGGTTCTTTATAGGTTTTTGACGTATATTGTTGAAGATGTCGCAAAGCCGGTAGCCACTCTCGGTGTGGCGCTTTTTGATGATAGAGCACACAGAAAGGTTTGCTGGTATCTCTTTTAGCGATCCAATCTAAGGTCATGTCGGTGGTGAGATCCGATATATAGCCTTGTATTTGTTGTTTTACACCATTGATAATAAAGTTTGGATTATAATATTCGCCTTGGTCAATAAGGACCGCTGAGTGGTTAAATCCCTGGGGTAGGCCATCCATATGGATTTTACCGATTAATGCCGTTTGATACCCATTTTTTTGGAGAATCTTGGCAAAGTTGTCCTGATTCCAATCGAATTTTGCCTCATTATCAATTTTCCCATTCATATAACTGTGCTTCCCGGTTAAGAGTACTGCCCGACTGGGTGCACATAATGAATTTGTCACGGTCGCACGTGTGAAAATGGCACCTTCCTTTGCTAATCTGTCAATATTGGGCGTTTCGTTCAATCCGTAACCATAAGCGCTGATCGCTTGATAACCATGATCATCACTCATGATATATACAATATTTGGATGCTTTTTTTCATGGCCTTTTTGTGCCAATGCCCAAGAAGGTACAAGTGTGTACAAGGTGAAAGTAAGTATATAATGATGCAGTTTCATGGTTAAGGTTTGAATGTGTTATGCTGATCGATTTTACCTCAGGCTAATATAGGTGTTTTCATTGAGACAATGTCGGTGCTATTAGTTTAATGATAGGTTGTACTATTTAAATGATTTGTTTGTTAAATTATTCTGATAGAAATTTGTGTTATTAATAATTTCAATTATATATGAAGAAGAGTTTATTAGCACTTGCACTGGGGGGATTGGGGATAGGAATTACCGAATTTAGTATGATGGGGATGCTACCGGACGTTGCCCAAAGTCTGCAAGTTTCAATTCCGGAAGCTGGTTATCTCATTACAGCTTATGCCTTAGGTGTAGTTATCGGTGCCCCACTGTTGGTGGTTGTTATGAATCGATTCTCGCCACTTAAGACCTTGATTATCCTCATGGGATTGTTTACCCTATTTAATGGATTATCTGTAGTTGCTCCAGACTATGGTCTTTTGTTGGTATCGCGTTTTATTTCGGGATTGCCACATGGTGCTTTCTTCGGTGTAGGGTCTGTTATTGCCAGTCGATTGGCCGATCCTGGTAAAGAAGCGCAGGCTGTAGCGACGATGTTTTCCGGATTGACAGTTGCCAATTTATTTGGGGTTCCATTGGGTACCTATATTGGACATCATTTTTCATGGCGTTATACTTTTCTATTGATTGTTATCGTCGGTATTTTGACCATGTTAGCCTTAAAGTTGTGGATGCCTAAAATGAAAGCAGCACCTAAAAATAATCCTTGGAAGGACTTTGGCATTTTTCGCAATGTGAATGTCTGGTTTATGGTTTTATTATTTTCAATAGCTCCAGGGGCACTGTTTGCCTGGATAAGTTATATAGCTCCGCTGATGACTGAAGTGTCTGGTGTTGCTGATAAATACCTGCCTTATATTATGGTTTTGGCTGGATTAGGTATGTTTGTGGGGAATTTGATCGGAGGGAAGTTGACGGACGCTTTTTCTTCAGCAAAGGTGGTTGTAGCCGTACTGGTGGTTCAGATTTTATGTATGTTGGTTATTTACGGGCTGTCTGACAACGTTTGGGTATCCTTGGTGATGACTTTTTTAACCGGAGTCACAACTTTTGCGCTCGTACCTTCGTTAACCTTATTATTGCTTAACTCGGTAAAAAGTGATGCTGAAATGTTGGTTGCTTCTTTAGGACCTGCTTGTTTTAATATTGCGAATGCATTGGGTGCCTTTTTAGGTGGTGTACCCATTAATCAAGGCTATGGTTATACTTCTCCGGCTTTGGTTGGTGCGGTTATGGCAGCTTTAGGAATCGTAATTTCCCTATGTTATATCCAACGAAGAAAAAAGCAACCGGCTGTGGCTGCCAAAAAGGTTCTTGAGGATGCGGTAGGTCAGCTTTCGTAGAGTCCATTATGTTGTCTTGAAATTTGCTATCGGTTTAAAAAAAATAACGTATAGAATTGGTGTTAACCTAGATTTCCACCAATTCTATTGAAGATGGACTGAAATTGAACATCGATATTTTCACCTAGGTACATGCGCTTGGCCTGACGTTTTATTGGATAACCTTGGTTCAATAGAAAGGAAACTGCGGTTGTATTCTCTTTCGGTAGCACAACTTTGGAATTTTGCATTAAATACATTTTTAACAATGCCATTCCAGCAGCTTGTTCATTGGCAACAATAAGGCCTTCTCCCAAAGAAGGAAGATAATAACCGCGGAGCGTTTGGTTCTTCACATATAGAAAACCTGAAATGAAATGCGGTTCTATTTCGCATTGTCTATTTTCGGCTGCGGTTGTCAGGTCGAGCCTCAGAAGTTGCTCTTTGTATCGGGATTGATATTGCTGTATATTATTGTCCGCTTCTTCAAGATGGGGTGCTTGTATATCATCAAAGAAAAGATAAGAAGAAGATTCCTTAAAGCCGAGCTTTGTGTAAACAGGCGCGCCCATATCCGTTGCAATGAGTTGAATGCTGTTGCATTTTTTGCTGTTTGCCATACGAATAAGTTCTTGGGTGGTTTGTTTCCCATAGCCTTTTCCTCTTTCATCGGGAGCGACGATAATATGTCCGAGCCAGGCAACGTTGCTATGGATAATGGTCGTACCTATGGCCACAATTTTCTGATCGACCAGGAGTTTTATGGGGAAACAAAAGGGGCTTTCTATATAGTGCTGTATTTTGATCGGCACATTACCCCATCCTTCTGGACTTAGCGCTGTGATTTCGGGGAGATCAGAAAACTGAATGGGTTCAAAATTCATCTAACATCTATTTTATTGCTGCTTTATTGTACTTGTTTTTATATTCAAGGGGAGAGAGTCCTGTAAACCGACGGAATATCTCGCGAAAAGCCTTTATGTCCGTATATCCAATAGCGTACATCACTTCATTTACCGTTTTCCTCGAGCTTTCCAACTCTTTTTTTGCCGATTCTACTTTTATCCGTTGAAGATATTCCACGGGCGTATTGCCTGTCGCTTTAATAAATCTACGGTCGAAATTCCGACGTCCGACAGTGAATTTTTCAGATAACTTCTCCATGGAAATTTTTTCTGAAAAGTTATTCTCGAGATAGTCCTGTGCACGCATGACCATTTCATCTCCATGTGATTTTTGACCATTAAAGATCATAAAATCGGACTGTGTTTGTCTTGCAATATCAATTTGAAATATTTTGGAGCAATAAATAGCCGTCTGTCTGTCGTAGAACTTTTCGACCAGGTAAAGGAGGAGATTAAGGAACGAATAACCGCCACCATTGGTATAGATTCCTTGCTCATCAGTAATAATTTGTTCTGTTTTTAAGTTAACCTTTGGAAAGAGCTTATGAAAATTTGCCGCTGATTTCCAGTGGATAGAGCAGTTTTTGTTATCCAAAAGCCCTGTGGATGCGAGCAGATATGCGCCGGTACACATGCTTGCAACATTTGCTCCCTTGGTATAATGGTCTAATATCCATGCTGAGAGCATGCTATTACCAGCTTCTATCGCACTAAAATTAGAAATGACAGCGGGTACAATAATGAGGTCGGTCTTTTGAATCGTAGCGATATCTTTCTGCGTCATGACCGTTAATAATCCATTGACAAAGTTACTCTGTTTGGAAACTCCTGCCAATTCTATATTAAATATAAGTTGATCGTAATAGCGGTTCGCTTCTGTGAATACATGGTATGTTCCAACAATGCACGATATGGTATTAGGGCCTGTCTGACTGTCTGGAACTAAGATCGTTAGATGTTTCATGTTGAAAGTTTATAAGATTGAATAAACGATAATACGCTTATTTGATACTATTCAAATATACCGAAACGACTTGTCTAAATCAACCGCTGAGAATGTCTATTTTACACCCCTTTTTGTGTTTTGAAGTCCGCTATATTTGATCTATAAATTTAAATTAATACCACAAGATGGTACGAATGATCGCAATATACAAGACTCCTACGAATAGGGAGTTTTTTGACAAACACTATTTTGAGACACATATTCCCTTGGCAAAAACGCTTCCGGGACTTATTCGTTATGAAGTGGCCAAAGGTGGAATTCTGTCCACGACTGGACACGACGATGTGTATTGTATTGGAACTTTATATTTTGAAAGTTTAGCAGCAATTAAAATAGCATTTGCGTCTGAAGAAGGAAAGGCTTGTGCAGTTGACCGGAGAATCTTGGCACCTCATGATCATGATGTTCAGATTTACATATTTGATTCGATTGAGGTATAGGAATATAAGAAGTATGAGCTAATGGTTAAAAATACGAAGAATGATGAAAAAGGAAGATTTTAAAATAAGCATTACCGTTGAAGCAGGTGCTCAACGCGTATTTGAAGCAATCAATAATGTCCGCGGATGGTGGTCTCAAAATATTGAAGGGCCAACTGCTGCTTTGCATGATGAGTTTATATATCATTATCAGGATGTACATCGTTGTCGAATACGAATAGAAACGATGGAAACAGATCGTAAAGTAGTCTGGCGGGTCCTCGAAAACTATTTTAAATTCACCCAGGATGAACGGGAATGGACTAATAGTTCCATTATCTTCGATATTGTGGAAGATGAGGGTACAACTACATTACATTTCACCCATCGTGGGCTTAATTCCCAGATGGAATGTTATCAGGTATGTCATGATGCCTGGACGTATTATATAGCGGACAGCCTAAGACAATTGATTTTAACGGGGCTGGGACAGCCTACTCCAAAGGAGGAAATAGCGCTGGGGGCTATGGAAGAGAATCGCATACCACATGATCGTGGGACGAAAAGTATCTACCATAGGCTGTTAATTGAAACTCCTGTAGAGGCTGTTTACAAGGCGCTTACAACGGCGGAAGGACTAGCAGGCTGGTGGACACCAGATACGAAGGCAAAGCCGGAGATTGGTGCGATCCTACGGTTTGGATTTGGTCCCAGCTATTTTAAAAATATGGAAGTTATTTCGCTGAAGCCTTATTCCAGGGTCGAGTGGCGCTGTGTCAAGGCATTTGAGGAATGGATTGGAACAACACTGACCTTTGAACTTGAACCTCAGCAAAAGGGATGTATGCTGCTGTTTCACCATGATGGCTGGGCAAATTATAGTGCGGAATTTGCTTCCTGTAGTTTTGATTGGGCGCTATTTTTCAGGAGTTTAAAATTTTTCTGTGAAAAAGGAAAGGGGTTTCCTTATCCCGAATTTAATGTGTAAAATTCCTGAAGGGGCATCGTGTATTTTTGGTATAAAATGAGACTATCGCAATAGCCCGGCAATCGCATGCAGATAGTCTTTATTTTTAGAAAAATCATTATGTCCTTCCTTTGCCAAACGTATCAATTTATCCTGTTTTTTAAAAAAGTTACTCAGTTTAATGGAAGAATCAAAATAGACGGCATTATCCTGGTCTCCGTGGAAGATGATCGTTCTACATTTTACTTTTTGCAATGCCGCAGCATTGTCGAAATAAAAGGGGATCCCGCTTGTATCGAGTTCAGGAGCTACATGTTGTGTCCAATCTTGAAAACTATAGTAAGGTGCTTGAAGAATAAGCATTTTTGGAGAATTATGCGAAGCAATAGTTGAAGCAAGTGCCGTGCCCATAGATTGACCGATTATGATAATGTGATCTTCCGGATACTGTTGTGTCAGCTTATCATAGACCGTTTGCAGATCACGATAAAGTAGTTCTTCATTGGTTACTTTACCTTCACTTTTTCCGTAACCTCGGTAATCCAGCATAAAAAGATCATATCCGTTATCAGTATAGATATTGGCAATTTTACCCCAGGTATCTACAGCCCCATTACTGCCATGCAAATAGAAAATTAGTCCTTTGCTCTTGTCTGCCTTAAACAAGATTCCATGGAGTTTAACATTATCTGCTGTTGTGATAAATTGTTCTTCAAATTTGCCTTGAAAGCTGAACGTGGAATCTTGGAGCTTTTTACCTGGAAACAGTTGTTCTTCAAGTATTTCATTCCAGTTTGGTTTCACTTTAGATTTACTGTTGGATTGCGCATGTACTGCGGGGTATAAAAAGATGAATAGCAAGAGTAATAGTATTGGACGTAACCGAAGGTGACGGTAAAATTTTGTTAATGTGACGGTATTGTTTGAGTGCATAAAGATACTTGGTCTATGATTTTTATTGAAGTTACACATTTCTAAGGCATCCAGAAAATGTGGGATTCCTAGTTTTAGCAGTATCTTTTCTTATAAACTTAATCTAGGTTAAGTTTATGCCTTAATCCAGGTTGTTGGAAGCAGGCTTCTTCTTGTCGTACCTTTGAGATAGCAATTTAAAATGAAGTGAATCAATTTGGGCTTCAACTTAAATTCATCAAGAACGATAAAAAAGGAGATCATAACATGAAAAAATCAATTGAAAGAATTTTCCAACGTCCAGCTCAACCGGGTATGGTAGGAGATGGATTTCGTGTATTTAATATGATACCAGGGAATGGGATTTCCCAAAAGAGGATGAGTCCATTTCTTTTACTGGATTTCAACGCAGCATTTGATTTTGGGCCTTCGGATCATATCAGAGGCGTGGACGTACATCCGCATAAGGGATTTGAAACCGTTACTATCGCCTACAAAGGTAGTGTAGCCCATCACGACAGTTCGGGAAACAGTGGTGTTATTCGTCCAGGTGATGTACAATGGATGACTGCCGGTGCGGGTATATTACATAAAGAATACCATGAAGAGGAATTTTCAAAAAAAGGTGGATTGTTTGAAATGGTTCAGCTCTGGGTTAATTTACCAGCGAAAGATAAATCAACGGAGGCACATTACCAGGCGATTACAGCCAATCAGATGGGGAAGGTATTATTGCCTGAGGCAGCAGGGGTAGTTAATGTCATCGCGGGGAAATTTCAGGATACGGTAGGGCCAGCGAACACCTATACGACTGTCAATCTATTTGATATCAAATTGGCGGAGCAACATGAAACGAACTTTTTAGTTCCACAAAATCATAATACTGCGATGCTGGTTGTGAATGGGGAGGTCGAGGTCAACGGTGAACTTGCGAAGGAACATAGTTTTGTTTTATTCGGTCATGATGGTGAAGAGATCTCGATAAAGGCCCATAAAAATGCGGTTTTACTTGTGTTAAGCGGTGAGCCCATCGATGAACCTATCGTGAGCTATGGCCCATTTGTAATGAATACACAGGCAGAGATTTACCAAGCCTTTGAAGATTTTCAAGCTGGCAAGTTTGGCGTACTTGAATAAATGAAATAAGTTTCCATCCATGGCCTACATTTATAACATGTACGCCATTAATGGATATCATCATATAGAAGATTTTCTGTTAATTAGCTTTTCTTTAGATTATGGTGTTCAACGACTAAGAAAATTTTTTTGGCCGTCTGTCGTAGCAGATATGGATGATGAGAACCAGTAGTGTACAACAAAAGCCTGTCAATACCACACCATTCCATTGAAAGTATTTCCAAGCAAGAGAGGCCAAGTAACTACCCAATGATCCACCCGCAAAGTAACTAAACATATAGACTGTATTTAGTCGGTTGGTTGCCCCTAGATTTAAGGCAAAGAAAGCAGATTGATTGCTGATATGCATTGATTGTAAACCCAGGTCAATTAAGATTACACCAGTTATTAATCCGGTATAGCTATTCCCCCCGATGTAGAATACAATCCAGCTCAATAGCAGGATACATATGGAACCAAGAATAACGGTATAGGTAGAAACACGCGTTGAAATCCGGCCTACCAATGCTGCTGCTAGAGCGCCAACAGCCCCTATTAATCCGAAGGATCCAGCTACAGCGGAACCCGCGTGGAAAGGAGCTTCCTGTAAATGAAATACTAATGTAATCCAAAAAGCACTGAATCCCGCAAAACCTAGGGCACCTCTGAGTGCAGATAGCCGTAATACCGGTTGAGTTTTTGTCAGATGGATCAATGAGTGCATTAATTGTAGATAACTTCCTTGAAATGTCGGATTCACATCGGGGAGTGCGAAAGCTAATAATAACATAAATAGAACCATTAACGCTATCGCTATATAATAGATCGCTTGCCATCCCCAGATATCGCCAATAAATCCTGCTGCGACGCGGGAGAGCAGAATACCTAATAGTAAGCCACTCATGACCATTCCGATTGAAGAATTGCGTTTTTCGGGAGTAGCAAGTTCGGCCGTAAGGGGGACGAGCATTTGGGGAACGACTGAGCTAAATCCAACCATAAAGCTTGCGATATAAAGCAGCTCGAGGCTGGGAGCGAAGACCATTGCCAATAAGGAGGCTATGATAAGTAGAAAAATTGATAATATTAATTTCTTTCTTTTTATCATATCTCCCAAAGGAACGAGAAAGAGTAGTCCTGTTGCAAAACCGATCTGGGTGAGCATAGCAATCATACTAATTGCAGCTTCACTAACGTGAAAGTCTTTTGCCATCAATACCAAAAGCGGTTGATTATAATAGTTGTTGCCGACTACTATTCCAGTTGTCAAGGTAATAAGCCATAAAAGAGGCTTCGTAAGTACAGGTGTATCCCGCTTTGAGTCTACGTGAAGCTCTATGTTTTGATTTGTTATGTCTGTTGTACGTATCATTTTGAATTTTATTTCCTTGGCTGCAAATTTACAGCGATCAGTAATGGAGGAATTGAAGAATTCGATCCATGAATTGAAGAATTGAAGTTTTGGGTGTTTAAAGATGCTTTAGATTTGAAATAATTGAATGTTGAGCTCCATTTTTGTTTTTCTGTTTTTTGACTTAAGTCAATGTTTATTGTTTTTCATGGATAGATCTTTGTCATCAAATAAGCCAGCCTATGTTATTCGTAAAGAGGCTGGACAATATAGAATGATATGAGAAATTTGTTAACAATGTTTGGGGATGATCCCATAGCAAGGGTAGAAAAAGCATTAATGGATTTACAAGCCGGTAAAGGAGTTCTTCTTATCGATAATGAAGATCGAGAGAATGAGGGGGATCTTATTTTCTCTGCCCAAAACATGAGCATACCGGATATGGTACAAATGATCCGGTATTGTAGTGGTGTTGTCTGTCTTTGTCTCACCCATGAGAAAGCAAATGAATTAGACTTACCTTATATGGTGTCAGCTAATTCAAGTCCTTACCAAACGCCCTTTACAGTATCTATCGATGCAAAGATAGGGGCAACTACGGGGCTCTCGGCTTCCGATCGAATTGCCACAATAAGAGCGGCCTGTGCGCAGGATGCCAAACCGGGGGACCTTGTTCGCCCAGGTCATATTTTTCCCTTGCGGGCGCACGCGGACGGAGTATTGGGTCGCGATGGTCATACAGAAGGCAGTATCGATTTGATGCTTATGGCGGGTTTAGAACCGATGGCTGTCTTATGTGAATTGATGAATGAGGATGGGACAATGGCGCGTTTGAATGAGGTCTCAGCATTCGGACTTAAACATAATCTTACCGTATTATCTATTGAGGATATTATTACCTATAGAAAGCTAAATAGTAATCATCGAAAAATAGTATATGAATCAGACAAACACTAAAAAAATAAGATCGGTATTCCGCGTTGGCCGAAAAGAGTACCTTACACCACATCTTATCCGGGTAATATTTGATTTAACCGATGAGCAGCTCGGGTTATTGGCCGAGGTCAGTTCGGGTTCAAATAACAAGCTTTTCGTTCCGTTACAGCACAATGCGGAAGAAGTAGTCGTCAGAACTTATACCAATCGTAAAATAGATCTTTATAACAGAGAATTGCATATCGATTTTGTTGTTCATGGTGATAGCGGTCCTGCATCTGCTTGGGCAATCAAGGCAGAAAAGGGCGATCAATTGGAAATTGGCATGAAGGAGAGCAAAAGAAAATTGGTTCCCCAGGTAGACTGTTACCTGCTGGTTGGAGACACAACAGCTTTACCGGTTATTGCTGCAATATTAGAGGAGCTTCCAGCGACGGCTAGAGCAAAAGTAATTATTGAGATTCCGGCAAAAGAAGACGAGCTTGTATTGTCCTCAGCCTGCAGCGCACGCATACAGTGGTGTTATAATCAGACACCAGAACAAGGGAGTAATCTCGCTGAATATGTTAAGAAAGCCGACTTTAGGGCGGATGATCAAACGAGCTATATCTTTATTGCTGCGGAGTATGCCATCGTGAAAGAATTACGTGATTACTTTCAGGAGGAAAAAGGGAGAACTTCACAAGACCTATATGCCTGCGCATACTGGAGAGCGGGGCATGCAGAAAGTGAACTTATGAATTTAAATGAGCCGATCTAGTTCTTGAATTAGTTACTGTTAATCGAATTTTATTAGTTTTGCTGGAAATTAATTTATAACAGTAATTAAAATGGATGAGCTATTGATATCCTATATCACCAGTAAAATTACGGTAACAGAAGATGAATTACATCTAATACACTCATATTTTAAGCCTTTAAAGCTAAAGAAAAATGAGTTTTTGTTGGCCAATGGTGAAATAAGCCAACGTTCATTTTTCGTAACCAAGGGGTGTTTACGTATTTTTTTTATTAATGAGTCTGGACAAGAAGCAACACGCTACCTTGCCTTTGAGAATCAGTTTGCAACCGCATTAGTCAGTTTTATTACAGGAGAAGAGTCCGAAGAATTTATTCAGGCTTTGGAACCTACTGAAATCTACTATATAAGTCATAAGGATTTTTATCATTTGTTGGACCTTATTCCACAGTGGGAGAAGTTCTACCGTATCTATTTGGAAATTGCCTATGTAACAAATACAAAGCGTCTGATGTCATTTTTAATGCAAGATGCCCTTGAAAAATATCGTTTATTGTTGGATGAGAATCCAATGGTTGTCAGAAGGCTATCCAATAGAATAGTTGCTTCCTATCTGAATATTTCACAGGAGACTTTGAGCCGTTTAAAGTCAAAGCTCTAAAACTCAACAGGCCTATGGAGTTCTTAAATGCATAGGCCTGTTGAGTTTTAAATGAAGATAGATGAAAATAGTGCAGAGTGATTAATCAGGTTTAAAGATTTATTTGCTGATTTCTCTTTTTGCGAGAAGCATTATAGACAATGATCACACTAATCGTCATCAGGATAAATGCTAAGAAAAACGGCGCGCCAGAAAATTTAAATGGTGCTTTGTCATGGGTGAAATAATAAAATAGGTTTGTCATCATCGGTGGACCAATAATCGATGTTGCACTCATTAAGCTTGTTAGTGCACCTTGAAGTTCACCCTGTTCGTTTGAGGGAACATTTTTGGTAATAACAGACTGAAGAGCTGGTCCACAAATACCGCCCAAGCAATAGGGGATAAGGAAGACGAACATCATCCATCCCTCGCTTGCAAATGAGAATAACAGTAGTCCAATGGCATACAGGGTCAATCCATAGAAAATGCTTTTTTGTTCACCAAGTTTGGGTGTAGTCCATCGAATTAAAACACCCTGAACCAATCCAATCAATAATCCAATAACACCTAATGAGATACCCACCATTCTTTCTGTCCAGTCGAATTTATACATGGTGAAGAAGTTCCAGTTACTCTGAACTGCATGACCTGCGATATATATTAAAATTAAGGCAACGATTAATCCGGATATTTCTGGATGTTTTCCAAGAAACTTAAAGGATCCAATTGGATTTGCGCGTTTCCATTCAAAAGCTCTACGTTTTTCTTTATCTAAGCTTTCAGGTAAGATAAAATATCCATACAGGAAGTTTAGCATACACAGTCCTGCGGCCGCATAAAAGGGAACCCTGGCACCATAGTGACCGAGTAGACCGCCGATAACTGGGCCGATGATAAAGCCTAGACCAAATGCCGCGCCTATTAGACCAAAGTTCTTTGCCCGATCTTCATCCGTAGATATATCTGCGATATAAGCACTTGCCGTTGTAAAACTAGCGCCTGTCAATCCAGCGATAACACGTCCTAAAAATAGCCAACCTATAGTTGGCGCGAGGGCAAGAAAGATGTAGTCTACAGCAAACCCAAAAAGTGAGATCAAAATAATTGGCCTTCTGCCATATTTATCACTGAGGTTACCAACGACGGGAGAACAGATGAATTGTGTGAAAGCGTAGGCAAAGCCGAGCCAGCCCCCATATTTTGCCGCTTCACTGATGTCGCTATGAATCAATTCCTCGATAAGTTTAGGGACGACTGGAATAATGATTCCCCAACCCGTAATATCGATTAGTAGTGTAATAAATATGAATCCGATTGCTGCTTTTTTCTTGGAATTTTCCATCATGATTCAAAAGTAATGAAATCCTTAAAAACTTGTTTGTTATTTAATTACTAATTTGTGCTGCGTGTTATATTTTCGGTTGTGTTAACAAACCGATAATAGGGGGCTTTTTTCTTTCGATTGAACGTCTAGGTATGGATTAGATCGCTTGACATTTGGGATGGTGCAGCACAGTGAAATTACATGAATTCGCAATAAAACACAGTTTATTTGCTTGGGCATGTAAGGATAAAGCAAGTTCTATCTGGGATTCATCTGTGATGAGAACCTCGGGCTGTAATATAACTTCTGTAAAACGACCACTTCCATCTCCATCCGTTTCGAGGGTAGCGATAGCATTGTCCGTATAGGATAAAATCTCGATGCTATTTTTCGAGCAGACGTATAAATAGGACATCATGTGGCAAGAAATCAGGCTGCTAAGTAGCAAATCTTCCGGATTGTACAATGCGGGGTCACCCTTGAATGCTTTTGCCGCGGAAACTTGCAGGTCAGCTTTCCCTTCGATCGCGATGTGATGGCTCTTTGTATAAATTTTTGAACCCACAGCACTAGGCTGTTCAGGATGGTTCCAAGTTAAGGTCGCTTTAAAGATATGTTTGTAACTCATTTTGTTTCAAATTTAAGGTATTCTCCAATATTATAGAACGTCTAGTCCGCAAATTACAGAATGTGTAGGATAGGTCGAATTGACTAGATCAAAATTTTATATTTATCATTTGGAGCAAATCGGCATTTCAATAAAACTACTTCGTTTGTAATCAGACTACAGTGGGTCTGATTACAGTACTGTTATGTGCGAACAAAAGTGATATAATCTGTGTTGATAGGCTCAATGTCATTTTTTCGCATTTCGCTTGCTATTTGCGCTCTGTGATAGGTGCCATGATTAAAGACGTGTAACAGAATGTCGTTGGCCTTATTATGAAAATCCTGATGCTGTGTGTTTGTATAATTGATAATTTCATCCTCCATATCATTTCTGCGCTGAATCTGCTGTCCAAATCCTTCTGAAGCTAAATCGTGATACCTTTGGCAATCGATGATACTGTGCTCATCCCAAACACCAACAGGTGGTTTTTCACCAGTTAATCGACTTAACCAAATAATCTGAGCATTGACAATATGGCTAAAGAGCCGTATGCAAGAATGAGGTACTTTTTCGCCTTCACTTTTCAGTTTATCCAGTAGTGCTGTATTGGCCCAGTTATTATATAACCAAAGCTGCATAAAAGTAGTTGACATCTAATTGTTGTTAATGTGGGTTCTATAAAATAAATATACGGAAGATCGCAATAATTTTTTTTGCAAACCCCACCAATCGTTCATTTATGGACAACCTATGTTTGTAAATAAATATTTTAGTGATTGCTACGCATTATATTTACCTTATTTGGTAAGTTTTGAAAATTACCTACTTAATTGAAATTATAGATAACGCTATTCTATATTGATAATATAGCAAATTACTTTATTTGCTGGATGAACTAGCTGTTGCGTGCACGCTAAAAATCATATTCATTTTAAAGCAATATATTTGTTACAATTTTATTGTTTTTTGCGTATTTCTGTTTTTTTGATTTGCTCAGATCCTAATAGGGATATATTCAGATTGTTAGCGTTAAAGGTTGTTGTTTTTTGTCGCAGAAATGTCTTTTTGCGTTATCACTTGACAAGTCAGACTACCACAAACTAAAGGATATCATTATATTAGACTGATATTATTGAAAAGTATGCTATCTATGAACAGGTTTTTCCAAAATTACAATACGGGGAAACGTATTATTCTTCATTTGTGTTTTTGGTTTTTGGTTTTGGGAATGCAATTCATTTCCTATCAGCGGATAGATATTGATAATTCCTGGATTTTGTTTGTAAAGGACGTCTTTTCTTTGTTGACAATATTTTATGTGACAGCATATATCATCATTCCGCGGTGGTTTATTCCAGGGAAGTTTGTATTATGTATATTATGGTTGTTGTTTATTTACGCCTGGTGGTCGTTTCTAAGTTACTTTGCGGCCCTATTAACGTTGAAATATCTAACACCAGATGTTCGCCTGTCAAGCTATCTTGAAATAATATTAAGTCAAGGAATCTTTGGTGCTTTTCGACTTTCTTCCATTAGCGATTATTTGTTGGATTTTATTTTTTTGGTGGCGCTGCCATTGACTGTAAAAATTGTACAGGCATTTATGTCTGTCAGAAATTCAAAAATGAAACTCGAATTGAAAAATTCAGCACTGGAATTGAACAATGTCCAGTTGGAACTTGCCTTTCTAAAATACCAGATTAACCCGCATTTTTTACTTAATACACTTTATAGTATCTATGTGCTGGTATCCGATCATGATGAACGAGGCGGCGAAAGTATGATGCGTTTAAGTAGTATTATGGTGTATTTACTGCATGAAAGTAATCAACCCAGGATCGAAATTAGTCGCGAATTTCAATTGCTAAAAGATTATGTTGAATTGGAAAAGTTACGCTATAGCGAGACCGTGCAGATCAATCTAAATTTGGCAGCTGAAGACGAAAACTGCATGATGGTTCCTTTGATCTTTTTTCCGTTTGTAGAAAATGCATTCAAACACGGCCCTCGGCTAAGTTCTTCGGCGGGATGGATATCCATAGACATTAAGGTGAAGGATGATACGGTATATATGCACGTGGCTAATGCGTATAGAGAACTTTCAAAACCAGAAAATTATATCGGCGGATTAGGGATAGAAAATGTAAAAAAACGACTGGAACTTCATTATCCTCATAATCACAATTTGGAAATAAAGTCGGATGAGGGTGTATTTAGTGTTAATCTTGTTGTAACTTTACATTCGGAAACAGAGCCGTAGCACCAAAGCAACGGGTTGCGAAGTACTTATGAATAGAATTAAAACTATCCTTATTGAAGATGAGCCTATTGCGAGAGGTCGCCTGGAAAAATTAGTTTCCAAATTAGGCCTGATCGAAATATTGGGTGTATTCGAGAGCCCATTGCAAGCAATTGACATTTTAAGGCAGCAGGAGGTAGATCTCATTTTGTCGGATATAGATATGCCTGAAATGGACGGAATTACCTTTCTCAAAGGACTTGCTCATCCACCATTTGTTGTTTTTATAACTGGGCATTATGAGTATGCGGTCGATGGATTTGAGCTGGATGTGATCGATTATATCTTAAAGCCACTCCTGACGGAAGAGCGCTTGATCAAGGCAATTGAAAAAGTCCAAAAGGCAATTTTGTTTTCTAGAAGGGGGCCACAAGGTGAAAGAAAGGCGATTAAGATCAAGGATCGGAACAAAACTATTTTTATAGATCCAGCGGATATTTTCTATCTTAAAGCCTGGGGGGATTACATTCAAATTTATACGTTAGAAGGTATGCAAACGTTGCTGTCTACCATGAAAGATATGGAAGCAGAATTGCCTTGGGATATGTTTGCTCGTATGCATAGGTCCTATATTGTCAATATCAAACAGATCAAGGGAGTTGAGGCTAGTAAAGTCATTCTGAAAAATGGGACAGAACTCGGTATAGGTTTACAATATCGTAGCCAGCTTTTCGCGAAGATGGGACTCATATAATTTATCGGGTTCATAGGTTATACGTTTTTTCTGTTTCCCAATTTGCATTTTATAATAGCCAACCATAAAATGGTAAACAGCAAGTTCATGTAAGCGTTGATCGGACATGAACAATCGGTTAATAAACATATGAATGTAGCTTGATAGTAACGATGTTCGGGCCGAGTTGAATTCATCTTGATCGGTATGACTCCGTAAGGTGTTAAATATGCTGTATTGAAGTGCATTTAGTTTCTTTTTCGATTCTTCTGGGTTGTCTAAAGGTTTGTCGAACCAGTCTTTTTTCTCTTTAAACTTATTGTTGAGATGAATCCAAAGGTTTTTATTATTATCAAATTCTTGCTGATAAAGGGTATTCATCTGTAGGCAGAAATCTCTTTTCTCGATCAGTGTAAATTTTGCAGCTTCTAATAGTGACTCAATATTTTCGAAAGCCAGGCGCCATCGATCATTGATTGAAGTACTTTGTTGGATAACCTTCAGTACCGTTTCGCTCTGTTGATAGAATAGCTCCTCACTAAGTTCCATACAAAATGGGGTATATCGTTCAATCTCCCGTGTATAAGTGTCAAAGGATAGCGTTGATATCTGTCCGTCTTTAATAAACTGTTCCAATAGGGTATTAAGCGTGGATATAACGAAATAATAATGGCTTGGATCTGAAAGCTCAACTCTAAACCTAATGTGGGGCGATGGATCGTTGTACCGTATAAAGAACCATTTTTTTAGGACATTTTGTTGACTAATTGTCGCTACGATTATGGGGAAAACTTCCTTTAACAAGGTGTCTGCAAAATGTAAACCACAATAGATCTTGACGTAAAGCCATTCACTGCCCAAAGGGAAGCATCTTTTTAGGTTATTGTTTTGCGGAGCAGATTTATTTGTGAAAGTCTCCTGCTGTGATTCTATTGGAATAATGATTTCGTTGGCAAAAATATGTCCATCTTTATCTCTAGCTACTGATGAATAGTCACTCAGGATATATTCGGTTAATATGGTCTCTCTTTTGCACATATGATCCAATATGATTTCTATGCAAAAAGGATTGTCTAAATTTATCAACAGTTCATTATCGCCGCTGCTGATAATGACCATTGCAGGGATTGCTAACTCCGCTTGTATATTTTTTATGAAAGCCTGAGGGTTACTGGGGTATTTCGCTATTTTTTGAATTCGCCACTGGGCTCTAGACAAGATAATATTTTTGTAGCTTATTCTTGGAAGCCTCGGCTGCTCTTTCATAATCCCCCAATTCCAGGAAAGATCCAACCTATTATTTTGGAACTGAAAATCTGCGAGAAACTTGTAAATATTCATACCCTGTTCAAAATTGTGGGCTGTCGTCAAACGGGGGATAACCATTTTATTGAATTTCTTGGACCACAAGATTAGACGCTGTTCTTTAAGGAACAGGTATAAGTCATTAACATCAATTTGCTCTTGTTCTTCGTCGATTGTTGGGCTTAGACAAATTGATGCCTTTCGCAGCGCAGGTCTATAAATTATATTACCAGCATTATTGTCTGGGTAATGACAAATCTCGGCAAGTATTGCATTGGGAAACTGTTGTTGCTCTCTGTTGGTCGATTCTTTTAATTTGTTATGCAATTCATCATCCAAATGTGCAAATCTGGAAATTAAGTTTCCTGATGACGAACCACCAATAGTACCCAAATTGAAGAATAAATTTTCCTGAGATGAACTTCTAAGGAGATTGCCGATGGCATAGAATGAAGAAGGGATAGTATTGACTGTTTGTTTACGCTGTTTAGCGATATGATCTAGATCTTTGCCGGTCAGCCGAATTTCGGTGAATTGATTTTTTACACTTGCTACAAATTTTTCAATGACCAGATCTTGATAATGGTGGTCGTCATATTTTTTTTCACCCGTCGGAGTGATGTTTTTAACATCCCCGAGTATTTCATCCGTTATATTGTAAACACCTTCTTGACGTCCGTAACCAATCCCAATATCGGGGTCTAGAGCTGTCGTTAGTGGAACCATTCTATCTTCATATTTAACAGAGAACGCAGCTCTAAACCGATCAAAATCTGTTAACTTAGCCTGGCTGCAAAGTGGTAGTAAATCCTGAAATTGATCTCTTATGTGATTTAATGCGGTATCTGATAAATTGTTTTCTTCCATCCCTATGAGAAGGTCCCCCTGTAACGAATTGGTCATATCGAGGTCTGGAGCCAAAGGCTGCAATAATTTAAGGATGGCGGTTCTGATCTCAATGACAGATCGAGAACTATGAAGCCATTTTTTTATCGTTAATAAAGGATTTAAATAATTTTCCGCCTTATCCACTCTTTCAAGCGTTGTTATCAGGCTGTCCAGATAACCACGGCCAATTACATTGGGCTGTAATTCAGAAGATATGATTCCAAGGCTGATGAGGTTATTGACAAATAGGGGCGCATGCGTTGTTGATGCTCCAAGACCTTGCAGCAGATCGATTAATGATTGATAGTGGCTGGTTCTCTTATTGCGTTCAAAATATTGGATGACTCGATCCAAAACTGGGGTAAGCCTTATGCGTTTCAGGATATGCTGTCCTTTCTTCCCATTTGTCACTTTTTGATAATATTTGTAATATTTACCATCTAAGTATAAGGTCGGATTGATACGATAATAGAGTTGACTGTAAATTCTTTTGTCTTTTGATAGCTGTTCAATAATTCCTGTCAAAATGGTAGCATCCAGTTTTAATACAGCTTTATTCGCATTAGTCCTAATTATGGATACCTTTTTTTCGGAGACGGCAATGTTCCCAAAAGATACCCCTGCGAATAAACCGAAAGGCGTACTTCTGGTGCTCATCCTAATCGCATATTTGAGTAGTGAAGCAATCATTTTTGAGCTGCTCTCTTTCTTGTATTCAAGCCATTTTTGAACTTCTACTGAGAAGGCAGGGCTTGCGAGAAATAGGGCTTCTTTTAATTGCTCATTTTGAAACAAATGACGAAGTTTCTCTTCTATTTCATGTCTCTCTTTTATCGTTAAAAGATCAACTGCAAATGCAGCTGGAAGCAGCGGCGTACGCAGAAGAAAATAATCGGATAAGTGGAATAATGACATGAATTAGTAGGACTAGTATTGCATGACTTGTTTTATACAGGACTGAAACATTTCGGGAGAAATTGGTTTTTGTAGTGCAAAATGCTTTCTGTTTTTGATAAATTCCGGATAATGCCAGCGTGACACAGCGGACGTAATGATCAGGATAGGAATGTCGGCGATCAATTCGGCAAGTGTATTAATATTACCGCCGCTAACAATGAGATCGAGGAATAGGATGTCTGCAGATTTTAGATCATGACTAAATAATGCTGGATTTTCAATGTCTTCAACCATCTTTATCAATTGAAGATCTGGAAACATGTGAATGTATTCAACTATTTTTTTTGTCGCCAGGGGTTCATCCTCAATGAGAATACATTTAAGCTTGGGTGAAGTCATATACTCGGTTCTTTTTTTATTTAGTAGGCAATAAAGACGATTGCTGTAAAGGCGCCTACCAGAACGCCTTCACAGCATTATCCTCTTTTATATTACTTTTGAAGATGTAACTGTCTTAATAGTTACCAGTTCCATATCATCAAAATCAAAAAATGAGATCGGTTCGACCACGCAAACAGTTTGTACATCCAATACAAAATCCTCCGCTAAAAAATTTTCAATGTTTTCCATAGTTATACGTTTAAATTGTAAACAAATGTGCTAGCTATGGAAAAGAACAACGAAAAATATCGACAGAATTGAAAATGAATCGGACGAACTAAAGAATCTATTCGACGAAAAAATAGCGCCTGTTCCTATTTCTGTTCGCCGTGTATTAGATGCTGTTCGAATCGTCTGCTAGATTATAATCAGCATTGAAAGAAGGTCCATCGTATGCTGTTGGAAAATTCGACGAAATAGCATTTGAGTACGATGAAATAGCGACGGCTTTATTGTAGGATTCTATCAGGTTCATTATTTTAGAGCTATCTATTTTAGCACCGAAAAACCATTTCTTTAGCCATTAAAGCCATGTTGCGTAAATAGATAAACTAATGAGAAGGCTTGAGGTAAGTCCTTGACCAGAAAAGCATCTGCCAAATAAATAGGTGAGTAGTGTGAGCGCGTAAAACAAATGAGAATATGAATTTATCTAATGAAATGCACAGTTTTTTGAAAAGAGAAGGGTTACGGTTATTTAGAAAAAAAGTAAGCTGGCAGACCTCTGCGAAATATCAGATCTATGCCGATGGGAAAACAAAGATTGGTGTCGCATTTGACAGAATTCAAAATTTTATCGATGAAGATACCGATGCATCCGGCTGGAGTGGAATGGAAACGATTAAACTCGAAGAACGTGGTGATTATATTATCTATGGTTTTGTTGAGGAAGTGGAAAGCTAAAGAAGAATTGAGTTTAACCTGTCGTATCGTATTATCGAATAAATATTACAAATCAATTCCCTAATTGTGTAATGATTTCGATGTTATTTGTGGCCAAATTTGTTGTGTAAAATAAAACAATCAGTTATGGCGACAGATATTTATAAAGATACGGTTTATCTACCTTTAGAAGATGTTGAAAGCGAACATTGTGCTTCAATTGTCGAAAAAGGACTAGCTCAGGTCAAAGGCTTGGCGAGCTATCGGGTGGAATTGAATAACCATAGAGCTGCTATCGTACCTAAAGATAGTGAAGCGGTCGTTAGCAGTGTAAAGACGATCAAAGATCTTGGTTATGGTGTTTCTACATTGACCAAAACATTTCCAGTTCTTGGGATGACTTGCGCCTCATGTGCCAGTAGCGCCGAAAGTATGGCGAAATATGAACAAGGGGTTGTCAATGCGTCTGTAAATTTTGCAACTGGAAATCTTACAGTTGAATATTTGCCTAATATTACGGATCATTTAAAAATTCAGAAAGCAGTCCAGGCTGGTGGCTATGATTTATTAATCGAAGATGAATCTACACAGCAGGAAACATTGGAGGCTATTCACGCAGCTAAATTTCATAAGCTTAAAATCAAAACACGATGGGCAGTATTGCTATCGCTTCCCGTAGTTGTAATTGGTATGTTCTTTATGGATATGCCGTACGCAAATCCTATTATGTGGCTGTTTTCTACACCCGTAGTTCTTTGGCTAGGCAAGGACTTTTTTGTCAATGCGTTGAAACAAGCGAAACACCGTTCGGCTAATATGGATACACTTGTTGCGTTGAGCACGGGGATAGCCTACATCTTTAGCGTATTTAATATGCTCTTTGCTGAATTTTGGCATCAGCGTGGCTTGCATGCACATGTATATTTTGAGGCCGCCTCAGTTGTCATTGCTTTTATTTTATTGGGTAAATTGCTGGAGGAAAAGGCCAAAGGTAACACCTCATCTGCTATTAAAAAGCTAATGGGGTTGCAGCCGAAGACGGTTATGGTCATTCAATCGGATGGGGTAGAGCGTCAGGTTCCTATAGAAGCCGTTCATACCGGCGATATCATTTTGGTAAAACCAGGGGAGAAGATCGCTGTCGATGGTGTTGTTATCAGTGGAAATTCCTATGTTGACGAAAGTATGTTAAGCGGAGAGCCGGTCCCGGTTTTAAAAACGGGAAATGAACAGGTATTTGCAGGGACGATCAATCAAAAGGGAAGTTTTCAGTTCAAAGCTACAAAAGTTGGGCGGGAAACAATGCTTGCACAGATCATAAAAATGGTACAGGATGCACAGGGAAGTAAGGCTCCTGTGCAAAAACTGGTCGATCGAATTGCTGGTGTATTCGTTCCTGTTGTCACTGGTATTGCTATTTTAACTTTTCTACTGTGGTTTACTTTAGGTGGAGAAAATCATCTGGTACAGGGTTTATTGGCGGCAGTAACGGTTTTAGTTATTGCGTGTCCCTGTGCACTAGGTTTAGCAACTCCTACAGCGATCATGGTTGGCGTGGGTAAGGGAGCTGAACAGGGCATTTTAATTAAGGATGCGGAAAGTCTGGAGCTGGCCAAAAAGGTAAGTGCAGTTGTTTTGGATAAAACCGGTACCATTACGGAAGGAAAACCTGTTGTTACTGACGTGTATTGGGAAAATAATGAAGATAATTTGAAAGGTATCCTGTTAAGCTTGGAGAAACAGTCAGAACATCCATTGGCAGAAGCTGTTGTAGGGTATTTTAATGATGTCAGAGTTACTCCAATATCCTTTATCGAAAGTATTACGGGGAAGGGTGTAAAAGGCAGTGAAGGAATCGAAACTTACTATGTAGGGAATCGCAGGTTGTTGGATGAAAATAGGATTACAATTTCGACAGAATTGATGGAACATGCTACTCAATGGGGAAATCAATCGAAAACAGTGATCTGGTTTGCCAATAGTCATACTGCATTAGCTGTAATTGCCATTGCGGACCAGATTAAGGAAACTTCTGTACGTGCAATCAAGGAGATGCAAGCAATGGGAATTGAACTATATATGCTGACTGGTGACAACGAGGCTACAGCGAGGGCCATCGCTGCGGAAACAGGGATTCAGCATTACAAAGCCGAGGTATTGCCAGAACACAAAGCTGATTTTGTTAAGGAATTGCAGCAAAGGGGACAGGTAGTCGCTATGGTTGGGGACGGTATTAATGATAGTACAGCCTTAGCAACAGCGGATGTCAGTATTGCAATGGGAAAAGGAAGTGATATTGCAATGGATGTAGCGAAAATGACAATTATTTCTTCTGATTTGACGAAGATACCCCAGGCAATTCGACTTTCGAAACAAACGGTCGCAACGATTAAGCAAAACTTGTTTTGGGCATTTATTTATAATTTAATTGGAATTCCCCTCGCTGCAGGCATTCTGTATCCATTCAATGGTTTCCTTTTAAACCCGATGATAGCTGGAGCTGCAATGGCATTGAGTAGTGTAAGTGTCGTCAGTAATAGCTTGCGGCTTCGCTGGAAAAAATAGCTAACGATGGTTAAGCTGTAGACCGTGTTTTAAACGGTAAATATTATAAAACAAAATAGAAAAACTGTAAGTATAGCCAATTGAATTAAAGGGATATTTGTACAGATAATTAAATATAAATAGATTAATAACATTAAAATTAAATAACATGGAAAGCAAAGAACTTCAATTCAAAACAAACCTCACTTGTGGGGGATGTGTATCCAAAGTAAGTGCAGATCTGGATAGTGTGGACGGTATCTGTGAATGGAATGTTGACACCACAAATGCAGACAAAATTCTGACTGTAAAATCTGAAGGCGTTTCGGAAGAAGAAATAATTGAAATTATCAAGAAGAAGGGTTTTAATGCAGTGACCTACTCCGCATAATTGTTCCATAAATCTATAGAAGCATCACACCCTGAAAGCTGGACAAAACTTTTAGGGTGTTTTTATGAAGTATAATTATGAGACGAAACTGAGCTCAATTTTATTAGTTTTAAATTTGGGGTTTCCTTTTTATCCATTTTAGTTTTAGATTCCTGTTAATTAAAATGGATAAACATGTCTTTAAAATTAAGTGTCATTTTAGAAAATTGGCGGATAATATCTTGTCCTATATTTCCATATACAGTTTCATTCTTGATTTTCGATTTTAATAGGTTTATTTTTTTAAGAGCGATCGGTTTATCGCCGATATGGAATGTATGTTGTATGACAAAGCCATCATATTCAACGTTACCACCTGCGCCTCCCATGGTGACTTTGGTCGGTATACCATATTTTTCGATATGCTGTTTGTAGGTTTCGTAAAATGGCGCATAAAGGATTGTATTTTCCGCTCCCGTATCAAAGGTATAGTGCTTTCCATCAATGGCAATAAGAGGTGATAACCCATCTATTGCAAGATTTGAAGCCTTCTTTGTAACTGTAGGTCTCTTAGGTACGATAAAAAAATCATCTTGTGTAAGCTGTACTTCTTGCAGTGCTTCTATGACTGGGAAGCCTATTATGCCATTGATCTGATAGCCAATTTGTGGGATATAAAGTGCACTGTCTGGGAAAACCAGAAATATAGCATTCGATATGTTGATGTTACCAAGTTTTAATTGTTTACAGACTGCTAAATCGGCTTTGATAGCAATACCTGTAATTGCGTCTACATCAATATCTGCACGGATAATATCCATATGAAGTCGTTTGGCCACGGACTCCGAAACTGTAGATAGATTTGCTCCGGTGTCAAATATGAAACTTGCTGTATCGCCGTTAACCTCTACTTTTAGATTCTTCAAGCCGGCTTTATCTTTCGTCATTTTAAGACGGGTATCGTCGTTGATTTGTATAAGCTGCGGCTTTACATGATCAAGTGCCGACCAGATTTTTAGATTGTTTCGGAGATCCGCTCTTGTATCTGTTGACAGCAAGGGATCGAATTCGAGTAGGATTTTTTGCGTTGTCTGTTTTGCCTCATCGTAATCTTTCAGTTTGACAAAATTATCTTCCTGAATACGTCGTATTTTTATTCGCAGTGTGTCAGTCAATTCTTCTGTTGCTGTGTTCAGCAGTGCAATTTTTTTGTTTGAAGCGATGGGCCTATTAAAGGCATTATCGAGTATTGCCAAAATAAAAAGTTGCTCATGGGCGTTTAAAAAAGTTTTATTTACCTTAAAAAGGTCACGGGCGGTGAAGAAATCTTTTGATGCTATTAGCTGATATAGGTTATTGAATTTAGTTGACGTGGCTTGCCCGAAATTAAGCTGGGGGGTGATGAATAACAGGAAATATATTAACAAGTATTTTTTGAAATGATTTGCTGAGAGATTCATGATGTAGTCAATAAATTGTCTTTTGATCAGTGATATGTTCACTCTTTTAAATGTCGGAAAAGTTCTTGTTATTTTTTCAAATTTATTGTTGCTTATTTTGTTATTGATCAATTGTTTATGTTGTGAAGTTGTTTGCAATACTTGTGGTCTTGAATAATTAAGGTTAAATTAGCTAATGTTTTGAGAAATTTCTCCTAGGAGGATTGGATTGACGAGATCTCCGAATTCGGATTTTATCTTTTAGCCCTTACTTTAAGAGAACGATTAGTGAACAGGATTTATTTTTAATAGAATAATTTAATGAAACAAAAGACGATGAATATTAGGTTTAATAGAGGGGTTATTTTTTTTGGTCTTGCGGCTTTATCGACCAGTTTGTTTTTTAGCTGTGGAAACACAGGAACTAAAAGTGAGACCAAGGCCGAAAAGGTGGAGGAACCTGCTGAAGCGACTGCACCCACAACGCAGGAGCTATCTTTTAAGGATAAAGAGGGGAAGGTTCTTCAATTAAGTGCTTTAAAAGGTAAGGTCGTATTTATCAATTTCTGGGCGACTTGGTGTCCTCCTTGTATTCATGAACTACCTTCCATTGACCAGCTTAGGCAATCGCTTAAAGATAATAAGGATATCGTTTTCCTCATGGTGGATGTTGATGGCGACATGGAGAAGTCTTCAGCATTTATGGCAGAAAACAAGTATGATCTGCCCCTTTATATAGCAGAGGGTGAAATTCCTGCAGAATTCTTAGGGCAGTCCATCCCGACAACGGTGATCTTGGATAAAACTGGAAAGATCGTAGAGCGTTTGGAAGGAAGCCGTGACTATGGGACTCCTGAGATAAAAAAAGCATTGCAGGATATCGCAAGCGGCAGTTAACGATCGATTATTGTAATCGCTATTTTCTATAGATGGAGAATAGAATTTGAATAGAAAAAACAGTATTTTCGCGGTGTAAAGTTAATTTATAGCGATGTCCGAACTTCAAGAGCAGACTGCAGTCAGAACGACTTATTTTAGTATTATAGGCAATGCATTACTAGCATTGTTAAAATGGCTAGCTGGTTTCTTAGGAAACTCCTATGCCCTGATTGCGGATGCAATTGAGTCAACGGCGGATATTTTCTCTTCATTTCTAGTGCTTCTGGGTTTAAAATATGCGCAACGACCTGCCGACGACAATCACCCGTATGGTCATGGTCGGGTAGAACCCCTCATTACATTTATTGTCGTTGGTTTTCTCATCGTTTCTGCAACCATAATCGCTTATGAAAGTATTGAGAATATAGGAACGCCACATGACCTGCCAAAGCCTTGGACTCTATTTGTTCTTGGCGGGATCATCGTATGGAAAGAAATTTCGTATAGGATCGTTATGAAGAAAAGTAAAGAAACAAATAGTTCTTCACTTCGTGCAGACGCTTGGCACCATCGAAGTGATGCGATAACATCAGTTGCAGCCTTCATTGGGATATCTATTGCATTGTTACTCGGAAAAGGATATGAAAATGCGGATGACTACGCGGCATTATTTGCTGCTGGATTTATACTGTATAACTGTTATCATATTTTCAGACCGGCGCTTGGCGAGATAATGGATGAAAATGTATACGATGAAGTCATTGATAATATCCGGAAAGAAGCATTAAAGGTAGAGGGGATAAAAGCCACAGAAAAATGTTTTGTCCGCAAATCGGGTGCTAAATATCATGTCGATCTGCATGCGATTGTTGATAGTGAAATTACCGTAAGGGAAGGGCATGAGTTGGCACATAAACTCAAAGACCATTTGGTTGCGCATATTCCTGATCTCGGTCATGTGATGATCCATATTGAACCGAACGAATGTCTTTGGAAAGCAAATTGAAATGGCAGCACATGTTAGTTTTCTTGAACCGTGCCGCCATTTGATTGTTTAGAAGCTTAGGTGTTTTCAGCTTCAAGCAATTCGATCTGCCATTTAACCTGATCCGCTTTAATAGGGTAATCGATATTATTTCTTAAGCTTTCATAAATGGCTTCAAACAGCTGATTGTAATCTCCTTTATGTGGCGTTACTAAAGACTCATGTTTTTGATTTGATGCGTCTATCGTAACAAGTTTACCCTCGAGGCTGGCTGGCTCAAGGCCATAAGATGGATTGTCAGGTAACATACCATCTAGCAATTGCTGTTCTTGCACATCTGTCATATTCTTGATAAAACTCCCTTTTGTGCCATGTAAAACAAAGGCTGGCTGTGGAGAGGCAACAAGTAGACTTCCCGTTAAATACACGTTCAGTCCAGCTGGATAATAGAGCTGGTAGTGAAAATAATCTGCAACTTTAGAATCCGGCCTGTTAATGGATGTTGTCTTGGTAAATTTAACTGGTTTTCCAAAAAGTGAGATTGCCTGATCAATAAGATGAGGGCCTAGGTCATAAGTAATACCATTAGAAATATACTGCGTATCTTCCTTAAAGTATTTTTGTCCCAATTCCATTTTATAGCGATCAAATCTGAAATGCACTTCAATCAGCTTTCCTAATTCTCCACTGTCAATCACTTTTTTAATATCTAAAAAGTGACCGTCATACCGTCTGTTTTGATAGAAAAATAATTGTTTGCCTTGTTTTTTGCTGATGGCAAGAAGAGTGTCGAATTGTGTAGTGTCATCAACGGCAGGTTTTTCTATCAATACATGTTTTCCTGCTTCTAGGGCCTCTTTGGCATATTGGAAATGTGTATAGTTTGGTGTATTCACAATGACCAGTTCGATGCTTTCATCCGCTAGTAATTCAGCAATGCTATTATAGCTTTTTATTGCCGGATAAAATTCATGTGCTGCTTTTTTCGACCGTTCTACAACAGCGCTGAGATTGAAATGAGGATTGGTATGTATAAATGGTGCGTGAAAAACACGTCCTGACATGCCAAAACTCAGTATTCCTGTGTTAATTTGAGTGTGTTTCATGTTAATTTAAATTACTTTAGCGTTGTCTTGTTGGTTGTTAGACTTCAATATAAATTTTAATGCTATTGCGTGACAATTTTATCCGTGTCTGATTCTCCAAGGTTGTTTGCAAATAAATGTGTTACGCCGTCTTCTGTTGCCAAAAGACATGCCGAACACAGCTGATAAAAAAGTGAATGTTCTACAACCCCTATAATGAGTTTGATTTGCTTATTCAAATCAAAAATATCGGGCAGTTTAGAAAAATAAATATCTGCCAGGAAATTACCTCTCTCAGAAAGGAGAGGGCCCGATTTTTGTTCAGATATTCGTAATACAATGTCGGATATCGTTGTAGAATAACTTGATTTTAGATTTTCACGTACCGATAGCCAAGCTTCTGGTATAATTTCAACACATAGCGGATGCTTTGTGCTAAGTTTTTCGACCATCTTTGAGCCATCGACCAAGAGAATAAACTGCTGCGCCATATTCGCCATAATCTTCTCACCCGTGTGCACGCCACCGCCACTTTTGAATGCATTTAAATGAATGTCGACCTGATCACAGCTGTCAAAATAATAGTCCAGCGTTGTTAGGATACTGTTATCAACACAAATAAGTCCATTCTCTTGGAGCAGCATTTTGGTTTCCAAGGAAGGTGATGTAAATTTTAAGCTGGATTTAAAGCTGATACTGCTGGCGATTAATTCAATGAAATAGGCTATTGTTGATCCAACACCTAGTCCGATGAGCTGATCGGGTTTTAATAGTTGAAGAGCAGCTTTAGCAGCTTCCTGTTTGAGATTGTTCATAAACGGTAAAACTTATAAGATTGTAATACCTTGTGCGGCATAAGGTTGTAAAATGCAGTCAAAAGGATCCTTTTCTGTAATTAAATAACTAATGTCAGAGACGGGGCATGTCAGGAAAGAAGCCAAGGTATCAAGCTTAGTGCTTGTGGTGGCAGCAACGATGTTCATTGAATTTTTACATAGTACTCTTTTGACATCTGCTTCTTCGTTTGTTCTTGATGTAAGTCCGCGGTGGAGATCCAGGCTACATACACCTACGAAGCTGATATCCGCGTATATGTCTTCAAATGTGGAGATCGTTTGCTGTCCTTGCATAGTAAGTGATGATTTGCAGAAAGTGCCACCAGCAAATATCAAGGTGATGTTTGGGAAGTTGGCAAGTATATTGGCTATTGGGAGACTATGTGTGACAACAGTAAGGGTTAGGCTATCAGGAATATTTCCTGCAATTGTCTGTGTTGTTGTGCCGCCATCGAAAAAGACAACTTGATGATTTTTCAATAGTGTGATCGATTTTTCTGCTATGGATTGTTTCTCCATAACATCAAGGTTGTTTCGGTCGTATATATCGAATGGCATGTTTGACCTTAGCGTGGCGCCACCCCGAATAGCGCGAAGCAAGCCGGCGTCGGATAACTCTTTAAGATCACGTCGGACGGTATGTTCAGAGACACCAAGTTCAGCTGCTAAGTCTACCATCGCTAATTTTCTTTCCTTTTTGATTTTAACCAATATAAAATCGTGGCGTTCCTCTTTGGATATCATGCTATAAATATAGTACTTTTGTGCTATATGTTGCAATATTTAGCCTCTTATTTGTTGTTATTTTGCAATATGTTGCAAAATAATGAGTTGTTTATCGATAAATTGTTTATTAGTTTTCTAGAGATGGCTTCCAATTCAATTTTTGATAAACTTGTTTTTTACCATCTATTTCCTTCAAATAGCGTTATATTTGTGAATGATCGGGGGGGGGGGAGATTCGCTCACCTTTCTGTTGTAACCAATTCTAATTTTTGCCTTTACAGGTTTGCATCTTAAGCATGGGAGATCAACTAAATATGAATGTTATCGTTAAAATTGCAGGTTCTATTGTGTTCGTCTTTTTATGTGGCTGTAACGTACAGCCTGGCGGAAAGCTTAAGAAAGAACAATGGGTATTAGGAGGCTTTGAGCGGCCCAAAGGTATCAATCCAATTATTGAGCCTGATACGAGTTCGGTATTTTATGATCCAATTCTGAAGAAGGGGATTCGATGGGAGGACAACGACACTTTTAATCCTGCTGCAGTGGTAAGGGGAGATAGTGTTTATGTCATTTATCGTGCAGAAGATCGGACAGGGAAGGCTATTGGCCACCGGACCTCCCGACTGGGATTAGCAGCTAGTGCTGACGGTATTCATTTTGAACGACTGAAAACACCGGTATTCTATCCAGCTCCCGATGAGCAGCAGGATAACGAGTGGCCGGGTGGGACGGAAGATCCCCGCTTAGCACAGACGGAGGACGGGCGTTTTCTGCTATTTTATACCCAATGGAATCGAAAGGTGCCACGCTTAGGTTTAGCAATATCCACTGATCTGAAACACTGGACTAAGTATGGTCCCATTTTTAAAAAATCGAAAAACAGGCCCACTCTTGTTGATGAACCGCACAAATCAGCTTCTATTGTGACAGTAATGAAAGGTGACAGACAGGTCATAGCTAAAATCAATGGGAAATATTGGTTGTACTGGGGGGAACATGGTGTGTATGGCGCCACATCTGATAATTTGATTGACTGGGAGCCCGTAACAGATAAAAAGGGGGCATTGATCGCTTTTATTTCGCCAAGGGATGGTTATTTTGATAGTTCATTGACGGAGTGCGGTCCCCCGGCAGTTTTGACTGATAAAGGAATTGTATTGTTGTACAATGGTAAGAATCATGCTGAAAAAGGAGATAAGCGCTTTAATAAAAATACTTATTCCGCTGGGCAGGTTTTATTTGATTCACGAGATCCCACAAGCGTATTGGCTCGAATGGATGTTCCGTTTTTGCGTCCCATGGAATCTTTCGAAAAAAGTGGGCAATATATCGATGGTACGGTTTTTATTGAAGGATTGGTCTTTTTTAAACAAAAATGGTTTTTATATTATGGCTGTGCTGACTCCAAAGTTGCTGTGGGTATTTATGATCCAGAAAATCCTGCCGTCATGGACCCCTTACCCTAATCGGGGTAAATCTGTTTGTATAGCATGAAAACAGTATTGAGTCTGAATTTTATATTAATTAAGGATTGATGGAGCAATTTTGGGATCATACCGAAAGTTTGGGGGAGGAGAAGTTTTTAAGCATACAATTTCATTACTCTATATAGGAAGAATGTGGTGTCTCTTACACCGCGAAAGACACCCCTGAACGCTTTGAGCTTTGCAT